>OGRN01000116.1_pt1 | contig 73652 bp, 64 predicted proteins | sample 1553401 | NCBI WGS metagenome assembly OGRN01 (sample SAMEA2580096, study PRJEB22360) | human gut metagenome | biome: human gut; feature: human-associated habitat; material: faeces | place: Denmark | collected 2008/2010 | reverse complement strand
GAGCGCACGGCTGGGGGCCGTGAGGTCGCAGGTTCGAATCCTGTTACCCCGATTTTTTCATGGGATTTTATCTCTGAAAAAAATATACTTAATTCAAAGGAAAAAAATTATAAATAAAAAAACATATAACGGTCTGTTCTACACGTTGAAGGGCTACTCCCTTTCTTATCTGCCCAAGGACATTTTCAGCGGCATTATCATTGCCGCTGTTTCCATTCCTATTTCTATGGGATATGCAGAAGTATCCGGGCTTCCCCCGGTATACGGACTGTACGGGTCACTGCTCCCTATCCTGTTCTACGCTGCATTTACCAAATCCAGACAGTTCATTTTCGGCGTAGATGCAACTCCTGCCGCTTTGACCGGCGCCACGCTTGCTTCTCTTGGAATCGCCGCAGGCTCCAGAGAGGCCATGGCCTTCGTGCCTGTCATGGCTCTGTTCACCGGTTTATGGCTTTTACTCTTTTATTTTCTAAAAGCCGGGAAGATTGTAGATTTTATCTCTACTCCTGTTATGGGCGGCTTTATCAGCGGTATCGGTATCGAGATCATTCTCATGCAAATCCCCAAGATTCTGGGTGGAAAGCCCACTACGGGAGAAGCTCCGGAACTGTTGCTTCACATCCTGGAAACAGCGCAGGAAATCAACTGGGTGTCCTTTGCACTTGGAATCACCAGCTTTGTGATCATCATGGTCTCAACAAAACTGATTCCCAAGTTTCCCATGCCCATTGTGATCATGCTGCTGGGTGCAGGGATCTCTGCCTTTTTCCCATTAGGAAAATATGACGTCGCTCTGCTTTCCCATGTAGATCCTGGACTTCCCTCCCTGGTACTGCCGGACTTACTCCATGCAGATCTGCCCCATGTCATCGGCCGTTCTCTCATGGTAGCGGCAGTGGTAATGGCAGAAACACTGCTTGCCTCCAGTGATTTTGCACTGAAAAATGGTTACAAACTAAACGACAACCGGGAGATCCTTGCCTGCAGCGCAGGTAACCTGGCCGCGGCCTTCACCGGAAGCTGCCCGGTCAACGGAAGTATTTCCCGTACTTCCATGAATGATCAGTACGGGGGACATACCCAGGCAGTGTCCATTACCGCCTCTGCCGCCATGGTTCTTCTCCTGTTGTTCGGCACTGGTTTCATCGAATATCTGCCTGTGCCTGTGCTGACCGCCATTGTTCTGTCTGCTCTGACAAAAGTTGTAGAAGTGCATCTGGCCGTACGCCTGTGGAAGGTTCGTAAGCGAGACTTCTTCATCTTTCTGGCAGCCATGTTTGGCGTTTTATTCCTGGGTACGATCTACGGTGTAGTCATCGGCATGATGCTGTCCTTCATCACCGTCATCCTGGAATTCGTCATGGAAGCCGCCAATCCGCCCCGCACCTTCCTGGGACACATTCCTGGGAAAAAGGGATTCTACAATATGAACAAAGAGCCAGACGCCATACCATTTAAACACGTAGTAATCTATCGCTTTTCTGAGCGCCTGTTCTTTGCCAATGTAAAAATCTTTCAGCAGGATATTGAAAAAAGCCTGACCGATGATACCAGGACGGTCATTGTAGACGCTACAGGCATTAACAGTATTGACATTACGGCCGCAGACCGTCTGGCTCTCCTTTCAGATAATCTCGAAAAAAGCGGAGTCGCATTTTATCTTGTGGAGACTAAAGTTCATCTTGACCGCCAGATGGACCTGATGGGCATCGGGCATTTGTCCAAAACCGGACACATCATGCCTACCATTGAAGACGCACTGGCAAAAAGCCAGCAGACATCATAAAAAGGACCGGCAGAAACTGCCGGTCCTTCTCTTTCTAAAAGTGGAGTATACGGGACTTGAACCCGTGGCCTCCACACTGCCAGTGTGGCGCGCTCCCAACTGCGCTAATACCCCGTCTCTGTCAGTATAGCACAGTGGAAGTAAAATTCAAAGAATTATTTTAATAAATCCAGAAGCTCGTCCTTAGGCTTATATCCCATATCACGTTTCACCATTTCACCATTTTTGAAAACCAGAAAAGTAGGAATAGACATTACCTTATACTGTCTTGCCAGCTCCGGCTGCTGATCCACATCCACCTTGCAGATCTTTGCATCTGTCACCTCATCTGCGATTTCTTCCACAATTGGTCCCACCATCTGGCAAGGGCCGCACCAGGTCGCCCAGAAGTCTACCAATACCGGTATGTCCGACTCCAACACCTCTTTTGCAAAATTTTCTTTTGTCAAATGTAATACTGCCATTTTCTTTTCCTCCTATATTTTCTTTTTTAAGAACCGCCGTTTGTACTTCAGTTCTGCGTAATCTGTGATTTTCTTCAGATAGACCACATCAGCCGCTCCTCCGGCTGCGCCCACCACAGGGATTCCCTGCAGGAACTTCATATACAGCAAGACTTCCGCCAGCGCCTGTGCTGTCTCCCTGCTCTGTTCTTTTCTTCCCTTTACAGTTTCTCCATCTGCGTCCCCGTCTATCCATGCATTCAGCAGACGGTTATTTCGTTCCAGCGCCTCGCCTCTCTGAAGCGATGTTTCAATCACCTTCAGGATAAACCACTGTTCTGTTTCGCTTTCATACTCAAAGCCATAGCTCAGGGCAATTTCATACACACTTTTCAAAATGACTGCCGTAAATAAGGGAATATCCGGAAGCCCGATCCCAAGCAGTCCAAGTCCGACTCCCTCCACACTTGAAATAGCCAGATTCTTCACCCTGGCGGCCTGCGACTGTCTGCCAAAAGCCTTCACCGTCTTACGGTTTTCCTTTAGTCCGGCCGCATATTCGCGCACCTGATAATCCATTTTCTGTTGCTCTTTATGATAGGTTTTTTCGATAATCCCGGTTCCTTTTTCAAACACCAGGTCAAAGGCCTTGACAAAAGCTTTGTTTAAAGTATCCTCCAGCTTTTCCGGGATCTTTTCCTCCAGCTTCTGGCGAAGGGCCGTAGGCTTTTTCTCTTCACACTGACGATCCAGATAACGTAGTTCTCTTTTCTCCAGCGCCGTCCATTCTTTTTCCCATCGATTCTGATGAAACATTCCTGCCGCCTCCTACTGTGGTTCCATTTGCTTTCTCCCGGCATTTTTCTCAAGGTATTCTCCTACCATCCGGAATTCATCCAGATAAATGCAGTTTGCCAGCGTTCCATTTTCCACCTGTCTGCGGCACTCGTCATAGTCCATCCAGATGACTTCCTCTACCTCAGATTCCTGCAGCGAAAGTTCCTTGATATTGACTGGTCTTGAATAGAGATAAACGGTGCTGAGTTCATGATCCCGAAATGTACGGCCATAAAATTCATCCTCAAAGGCTCCGTGATGAATACCGATATACTGTAACTCCTCCGGCTTTACCTTTAATCCCAGCTCCTCCTCCATCTCTCGCACCGCTGACGGCAGCGGCTCGTCTCCTGCTTCGATATGTCCGGCCGAAGAGATATCATAACAGCCTGGATTAGAGTCTTTGCAGGCGCTGCGCTTCTGGAGCAGCACATCATACCCGCTTTTTTCATTTTCCCGCACGATCCACATGTGAACCGTACCATGAAGACTCCCTTCCCGGTGAGCCACGCCCCGTTCCCGGACGATCCCGGTCTTGCTCCCATCTGGATTTAAAATGTCAAACAGTTCCATAGGCTTTCCATTGAGCAACGCGTCCACCAGTCTGTCCTGTCCGTCATAGACCAGTTTTAAGGAAAAGAAGTCCTTCGTCTCATCCAGCAATCGGAAAAAGATCTTGTCCCCTTCCCAGATATTCAGCCTCCAGACCTTTTCAATGTCCACCCACTCCAGTTCTCCTTCATCGCAGGGAATCGGTTCACCCTCAAAACCATCTGCCGTAAACAAAGACATGTACTCTGTCACTCCATTTCCAGAGATAAAGGTCACGATCCCCCGATAACGATAGGATGTCAGCGTATAACCCGTCTCTTCCTTGACTTCCCGGAGCACACACTCTTCCGGGCTTTCATCTGCTTCAAAATGTCCGCCGACGCCGATCCACTTGTCCTTATTGACATCGTTTTTCTTTACCGTCCGGTGGAGCATCAGGTATTTCCCATCCTTTTCAATGTAACAGAGTGTACTTAAGCCCGTCATACTATCCGCCTCTCTTTGGTTTTGTTTCCACTACCATACTACTGCATTTTTCCAGAAGGTACAACTTAAAAATCTATAAAAATCCTCTCTGCCATTCAAAGGATCTTATGATATACTGGTTCCAGAAGCCATACAGAAAGGATTACAGACATGGAACGGATCATTACTTATAACATTTCCCTTAACGAAGATGGTCTCCGGGTGGAGCAGTTTCTTCGCAGAAAGGGATACTCCGCCCAGAATCTTGCCAGCATCAAACGGATGCCAAAAAGTATCCTGGTAAACGGAGTTCACTACTATATGAAGCAGCAGCTGCATACCGGAGACTGCCTCTTAGTCCATATCCAGGAAACCACCTGTTCTGAAAAAATCCCACCCGTATACGCCCCTCTTTCTATCGTCTATGAAGATGAGGATCTGATCGTGATCAATAAGCCGGCCGGGATGCCGATCCATCCTTCTATGAATAACTATACTAATTCTCTGGCAAATGCCCTGGCCTGGTATTATCAGGAACAGGGAAAACCTTTTATCTTCCGGTGCTGCAATCGTCTTGACCGGGATACTTCCGGCCTCACCGTCGTCGCAAAACATCTGGTCAGCGGAAACATCCTTTCTGCCATGACAAGAGAAAAGAAAGTATGCCGGGAATATCTTGCCATCGTCCGTGGACATGTCACTCCCGAGTCCGGCACCATAAGCGCTCCTCTTGCCCGTAAAGAAGGCACCATCATCGAACGGGTCGTAGATTTTGAACGAGGTGAACCAGCCGTCACTCATTATCGGCTTGTAGATAAGAAAAACGGACACAGTCTGGTTGCTCTTAAGCTGGAAACCGGACGTACCCATCAGATCCGGATCCATATGAAGTACCTGGGCTATCCTCTGATCGGCGATTATCTCTACCATCCCGATATGGAGTTCATCGGCCGCCAGGCGCTTCACTCCCACCGGCTTGCTTTTTCTCATCCAATTACCGGAGAAGCGATGGAATTCACTGCGCCTTTGCCGGAGGATATGAAATCAGTATTAAATCCAGCGATCTAAGATTGATTTCATATATAAGATTATCAATCATTTCTATTTCAACTTTTCTTTTTCTTCTTCTATAATGATCTTAAGCAAGAAAATTATGGAGGAGAAAACTGTGCCAAACGAATTACCAAAAAACTTTGAAGAATTTGCAGACGCCCGCCGCGCAGGCTTTCTGAAAATGAAGGAAGTCAAAGACCAGGGCAAACAGGTATGCGGCATGTTCTGCCAGTATACACCGGCAGAGATCATCCACGCAGCCGGTCTGAAGCAGGTCGCACTTTGCGGGCGCAGCCATTTACCGATCAAAACGGCCGAAACACGGCTTCCGGCAAATCTTTGTCCACTCATCAAGGCAAGTTTTGGACACGTCATGGAAGACAGCTGTCCATTTGCATATTTTTCAGATATCGTTGTAGGGGAAACTACCTGTGACGGCAAGAAAAAGATGTATGAGCTGTTGGGTGAATACAAGCCGATGCAGGTCATCCATCTTCCAAACATCCCCGACTACGACCGTTCTCTTGATATGTGGGTTTCCGAGATCCGCAGATTTAAAGAAGGTCTGGAAGAGCATTTTGACATCACGATCACAGACGACATGCTGAACGAATCGATCATCTGGAACAACAAGCTGCGTACCCAGCAGGCACGCCTGTACGAATTAGGCAGATATGATCCGCCTGCCATCACCGGTGTTGCGATGAATGATGTAACCGACGGATTACAGTTTATGTTTGATGACGAAGCAAAATATGAAAAGATATCCACGATCATCGAAGAATGCGAAAAGAACTGGCATGACGGGATCTACCCAGTAGAACCGGATCCCACCCGGCCCAGGCTGATCGTCTCCGGCGGCGGATATGTCGCAACGAGCGAAAAAACAATCAATGTTATGGAAGAGCTTGGCGCCTCTATCGTGTGTTATGAAGGATGCTGTGGGATCTCCTCTCTGCGCCGTACCGTAGACGAAGATACCAGCCGCGATCCTCTTGTCCGTATTGCCGAAAAATATCTGGAAGTTCCCTGCGCCGTTGTTTCCCCTAACACAAGACGGATGGAACAGGTTGCTGACACCATCGATGAATGGAACGCAGACGGGTATGTAAGCATTACCCTCCATTCCTGCAATCCCTTCGCCATTGAAACTGAAAACTTAAGACGCGTATGTGAATCCAAGGGCATTCCTCTCTTACATATCCAGACAGATTTTACTCCCGGCGATGAAGCCCAGATCCGTACCCGGATCGAAGCTTTCCTTGAAATGATCCGTGCGGGCAAAAAGGAGGCGCTGACTCATGAATAAGCAAGAATTACAGTCTCTGATTTCCGGCTGTCATGCGGATGGCAAAAAAGTCGCCTTTTCTTTCTGTTCACACGTTCCTCAGGAGATACTGGAGGCCGCCGGCATCTGCTCCTTCAGACTTCCATATGTAGACGGCATGAAGGATTCTGCATCACAGCTCCTTGTAACCAATGTCTGTCCCATCGTAAAAAACGTCTGCGACATCTGTGAAGATCCGGTTCTTGCTGATGCAGATATCATCTTTGCCGAGACGTCCTGCGATGGAAAAAAGAAAATGTATGAACTTCTTTCCGACCAGAAACGGCTCTACTTTTACCAGGTCGGACAAGGCGCCGACAGAGACTATGTCCGGCCCCTGATCAAATCAGAAGTAAAATACCTGATCAAAGAACTGAAAAAGCGCTTTGATATTGATCTTTCAGACGAGTCTATCCGCGAAGCCGGTGCTCTGGTCAATGCGGAAAGGGAAAGTATCCTCTCTCTTATGGCCGTCCAGAAATCAAACCCTCCTGCGGCCTGGGGCGGTGAAATATTTAAAGCCCTGGAAAAACACCGTGTACTCCCCGATATCAGAGACCGGATCATGGCAACCGAAAAGACACGGGAAGAGCTGCTGGCAGGAAAAAGTCCTGTGCCCAAAAACGCCAGACGCATTCTTATCACCGGATGTCCCATGAGCGGCGTATACTCCAAAATCGTGGACACGATAGAATCAAACGGCGGTGTGGTTGTCGCTTTTGAAAACTGTGAGGTCATCAAATCAGCCATCCGCCACTTTGACACAGAAAATGAAGACATTTTTGAGGCCTTTGCAGACTGTTATCAGAATACCGCCTGTGCGATCATGTCTCCGAATGCCATCCGCTTTGACCTGATCAGACAACTGGCAAAGGATTATGAAGCTGACGGCGTTCTGGATATCACCCTTCAGACCTGCCATCCCTATACCGTCGAACGTGATAAGATGATGCGGCTCTGCAAAGATACCCTTCATATTCCATATATGGCAATCGAAACAGATGTGTCCGATTCTGACACAGGGCAGCTGGCTACACGAATCGCTGCATTTATTGAAATGTTGTAATAAAAAACTTTTAGGGAGAAAACATCTGATGTTGTTTTCTCCCTGATACGTTCGCGCATTGGAAATTTTCTATATTTTTAAAATCTCCAGTGCGTTCTTATAGAAAATGCATTCTTTTGCTTCTTCCGGCAGATTTGCCCGTTGTATCCGATAAATTTCCAACTCTGTATTCAACCAAGGGAAATGTGATCCAAACAATAATCTGTCATATCCCAGCCGTATTGGTATGTTTTCAATTCCCTCATCCGAATAATCTCCAGATGTCTCTATCAAAAGATTTTCATGCCGGTCCATCACATAATCCACATCTGTCAATGCATATCCACTGCTGTCAAACTGGCCGCCATGGGACATAATAAATTTCAGGTCAGGGAACTTTTCTGCCAGAGATGCCACCTGAAAACAATGAGACACCCATGGATATCCTGTTTCTATCAATACGGGCAATTTGTATTCCTGGCAAATCTCCATAAACGGAAATACTTTTTTATCATTAATTGCAAAAGTTTCCTCCCACGGATGAAGTAGCAGGCCTTTTAATTTCAGGTCTGTAATTGCTTCTTTTAAAATCCTTTCTGAATCCTTTCCCAAATTAGGATCGATCCGGGCAAATCCAACGATTTTCCCGGAATATTTTCTTTGCAGATCTGATACATATTGATTCTGTTTTTCAAAAAATGGATCTACTGTTTTTACCGGACAAACTACGGAAACATCAATTCTATTTTTATCCATATTTTCCAAGAGTTCCTTTTCTGTGCTCTCCTGCCCCAGCATAGATTTGCCTACATAAGTATGAAAATCAATTAACATTTTCTTTACCTCCTTAGTCATCCAGTTTCATAACTCTTACCGCATTTTTCCACAGTACTTTTTGAAGATCTTCATCTTTAAGCCCTGCAAGCTGTACTTTCTTCAATTCTACCAATGGGTCGCAGCAAGGAGCATCAGTACCGAAAAAGATACGATCCGCCCCGAGTTCTTCTACAAACCATTTGATTTCTTTGACTAATGGTACCTCTGAGGTATCGATATAAATATTAGAATACTTTTTTGCCACTTCTATTGCATCTCTGTTATGGGCATACCCTCCCATATGGGCCAGTATCACCGTAGTATCCGGACACTGAGCCGCCAATTCTCCAATCTGAAGAGGCAGACACATCATTTCATCTCCACAGTGGAATAAAACGGGTAATCCCAACTCTCCCGCTTTTCTGCAAAGATCTACCGTAAGATCTCCATATGGATGAAGCGTATAGTGTGCAGGATGAAGCTTCATTCCCCGGACCGGATATTTCTTACAGGATTCTTCCAAAAATTCAATAGCTTCCTGTCCAAACCACGGATCCATTCGCAAAAACATCATAAATCTATCTTGATATGGGCGGATAGACTCCCACAGACGTTGTCCACATGTCATATCCGGCCCCGGAAGATTCAGATAAGCACTGACTACTGCTTTTTCAATCCCGGCTTCATCCATCAGCTTTAACAGTTTCTCTGCGGTATCATGCCAATGAAGCGGTTCACATACATCTACATGAGCATGCATATCTATGATTCTCATAACAATCTCCTTTCTTCATGCGCTCTGCCTATACAAAAAGATTACAGGTACAGTCTTTAAACTGACTAATACACTTATCATATATCTGCTGAATATATGGCAGCAGAACCTCATTATCTTTCACTGATTTTTTATACCGTTCTTTAAACTCCTTCGTCATTCCCTGAAGCTCTTCTAAAAGCGCATTTTCATCTACATTCAAAAGCTTTCTGTTCTCCATCAGAATCTGTCCGGCAGAGATTACTGTTTCTACATCACTTCCATCTTCACAATAAACCAGGTGTTTATAAATATCATTTAATGGAGTAAACGCTTCTGTCTTTAGGTTGATGATACAGATATCTGCATCTTTTCCTTCTTCAAGTCCGCCGATCTCTCCTTCTCTGCGTAAACTTTTAGCTGGAGTCTTAATCGCAAGATCCAGAATATCTTTTGCACTAAGCCAGGTTTGATAATCCGCATCCACTACCTTTTGAAGAAGAGCAGCGAATTTCATCGTTTCAAAAATACTGTACCCGTCATTACTGCTCATCCCGTCTGTTCCAAGCACAACATTGACTCTGTTTTTAACCATCTTCCTCAATGGCATAATTCCACTTCCGAGTTTCAGATTGCTGACTGGATTATGCGCAACTGTTGCACCTGCCTCTCCAATTACAGCCATATCTTCTTCATCCATCCATACTCCATGGATAATCGTTAAGCGATCCGTCAAAAATCCCAGATCTTTAATATGCTGAACAATTGATTTCCCATAGAACTCCGGTCCGGTGGCTCGCTGCATCCGCGTTTCCAGAATATGAGTATGCATTGGAAGGTCATATGTCTGCGCAAGATCTAAAGCCTGCATCAGATAATCATCTGTACATCTTTGTGGCGCTGAAGTTGAGCATACAACTTTCATACCTTCTTTTCCATTCCAACGCCGGATGATTTCACGATAAAGTTCCAGCATCTCTTCCGGATTTCCTGCGGCTAAGAGTTCCTTCTGCATTTTTTCCGGAATAAACTCATATGTATATGGGAGCTTATCCATATAAGCTCTGTTTCCCATATTTAACGCCACATTTCCTTTCAGCCCAATATCCCGGTAAGCCCGGAAAACCTGATCATACCCTTCCACCGTACCTTTCGGGCATTCAGAAGCATCATCCTGGATGCAGGTAATCCCCTTCTTTACCATTTCCATAGCTCCCAGCATAGTTCTTAGATAAATCAGCCTTTCTGAGAAGGGGCCATAGGAAAGCGGCGGGCAGCTATAGAGCATCCAGGGTTCCAATGGCAGATTGTCAAAGAGTCCGCGAAACATATTTTCATCCGAATGCAGATGTGAATTCACAAGTCCTGGCATTACCAGTCTTCCTCTACAATCAATTATCTTATCTGCATACTCCTCCACTCCATGCCCTATTTTTTTTATTTTTCTCCCGTCAATTAGCAGATCCGCATCCTCTAAAATCTCATTCTTTTCATTAAATGTCGCAATTTTTGCATGCTTAAGCAGAATTCTCATAATTAAATTCCCTCCTATGAAAATAATCGATACGCATATGACTCCACACACAAAGGAATCAATGTATCCATTGATTCAAGATCATCGTACAAAAGCTCTTTGATCTTATTCATTCTATTAATCAATGTATTTCTGTGAATATACAGCTCTTTTGCCGTTTCACTGATATTAAACTTACATTCCAAAAATTTAAGCAAGGTTTGTGTCAACTCGGTATTATTCTCCGCATCATACTTTAACAGATAATGAATATGTTCACTCATCTGATCCTTTTCCATCCTTGGATATTGAAGCAAATAGTCATATATTCCCAATTTTCCAAATGCGAACTTTTCTTCCGGCAGCCCCATTTGTTCTCCCAGTTCCATTGCCTTTTCCGCTTCTTGATACCCCTCACGAATTCCGGCAATCTCCTGACTGCTTTTGCTGATTCCGATTCGTATTTTTATTTCTCCAGTCAGATTATGAAGCTTTTCCAGCATTTCATCAGCCAGATGTCCGGCTGCGTATTCCATAAACGGTCCTGTTTTCTGTCCGCGTGCAAAAAGATAGATTACATATTTGTCTTTTCGGAAAAATACGCACGAATCCAGACCTCTAAATTCACTGCTATTGCTGATCCCGCTTCTCAATATCTCCTTTATATCCACACCCGTTTCCGGCACCTGGCTTAACCAGACCAGCAGAACGATTCGTCTCTTCTCTACCGGAAATTCTAATTCCTGTAACAGTTCTTTCAACTCCTGCCCTGTAAACTGCCTCAATCCACTGAGATGATCATAGAGCTTTTGATATCGCACATCTTCCATGTCATACAAGTTATCCTTGCGATTTCGTACCTGTTCCAGCCCCATACTTAAAATTTTAGTACATCGTTCGATCAGACATTCTTCGTCTTTACTCACTTTTTGTTTATCTTCCAGAATCAGTAAATAACTGTCTGCATCTGGTATCAAAACGCAGTATGCTGGTCTTCTGGTCTTATCAGAAAAAACAAATTCTCCGTGATCTCCTTCCATTATCCCTGCTTTGCGGATAGAATCATCCTTCATACATATTTCTTTATCTGACATCTTTTTCGCCGCATATACGCATTGAAAATCACTATCTGTTAAAATTACTGTCCTTTTTAAATATTCCGCAATCCTATATACGATTTCCATTACTCCGCGCTTCGAAAAAAAGATATCTGATATGTCCTCGATCAAGCGCTGCTCCTTAATCCGAGTCTGATAGTTCATTTCAAATATATGGTTGTAAATCGTCTGGCTGATTTCAGAAAAGGAATAATAATAAGGGATTTCCAAAAGAGGCAGTCCTTCCTGTTCAGCCACATAGATCATCTCCTCTGGGATCTCATCAAAGTAGCTGTTTACTTTCATTGCCAAGCCAGTACATCCAGCTTTTTTTAATTCACGTATCATTCTTTTCTGCCCCTGTGGATTGTCAGTCAAAAAATAACCAGTAGTCATCACCAGTTCATCTGGCTTTGCCCACTTAATAGCTCCTGGACTGTCCACAATACTTACACCATCCATGCGTGCGTTTAGTCCTTTTGCCCCCGCTATACATCTAATATTTTTCAAGCCGCTTTTCGTTATTAGCCATTCCAAATTTGTCCTCATGCGCTCACCTGTGTATATAGCGTCCTCCTGGTATTCCCGTCTTTACTTCCATTCCCCGAAGATAAGTATGCTCAATCCCCCCGTGAAAATGGAAATTTTCGTAGACGCTTTTCTTCATTTTCATCTTCATCTGTTTTTTATCAAAGATTGTATCTTTTGCAGGATCCAGAATAACCAGATCTGCATCTTTTCCCACCTCAATACTTCCTTTTCTTGTATCAATTCCCAGCAGCCTTGCCGGATTTAAAGCACATATCTGCGCCATGCGTTCCAGAGAGAGTCTAGCTTTACAAACTCCTTCTGAATAAAGTGCCAGAAGTGTATTTTGGATCGAAGCAATTCCCGACCACATTTCGCTGATATATTGTGCTGATTCCTGGGTAATTCCAGGGGAATGATCTGACGAGATAATGTCTATCATACCTTTTTCTATTGCCTGCCACAAAGCAGTACAATTTTCTTTGCCACGAACTGGTGGTGCACACTTAAGCAATTCTCCTTCTTCTACATAATCCTGATCTGTAAACAACAGGTAGTGTGGGCAAGTCTCACATGTGACTTTTACCCCTCTTTTCCTTGCCTCTTGTATTATCTCTGCTGTCCTGGCACTGCTGATATGTGCAATATGAACTCTGGCCCCGACAGCCTCTGCGAATATCAGGCATTTTGCCACAGCCGCTAATTCTCCGGCCTCTGGGTGCATGTCAGACCAGTCTGCCCAGTCTGTACTCGTTTTATACTTTTCTGTATAAAAACAATTTAGCTCCTCGCTTTCCGCATGTACCATAATCGGAAAATCATATTCTGCAGCCATTTTCATTGCTTCCATCAGGATTCCGTCTGTGACTCTTCTAAAATCCTCTGCTCCACTATCTACCAAAAAGGCTTTTAATCCAACTGCCCCTTCTTCTAGCATCCCTGTGAGACTACTTAAATTATCTGTGGTAAGTCCTCCCCATAGCATGTAATCTACATATGAGTTTCCTTTAATTCTCTCCAGTTTTTGCCGCATGGTATTTTGATTCGTTGTTGAAGGTATATTGTCAATCGGCATGTCAACTACCGTTGTAATTCCTCCGGCAGCCGCAGCCAAAGATCCATGCTTCCAATCCTCCAGATTATCAGCTCCCAGATCATCCATATGCACATGGACATCAATTCCTCCCGGCAGCACATATCTTCCAGATGCATCAACTCTTTTTTTGGCACTATGAAAGCCTGTCGCTTGAAATAATCCTGCTATTTTACCTTCCACAATTCCAATGTCCAGTTTTGATATTCCTGCCGGAGTGACAACCTGACCTCCGCAAATTATCATGTCATACATTCTTATCTACTCTTTCGATATTTTGCTACTTTATCCACAAATTTTTTAATTTTCTCGGCATCCCAGTGAAGCAGGCTCCCTGAAACTGGCTCGTCCAGCATCAGTGAGCTGCTGACAACTGCACCTTCACAGTGATCCAGAATTTCATAAATATTGTTCTCATTTACGGATCCTCCCACCAGTACCGGTTTACCAAGTTCCATCTTTTCTGCTTCATTTAAATATTGAAGCGTTTCCTGATAATCATGTCCTGTTAAAATAAATGCATCTGCCCCAGCACGGTCTGCCCATCCAATTGCCATGGAAATCGGGACACCTGGCATGGGAATTCCTTCCCTGTCATGAACATCCGCATATATTTTTACCGGAGAATTCAACATCGTCCGATATTGAACCGCCGTCTGTCCTACACCTTCCCGTATTCCTTCTGCTTTATACATAGTACCTGCAAACACTTTAATCCTTACAAAATCTGCTCCAGCTGCAGTTGCTGCTGCAATCGGCGCTATTCCGTCGTGAGACTGCATAATCATGCCGAGTTTCATTTGAGGAAATTCACATTTTACCATCTTCCCAAGAGAAGCCATGATCGCAATAGTCTCTGGCAGGGCCGGTCCCAAATTCAGGTTTTCATCCTGAATATATACTGTATCAATACCATTTTTCACATGTACACCTACATTAGTCATAACATACTCTTCCAGCTCTGAAACAGACTGTGTCGGATTGTTTCTTCCATAGTAAGGAAGATGAACCGCTCCTATGATAACTGGTTTGTCTACATATCTCATTCTTTTCCCTCCATTGTATAGCAAACTATTTCCTGCAAACGTTTTTCTGCCATTTCGCGACTGATATGAAGCGCTGGCTCTATTCCAAAATCTTCAATGATAAATGAGGATGAAACTGTCCCATACTTGGCAGCTGTTACTAAATCATGCGTTTTTTTATAACCCACCAGAAATCCTCCGCAGAAACTGTCACCTGCACCTGTAGGATCCTTTACAACATCCGAATGATAAGCATTTACAAAAATAATTTCTTTATTTACATATACAAGACATCCTCTTTTACCAATCTTGATCACAACATTTTTAGCGCCAAGTCTAATCAGTTTCTCCGCAGCTTCAGCCATCGGAATGTCTCCAAACAAACCTTTAACCTCTACTTCACTGGGAATTACTACATCTACTAACCTGAAAAGTTCGGGAAGTTTTTCCACACATTCTGGCTTCATATAATCTTTTCCTGTGTCTAATACGATGATTCCATTCGGATTTCTTTTCCGAAAATATTTTGCATAGCTCAACTGCCTGTCATAATGCCTGGCCGCAAGAAAAACATCTGCATCTGCATATTCTTCCGGAATATCTTCCACCGTCGGCGCAAAATTCTCATGTGCTCTTGTTACCATTTCTGGTGTCATAACCGGGAACCCTGCTATCAATTCCTTACTCTGTTCATCTTCATTAAATGTAACTTCTCTTCTCTCTCCGTTTTCATCATATACCATTCCAGAAAACATCATATGGCGCATCGGTACATCCCGGATCCCTGTCGTATCAATGTCCTGCTCTTCTAACATCTGAATCCATCTGTCCGGGATATCTGTACCTTTTCTTGAAACAATTCCCACTTTACCGTCATGCCACAAATAGATTCCTGCCGCGCCAAAAGCCGCATTACCGCCAAAAACATTCAATTTTTTTATTCCCCGAGTATTAATAATATTATCAATGGCAAAACAGCCAACTGCTACATAATCCATATCCCAATGCTCCTACTTTCCTAATTTTTCTCTAGCTTCTCTTTCCTGTTCTACAGAAAGATAGTACCCAAACATTTGTAACGGGACAGAATAAACAAAATTTGCAAAGCATTCTTCCGCTTCTGGAAGTAAAATAGCATCATCTGCTTCTTCTGCCAGGTTTTTTTCTGATTCAGCTGTCAGAACATATGCCTTCCCCTCTAGTTCCTTACATGCCCAAATCGTTTCAATCCCACGATGCGTAGAAAATCCTGGTGGTGCAATTAAAAATAAGGAATCTCCTTTTTTTACTGTATTATAGTGATGAAATTCTTCTAATTGTACCGGAACGGCATACCCCGGTGTAGACTCTTTTACCTTTGCGGCCCCGTACTCAGCACAGGTATAGAAAGGTCCGCCTCCACAGAAGAAAAAGATTTTCTCATGATATAATTCTGCTGCCATTTTTTTAATCTTTTCTTCTGTCATAACTACAGCCTCTTCCATTAGTTCTGGAATCTTATCAAATTGTTTTTCATAATAATCGATTCTTTTTCCATCAATTCCCATACACCTCGCAAGTTCAATCCCGAGCTGTACAACCGTGGCCATTGCAGAAGTAGATGACTGAGTTGGCCAGCCTTTCCGGGAAGCATGAATCAAAATTCCTGCAGTCGCAGCTTCCATCAACGGTGAACCGGGTGTATTTGAAAGAGCCAGTGTCTGTGCACCGCAACTTCTGGCTACCAAGAGTGCCTCTAATACACGAATGGTTCTTCCGCTGGAAGACAATGTAATTACCAGACTATCCTCGCTCACGGCATGGCTATTATAATAAGCAAAATCCAGAGCATCTTCTTCTTTACATGGAATACCCAGCAATATTTCTAAAAAACATCGAGTTCCCCGTAAAGCTGCTACTGAATCACCACATCCAATCATATAAATCTGTCGGATCGGTTTCTGGCTTAGCTTTTTCGCTGTCTGTACAATTGCATCTCTTTCCTTTTCTAATGTTTCTCTGATCTTATCCGGCTGAGCTTTTAACTCTTCGTAAGTATAAGAATTCCGTGCCAGTCGTCTTTCATCAAGGGGATCATCTCCGGCAACCGTCCTCCAGGTATTGTCACCTTCCTCCTCGTATATATTCTTCAGCAGTGTCCTATCCGCTTCGTTCAATATAGAATCTTCTCTTAAAAGTGGTGGTACTATTCTAAAACTCATCTTTTTTTCTCCTTATCAATGCGTCTATAAATTCATTATTTGTTGTAATTTCTTCCCCTAAACCTAATTCTCTGGATAATCGAATTACATAAGGTGTTTTGAGCATGGATTTTTGCAGCACATCATCATTATGAAAAATCTCGGCAGGCGTTCCCTCCTTAATAACCTTCTTTTTCGCCATCACAATAATCCGATGAAATGTATTAATCGCGAACTCGATATCATGCGTAATGGTAATGACTGTTTTTCCATTTCCATGTAATTCATCAATAATCTGATTCAATCTCAGCAGCCCCTCACGATCCTGTCCGGCTGTTGGCTCATCAAAGATATATACATCCGGATCTGACGCAATAATAGATGCAATCGCCACAAACTTACGAATAGATAATGGAAGTTCGAACGGATTTTCATCCTTTGCATCTGTAAGACCTGTTAATTCCAACGCCCGTTTACACCGCTTCTGTATTTCCTCTTCCGAAAGTCCCAGAGCCTTACGCGGGCCAAATTCTACTTCTTCCTGCACAGTTGCATGAAAAATCTGATCATCCGGATTCTGAAACACATATCCAACTTCTTTCGATATCTGTGCTGTTGTATAATCCTTTGTGTTTTTTACCCCCACCATGACCTTCCCTTTAGTCGGTCTTTGCAGATTATTCATCATCTTTACAGTTGTGGTTTTTCCCGCTCCATTCTGACCCAGAATCGCAACTCTTTCTCCCTGACGGATAGAAAGTGTAATATCAGATACCGCCTCATATCCATTTTTATAAGTAAAGGATACATGATCCAACAGAATATCTCCCATATCTTCTCCTTCCTATGTTGACATCAATAATTCCCGTGCTTCTTCGTAAGTAATAGGAATTTTTCCATAATCGATTCCTTTTTTCCTCAATTCATCAAAAATAACACTTATCTGAGGAAGCTGAATCCCATGTTGCTCCAGTTCTCTCTGTGCCAGGACTTCATGAACCGGGCCGTTTACAATATTTTCTCCGTTTTCCAGAACAATTACCTCATCTGCATACTCCGCAAGCAGATCAATCTTATGTTCCACTAAAAGAATCGTTTTTCCCTCTTCCTTCAATGTTCTGATAATTTTAAAGATACTCTCTGTCCCCTCCGGATCTAACTGTGAAGTCGGCTCGTCAATAACTAATATTTCTGGATCCAGAACCAATACTGAAGCAAGTGCTACCCTTTGCTGCTGCCCACCAGATAACTCAAACGGATTTTTCATAAGTAATCCTTCAATATCTGTCTTCCTTGCTATATTGACAACTTTTTCTTCCATTTCTTCCGGATTCATTCCAAGGTTTTCCAGTCCATAGGCAATTTCTTCCAGTACCGTCTCTCTGACACCGGAAATCTGACTGAATGGGTTCTGCAGCACATATCCCATCATTTTTGACACTTCTCCTGGTCCGTATGAGTCTACATCTTTTCCTTTAATTAACACTTCTCCTTCTAATTTCCCTTTTTCAAACTTTGTTGCAAACCCACATACAATCACACACAGAGTCGTCTTTCCTGATCCATTTCCGCCGATAATTCCATATAGTTTTCCGGGTTCCAGACTCAAACTGATATTTTTTACCGCCGGATGGTTTACAAGCGGATATGTATATGTAACATTTTTCAATTCAATTATCTTGTCAGCCATACAATGGTCCCTCCTATTGCACAAAGTACGATAATCACAGATATCATCAAGGCCCTCTTTTCATATCCGTTATGGGTAGCAGGAATCATAATTGTTTTTTTACACTGCACCGAAAACGCTTTTGATTCCAATGTCAGTGCTCGTTCGCCTACTTCCAGCATTGCATTTACTACCAGTGGAATAATAATCGGCACAAATGCTTTTGCTCTGACAAAAACATTCCCTTCTGTTTCTACTCCTCTTGCACGCTGTGCATCCATAATGGTATAAACATTCATCCGCATTACATCAATCATTTTAAATGTGGATAAAAAAACATAGGCCGCTTTATGATTCAGACCGCTTTGTTCCATTGCAGAGCTGATTTCCTGATAGCTAGATGTCCTGAACAACCAAAAGAAAATACCGGCAAAATTTAAAATGTTAAACGCAAGAGTCAGCCCTTTATCCAATCCTCCGAGATATATATGTATAATTCCCCATTGCCACAGGAGTACCGGCTCGCTTCCTTTAATCAGAAGAACCTGTATCAAAAATACAAAACATACAAAGTAGCTGACCACTTTTATAAAAGAAAAATAGTCTTTAAACTGCCCACTAACTGCAAACAGCAGTGGAATGCAAAATGACAACGGAATCAGCAACAGGGGAAGTTCACGGAATTGTATAATGTTTGCTAAGACAATCAGAATCACATACATACCCAGCATCTCTAGTTTACATATTGGATATAGCCCCGCAATCTTATTCTTCTTTGGTTTCATCAATTCTTCGCGATACATAAATTCCTCCATTTCTGTTCTATGTAGCACAAAAGAGGCTGCCGCATCAGTGAGCGACACCTCTTTTGATGCTGATTTTATTCTGCTTTCTTTTTCGTATAATTTTCTCCTAAACTGTACTTGATCAATGTTCGGTCGGGTATTACCTTAATTACTGCAAAGGAAATAATAATAGCAAGCGATCGATCCACAAGATTCACCCAAAAATCTGTTCCAATTACAGCTGTGACAATATTGGTTCCAGCAGCCATCAGGCCGGCAATCGCAACTGACTGACCACCGTTTCCTGAAATACCTCCAAATCCGAAAATCGTAATTGGAGAAGCAGTACAGATTGTAGTCAGGATTAATGCGAGAACAATGACCACTAATTTCCACTTTTGTGTTGTAAACCATTTCTTTCTGGCAAATGCTCCTGCAACAAGACCAACTGCCGCTGAGGTAATCGCAAATGGAATCAATGTCGGGTTGTCTGTTATTCCCATACATAGATTTGTCAGAATACCTGTGACCGCTGCGGCCCATGGTCCAGACAACATTGCCATCAAAACTGTTCCAATTACGTCCAGGAAGATTGGTAATTTCAAAATTTGTACGATCTGATCTCCCACAACATTGACCGCTACACAAATTGGAATCGTCAGCACTGCTACCATTGAGAAATCTTCCTTAATTGAATACTTTTTCTTTTGTTCTGCCATAATCTTTGTCCCTCCTTGTAAAAGATTCCTTTAATTTGTGTTTATTATATCTTTCTCTTGTAACATTTCAACAAAAGTGGCAGATAAGTATGCGGTCTGCACAGTCTTTTTTCATTTTCTATAAATTTTATACATTTTTTTTAAATTTTTAACAATAAATCTATTTCTTCTATATTGGCAGGCTATTTCGCACACAAAGCGCCCCGTACCCTACCTGTGGATTAGGATATTCGGTAAATCCCGGAAGGGGCTGGGCGCCTCTGTGAAAATAAGCCTTTACCTTTTCCCCGTATAAATAAGGATCATTCCCCCTGACAATTCCCCATTCCATCATGAGGGCTGCCCCGCCTGTAACAAAGGGCGCTGCAAAAGAAGTCCCTGTAAACTGAGCATATTCTCCACCCGGCATCACTGTTATTACGTCTACTCCCGGTGCCACAATATCCGGCTTGACAATTCTGCTCCCCCTGAGATATCCTCTTCCCGAGAAATCTGCATATGCAAAGGTTCTGGCGTTATAGGCTCCAACGCTGATTGCCCGCGTGGCTGTGGAGGGAATTGTCAGAGTCGTCTGACTGACAGGGGACAAAAAACCGGTGCCCTGATTTAATATATTTTCACTGGGAAGCCACATGAAAAATGCTCCGGATACAATCCTTCCAGGCACCAGAATAATCTGCCAGATTCCTTCATTGATATAAGAATCTCTTGGAAGCAGGTCAATATAAATTTCCTGGGACGTGCTGTAAGGACTTGGTTCCCCGTAATATAACAAAATCTCTGTCTGTGCGACTGTAAATCTCTGAGGCCCGAGTATCTCCTGAAAGGGTCCCACTCTGGTTCCGGAGGGACTGATCAATACGATTTCCACCGTGTCAGTATATTCCTTCCATATCTGAATGCTGAGGTTGGGCTGATTTCTCTGAACTGCCAGCTGCACCACTGTCTCCTTTCCTTCTGTCAGCACACCAGATGTATGACCTGCACTGGCTGCTTCATTTCCAGTTCCGATACAGATCACGCTCTTCCAGATGTTTGCCATATCATCGATAAACCGCTCTAGCAGCGATGTACCGTCATGAGACCCATAGGTGTTTCCAAAGCTTATGTTGACTGCCACAGGCATCTGAAGCTCTGTCGCTTTACGGATCACATAATCCAGCCCCTTCATAAGCTCTGTGGTCCTCGGAAAACCATCCTGTCTTGCCCTTCCAAGCTTCACCACCACCAGCTCGCTCTCCGGCGCTACCCCGGCATATCTGCCCCGGCTGTTCCTGCCGTTTCCAGCTGCAATGCCCGCCACTGCAGTACCATGTCCCGAATCATCCATACTCGGCAGCCGTTCCAGCCGTTCTTCCACCGTGGCGCTCATCAGCGCTTCATTGATTTCATCCCGGGTATACTCTTTTCCCAGTGTCTGATCCCACAACGCCAGAATCCTTGTTCCACCATCCTCCGTCTGAAAATCTGACAGAGTATAATCAATCCCTGAATCGATGACTCCGATCAGAACTCCCTGTCCAGACAAAGAAAAACGGGATTCCTGTACTGCATCGATACAGGAAACCCGTCTTCCGTTTTCCACCTCAAAAAATAATCGTTTTGGTTTTTCTATATATTCTACTTCTGAAAGCGTGGCAAGCGCCTCTATCCTGTTCTCCTGAACGGTCACAATGGCATATTCATTCTGAAGCGCAGTGGTCTCTTCCGCCAGCTCAGATATTCGTTTCAGATCCCCGGAATATTTGATAATGAGCTCCCAGGTTCTTGCCTGTGGGTCATATCCCACCTCCAGCTCTGGCGACTTCTCCCGCTCCTGCAAAGTCGCATCCATTGCCAGATTTAAAAGGTTTTCAATCTTCTGATTCCCATAAATATCCCGAACGTCAACAGCCATGTCCATACTCCTATCCACCACTATTTCTGGTGTATCGTATGTGACATGGCTGTCTGAATATACCTGATTTAATTAAATCCTACCAGTCTTCTTGCTACGCTGTAAGCCAGTGAAGATATCTTTCTTCCTGGTTTCCCGGGGATATTCATCGTCTGCCCCAGAATTCCATATCGGATTTTTAAGAATACTCTCAGATCTTTCTTTTTCAGATAGACCCAGAGATCCTTTTTCTTTTCCAGATTTTCCTGCTTTTTAGACCGGATCAAAAGAATAGATGACACGGTCATCATAATTGCAAGATAATTGGTCATGTAAGATCTCAGTTTCTTACAGGTAAGCTTTGTAAGATCATACATATCAATCATAGCCTTGGTAACAAAGATCTGCTGATCGACTCTGCTGATCATGACCTTTTCGTTAACAGACTGATCTTCCCTTCCAATATAATAACGGTAAAAATCTACGTCCAGATAGTAAAGCTTTCTGACATGAGGAAGCGGATAATAAACATAGATATTATCCACATAAAATGTATGCTTCGGAAGTTTTAGCTGAATCAGTTTTAAAAGGTCTGTCCGATAGATCACCGAATGCATCAGAATGTACTGGTCAATATGGAAATGTCCGATATCCTCCCAATGAAAAATTTCATCCTGAGGAAGTACATTCCGATAATGAATACATTTTTTATGCTCTACTCCTACCTTCTCGTAAACATAATTGGAAACCAGCATATCAATTTCCTGCTCTTCGTCCCTGAACTGACGAAGTAGTGCAAGAATCTTATGAAGTGCTTCCTCGTCTACCCAGTCATCACTGTCTACCACCTTAAAATAGGTCCCCGAAGCATGGGCAAGGCCTGCATTAACCGCATCCCCGTGTCCGCCGTTTTCCTTATCCACCACCCGGATGATATCCGGATACTTTTCTTCATATTCCCTGGCAATCTTTAACGTATCATCTTTTGATCCGTCATTGACAATGATAATCTCAACATCCTCTCCACCCGGCAGGATACTTTCAATTGCATGAGCCATATAATCCTGAGAATTGTAACACGGGATTGCAAATGATATATACTTCATCTTTTTCTTCCTTTCTTCATCTGTGCTACTATAGTATAAATCATTTTTCCCGATTTTCCAATGTGCAAAACCTTAATGTTCATAATTTGTTCATTTATCTTTTAAAATTCTTTCATTTCTGTATCACCATTTCTTCACAGCTGTCGACTATACTAAAATCATCAAAAGAAAACAGACGATTCGCAGTTTATATTTGAATAAACTTTTTCATAATACATGCCGGGGACTGGTAAAGCAGTCACCCGGCATCCTCCCTTTGTAGGGGAAATTTTTAATCTACGGCTTCAGAATCCTTCTCCACACCATCCATCCACTTCCCCCTGCCACTGCGATTCCAAGACTCGCCACAAGTACGATCGTCCAGCTATTGGGGTTCTCTTCTTTCGCTTCCTGCTTTTCTTTATCTTCCGCTCTTTCATTTTTATTTTCATGGAGCCCCAGCGTTTTTTTGATCGGATTTAAAATCTGTTCTACCAGAGTTTCTTTTCCTGCCACTTCAAAAGTAATCCGTTCTGTCGTTTCATTTCCGGCACGGTCTGATGCCTTCACGGTCACTTCATAATCTCTCTCATCCTCTACCGTATACTGATAGATTTTACTGTGAGTACTGGTCTTTTGTCGGATACCATTAATCCGTATCTCACGGATCTCATCCTTCTGATCTTCCAAAGTCACCTGAAAAGTCTGTTGTTCCTCATAGACCTTTCCTTCCTCCAGATTACGAAATATCACTTTAGGCGCAGTGTGGTCAACCACAAATTCTGCGGACGCAGTCCCCACATTTCCTGCCGCGTCCACAGCCTTTACTTCCAGAAAATGAAGGCCTTCCCTGTTTACAGTCTCCCCCAGAGGATACAGACGCCCATCCAGGGATACTGTATAGGTATAGGTGGTAAAATCTTGAATGAGGTCTCCTTTTTTATTATCCAGACAAAAACTTTTCTGATAAGTCCCATCCAGCGCGTCTACATATTGGATGATTGGATTGGTCCGGTCAATGATCAGATTTCTGGCCTCCGAGGCCATATGGCCTGCTGCGTCTCTGAGTTCCATAGACACCTGATAACTTCCGTCTTCTTCCAAAATTGCCAAAGCTTCCCTGCCGCCTGCTGCGTCTGTCCATCCCTGGATCTCCTGTTCCCTTACTGCGCCGTCGGGAGTTTCATGGATCACTTTTCCAGCCGCGCCTGCAAGAACATTTTCTTCTCTTGCCTGCAGGCGTATTTCTACCGGCTGACTGCTGATCGTATAATCCTCAGCCCCCTCTATTACTGCCTCCGGTGCTTTTCCATCTATAAACAGTCCGCACTCTCTCCAGGTCACATTTCCTGCGTAGTCTACAGCCTTTACCGATACCTTCACCGGGGCGCCGCCTTCAGAAAACTGACGGATCTGGAACACCGCCTTTTCCCTGTCCGTCCGGGCGACAACCTGTCCCTGGACGCTGCATGAAATCTCAGCTGTCCGGCTGCCCTGCTGACCGTCTTTCGCAGACACAGACAGAGGGACCTCCTCCCCATACCAGGCATCCATCCCCTGCGGCACGCTCAAATCGATCACCGGACCCGTCATATCGATCCAGAATGAATGTTCCAGAACATATTCTTCCACAGGCTCACCCTCCTCATCCGTCATCCAGACTTTCAGTTCATTCTTTCCTGCCCGAAACTGTTCCTGCCCAAAAGCAGCTTCTTCTCCTTTCTCATCCAAGGCCTGTTCTATTGCCTGTCCCTCGCTGTTTACCAGGCGGCAATGAGTCATGCCGGCCTCGCCGACATGACGAATCTTTACCGCCGGCCATGACCGGTAATATCCATTTTCTCCATCCGGTCCGGGAATCTCTGCTTCAAACATTTTCACCTGAGGCTCCTCTGGCTTCTCCTCCGGTTTTTCCTCTGGCTTCTCTTCCTCCAGATCCCCAGGCTCTGTGATTTCTTCAGTTTCCGTGGCATAACTGATCTGATCCTGCTGCCAGTATAAAAGTCCCAGCACCACTAATAAAGCCACAATGCTCTTCACTCTCCGACCCATACTTCTCCTCCTTCTACTCTGATTCCATATTCCTTCTGCAACTTCTGAAATTCCTCACTTTCTCCAAGCGCCGGATCCCGGGAAAGATAATCCCGTATGGTCTGTGCACAAACAGCCCGGTCCATGGAAGAATCCTGGCAGAGGATCCGGATATGCGCCAGCTTTAAAGACTGATCCTGTGGAAATTCCTCTACTCCCTGTATGCACGTTTCCAATGCCATATCCACTCTCCCACAGTCTTCATACAGGGCAGCAGCTTTCCCATAATACTCCCTGCGCTGTCTCTCTTCTCCGACTGTCTCAAGAAGACTTGTGTACAGTTCTGCCGCGGTTTCCATCTCTCCGGCACGCTCATAGGCTGCGGCCAGATCCGCCTGAATCTCCCCCGTCTCAAACTCCCCTAATTTTTCACTTTCCAGACATTCTTCCCCCAGGCGGATCGCATTCTTCGCCCCATCATCGGTGTCCAGAAAAAGATAGCCCTTGATCAGGCACCGGCAAAATGCCAGTCTTTCCTGTTCTCCCCATACATCCTCCTGTTCTCTCACCAGTGATTCCAGTCTGGTCAGATGTTCTTCCAAAGAGCTTTTTTCGCCAGACCCTTCCGGCTCCAGAAATGCCCCGGCAACAGCTGCCAGTTCCTCGCACACTTCGGATTCTTTCCGGACCGGCTCCAGAGTATCTGCTGCCTTCTGGTAATCCTCGATCTCAAGAAAGTAGGCAAGCGCCAGCTCGATCCGCTCCTCCTTTTCCTGAAAATTTTCCCCTTCTTTAACCTCTGCCTTTTCACGTTCCGTATCCCTGAGGGTTTCTGCCTGCGCCTCCTTTCCGCCGGATATATTCTTTTCAATTCCCCATCTCCCGACTACTGCAAAAATGCATAAAAGAGCTGCCACGGCCAGCACTTTCCCGGCTCTTTTCCCGATATTCGGTTGTTTTTCTTCATAAACTGGAATATATTTTCGAATTTCTGATAAATTTTGAATTGCTTTTTTTGATGAGACTTTTTCACATCTCGAGATCAGCTTTTGAAGCCTTGCGGTTTCTCTTCTGGTAAGGGGTGGATCCACATCTGACATTGCCAGCAGATACTGGATCGTCCTTCCCATGCCATAAGCGTCCAGGCTGACAGACGCTTTCCGGTAATATGGCGCCTCTCCGGGAAGAAAATGCTCCCGTATACTTTTTCTCCTCATCAGGCGCAGCATTTCTTCATTGGAACCGGCTTCCATATCCGCCAGATAAAGTTCCCCTTCTTCTGATACGATTACACTATATGGATTTACATATCGGTAACAGGGATGCTTTCTACATTTATGGAGCATCTCCAGCTGCCGCTCCAGGCACTGAATCCATCCAAACAACTCCTGTCTGGATACATGGGGATGATATTTCAAATACCAGGCCAGTGGCTTTCCCCTTACATACTCTGAACTAATGTAACAGATCTGACCATGCTCGATCAGACGCAGAACGTCATAACCTTCTTTTACTGACAAATACACCACCTCATTTTTGACACGTATGAATTTGAAACATAGGATTTTAATAAAAGAATATTTAGAAACATCTCTCTTAGAATTTCTGAAATAGAATGAGAGTACTATATATATTACCGGATATATACAAGAAATACAAGCATAAATTTACTGCCTGTGATATTTTCCCGGGCGGCAGCATTTCTACCGTCCGGGATTTGTTTTCACCTGATAAATGTCTTATCTGTGGCTTAATTCCTTTGGTGTATACAGATGCCTTGGAATTCCGTCTACCATGACTGGTGACACATCGCCCTGGATCAGTGGGCGAACATAGGATACAAATTCATTTGTCACATAAGTACCGTCTTCATTGACCCAATTTCTCGGAACCAGCTTTTCATCGTTGGCAATCTTGTGTACATCCTTTACTTCAGTTCCACACTGATATGGATCGTCAGACAATCTCTGCAGCACGACCATCTTTCCGGAATCTCCTTCATCCGCAGCCTTCACTGCTGCTCCTCCTACCTGATAAGCCTCCAGGATATCGACACGGGATGCTGTATGAGATGCAGAACGCTGCAGTGTGCTCAGTTCAATGGCACGGGTCTTGCAGCCATGCTCTCCTGCGATAAAGCTTGCAAGATAAGAAGCGGTTCCAGACAGCTGCTTATGTCCGAATGCATCAACAAAATCAATGCTGTTGCCAAGCTCACATACATAAGTGCCGTCCGGTGTGCGGATTCCCTCAGATACCGCGATCACGATGGATGGTTTCTCTTCAATCAGCTGTTTTACTCTTGCGCTGAATTCATGAAGGTCGAACGGAATTTCCGGCAGGTAGATCAGATCCGGCCCTTCACAGTCTTCGCCTTTAGCCAGAGCAGATGCGCCTGTCAGCCATCCTGCGTTTCTTCCCATGATCTCTACGATGGTTACGATTCCTTTTTCATACTCCAGGCAGAAACCGTCACGGATGATCTCCTTCATAGATGTTCCGATATATTTTGCCGCACTTCCGTAGCCCGGCGTATGATCTGTCAGCGCCAGGTCATTATCAATCGTCTTCGGGCATCCGATGAACCGGGTAGAGTGTCCGGTAATGATCGCATAATCGGACAACTTTTTGATCGTATCCATGGAATCGTTTCCGCCGATGTAAATAAATGCCTCAATATCCAGCTTATCCAGGATTCCGAAAATCTTTTCATATACTTCTCTGTCTTCATGGATCTCTGGCAGTTTGAAACGGCAGGATCCCAAAAATGCTGCCGGAGTTCTCTTTAAAAGCTCGGCATCCAGCTCTGTTTTGATATGATCTGAAAGATCGATATATTTTTCCTGTAACAGTCCCTGAACTCCGTGAAGCATACCATACACCTTATTGGCCCCGCGGTCTTTTGCTGTCCGGTATACGCCTGCAAGGCTTGAGTTGATGGCAGCGGTCGGTCCGCCGGACTGTCCTACGATTACGTTTCTTTTCATGATGATATTTCCCTTCTTTCCTTCAAATTGCATCGATATTTCTATTTTAGTACATTGTGACAGAATTGTCCATAAAAACCGCTTCTATTTATGCAATTTTACGGATTACTTACCCGGATTTTCCATTTGAGAAACTTTTCTTTGTGCACATGCATAACCTCGCATGCATCCATTCCCGTCTACATCTACCACTTCTCCATCTTCAACTTCAACTGACATCAGGCAGCCGTTTCTGCATCCGGTACAGGTAATCTTGATCGTCTCCATCGTTTTTATTCCTCCTTTGCCCAATGATATGCATAATGGACTGCTTTATTCCAGCCCTTCACTCTTTTTTCCCGATCCGCTTCATCGATCTTCGGCTCAAAAATCTGATCGACCGCCCAGTTCTCTTTAACTTCGTCTCTGCTCTTCCAGTAGCCTGTGGCCAGACCTGCCAGGTAGGCCGCCCCCATAGCCGTCGTTTCAATACATCTGGGACGTTTGACCGGCGCTCCTGTAATATCCGCCTGCGTCTGCATGAGGAAATCATTGGCGCTGGCACCCCCGTCTACCCGAAGAGACGTCAGCCGGATTCCGGAATCTGCTTCCATAGCTCCCAGCACATCATTGACCTGATAAGCCAGAGATTCTAAAGTCGCACGAATAATATGGTATTTATTCACGCCACGAGTAATGCCTACGATGGTTCCTCTGGCATAAGGATCCCAGTGCGGCGCTCCAAGGCCGGTAAACGCAGGAACCACATAACAGCCATTGGTATCCTTTACCTTCTGTGCCATATACTCTGAATCCTCTGCCGAATCGATAAGCCTCATCTCATCCCGCAGCCACTGGATCGCCGCGCCTGCCACGAAAATAGACCCTTCCAGCGCATACTCCACCTTTCCGTCCAGCCCCCAGGCTATGGTAGTCACCAGCCCGTTTTTGGAAAACACCGGTTTTTCCCCGGTATTCATTAGAAGGAAACAGCCTGTCCCGTAAGTATTTTTTGCTGCCCCCGGGTGGAAGCATACCTGTCCAAACAAAGCCGACTGTTGATCTCCTGCCGCACCTGCAATAGGAATCGGTCCACCAAAATATGACCCATCCGTCTCTCCGTATACACAGCTCGATGGCATAGGTGTCGGAAGCATAGCTTCTGGAATTTCAAGTAACTTTAATATCTCCTGATCCCATTCCAGTGTATTGATATTAAACAGCATGGTCCGGGAAGCGTTGGAATAGTCCGTTACATGCACCTTCCCCCTGGTCAGTTTCCAGATCAGCCAGGTCTCTACCGTTCCAAAAAGGAGCTCCCCTTTCTCGGCCCGTTCTCTGGCGCCCTCTACATGATCCAGGATCCACTTGATCTTTGTCCCGGAAAAATAGGCATCGATAATCAGTCCCGTCTTTTCCCGTATCATATCTGTATAGCCCCGGCCTTTCAGCTGATCACAATATTCAGCTGTTCTGCGGCACTGCCACACGATAGCATTGCATACCGGTTCTCCCGTCTGCTTATCCCAGACGACAGCCGTTTCCCTCTGATTTGTAATGCCGATAGCCGCAATATCCTCTGCTGATGCTCCGATTTTACTCATAGCCTCTACCGCCACCCCAAGCTGGGTCGACCAGATTTCATCAGCATCATGTTCTACCCATCCGGGCTTTGGGAAATACTGAGTAAATTCCTTCTGTGCAATACTGCAGATCTCTCCTTTTTTATTGAATAAAATACACCGGTTGCTGGTTGTCCCCGCATCCAGCGCCATTACATATTTTGCCATCCTCTCACCTCTTTTTATTCTTTTTCCAGACTTAACCTCACCTTTCTCCCGATTCCTTCCAGTTCTTCCACACTTGCAGGAGACGTGCGCTTTGCCGCCAGTCTGTGATTTTTCCGGTATTGCGTAGGTGTCACTCCGTTTTCTTTCTTAAATGCTTTGGAAAACACCAGACAACTGTGATAGCCGCAGGCCTCCGCCACTTCTTCGATCGACAGGTCCGTGATCGTCAGCTGCTCTCTCGCCTGAGAAATCTGAAACTTTGTAAGGAAATCTTTCGGCGACATTCCAAGATTTTCCTTAAACAGTGTATACAGGTAGCTTCTGTTCACATTCATATGCTTCGCGATATCTGCCACACTTAACCCTTCGGAATACCGGTTCCTGATAAACGTCACCGCCTCCTGGATATAGGCACTCTCTTTTGAAATATCTACGCAGGAATCAATCACCTCATCCTCCGTCAACGCCGAAAAAAAATCATAGAGCCTGCCCTGCAGATAGTATAGATTCGCTACTGTCACCTTTGTGTGCTTCAGCATCGCCAATACGATCTCTTTTAACCGTTCTCCATGCTCATATTGGAAAATCAACTGTCTGTTGTTCAGACCGATATCCTTGATATGCTTTTCTGCTTCCGTTCCTCCAACGCCCACCCACAGATAGCTCCAGGGCTCTTCCGGATCCGCCTGATAATAGGTCAGTGTCTCTGGCTCGATCAGAAATCCCTGGCCTGCAGACAGCTGATATTTCCTCTCCCCTACCTGGTAGGTCCCCTTCCCTTCCAGGATATAATGAATAATATAATTGGGGCGAGTGGCCGGACCATAGCTGTGCCGGGCCTCACATTGTGCATATCCGCAGTAAACCAGGTGAAAATCCTTGAACTTCGGTTCCAGCAATTCTAATACATATGAATCCTCCATAATTTTTCCTCTCATGTTCCAAAATGATATATTTCTATCATACTCCAGATTCAAGGCAAGAATCAAGCAGACATCAGTTTTTCCTTATGATTTCTTAATCTGAGCTTAAGAAATTTTCGTTTTCTTTTAGGGTTTTAACATACTTTGGACATATTTTCCTTTTATAATAAGACTCAGATAGTTGAACAAGACATCAACTATCTCCCCCTCATAAAGTAAATGCACTTGGAATAAACAGATTTCGAGTGCTGCACTTTCTCTCTCATTCCTTTAGATAACTATAACGACAACAGCGAAAGCCCCGGAGATGATCCGGGGCTTTCGCTTGTGCTTCTTTAATTCCAGAAATCCGTTTTATCTGCCAGATGAATATCCGATGCTTTAAATACCGGATTTTTCCCTTCTTTTTTCTGTTTCCTGTAATCCTTCAGACACCGCACTGCCGGACCTCCCAGAAGGATGATCACCGGAAGATTGATCAGCGCCAGGAATCCCATAATCACATCTGCCGTGCTCCAGGCAACGCTGAATTCCATGAGAGATCCGCCAAACACTACTACCGTAGCAAAGATACGAAAGGCTGACAGTATCTTTTTCCCGGGCTTTTTATCACACAGATACCCCAGACCCATTTCTGCATAAAAATAATTTCCAATCAGTGTGGTAAACGCAAACATAAACAGCGCGACCGTGATAAATATCGTTCCAAAGCTTCCCAGCGACTCTGCAGCTGCAGCCTGTACCCATGGCATACCTTTCAGGGCTTCGCTTGGAGCCACCCCAGAGCACAGCAGCATAAATGATGTCGCCGAACAGATTACTATGGTATCAATGAATACAGAAAGCATCTGCACCAGCCCCTGCTTGGCAGGATGAGACACAGACGCGCTGGCCGCCGCGTTTGGGGCAGAGCCGACACCAGCCTCGTTAGAGAAAAGTCCTCTCTTAATTCCCTGCATGATACATGAGCCGGTGAACCCACCGAAGATTGCCTGCAAATCAAATGCATTCGTAAAGATGTCTGCAAACATCTTCGGGATCAGTTCAAAATGAGTCACAACAATAAACAGTGCAACCGCAAGATAAAAAATCCCCATCAGCGGAACCAGAATCCCTGTAATCTTTGAGATCTGCGTACTGCCGCCGAACACACAGACACAGAAGATTACGGCCAGCAAAGCCCCGATGATCATCGGCGTCGTGCCCTCCTGGAAGAAGCTGTATGCCCGGAAAGAATCGGTAATATTAAAAGAAGCGACCATATTAAATCCTACCATATAGGTCATGATCAGAAATACTGCAAACACGGCTCCCAGCCAGCGTTTTTTCAAAGCCGCCTGGATATAGTAGGCCGGCCCTCCGTAACAGCTGCCGTCCTGGGCTCTTCTTTTATAAATCTGTGCCAGCGTACTTTCTATAAAGGCAGATGCGCTTCCCAGAATCGCTGTCAGCCACATCCAGAAGACTGCCCCGGGACCCCCGATACAGATTGCCGTGGAAATACCGGCAATATTTCCCGTACCTACACGGGACGCAGTCGACACCATCAGCGCCTGGAACGATGACAGTCCATCTTCACTTTCCTTTGGCTCCATGACAACCCGGATAGCTTCCTTAAGGAAACGAAATTGTACAAAACGAGTCTTAATCGTAAAATAAATGCCTGTCCCCAGCAAAAGTATGATAAGAACATAGGTATACAGCAGGTCACTTAAACCGTTGATGATTTGCGCAAACATAAGTTGGCCTCTCTTTCCTTTTTTCTTTTTATTTTTTATGCGGTGATTTTTAAGTCAGATGCCTGTCCTGGGTACCGGGAATCCGGCTGAACTGAAGCTCCCTGAACAGTTTTGTATATCATACCTTATCCGATCCTGTTTTGTCCAGAAATTTCTTTCCAAAAAAATACATACGGACTCGATTTTATGATATGATAGAGAAAATAATTTTCGCTTATAAGGAGGTACCTCATGAAATATTGTTCGAAATGCGGAGCGAAAAATGACGATACTGCTTCCGTCTGCCAGGAATGCGGCAGTCCCCTTCCCGATATCCACTACGACGGGCAGAATAATGGATCGTACTCAAACCCAAATAATGGAGCCAACCAGCAGTATCAGTATCAGCAGACATACCAGTATCAGAGCCAGCAGACATATGGAAATCCGTCGATGCAGGGACATCCATTTGGCATAGAGCCAAGGAATATCGTACTGTGCATTATTTTTTCCATCATTACCTGTGGGATTTATGGGATCTACTGGATGATCAAAATGAACGATGAAGTCAATATGCTGGCTGGTGAACCCGGCGCCACTACCGGAGGCATGGTTTTCTTGTTTAGCCTGATCACCTGTGGAATTTACGGATGGTACTGGCTTTACAAAATGGGCGAACGCTGCGACCGTATTAAAAACACACCCGGAAGTTCTAATGTTTTATTCCTGATTCTTGGCATCGTAGGCCTTAGTATCGTGTCCTACTGCCTGATCCAGGATACGATCAACAAAAGGATTCAATATAGTTAAAAAAATACCGCATCGGAATCGGTTATCCCTTTTCCGATGCGGCATTTTATTTTTCTTTCCTGATCTTTGCAAGCAGTCCTTCACAGCCTTCTTTCACATCCCGGTAGGTAGCGTCAAAATTGCCTGTATACCAGGGATCTGCAATCTCCTGCCCTGCTCTTTCGGTAAAGTCCAGGAGCAGATATATCTTTCCGTCCGGATCTCCACCGGCGATTCTCTGCATGTTCCGAATATTCCATTCATCCATTCCGATCAGATAATCATAGGTCTTATAATCTTTTTTTGTCATCTGTACCGCACGGTGTGGAAGCACTGGGATTCCTACTTCCTGCATTTTTCTCACTGTCCCATGATGGGGCGGGTTGCCGATTTCCTCCCGGCTGGTAGCCGCCGAGTCAATGTGGAACCGGTCGGCAAGGCCGGCTTTATTCACCATATCCTGGAAAACAAACTGAGCCATGGTGCTTCGGCAGATATTGCCGTGGCACACGAAAAGCACTCGTATCATATTTTAAAGTCCTCCTATTTTGTTCAATTCATCATCTAAACCTAATTATTCTGAAACAAACATTCCCACACACCTCCACAATATTTTCATTCTTCCAACATTGCCAGATAGGAGTCTAACCTTGTATTCACATACCCAGCAAACAACTTTTCCATCGCATTCAGATTATGATTTACATGATATTCATCAAAAGCATTGTAATAAGCAATCCGATCTGTAAATTTAATATCAATCGGCGGATATCCTGCTTTCATCAGTTCCAGATTTACAAGCAACCGCCCCGTACGGCCATTACCGTCTATAAACGGATGAATGCCTTCAAATTCAATATGGAACCGTGCGAGCCTGGGAATGATATGCTCGGTACTGTTCCTATAAGCTTCCAGCAACTGCTCCATCTTAGGTTGAATAAGATAAGGCTGTACCGGTTCGTGTTTTGCCCCCATAATTCTTACCGGAACTCTTCTGTAAACCCCACGGTCATCTTTTTTATCCGCCAGTACCAGATAATGAATCTGCTTTATCACACTCTCTGATAATGGCACCTGCTCCTTTACCAGATCCCGTACAAAGTAAAAAGCTTCTTTATGTCCGACCGCCTCCATATGGTCTTTGAGAGGCTTTTGATCAATTGTGAGACCTCGCAGCACCATATCTGTTTCCCGCAAGGTCAGCGTATTACCTTCAATCGCATTGGAGTTATAGGTATACTCCACCACAAATTCTTCTGTAAGACGCTCTGCCTCTCCTTCTGTCAATGGGCGCCTGGTGTCCAATTCTGCTTTCTTTCGGTCAATCATCTCTAACAGACTTGCTGCAGATCTATATCGACCATCCTCCGGTTTCTTTGCCTCTTCCGGAATCTTCCAACTACGTCCCTCACGGATAACTCCCGGGATTTTTCCTTCTGAGCATAAGATTCGTACTCTTCTGTCTGAAATTCCCCACTTCTCTGCTGCTTGTTTCACTGACATATACATAAGTATTTCACCTCGCTTAGATAATAATATATCCCATTATCGGAATAATAGCAACGCTATCGGAATAACATTTATCGTTTATCGGAACAATGCAAAAAGATCCAGCAGATACCATTGGCTCTCCCGGATCAATGCCTTCACATTATCCACTTTTCTTTCCTCAGTAGTAGTAAAAACGCCCCGATTTGCCGCATTTCAGCCGCCAAAGGCCGCTAAGCATCTCATCATACTCTGACTCCTGCCGTGGCACACGAAAAGCACTTGTATCATATTTCAAATTCTGTAGAACTGAATAGAACTAATCTCTCTGAATAATAGTGTAACTCACCCTCTTTTCTCATACGCTTTTTTCTGATAAATCATGCCTGTCAACGTAACTTTTCAATAAGAGCGCTAAAATAGCAGACAAGATCCTCGCAATTACTGTACTCCACCAAATCATCACCTGTCCGCCGAACAGAGGCGGCAAAATTAGCATAAGCAAAAGCATGAAAACCGGCTCTATAAATGTGAGCAAATAGGACAGCACGCTTTTTTCTGAGGCGTAAAAGCTGGCTGTCGTAACGCGGGTAACTGCTACAAACGGGACTGAAATGAGGAAAATAGGAATGATTTTCGCCACTTCCACATTTACATCATTAGATGCACCAAACAAAACTCCCAGACTTTCTCTTGTGAAATACATAACAACGCAGCCGATTACAGCCAAAAGCATGGCAAAGACATACGCCAACCTGCGAATACTTTTCAGCCGTGCGAAGTCCCGTTCTCCGTAACACCGGCTAATGAGAGGCTGGCTGCCATCGCCCACGCCTTGAAATATCAGGTAGATAATACAAATCATATATGCAATGCAAGCATATATTGCAATCGCCGATTCCCCTCCGTAAGAAGCGGAAAACCGGTTGATAATAATCAAAGAGATGTTGGGGGACATGGCAAGGCCAAAAGGGGCAATTCCGATTTTCAGGACAGCTATTGACATCCTGCCGATTTTTGAAAACGGAATTTTTAAGGTAAACTGCTTCTTTTGGATAATATAGACTAAAGCAATCAACATCGTGATGCCTTGCCCGATTACGGTAGCAATCGCAGCCCCGGTTACGCCTTGCTCCCATACCCACACAAAAAGATAGTCCAGAATAATATTGCTGATAAATCCCGCCATCATGGCAATCATGGCGTAAAAGGAACCACCGAGGTTACGGATCAAGGGGACAAGCCCTGTGCCGAAAATTTGCAGGATCGTGCCAAGGGTAACGACCACGATATATTCTTCGGCCAAAGACAGCATCGTGCCACTGGCTCCTAAAATCCGCAACAGTGGATTGTACCAGCATAAAACCGCAACGGTTAAAATGACGCTGAAAGCAATCATCAACCAGTTTGCTGCCGCTGTAAACATGCGGGCTTCTTTTTCCTTCTTCTCCGCTTTGTTGATAGAGTAGTAAATTGCGCCACCCATACCAATCCCCGTCCCAACTGCCTGGATAAAAGCGACAATTGGATATGCAATATTTACGGCGGAAAGCCCGACATCCCCTAAACTGTTCCCCACAAAGAAACCGTCTACTATCGCATAAACGCCGGACAAGGCAAAGGACAGGATGGATGGAAAAACATATTTAAAAAACAATTTCGTATCACGCGCTTGTATCATTGACATTCTTACCTCCGGCTTCCTGAAAAAGTTTTATAAACAGCGCGCCATCTTCGCTCAATCTGTGCATACGTTCAAGCCCCATTTTTTGAATGGCAGCCAATTCCACTTTTCGCAATGCAGGCAAAATCGTGTCGGCATATTCTCTCCCTGCCGCAGTGAATTGGATGCGCTTATTTCTTTTGTCTCCCTGCATCGGAAATAATTCAACTAATTTTTTGTTTTCAAAGTCTTTCAAAATCATATTGACAGTTTGCTTGGGGATCAGCCAGCGCTGGCTGATTTTCTTTTGTGTACAATCCTCGCCCCCCTCATCAATGGCAGTAAGGGTTAATAGGCAGCTCACCGATATGCCATGCGTTTTGGCCCACTCTGCATATACATAGTTTGTTTCCTGCCACACCTTATAATAGCGGTTTAATTCCTCAATCAATGCAGTATTGTTCTCCATTGTGCTCCTCCTTCAAAATTAGTACGGTTTTGTACTAATTCAGTATAGTCCATATCCGTACTAATTGTCAAGCAGGAAGAAATTTTCCCATTTCTGTTAAACGAAACTCTTAATTTCCCTATAGCTATTCTCCCTTCGTCGCTATTTCAAAATATTCGCTGACGGCAGCAAGTCCATTTGCAAGAGTTGCTTTGTCACAGGCATATCCCAGACGGAAACAGTTTTTCTCTTCAAAGCAGTCACCTGGAGTTACAAAAGCTCCCGTTTTTCTGTACATATCAGCACAAATATCGTATGACGGAATATGAAGGTCATAGTGTATAAGTGCTGTAGTGCCAGCTTTTGGTTTCACATAGCTGACATGACATTCATCTTTTATCCACTGATCCACAATTTCTAGATTCTCACGGACGATTGCTCTGTTTCTTGCCAGCAGTTTATCACCGTTGGCAAGTGCCAGAGCCGCAATTGTTTCGTCCAGCATACCGCAGCTGATTAGGTTGTAATCGCGGTGAGAAAGCATTGCGGCCACGGCCTCTTTGTCATGGCTTGCAATCCAGCCAAGGCGTATACCCGCAAGTGAGAACACCTTAGACATACTGCTAACCGAGATTCCTTTTTCATACAAATCCACAATAGACTCACACCATATATCTGTCTGTGTAAGATGGCGGTAAACCTCATCACACAGTACCCATGCGCCGACACTTTTTGCCACATCCACAACTTCCAGCAGCATTTCTTTGCTCATAAGTGCGCCTGTAGGGTTGTTTGGATTGTTTATACAAATCATCTTTGTATGCGATGTAACAAGGCGTTTAAGTTCGTTTATATCCAGCAGGTAGCCATTTTCTTTTTTAAGCTGCATGATCTCCACCCTTGCACCGATTGATTCGGGAATAGAGTAAAGCTGCTGATAGGTTGGCATAATGCTTATAATATGGTCGCCTTGCGAGATAAGAGACATAAATACGTGATGATTTGCACCTGCTGCACCATGAGTCGGCACAATTTCATCAGGCTGTATTGTTTTGTACAGCTTACATACACCCTCCTTGAATTTTGGTATACCAGTTATATCACCATATGAAAAGTAAACGGCATTCAGTGCCTTTCCTTATAACGTATAAAACGCCGTACCTACGGAAATGCTCCGAATGCCTTTTCATCCCCACCCGGTGGTGAGGAAAGCAAATATTAAATTAAAAAAAATATATCATGAGTCAGCAAAATTGTCAAATGATGTAAAGATATGATATAAGGTTGATGTAGAAGCAAATATTTCTCATAATTGACAAAATTCATATCTGCGCACCGCGCAGTTTTCCACACCAAAAGCGGCATACTCTGCGTTTGTCATATCAAAAAAATAGGATTGGATTACTCTGGAAATCCCGTTATGAGCCACCAGGATATAGGTCTTTTCCTCTGCTTCTGCCTTAATCTCGTCCAGCAGATTATAAACTCTCTGGGCCAGCTGCAGCATAGACTCCCCACCGTTGTAGCGGCAGCAGAAGTCCTCCTTCGCCCTCTGAAACTCAGCCCCATTGCGAGATGTGCCCTCCCACTTTCCAAAGTTCTGCTCTTTCAGGCGAGGCTCCATCCGTCTGGGTATTCCGGTAATCTCCGAGATATGACGGGCCGTCTCCGCCGCCCGGACAAGAGGCGAGTACAGGATTTCATCTGCCTGTATCCCCTCCGCCAGTATCTTCTCCCCAGTCTCAATGGCCTGCCGATGTCCCAGCTCTGTCAGCTCAATATCCGTGGCGCCGCAGATCTTATTCTCCACATTCCACACAGTCTGCCCGTGACGGACAAAATATACGCATCCCATCCTGTCTATTTTACCTCAACCAGCTCAATCTGGAAATTCAGCTCTTTGCCTGCCATCTCATGATTAGCATCAAAAGTAATTGTCTTCTCTTCTTTCGCTACCACCTTCACCGGGAAAGGCTGTCCATATTGGTTGGTCAGATAAACCTGCTGCCCTACCTGTGCCTCTTCAGAGCCCGGAAGCTGGGCGATCTCAACGGTAAATACCGCATTGGGATCTGGCATACCATAAGCTTCCTCCGGCATCAGATGAACATTGATTACCTGTCCCACTTCCATATCCGCCACAGCCGCATCAAATCCTGGAATCATCTGCCCCGCGCCGCAGACAAACTCCAGCGGTTCTCCCCGGTCATAAGAAGAATCAAACTGAGTTCCATCATTAAAAGTTCCTCTATAATGAGTCCGGCAGGTCTTTCCTACATTGCGTCCGCTAAATGCAGGCTGTGAACCACATCCTCCGCCACAGCTGCTTCCACATCCTCCGCCACAGGAGTGTCCCTCCTCATGATCCTGGCAGCTATGCTCCTCTCCATGGTGATGGTCACAGTTTACGCCCGTAGATACCAATTCTCCCTTCAGATAAGCTTCCACTGCCTGGTCTGCATCTCCCTCAGCGCCGGAACACAATTCCACGCCAGCCTCGTCAAGGGCGGCCTGTGCTCCGCCGCCGATGCCTCCACAGATTAGTACATCAATGCCCTGCTCAGCTAAAAGCCCTGCCAGCGCTCCATGCCCAATACCGTTGGATCCGATCACTTCACTGGAAACCACATTTCCATCCTCAACCTCATATACCTTGAAAGACTCCGTTCTTCCAAAATGCTGAAAAATATTACCATTATCATACGTAACTGCTATTTTCATACCATTATCCTCCTGATTGTTTTCCTGGTTATTTTAACATATCCCGCTTTCTTTGGGAATCCTCCTTTTATGGCAAGATCTGTACCGGATGAAAATCAAGGTAATCGCCCGAAACCAGAAAATATCTGACTCCATTAAATTCCCCTCGGATACTGTCCCCGAACCGGCTTTCTCCATGGCAGTGGGAATATACTACGGCCTCCGCTCCATACTCCTGCGCAATCTCCGTAAATGCCGAAGTTCTCTCCAGGATATTTGTCGGCGGATAATGGAGAAACATGATAAACTTCCGATATCCTGCTTCTGATGCCCGGCAAAAAGACTCCCGGAGGCGTTTCACCTCTCTTAAGACCAGCTTCTGCGCCTGCTTCTCCCTTTCCTGATCCCAGCCCAGAATCTGTCCCTGACGGTTCAGATAGAACGGTCCTTCAAAAGTAAAGCCTTTTGTTCCGACCAGAGCATAGTCCCGATAGACGGCAAAGTTATTCTGAAGAAAAAATAGTCTTCCGTCAAACTCCTCATTCAGCCGCTTTGTCTTTTTCGCATCCCAGAACATATCGTGATTCCCTCTCAGTAAAATCTTGTGTCCCGGCAAGTTTTCAATAAATGCCAGATCCTCGCGGCACTGCTCCAGATTCCTTCCCCAGGAATGATCGCCGGTGAATACGATCGTATCCTTGGGCCCTACGATCTGGCCCACATATTTTTCAATTTTCCGTTCATGATGCTTCCATACTTTTCCGAACTTATCCATCCTTTTGTCCGTCTGAAAGCCAAGATGCAGATCCCCTAATGCATACAATGCCATATGATATTTCCCCACCTTTCATACTCTAAATTATAGGCAGTCATCCATGGAATGTCTACTATACATTTTAACTTGACATTTCTTTCTAAAATCATATAATATTGTTCGTGCGCATTTAATTTGAATTCAAACTATTTGTTTTCAAACTTATCAGCAATCATCTGAAAGGGGACTTATATCAATGGACGAATCCTTCCACTATCTGATCATGGCAGAACATTCTCTTCTACAGAAGGGCCTTCTTACAATGTTAAAAGGAAGCGGTCTCTCTGCCGGGCAGCCAAAAATCCTGGATTATCTTCTGACACACAATGGAGCCGCACAAAAGGAAATTGCCCGGGGATGCCATATCGAACCCGGGACATTGACCACGCTTTTAAACCGGATGGAAGAAAACGGCCTGGTAGAACGCCGTATGCAAAAGGGAAACCGCAGAACCTATCATGTTTTTATGACAGCCGAAGGGAAACGGCAGGCCCTCTTTGTAATGGAAAATTTTCATAAGCTGGAAAACAACGCTTTTCATGGCATATCTGATGCAGAAAAAAAGGCGTTTATGAAAACGCTTCTGCAAATCTACGATAATCTCAATATATAACGGAAAGGATTGACATCATTATGACAAAACTAAAACGATACGTTGTATTTCTAATCGGACTATTTATTAATTCTTTTGGCGTCAGCCTGATTACAAAAGCCAACCTGGGCACATCTCCTATTTCTTCAATTCCATACGTGCTCAGCCTGAATTTTCCCTTTACTCTTGGTCAGTTTACAATTATCTTCAGTCTGCTTCTGATCCTGATCCAGCTGCTGATCCTGAGAAAAAACTTCAAAGCAGAGCATCTGCTGCAGATCCCTATTTCAATACTCTTCGGATATTTTATCGACCTGACGATGAAAATGCTCTTTTTTGTCCAGCCTGACACCTATTTATCCTGCCTGTTCTATCTGCTGGCAGGCTGTCTGATCCTTGGCTTCGGTGTGTATACAGAGGTACTGGCAGATGTAGCCATGCTGCCTGGCGAATCCTTCGTCCGCGCAGTGTCTTCTACATGGAATACAGACTTTGGTATCACGAAAGTCTCCTTTGACGTATCTCTGACTGTGATTGCCGCTTTACTTTCTCTGTTCTTTTCTCACCGCCTGGACGGCGTCAGGGAGGGAACCGTTATTGCCGCCCTCCTGGTCGGTTTCATTGCCAGGCTGTTTGGCCGGAAACTTTCTTTCCTCAGCCAGCTCCTGTTTGGCCCGGCAGAAGATTCTTCTGACGTCTCAGCCGATACCTCTTCTGACATGGAAACAGACTACCCTCCTGTGATTGTCATCGGCCGCCAGTACGGAAGCGGTGGGCACGATATCGGGAAATCCCTTGCCACGAGGCTTGGTTTCGCATTCTATGACAACGAAATCATACAGATGGCTGCCGGCTCTACCGGATATGACCCTCAGTTTATCAAGGACCGGGAAGAAAATATGACCAACAGCCTTCTCTATGATCTTATGAATCAGATGTATATCTATTCAGAATCCCAGGAATCTCCAAGAGATGAGATCTTTGAATCAGAAGGAAAAGTCATCCGGGAACTGGCTGCAAAAGGAAACTGTGTCATTGTTGGACGCTGTGCCGACTATATTCTCCGCAGCCGTCCCAACACGCTGAAAGTCTTTCTCCATGCTCCGGAGCCCTTCCGTGTACAGCGTATTATGAAAACAGAGCACCTTTCAAAAGAAGAAGCGCTCCAGAAAGTCCGCCAGACGGACCGGCGGCGTTCTGATAACTATCGCTATTATACCCGGAGGATCTGGGGTAGAGCGCAGAATTATGATCTCACTCTTAATACAGAAGCCGGCACAGATATCATTCAAAATTTTATCATCGAGATGACAAAGGTTTATCCTTTACATATCTCACAATCAGAGCAGTCTTAATGGCTGCTTTGATTATTTATCAGAAAATTCTGTATATTTGTATAAAATATATTTTTTATCAGATTTCCTATTGACATTTTTAAATTTGAGAGTTATTATAATTACATCAAAAGAAAAGGAGGACGGACCACCAAAAACAGAATTTTAACCTCATTATTTTAAAAGGAAAGAGGCATAGACCAATGGATTTAGTTAAGTAAAAATCCACTGTACGAAATCAATCGATACAGTGGATTTTTCATGTCGAATTGTATTACAGCCCGTTTTCGTATATATCATTCATCACTGTCTGCGCCTGCTCCATTTCCTTTTTCTGAATGATCTGCTGTCGGTCGCTTAAGATAGCCAGCATTTCATCCACCAGATCCTCGACTCTTGGCTGGCTGATACGGTAGAGATAGCCCAGCATCCTGGTAGCTGTATAATCCGTATTCATATATTTATAAGCAATCTCTCTGCAAAGATCCTCCTGATATCCTTTGCTTAACAGAAGATGATACAGTTCATCCGTTTTTCCCAATGCCATTGCGCTGCACCTCCACTTATCCGTTTTATCTCAGTTTCTCACTGTAGACTTCCCAGGTTTTGTCATCAAATAACACCCATTCAACCAGTTCCAAGGTTCCCGGATGTTCATCTGCAAACTTTACAGCCGTTCCTACTGCGATTTCTGCCGCCTCCTGCACTGGGAAATGATAGACGCCGGTTGAAATGGAGGGAAATGCAATCCGCCGTATTCCATTTTCCACTGCGAGCTCCAGGCACGAACGATAGCAGGACGCTAACAGTTCCCTTTCTCCATGCGTCCCTCCTCGCCATACCGGCCCCGGTGTATGGATCACATATCGGCAGGGCAGACGATAGGCTTTGGTGATCCTGGCTTCTCCGGTATTACATCCATGGAGCGTTCTGCACTCTTCCAGAAGTTCTGGGCCGGCCGCCCGGTGTATGGCTCCGTCTACTCCGCCTCCTCCCAGAAGGCTGGTATTTGCCGCATTTACAATCGCATCTACATCCTGAATGCTATCCTCTCGCCAATGGGGTTTTACTCCCGGGAGAAATCCCCCAGCAAGGATTTCAGTCACATTGGAAGGTATTTACAAAGTTTTCAGATGAAAATTATCTCATGTGCAGAACAGAAGACGGCATTGTACAGTACGCTCCTCTGTGCATCCATACATTCCGGCTGATCGCTCCCCGCAAGCTCCTGGAAGCCCAGCAGTTTAATCAGCAGTATCACAGTTATGAAGAAATACAAAACGTTCCTGACCGTCTGCGCTGGTGCCGCCATCACATGGGGCTGATGCAGAAAGAGGTTGCAGAACAGATCGGGATCTCCAGAGGGCACTATATAGATTATGAAGTAGGATATGTAGATTACTACCCGAAAGAAGTGGTGGACAGGCTGGCAGACTTCTATCATATCCCGGTTGAAGACCTTCTGGATGAATACAAGCCATTGAGCAGGAGCATAACCGGATCAACGGCACACCGACCTCTCTTGAAATGGATCTCTATTATTCTCGCTGGCACCTCAGGCATGGATCAGGGCCATTTAAAACAGTGATCTTCAATTATACTCATAATTAATTTGCGGATTATCCCGGCAAAATCATATAGCATCGGTTCTGAAAACCGGTGCTTTTCTTTTGCTCAATTTCCGCTCAATCCCCTCTCAATGTTCTTATAGCCTTCTTTCAGTAGAATGAACTTGCAGTGAATACAGCACCATTTCTTTAAAACCGGTGCTGCTTTCCAGACAAATCTACAGAAAGGAGGATTTATTTTATGAGCAAAAAGACAAATCAGGGAGGTGCAAAGACGCATGAAAGAATTTAAAAATCTCATGATCATCGGCGTGGATCACGGCTACGGCAATATTAAGACCGCCGGTACTGTCACAAAAAGCAGCGTGACAGCCTATGAGACCGAACCGATCTTCTCCGGCAACATCCTGGAATACGGCGGGATGTACTATCGGATTGGGGACTGCCACAAGGAATTTATCCCGGACAAAGCTGCGGATGAGGACTATTACCTGCTCACGCTGATGGCTGTGGCAAGGGAGCTGAACCTGTACGGCATCCGGGAAGCAGACGTTCATCTTGCGGCCGGACTTCCACTCACATGGATCCGCAGACAGCGGGAAGAATTCCGAAGCTATCTGCTCCGTAATCCGGAAGTAACCTATCGGTTCAACAAAAAAGAGTATCACATCCGCTTGGCCGGATGCAGCCTGTATCCCCAGGGATACCCTGCCGTTGTCAGCCGTCTCAAAGATTTCAGAGGGACAAATCTTCTGGCAAATATCGGGAACGGTACTATGAACATTTTGTATATCAACAACAAAAAGGCCGTGGAGAGCCGTTGCTGGACAGAAAAGTTCGGTGTCAGCCAGTGCATGACCGCAGCACGAAATGCAGTCATGGATACCTTCGGTGTCAGGATCAATGAAGCAACGATTGAACAGGTATTCCGCCACGGTACTGCTGATATCGGGAAACCTTATCTGGACTGTATCACCTCTGCGGCAAGGCAGTATGTGGCAGATATTTTTACCACCCTGCGCCGGTATGAATACAATCCGGATCTCATGCGGCTGTATATTGTGGGCGGCGGTGGCTGTCTGATCCGAAACTTCGGGCGGTATGAGGAAAGCCGGGTAACGATCATTGATGATATCTGTGCCACGGCAAAAGGATATGAAGCTCTTGCGCTTGCCGCTCTCCGCAGGAAGGAGCGCCCATGACAGACAGAATCCGAAGCACCAATGTCCGGTTTAACCTGGACAAGGAGATCCCTGCCCAGGCATGGCAGTATCTCCAGACTATGGACAGGCAGGAATTCAAATCCTACAGTCAGGTGATCGCCGCCGCTCTGGTAGATTACTTTGACCGCTATTACAAAAGCCGGGAAGATCCCTATCTGGAAACTCGGGAGCGGGAAGAACAGTTTGTACAGCAGATCGTCTCTGCGGTGGAGAAGTCTATGGAAAAAGCACTTCCAGCCTTTCTGGCCGGCTGCATGGCCGGGCTGTCAAAGTCCAATGCAGCCGTTCCCCCTGCAGAATCTCCGGCGACTGACCCTGACGCCGATGTGGACTGGGATTTTCTGGGCGAGTAGTCCCTGAACCTGTCATATGAGGGGAGGAAGCACATGACACAGTTTCTCACGCCGGGCAGCCAGATCCTGAACTATCTGGTATTCCCAAAATTTTTACTGGAAATAGATGATCTGAATGAGACAGCAAAGATCCTTTACATGATCCTGCTCGACCGGGCAAGGCTGTCACAGAAGAATGACAGATGGACGGATGAAAATGGCCATGTATACCTCTTCTTCACCATACCCTCTCTGGCAGACGCCATGCATAAGAGCGAAATGACCATCAAAACGGCGCTGAAAGCACTGGAAGAAAAACAGCTCATTTATCGAAAGCGTCAGGGGATCGGACGTCCTAACCGCATCTATGTAAAGTATCCGGATGCCCTGCCGTCCACAGACAGAAAACTGTCCATCAGGGAGACAGAAAACTGTCTGTCAGAGAGACAGGATCTTGTCTGTCAGAAAGACAGGAATCTGTCCGGTAGTAAAAATAAGAAGAACAAATATCAAGAGAGAAACCGATGGGATCGGGGAAACCGCATTCCTTACGGCCCCGGTTCCGACCGGAAATATGAATGCAAGGAGGAGGAAAGCCTATGACCTTAAAAGAGGACGAATATTTAAACGAAGCGGACGGGCTCATTTACTGTTCCAAATGCCATACGCCGCGGCAGTGCAGAGTCCAGCTTGGCGGGAAAGAATTCCGTCCGGCCATACGGTGCCGCTGTCAGCAGGACGCATACGAACAGCAGGAGAAAGAACGGAAACAGCGGGAATTCCTGGAGCATATCTCACGGCTCAAAGCCAGCGGCCTGCAGGACAAAGCGCTGCAGGATTATAACTTTTCCAATGACAAAGGCTATAATCCGGAAATCCGGAAAGCACATGAGTATGTCGCCCACTGGAAGGAGATGAAAGAAAAGTCTCTGGGGCTTCTGCTCTGGGGAGATGTAGGAACAGGGAAATCCTTTTTTGCCGGATGTATCGCTAACGCACTGTTGGAACAGGGCGTGCCGGTTCTGATGACCAATTTTGCCCGCATCCTGAACACCTTGACCGGGATGTACTCCGATGACCGGAACCGGTTCATTGAAAGCTTCAATCAATACAGCCTGCTGATCATCGATGACCTTGGCGTAGAACGCAGTTCTGAGTTTGCCCTGGAGCAGGTATTCAGTGTCATCGACAGCCGTTACCGGAGCAGGAAACCCATAATCATCACAACAAATCTGACTCTGGAAGAGCTGAAAAAACCGCAGGATCTGGCACACGCCAGAATTTATGACCGCATACTGGAGCGCTGTATTCCCGTGAAGATCAGCCGTCAGAATATACGGGAGATGAATGCCGCTTCTAACCTGAAAGCAGTACGGAAACTGTTCCAATCTGACACCGTGGACAGGAAATAGCATACCAGAAGAACAGGAAAACCATACCGGTCAGATCAAGACCTCACACGCACACAGGTATCAGTACCGGAACACGGCACAGCCGGTACCGGACAGATACCGGAAAGGAACTTTTATGGAAAAATTATCAACAGAAGAAACAAAAAAGCAGTTACTGCAGGCAAAACACCGGATGGAGGCTGCCCAGGCCAGAGACCGGAAAAAAGAGCGGAGCGCCCGGACAAGGCGTCTGATCCTGGAAGGAGCGGAACTGGAACGTGTTGTACCGGAAGTCCGGGAGATGACAACGGAGGAGCTTCGGCATTTTCTTCTGCTCCATTTACAGAAACATTCTTAAGCAGCAATAGCTCTGCATGTTTTTATTCCCGAAGGGCGCACTTACTCACCACTTCGTCGTCGCAAAGTCCGCTTTCCTCCGTTTTCGCCTCCGGCGGAAACTACGGACGCTACCTTGCTCCTCCTCTCCCCACAAAGCAGGCTTTGCGGGGTCCCCGTGAAGCGGTGGTATCCCTCCCGCTGGTCGGGCTCGTGCGCTCTGCCGAGGGCTATCCGCTGCTGGCAGGCAGCACCGGCTATGCAGCCATCCATCCGCCAGACTCCGGCGGATACACCTGCCGGAAGAACACCGGCAAATTTTCCGGCAGGATCCTCCAGCCGGAGATGGCTGTCTGAGAAAACCTGCCACCGGCAGCTTTTCTGTAGAAAAACATGGAAACAACCATGCTCCTTTATAGTACAGCGATATTCACAGGAAGGAGATGATCGTTATCGCAATTTACCATATGTCGGCAAAAGTGGTCAGCCGTGGCGCAGGCCGTTCCGCCGTTGCTGCTTCTGCCTATCTTAGTTGCAGTCGCATGTGTAATGATTACGATGGTGTCCAGCATGATTATACCCGGAAACAGGGACTTATTTTTCAGGAAGTCCTTCTCCCTCCAAAGGCTTCACCAGAATGGAAAGATCGGGAGCAGCTCTGGAATGCCGTGGAACGAGCCGAGAAAACCAAAGACAGCAGGCTTGCCAGAGAATTTGTTGTAGCACTTCCCATTGAACTGCCAAGGAAGGCACAAATCTCATTACTCCGTGATTTCATCCAAAATAATTTTGTCGATATGGGAATGTGTGCTGACTTTGCGATCCACGATACAGACGGTCATAATCCCCACGCCCATATCCTGCTAACCGTCCGCCCGCTGGAAACTGACGGAACCTGGCAGTATAAAACACAGAAAGAATACCTCTGCATCAGGAATGGGGAAGAAAAAGGCTTTACTGCCTCCGAATTTAAAGATGCTCAGACAAAGGGGTGGGAAAAGCAATATCCTTATAAAGTCGGAAAAAAAAAGGTATATATGGCACCTTCAGCAGCCCAGGAACATGGTTATATCCGAGCAGACAAACATCCGAAAAGCACCCGTTTCGGCAGACAGAATCCTGTTTCAGAACAGTGGAACAGCGAAGCACAGCTTCGAGAATGGCGGAAAGCATGGGCAGATGCAGTCAACCATACTTTACAGGAACATCAGATCGACACCCGGATAGATCACCGTAGTTTTGCTGATCAGGGACGTGATGAACAGCCTACCATCCATGAGGGATACCATGCAAGAGATATGGAGAAGAAAGGATTGATTTCCGACCGCTGTGAGATCAACCGCCAGATTCGGAAAGACAATCGACTCTTCCGGGAATTAAAACGGCAGGTAGAGAAACTAACAAAGACAGTCAGCGAAAATATCCATTCCGTCGCAAAACGATTGGAGCAGCTCCGGGGCACTATGATCATGATCCGTTACTATCTGTTCCATAACCGTATGCAGGCATCCTCCACCAGAGAATGGATTTCTATGATTACACCGGTTTTGAAGAAATACAAAGCTATCACAAAGACAATCCGGACAAAGCAGACAGAAAAGAAGTCTCTTCAGGCACAGAAAAAGAAACTCAGCTTTTTGCAGCCGGTACAGTACTATCAGATCAGCCAGAAGATCACAACTCTTACTGAGGATATTGAAGAATTGCTGTCGCAGAAAGAACGGCTTATCTGTGATAATTACTTTCACAATGAATCCGAAATAAAGACGAGTGAAATCGCTCTTAAAAATCAGAAAGACTTTTTAAAGAAACTGGATGCCCAGTATGACATCTTATCTGATCAGCTGACAGAAAATCAAAAAAAGTATCAGGAAATCAAAGCAGATGTCAGTCCCGAAAAATCTGCGGAGCTGTTCGATGCAAGAGTTGACGAAAGAGATATGATCAGGGATCAGGTTTATCAGAAATTATATGCCACGATGGGACAGAAATTCGATGCTTCCCTGTTTCATGAGTCTGTCAGTGACATAGACGATCGGCTCGGTGAAGATCCAGAAGCTTTTCATGACCGTACTTATCAAAAACGAATTGCACGGGAAATGGAACGCAGGAAAGAGCAGCCTGTCCGACTGAAGAAAAAAGTGCATAATCATGAACGGTAACAGGTGGAACTAAATACCGCCTGTTACTCTATTACATGATTAATTTATAATAATAGACTTTTATCGAGGTCTCACACCTGTCTAGCGGTCCTGTCAAGAATAAATCTTCTGTATTTTACTCCTCTTCAAAGATTTCTTTCCCATTTGTTTCAATAACTTTTTTGTACCAGTAAAAGCTGTCCTTTTTGAAGCGGTTCAGTGTGCCACCCTCCTCTTCTTCCCGGTCCACATAAACGAAACCATATCGCTTCTGATATCCATTCAGCCAGCTCAAAAGGTCAGTGAAGGACCAGGTACAGTAGGCCAGTACCTGGCAGCCCTCCTCCACAGCTTCTCCCAGCGCCTTGATATGCTCTTTCAGGTAGCAGATCCTGTACTCGTCATGTATCTGATCGTCCTCAGTCTTCTTGTCAAATGCTCCCAGTCCGTTCTCAGAGATGACTATGGGCAGCGCATAGCGGCTCGTAATCTCTCTGCAGCAGAACTGAAGTCCCGAAGGATCGATACTCCAGTCCCAGTCTGTGGTCATCAGATACGGATTGGCCGGATTTTTGTAAATCCCTGGCATCCCCAGCTCCTGGGCAGAGCCCTTAACACCGGTCGTGTTCATAGTCCCGTAGGGAGTGACTCCATCCATGGGATTGTACTCGCACACACAGCTCTGGTAATAGTTCACGCCCATAAACGTGATTTGTGATGCCGCCTGTCTGAGAATCTCCTTGTCTCCATCAGCTATGTCCGGCGCAATCCCCTTTTTCTTCAGATATGTCATCGCCGCAACAGGATAACGCCCGTATGCATATACATCCATCCACCAGTAGTTTTTCAGGTCATCGTAGTTGGCTTTTGCCATAGCGTTGATAGGCTTGCAGTCCAGGGCATAGGAGGGGGTGTAGGCAAAGCTCGCCCCTATCTGTCCCTTTCCTCCCATCTGCCGGTAGGCCAACACCGCCTTTGCATGAGCCATAAACGCATGATGATTGACCTGGTAGAACATTTTCTGGTCATCAAATTTACCCGGCGGATGCTGGGCTGTCAGCCATCCCAGCGAAGTAAATATATTCTGCTCGTTCAGAGTGATCCAGTACTTCACCTTGCCGTCAAACCTAGAAAACAGCGTTTTTGCATAATGTACATAATCATCGATGATGCGGGGGCTCTCCCACCCCTGATACTCATCGACAAGGGCCTGGGGCAGATCCCAGTGGTAAATAGTCACCATGGGCTCTATGTTGTATTTCAGGCACTCGTCAATGATATCCTGGTAAAAGGCCATTCCCTCCTCGTTGACCTCCCCGGTCCCCTCAGGGAAGATCCTGGCCCAGGAGACAGAGAAACGGTATGTCTTCAGCCCCATCTCTGCCATCAGCGCAATATCTTCTTTGTACCTGTGATAGTGGTCCACTGCCACATCCCCTGTGGTGGCTTTGTAGGTCTTGCCCGGGATGCGCACAAACGCATCCCAGTTCGTCATCCCTTTTCCGCCTTCCTTCCATCCGCCTTCTATCTGATAGGCGGCAGAAGCACTCCCCCAGAGAAATCCCTTCGGAAATCCTGATGCTCTCATCTGTTCCATGTCTCTTCCTCCTTTTCTTTTCAATCAGCGTATTACCAGTATCTCATCAAGCTCCTTCACCGGCCCGGAGGCGGTGGCAGACACATCCGCAAATGCATCCGTGTTGGATACGATGACCGGAGTCGTGATGTCATATCCCGCCTTCACGATCTCATCCTTGTCAAACTCCAGGATAACTTCTCCCTTCTTGACTGTATCTCCGGAAGCCTTTTTCGGATAGAAATATTTTCCCTCCAGATTTACCGTGTCCATGCCTACATGTATCAGCAATTCCACACCGTCACTGCTGGTCATCCCGACCGCATGTCCGGTCTCAAACATCATATCTATCTTCCCGTCAAAGGGGGATGCCACTTCGCCCTTCTCCGGGATGACAGCGGCTCCTTTTCCCAGGATTCCCTGTGAAAATGTAGCGTCCTTCACCTGATCCAGCGGGATGCACTCTCCCTGGATAGGGCTCGAAATACGGATTTCTCTTCCCTCCGGAAGGGGAGCGGCTGCAGGCTTGGCTTCTTCTGACAGAATATCCTCATCATCCTCGTCCACAATGTCTTCAAAGCCGATCAGCATAGTGGCGATAAATGCCACAATGATTGTTATGACAATGGTAAGGGCTGCTATCAGAAGGCTGGCTGCTCTGTCCTCCTCCACATACTGGACGATCGTCACGATTGCCGGTGTCGCGATGCCAAAGCACTTCATCTGGAAAAAACCGCCGAAGAGTCCGCCTGCGACAGCTCCGATGCAGGCCCCCAGCATTGGCCTTTTCAGTCTCAGTGTCACACCGTAGAGAGCGGGCTCCGTAATACCTGCCACAAGTGCGGAGAATGCGGAGGAGCCGGCAACCTGTTTGAAGTCTTTGTTTTTGCTCTTTACAGATACGGCGAGAGAAGCAGCACCCTGCGCCATGTTGGAGCATAGCTCACCGATACAGATAAAGTTCTCATATCCGGTTGTTGCGATCATACCGAGCTTTATCGGGGTAAATGCGTGGTGCATGCCGGCCATGACAACAAACGGATAAATACCGGCCACCAATCCGATGGCGATAAAGCCGAGCTGGTCATGGATAAAGTATACGATATCTGACAGGACATTGCCGAGGATTGCCCCCAGAGGTCCCAGTACGATCAGGGCGATCGGTGCCTCGATCAGCACCACCAGCATGGGGCGCAGGAAGTTCTTGGTCACCACGGGCGTAATCTTATCTGCCAGCTTCTCCACATACTGCAGGGACCATACCGCAAGGATGATCGGGATGACCGAGTAGGAATAAGAAGCATAGGTAACCGGGATAAAGCCGAGGAATTTTACCACCTCTCCCGCCTCGTTTGCATTGCTCATCAAGGAAATGAAATTGGGATGGAGCATGATAAGCGCAATGCTGGCCGCATAGTACATATTTGTCCCGAATTTCTTTGATGCAGAGATGGCGATCAAAACAGGCATAAAGAAAAAGGCGCCGTCTCCTATAACGCTTAACAGGTTATAGGTATTTCCTTCTGTATCAAGCACACCTATCATTGGCAGCAGCGTCAGAAGTACCTTGATCATGGCCGCGCCGATGATCGCCGGAATGACCGGTGCCATAATACCAGAAATCGTGTCCATCAGCATGGAGACGACCCCCTTCTTTTCCTGCTTCCGGGGCGCCTTCTTCGGAGCCTCGTTTGAAAAGCTGCCGAGCTTGTTCAGCTCCGCAAAGACATTGGCCACATCATTTCCTATGATGATCTGGTACTGTCCCGCCTTCTTCATCACTCCCATAACACCTTTTGTCTTTTTCACTGCCTCGTCGTCCACAATGGACTCGTCTTTCAGCGTGAATCTCAGCCTGGTCATACAGTGTACGAGGCTGATCACATTTTCTTTTCCTCCCACACGCTGCAGGATTTTCTTTGCAACACTTGCGTAATCCATATCTTCACCTCATTAGAATTGATATATGTATCCCGGAAGTCTCCGGAAAAAGAAAGACCTGGCCTTAAAGAGCGCATTTTCCCGGGAAATGCGCCCCTCAGGGCCAGGTCTTGCTTAACTGAATAATAACAAACCTGTGAATTAGCGGTGCTGTTCGTCCAGTATTCTCTTTATATGGATCAGAAGATACAGCTCCTCATCTATGCTGAGCCGGTATCCATACTGCTTTTCAATGAACCGGGCCACCTTTTCCACACCCGTGTAGGCATGCCCGTTCTGTGCCACCATTGCCTGGTATATCTCCTCCATGCTGTCCTGGTAGACCTCACCGTCCAGGACTCTGGATGAGAAGAATTTTAAATGTGTCAGAAATCTCTGATAGGACACAGAATCCTCGTCAAATTCAATCCTGAAATGTATTTTGACAATCTTGATAATGGCATTGATCAGCTCTGTCATCTTCTGCACATCTGAAACCTCGTTGCTCTCAAGCTCTGAGGATATGATATGCATGGCGATAAATCCCGCCTCGTCTTTTCCCAGGTCAAAGTCAGTCATACGCCGTATCCACTCAATGGCCTCCTGAGCTACCCTGTATTCCTGGGGATAAAATTTTCGGATCTCGTGTCGCATCAGATTCTTAAGGCTGATACCTCTCTGGTATCTCTCCACAGCAGAATTGATGTGGTCTGTCAACGTCACGTAGAGGGTATCTCTCACCTTCAGGCCTGCTTCTCTGGAAGCAGTGACTACCTTGCCGGCAATCTCCAGATATTTCTCCGATATTTCCCTCACCACCTGCTGGAGCCTGTAATTGTCCTCCGCATTCTTCAGACAGTAGATCTTCTCCACGCGGGACTTGTCCAGCTCCTCGCCCTTTTTCTTTTTAAACCCGATGCCGGCGCCGGTAATGATGATTTCCCGGCCGCACGGGTCCAGCGATACAACTGCATTTGTATTCAGAACTCTGACGATCTTCACCTGTTCCTGCCCCCTCCGGCAAGCATCCAAAACGGCTCTGCCATAAAAAAAACTGCCTATAATACTATTTATCCCAGTCAGTATTATAAACAGTCTTGCTTACCATTACGTAATAACAAACTTAATTTACCTGTATATATTAACAGCTCTCGGTCCATTTGTCTATAGCTATTTTTCTTTTCATCATATATTACAATTTTCTTTTTTTATTTTTGTACAATATTTCAAAATTATTTTCTCAGCTCCAGCCAACCTGTAGAACTATACAAAACATTTTATCTAAAATATGATGATCGGAGCCGACATTGCAAAGCTTCTATCATTTTCCAATACAAGTACATTCTCATCTCTTTTCTGTAAAATGTATGGATGTTCACCACGTCAGTACAAAAATTTTTCCAAGAACACGGATGAAATTTGTTGAGGAAAGAGCTTTTTGACTGATATTAATTTCAAGATTTGAAAGTTATTCATACTTTACTTTTATACGCATATATGTCTCTATTACCATTTACCCGTTTTATACTATATGATATAATAGCTTAAGTCATATATCGTATAATAAGGAGAAACATAATGAAAGAAAATGAGAATTATATTGCCATCTATTCCCGAAAGTCAAAATTCACCGGCAAAGGTGAAAGCATCGGCAATCAGGTTGAACTCTGCAAAGAATATATCCAGGCACATTATACTGAAATTCCACAGGATCATATTTTAGTGTATGAGGATGAAGGCTTTTCCGGCGGTAATCTCAACCGACCGGACTTTAAAAAAATGATGGAAGCTGCAAGGCAGCGTAAGTTCAAAGCGATCATTGTCTACCGCCTGGACCGAATCAGCCGGAATATCAGTGACTTTTCCAGCCTTATTGAAGAATTGTCAAGACTGGACATTGCTTTCATATCTATCCGAGAACAGTTTGATACCGGAACTCCCATGGGACGGGCCATGATGTATATAGCTTCTGTTTTTTCCCAGCTGGAGCGTGAAACCATAGCCGAGCGTATCAGAGATAATATGCATGAACTGGCGAAAACCGGACGATGGCTTGGGGGAACAACTCCCACAGGATATGCCTCAGAATCGGTACAGAAAGTTACCATAGACGGGAAAGCAAAAAAGGCCTGCAAGCTGAAACTGATACCGGAAGAATCAGAAATTGTCCGTCTGATCTACAGCCTGTATATCGAACACGATTCTCTGACTTCTGTAGAAGCAGAATTAATAAAGCGGGGACTTAAAACAAAAAACAATAAACTCTTTACCCGTTTTTCAATCAAGTCTATCTTACAGAATCCGGTTTACATGATCGCGGATGTAAACGCATATAACTTTTTTGTAAAAGAGAACGCAGATCTTAATTCTGCCAAAGATGAATTCGACAGCGTCCATGGCATGATGGTATATAACTGCACCAAACAGGAAAAAGGGAAAGCCGTCACCTATCTTCCGCCCGATGAATGGATTGTTGCGGTAGGTCTGCATCAGGGCATTGTTCCGGGCAAAGTCTGGATTTCTGTACAGGAGTCTCTGGATCGGAATAAAAGTAAGGCATACCGAAAGCCTCGGAATAACGAAGCACTCCTGACCGGTCTTTTATACTGCACCTGCGGCAGCCGTATGTATCCGAAAATCAGCAAGCGAAAAACTGCTGACGGGAAGCCGATATACACTTATGTATGCAAATTAAAAGAGCGCAGCAAACGTTCCATGTGCAACAGTAAAAATGCCAATGGGAACACACTGGATCTGGCTGTGATCGAGCAGATCAAGCTGCTGGAAGATGACAAAGGTTTCTTCATTGACCAGCTGGAACAAAGCCGGAAATTCTATACCGGCAACCGTGCAGCCTATGAAGATCAGCTGGCTTCTATCCGTCATGAGAAAGAAGAACTGGAAAAGAAAATTGAAGGTCTGGTTGATTCCCTAGCCGATTTGGGTGACAGCACGGTTAGGAATCAGGTGGCACGACGCATTGAACAGCTGAATCAGAAATGTGAGGAAACAGACACCCGGATCCATGAACTGGAAGCACTGACTTCCCAGCACACTTTCAGCGATATCGAATTTGACGTCATGCGGCAACTGCTGTCCGTTTTCAAGACAAGCATAGATGAAATGACCGTAGAACAGAAACGTGTGGCGATCCGCACACTCGTCCGCAAAGTTGTATGGGACGGTGTCAACGCCCATATTATCCTCTTCGGGGTGCAGGATGATGAAATTGAATATCCGCCGCTTTCCTATCAAGCAAATGAAGCAGACAGCACAGAAGACGACTTAGAAGAGTTGGAACGGTTCAGTGATGTGGATTATGAAGATGAAATCGCTGACGGCTCAAAAACTCATTGGGGTGAGGATAGCAAATACAGGTAATATCACCGCGTATGGCCCGGAATGTTGTCTTCTTTTTTTCTTTCATCTGCCATATTCCTCCTCAACTGAAACTTTTTTCTTAAAAGAGAAGCAAAAGAACCGCCTGCACGGCAAACATCACTGGAACTATACGGAACAAAGGCTTTTTTGTCTTATGATGGAACAGATACATTCCTGCCGTTGCTCCGGCCGCGCCGCCAATCAGGGCAAGTCCCAGAAGCGCGGCCTCACTGATCCGGTACTGATGCTTTCTGGCTCTTCGTTTATCGATGCCAAAGGCTGTAAACGCCGCCAGATTGATAAAAATAAGAAAATACACAGTCCACCTCTACCCCAGCAATGCGCGCACCATATCTGCATCAAAAACAACAGACTCTACGTGATCCACCTCGATCTGGTACAGGGCATTGGCCGCCAGATGTTCTGCCGCCTGTTCCAAGTCCCGGATTCCGCTGGTATTCTTATGCAGATCGATCACTGCATCCAGCCCGTCCCGGGTCAGTGTGCATTCGTTTTCCTGCATTCCGATTCTCTTCAGAACCTTCGGAAGCGCATATCTTGAGAAGATCACCTTCTTCTCCTCCGGCGTATAATCCGGAATCTCGATTACCGCAAACCGGGACATCAAAGGCGCGCTGATCTGATCCTTGTCATTGGCAGTGGCAATCGGATACACCCCTACCGTCGGGATCATGCACTCGATATAATTATCTGTGAACCCAAGATTATCCAGCAGCGTTAAGAGCACATCCGCCGGATTCCCATTTCCTTTTCCGGCCGCTGCCTTATCCAGCTCATTGATGATAAATACCAGGTTTGATTCTCCCGCCATGGAAAAGGCATCCATGATGATCCCCGGTTTCGCGTTGGCATAGATCCTGGAACTTCCTGTCAGCTGCTCCGGGTCGTTGATGGAGCTCATATCAAGAGTTGTCCAGGGAAGTTTTAATATCCTGGCTACCGCATAGGCGATCTGAGACTTTCCGGTACCTGCCGGTCCTACCAGCAGAAGCCCATAGGCTGGCAATGTATGTGTACGGTTGATCTGGATGATGGTCTCGATGATCCTTTGCTTGACCTGCTCCATCCCATAGAGTTCCTCATCCAGGATGCGGCGGGCTTCCTCAGGATCAATCGCCTGGAAATAATCACTCTTCCAGTGGATATTCATCATGATGGACAACGCCCTCTGGGCGTGGCGCCGCTCTTCCTGGGATACCTCGTTGGATCTGGCTACCGCCAGATTTCTCCTGGCCCAGAGACGGATATTATCGGGAAGTGTCCTGCCTGCACAATTCATGAAATCCGTGATACTCTGGATACTGGTCAGCTTCATGCTGTCTCCGTTCTCCTCTTCGTCCTCATCCGGAATCTCCTCGGACGGTGCATCACTTGAAAGCAGACGCTCGATCATAAACTGCAGGAACCCGTCTTCCGCAGAGAGCTTGGAGCCTCCGCCAAACGCAATCTCCCGAATCTTATATACCGCATAGCCGTCTTCACGCACTGCTCCGGACAGGCGCACATTAATATGATTCTCTCCCAGCCATTTCAACAAGCTCACAAACCGGGCATCAATCTTCAAGATATCCGCGCTGACCGTGCCTGTCTCATCTTTAAATTCAAAAGCGGTCTTCCGGATAGGATTGGTAAAGGTCCCGTTGGAATGATGCTTAAGCTGCCCTTCCCGGTTGTCCAGTACCAGCATCGGATGATCGGCGCTTGCCTCTGGATTACTGGAATAGAAAATTTCATATGTACATTCCGAAGCCTTCTGCTCCTCTGGTGAATTTTTAAAATCAAAAACTGGCATAATGTCTGTCCCTGCTCTTTCCTTCATTTTCCTTTAGTTTAACATAGAAACGGCGGCGGTACAATCTTCGTATCCAATCCGCCGCCAGCAAAAGGACTGCTATGCCCGTAACCGCCATCCCGGCTGTTTTCCCTGCCGCATGATACTGAATCTCTACCTTATGTTTCCCTGCCTCCACCGGGACTCCCAGAAATCCCCCGTTGACCTGTTCTGTTTCTGCCTTTTGACCATCCACCAGTACTGTAAAGCCCTCATCGTAAGGGATAGACGTGATCAGGTAGCCATCGGTCGGTGTTTCAAAGCTTCCGGTAAGGCCGTCCCCGTCTCTGTCCAGAGAGAGACCCACATCCACGATCTGTCCTGTTACCTCTGCCTTTTCCCTGTCTGTACTTCCATACCAGGCTTTCACGTCAGAGATCTCATAGGAGCCTTCTCCAAAGGTAATCTTCAGCTCATCCACATTTTCCAGGCTGCACACATAATAAAAGGTCTTGTTGCCGTTGAAATAAGCGTAGCCACTGGTCGCACTCTGCTTGTTCGTCTCCCCATTCACTGTAATGGATACGTCCGAAGAACGATGCTGGTTTTTCACATCAAATTTCAGGAACAGGTACTGATCGCCTTCCTGCCTGTCTTCCAGCGATATGGTCTGTGTTTTCCCTTCTTTTGAAATATCATATGCCTTTTCCAGAGATGTCAGATCTGCTTCCCTTATTTCAGAGGTCAGAGACACCTTATCACTGTTCCCGGCCACAGAAACGCCTGTCAACGCCAGCTGTTTTTCCGGCCAGGAAAGATTCTTAAATGTTTTCCGGGATATAAGCCGGTCTGTCACATAGCCGACAGGCGCGACATTCTGATTTTCATAAATCGCTATATCTCCGGTCTCCCCTATTTTTATATACCCTTCCGGGATCTCCGCTCCGGTGTCTGTCCGGATCAGCAGATATTTTACCCCCATTAAGTTCAGGAAGACTGGATTATTGGAAGCCTCCTGCATCAGATCATTTCTTGCCGGACGGTTCAGGTGAAAGATTTCCTCCCGGAATGCCTCATAGTCTGCATTGCTGATAGAGGAATAGATTGTTGTCACGTTCTGTCCCGGCACCAGTGACTGATTATCGGCTGCCTTCTCCTGTTCTCTGGTTCCCCGGATCTCCATCCTATACAGGCCCGGATCCTCTGCGCGGATCTGTTCCATGGCTTCTTTCAGACCAGCATCCTGAAATTCCTTCATCCAGTCTGCTTTTACCAGATGCTCTCTCTCCAAATAAACCTGACAGACAGACGCTAGGGTCAGACAGGCCAGTATCCCCAGGCAGGCCGCTCTTTTCCACAGCCGGACGGAAATCAGGAGAAAAATGCCACACATAACCAGATCTACATAAATGACAGCTCTCTCTGTGTCAGCGATCCCATGATTCCAGCTTCCATAAAGCAGCACAAGAGCTGCCATGATATATCCGGCAAGGAGCCGCCAGTTCTCCAGACTTTTTTCCTGTATTTTTTGAAGAAAGGCTGCTGCCAGATATGCCATCAGAGGAAGAAACGGAATGTATGCCTTCATCCGCAGATATAAGCCGCCATTCAGTACAAAAGCCGCGGCGGGAAGGAGCAGCATCAAGGACAGACAGACTGCCAGGTATTTTTCCTTTCCCCTCCGGTAAAACAGACTGACCGCAAGGATTATGACTGCCATAGCAGTCAGTCCCATCCCATATGGACTGTAGAGTATTTTCCACAGACTGATCTGAGGGAGCAGAAGATCCTGAAGACTGTAACTGTTTCCTTCACTACTTCTTCCACCGAGCATGGCAAAAAACACCGGTACCAGATAGAAAAAGGATAAAAGGCCGCCGAAAAACGCGGGATAAAACTGCTTCCACAGGTGTCGGATCAGTCCCACCGGAGACGAGGCCCACTCTTTCTTCCATCCGCACAGGCCATAGATCAGAAGAGCCGTCCCCCCGCCCACTGCAAAATAAAAGCTGGTCAGCACCATGCCAAGTACTCCCAGGGTCAAAAGCGCATATTTCCCCGTCCGGCAATACCTGTCATACCCCATCAGTGTAAGGAGAAGGAAGGGCAGGTAACTGACAAACATGATCTGCATGGAAGTATGAAACACCACCGGCCCTGCCAGTATCAGGAAGAGAGAGGCAAAAAAGCTTTCCTCCTCCCGGAAATGTTCCCTGGACAGCCATAAGTAACAGAGCAGTCCGTCCGCGATCCATGCTGCCAGCATCATCCCCTGTACATAAACTGCCATATCTACAAAGGGGAGCAGAAAGGAAAGCAGATATAAAGGATTGTAGAGCCCATAATATCCGAAGTTATAAATATTCTGGCCTGCCCCGATCTCCATGGCAAAATCCGGGAAAAGATTGCCCGTCTCATAGAATCTCTGCCGGAAATATTCTGGAAATACGATATGCTGGGACAGCCAGTCAGTCTCAGATCCCGCCAGATATCCTCCGCTTATCTTCATCAGAAAAAGGATGATCGGTATGACTGTAAGAACGAGTGGAAACAAAAGTCTCCTGCTGTGTCTGATCTTCTTCATCGCTGGAACTCCTTAAAATATAGATTGGCCGATCTTTGATCTCTGTATAAGCCCTGGCAAGATACTGGCCGATGATTCCAAGGCACAGAAGCTGAACGCCGCCGATAAAGAAGATGACACACATCATAGACGGCCAGCCTGCCACTGGGTCATGCCAGAAAATATTTTTAATAACCAAAAACAGCATCATTGCAAATGCCACGCCGCAGAAAAGAATCCCTCCATAGGATGCCACAGATAACGGGACTGTGGAAAAACCCAGGATTCCGTCCAGAGAATACCGGAACAACTTTGTCATCGACCATTTGGTATCTCCTGCCGCACGCTCCACATTGTGATAAGGCAGCCACTTGGTCTTAAATCCGACCCATCCGAACAGTCCTTTGGAAAATCTGTTACGTTCTCCCAGAGCCAGGATGGCATCGGTCATTTTCCGGTTCATCATCCGGAAGTCCCTGGCGCCCTCCTCAATCTTCACTTTCGAAAGCCGATTGATGCATTTATAGAACGCCCCGGATAAGAAAGAACGGATCCTTGCTTCCCCCGTCCGGTCTTCCCTGCGGGTCGCCACACAGTCGTATTCCCCTTTTTTCAGTGTCTGCAGCATAAGAGGAATGTATTCCGGCGGATCCTGGAGATCCGCATCCATGACTGCCACATAGTCCCCTCTGGCAGCCTGCATCCCTGCATACATCGCTGCTTCTTTCCCAAAGTTTCGTGAAAAAGACAGATAGCGATAACTGTCTCGCTTCTTATGAAATTGTTTCAAAATCTCTGCCGTCCGGTCCGTCGATCCATCGTCCACAAAAATGATCTCCACGTCCGCAGTCTTCATTGCCTTAATGATCTTTTCCATTGCATGGATATAGATCGGAAGTACTTCTTCCTCGTTAAAGCAGGGGACGACGATACTTACAAGTGTTTTCCTGTCCCTGTTCATACAAAAACTCCTTCCTGTCTTTGATCGCACACTACTCTACACCTAATTTGTTATGTTTTTGTGAAAAATAATCTTAAAGATTTCTAAAGATTCTATTTATTACAATAATTGACTATCTCCCCAGAAAAATTTATACTGTTTATCAGGAGTTCAAAAAAATTTATTATAAGCCGGGAGGTTTACCATGAAAGAGAAACATTACAGCAAAGTACCAGTATTTGAAAACGGACTGGCGCAGCCGGTTTTCCCATTTACAGACGGAAAAACCGGCAAGGACTATGATCCTGCTACATCGGACATCGTAAGATATTGTGTGTACGTGGAGTCAGATTATGACATGGACGGAGACGGCAGGCGCGACCTGATCAAGGTGCTCGTCCAGGTTCCAAAAAGCGCCGTGGAAGGAAACTATAAGGCCGCATCTGTGTTCGAAGCAAGGCCCTACTGCGCCGGTGTCCAGGATGACGGCTATGACCACATGAAAGAGGTGGCTGATAAGGAGTACCGCAGATTTGACTTTGCGGATCTTGACCGCAAAGTAGATCCCCGTGTTCCCACCGGTTCTATCAGCGCCATGGAGCTTGCACTGAAGGCAGATCCTTCAGACTGGTATTATCCGGATAAAGGGAACCACAACAGCATGGTCTACGAAAATCTTGATAACTTCAATTATTATCTTGTACGCGGGTTTGCCGTAATCGCAAGCGCCGGATTCGGGGCTCTGGGGTCCGATGGATTTAACTATGTCGGATCTGATTATGAGAGAGACGCATTCAAATCTGTGGTAGAATGGCTGCACGGCGACCGCACTGCCTATGCAGACAGAGAAGGTACGATCACCACAGCAGCGGACTGGTCAAACGGCAATGTTGCCATGACCGGAAGATCTTATGCAGGAACCATGCCCTTCGCCGTGGCTACCACCGGCGTAGAAGGACTAAAGACGATCGTTCCCGTAGCCGGTATCTCTGACTGGTACAGCCAGCAGAACATGCAGGGCGCACAGCGCTACTGGCCAAAAGAGATGCTGAACAGCTATCTTGCATACTTCTGTTCCAGCCGCTATAACGATGAGACTTTAACAGAAAAGCAGCTGGACGACATCGCCGCATTTCATCATGAGCTGAGTCTGCGGCAGCTGAAATGTGGATTTGACTATGACGAGGACTTCTGGGGAAGCGGAAATTACCGTTTACATGCGGACAGGATCCGATGCAGCGCATTGATCGTGCAGGGATTGAATGATGAAAACGTATCTACGAAACAGTTTGAAATGATGCTGAAAGCATTCCAGCAATCCGGTCAGACTGTAAAGACAATCCTTCACCAGGGACCACATATCACGCCGACCATGCCGAACAAAAATTACGGGATCCTGATCAATGGCAGATTCTATGATGATATTGTCAACGAATGGATTTCTCACTATCTGTACGGTATCGAAAACGGTGCAGAGGCGATGCCTGCAGTTCTTGTGCAGACAAACTACGATCAGAAGAAATGGGAAACTGCCGATTCCTGGGATACCGGACATACCATGAAGCTTGAAAGCAACGCTGCCGGCACTACTGTCATTGATACAGACTGGGAGGCTGCCGGTATCAGCGCCGAAAACTTTGATGATGTGATGGGCGTAAAGTCCACAAATATGGGCAGACGATATGTGACGGCTCCTTTTGAAGAGCCGGTAACGATCCAGGGAACCGTATGCCTGAACTTAAGAGCCGCATTAAAAGACGGGGATATTGAAAACGACTTTAACCCGGAAAACAGAAATGACGTAGACACGCTGACGATGCAGCTGGGTTCTTCAAAGGTTTCCGGAAGAATGGATGATGTGGAAATCGCAGTTCTTCTCTGTGATGTATGCGATGAAGCATTTGACAGCATTCAGACAACTGATCCGGAGAGAAACATCATCCCCGTAAAAACAGTAAAAAAAGGCGGAATCATAAACGGCGGAGATCTGCCACCCTTTGATGAAGCAGAATTCTCCACCGTACATAAAAATTACCGCGTCATCACTCGTGCTTTCGCAGACCTCTGTAATCCGGGGGCCGGCTATGAACCGGAGACAGCGGCAGACAGTATTGAACTGAAAAAAGGCGAGTACCACGATTACCATGTATATCTGTGCGCGACCAGATATACAGTGGAACCGGGACACCGCCTTGCCCTGGTGGTTGCTACCGAAGATCCGGTAAACTGTATGATCCATAAAACATACTCCATCGAAATCGACAATGCTTCTGTAAATGCAGTCGTTCCGGTCACAGTGGAAACGAAGGACCGCCAGATCAGTTAAACAGACAGATCCCGGTATGCCGGAAATCCATATGCACTTTCTGCGCTGGTGACCGCACGGATGATAGCCTCGCTCATCACCTCGGCCGCCAGCGTTCCAGTAAGATCCTGGTCCGCCTGTACTGTCCCTGTGGAGACCGCATAAATGCTGTCTCCATCTGCGGTCGTATGGACGGGCCGGACAGACCTGGCGTATCCGTCATGAGCCATCCCTGCAATCTTACAAAGAGAAGCTTTCCCAAAATCTGCATTGGTCATGACCACGCCAATTGTGGTATTACCTGTGAATTTATTTTCTACCACTTCCGTACTCGCATACATCAGTTCCTCAGTCTTCCGGAAGGATTTCTTATCTTCCCCCAGAAGCCCGGCAATCTTTCTGCCCGTTTTCCAGTCATAGATATCACCCAGGGCATTCACCGCCACTACGGCTCCTACCTGCAGTCCGTTCAGCTCTACTGCATAGCTTCCGATTCCAGACTTCATACAAAAATCCATACCTGCAAATTTGCCGACAGTAGCCCCACATCCTGCTCCAAAATTGCCATCCTGATAATTTCCCTTTTCCGCATTTTTACATGCTTCGTACCCCATCGAACGATCCGGCCTTGTAAATGGATCTGCGACGGTCAGATCAAAGAGATCGGACTGGCATACCAGCGGCACCTTCGTCACCCCTACATCAAACCCGATTCCTCTCTCTTCCAGATACTGCATCACTCCGTCTGCCGCGCCAAGGCCAAAGGCACTCCCTCCTGCCAGCACGATTCCATAGATTTCCTGGGCTGCTGCCAGAGGATTCAAAAGCTCTGATTCTCTGGATGCAGGCCCGCCGCCCCGGACATCCAGTCCTGCCTTCATACCTGTTTCCGAGAGAAAGACCGTACATCCTGTCCCGGCCTTATCGTCCTGAGCCTGGCCGATTCTGATTCCTTCTATTTCCCTGATACTGATCTCCCGCTTCATATCCCTGCTCCTCTCACTCGATGCTTGCCATAAACAGTTCATAAAAATCATCTTCTCCGTCAATCTTAGGAGAATTTTCTCCGCCGCCGTTGGTGCTGCGCTTCATGGCTGCATAAAACTCTTCTCCCGCACACACCAGCTCCATCTCATAGATCTCATATCCCAGTTCCCGGCAGACCCGGCAGAAAGCTCCCAGAGGGTCGCTGTCTTTTCGTGTCGCCAGCAGTCTTTCCCTGATATCCTCTTCGTGCAGGGCACGGGTCTGTAATTCGTCCAACATTTCCACAGTACTTGCCATAAAACTCTCCTTTCTCTGAATGTACTTCGCTTCTACCTTTTATTATATCCGTATTTTTCTTCCTGCCACAGCATACACTACCACGACCAGCGGCACGGTCAGAAGCAGCACTGGATAGAACAGCTCAATCGGCAGATGTCCAAACAGAAAACCGCCGATAACAGGACCCAGCGTCATGCCAAGATCCATGCCGATATAGTAGGTGCTGTTTGCCAGGCCTCTCTTTTCTCTCCCTGCCAGCAGGATCGCCGTAGACTGGCAGACAGAGCACATGATCCCATATCCTCCTGCGATAAAGGCCGCTGCCACGAACATCAAAAGATTGCTCTTCATTTCCGCCAGAAAGAAAATACCAAGAAATGCACTGACACAGCTGATCCCCAGAAAACGCCGGAAAGGAAGGCGGTCAAACCAGTCCTTCAGACACAGTCTTAAAATCAGGAGAACCAGTGCATAAGCAGGGAAGAACAGACTGACAGAAACGGGCAGTTGTCTTGTCTCTACATAGCTGACCAGAAATGACTGGGTCGCACAGTAGGGAATGGCAAACAGCATAATGATAAAGGCAATCGGAAGTACTCTTATCTCCACCAGTTCCAGCTTTCTTTCACTGCTTTTGACCGGTTCTCCCCGGTCCGTAACAAACTGGATCACCACTGCCGTTGCAATGGCAAACCCTGTGGCGATCACAAAGGCCACACGATAGCCGAAAGTCTGATAGATCGTAACTCCGATGGCCGGAGCTGTGGCCATCCCAAGGGCATTCATTGTCCCATAAAGGCCCATGCCGGAACCGATCTTTTCTTTTGGCAGCATATCAGACATCCAGGTGGTCATGCAGACAGAGCAGCAGGCAAATCCCACGCCATTGACCAGACGTGCGATCATAATGATCACCTCATTAGAAGCTGCCACATACCCCAGACAGGCAGTGATCATAAAAACAGTCCCCGCAAAAGTCAACTTGTACTTGCTGATTTTATCTGCCAGATTTCCGGCAATCGGACGGCAGATCAGGGAACACAGATTCATCAGGCCGCCGATCAGCCCCATCACCGCCGCAGACGCCCCGATACTCCCTGCAAATCCGGTAATCAGCGGTGTTACCAGCATAGAACTGGACATATAGAAAAAGCTGGCCGCCAGGATCAGAATGATATTTTTAGTATAAATCTTCTGGTGCACGTTTTTCTCCTCCAATCGCAGTCAGGATCAGTCGGACGCAGGTATCCTCTCCCAGATATCCACTGTCCAGGATCAGTTGATAATTCTGACAGACTCCCCATTCCCGTTTTGTAAAGTGCCGGTAATAGGCATTTCTCTCCCGATCCTTTTCCTGCAGCCGTTTCATAGCCGGGACTTCTGTCCTGCCATATCTCGCCTCGATCCGTCTGGCCCGGAACTTCTCCGATGCATGGATCAATACATGGAAGGAATCCACTCCCGCCTCCTGAAGAATATAGTCTGCACATCTGCCCACTATAATACAGGGATGTTCCGCTGCTTTCAGGATGATTTCTTTCTGGATTCGATAAAGCTCTTTTTGCGGATCTTCGTAACCGGGTGCATTGGACAACAGAAAATCATCCAGCAGGCGCTTTCCCTTCCGCAGATGCTCCCCCTCATTTTCAATATATTCATGGGTATAGCCAGATTCTTCCGCCGCTCTTTCCACGATCTCTTTATCCAGAAACGGGATGCCCAGTTCTTTTGACAGTCGCTTCGCGATACTGTGTCCGCCACTCCCAAACTGCCGGCTGATGGTGATAACTGGCTTTTTCTGTATGTTCTTCATTGTTCCTGCCCTCTTTTACGTCTTTTTGTCATTTTAACATATTTGAGGGGAAATGAAAACGAATGCCATTGTATCCTCCCCACTCTGCCTTTATAATAGAAATATACGATCAACAGAGCGAGGATAAATCATGCATTATACCATACCACACTATTTCAGACAATTTCGTTGTATCGGCGGCAGCTGCCCGGATACCTGCTGCGCCGGATGGCAGATCCAGATCGATCCGGCCTCTCTAAAAAAATACAGACAGACAAAGGGGCCTCTTGGCGCGCGTCTTCATAACGAGATCAACTGGAAGGAGCAGTGTTTCCGCCAGTATCATGGGCGTTGTGCGTTTTTAAACGAGGAAAATCTATGTGATCTGTATCTGGAGGGCGGCGGAGAAAAAGCCTTTTGCCGGACCTGCAGGCTTTACCCAAGACATATCGAAGAATTTGAGGGACTAAGAGAGATCTCCCTGTCACTTTCCTGCCCCGCTGCCGCACGATTGATCCTGGAGCGCCCGGAGCCGGTTCGTTTTCTGCATGGAGAGCGGGAAAAAGAGGAGTCCTATCCGGAATTTGATTTCTTTTTATTTACCAAGCTGATGGATGCCAGGACGCTCCTGTTCCGGATCCTTCAGGCCCGGGAACACCCCATGAGGCTCCGGCTGGCTGCCGCTCTGGCGCTGGCCCATGATCTCCAGGTCTGTATCAGTCGCGGTTCATTATTTGAAGCAGATGACCTTCTGGCACGCTATGAGGATCCTGCTTTTCCGGGACGTCTCCCCGGAAAACTGTCCTCATTAAAAATTCCGGAAGACATGCAAAGGCACACCCTCCGGAATCTTTTTTCGATCCTGGACCATCTGGAAGTTCTTCGGCCGGACTGGACAGTTTTCCGGAAACAGGCCGAAAAAACACTGTCAGATACACCTGTCATGCCACAAAAAGCAGAAGAATCCTTCCGTCAGTTTTTCTCAGACAATGTAGCAGAACAGCTGATGGTCTATTTCTTATTTACTTACTTTGCCGGAGCCGTATACGATGGAGACGCCTGGGGAAAGATGAAGTTCTCTTTTGCATCCCTCATCCTGATCCGTGAGCTTTTCCGCGCTGAATGTATCCAGGATCCTTCTTCCGCCGACGAAGAGCGTCTGCTCCGGACTGCCGTCCGTTTCGCCCGTGAACTGGAACACTCTGATCCTAATAAAGAGCAAATGGAAAAATGCCTGAGAGATGAACGTCTCTTCAATCTGACACACATGCTTTCATGCATTTAAAAAGGGAGGTTTTCGCCTCCCTTTCATTTTTTATCGCTTCTCTTACAGTTTGCTGTATGCCTCATCATCCACAGCTTCCAGCCATTCGTTTGAAGCACCTTCTGCCGGGACTTCGATAGCCAGATGCTGGAACCAGCTGTCCTTTGCTGCTCCATGCCAGTGTTTTACTTCCGGCGGAATGTTCACAACATCTCCGGCCTTCAGCTCCTGTGCAGGTTTTCCCCACTCCTGATACCAGCCGCGCCCACCTGTTACAAGCAGGATCTGTCCACCTTTGTGATGAATATGCCAGTTGTTGCGGCATCCCGGTTCGAATGTCACATTGCCGACTCCCACTCTCTCTGTCGTGAGCATCTTTAAGTAGCTCTGTCCGATGAAATACTGTGCAAACGCTGTGTTTGGCTCGCCGATCTCAAATACGTTTCCGCCTCCCAGGTCTTGTTTCATTCTTTCTGTATCCATGTATAACTCCTCCCGTTTGAAATACAATTTTTTGTCTGTATCTATTGTATAACCGGGTGGAGTCTATCGGCAAATACTTAGTTTACATAGTAAAATATGCCCGGGAGGTATGATAACAGAAATCAGGCTGTCGCAGAGTAATCTGCATCTTTTTCTTTTACACGCTCGTCTTCCTTCCAGTCTTCTTTCTTCACATTCATCACCAGCATCTGCAGCCGGTTTTCCAGATTTGCGAAGCTGACGTCCGGATCATAGTCCAGTGACAGGATCTGTGCGTCTGGATACATCTCTTTCAGACGCTTGACGATCCCCCGGCCTACTACGTGGTTCGGCAGGCAGCCGAAAGGCTGAAGGATGATAAACGCCCGGCACCCATGCTCCGCATGGTGGAGGATCTCTCCAGGGATCAATACCCCCTCGCCTGCATCAAAAGTGTGGGGAATAACGGCATCGCTTTCCTTCACCAGCTCCGGCAGACGGCAGGCCCGTTCATATAGCGGATGAGCCTTTGCAATACGGTCTGTCAGTGCATGAGCCACATCAAATGCTTTATTTGCCGTGGCATACCACAATTTTTCAAGCACCGGCTTATGTACATGATACTCTTTTACCTGTGCATTTTTATTAAAGTATATTTTCCGGATTACATCTGTCATCCGCGCCTCGATGATTTCAAAACCATTTTTTTCCAGATAAGCTTCGATATCGTGGTTCGCTCCCGGATGGAAGTTTAAGAGATATTCCCCGACGATCAATACCCGCGGCTTAGGTTTTGAACGGTCATAATCAATCTGATCCATCACCCTCACTGCCTTGGAAAAGCCTTTTGCGGCTCCACGGATCCCGTGTTCCTCCAGCCCATGGATTACCAGATCCATAGCATGTTCAAATGCCTCATCAGCACTTCCTTTCACCGTCTCATACGGACGGATCTTCCGGAGCAGTTCTTCCAGCACATCGATCATCGGCAGTGCAAATGCGATCCTGAGAGATGCGGCCAGATTCATCTTATATCCTGGATGAAGATTGTGACTGTCCTTATCATCATTGGTCAGAATGGGAACCTGCGGAAATCCGGCATCATCCAACGCTTTTCTGAGCAGCGCACTGTAATGAGTCAGCCGGCAGTCTCCAATATATTTTCCCATGGCAATCGCCGTATGGTCCGCATCATATTTTCCGCTCTTCAGCGCGGCAAGAGCTTCTCCGATCACGACCTGTGCCGGAAAACAGATATCATTATGTACATACTGTTTGCCAAGACGGATGGCCGTCTCTCTTCCGATTTCCAGTGGTTCTGCCCGGAGTCCCTGCTTTTTCATAGCTGCTGACATGACGCGTGAAAACGCATGGGAAGTATTTGGTACCAGCACTACCTTCTCCTTCCGGTCCCGGTCTGTAAATTTCACCGGATAAGGCTCTCCCAGCTCTTTTACGTTCAGCTGTTCTCCTTGTTTTTTCTTCATATCCCTCTTCATATTTAAAGTTTCCACAAAAGAGCGGACACGGATCCTGAGCGGTCCCTGCACATCACTTTCGTCCAGCTTCAGCACCAGAGGCGTCTTTCCGGAGATCTCCTTCATAACCCGGATGATCTCATCCGACAGATAGGCGTCATGTCCGCAGCCAAAACTTACGATCTGCACATACTCAAGCCTTGGATCCCTCGCCGCCAGGATCGCAGAGGACAGCATTCTGGCGTGATAGTTATTGACAATATCAAGCGTACTTCCAGACAGATCGGTCTGATTTGCCTCTGGCAGAGAATCTGCCGTCAGCACAGAGATCCCCAGGCTGGTGAACAGAGACGGAAGGTCATGGTTTACCAGTGAGTCTGTCTGGTAAGGTCTTGCCGCCAGTACGACTGCATAGGTCCCTCGCTTCTCTGCTTCTTTTAATACCTTGTCACCTGCTTCCAGCATCTGCCGGCGGAAGCTTCCCTGTGCCTCATCGGCGGCCCGGATCGCCGCCCGGGTCTCCTCTGCCGGGATCTGGAAGGTGTCTTCCATATATTTTATCAACTGTGAAGTGCGATCCTCCCTGGTATACCAGAAGAATAGCGGTGCATCAAACGGAATCCCGAACCGCTGCTGCGGATTATCGGAGTTTTGTATGATCAGCGGATAGCCTTTGACCACTGCACACATGGATTCACTGGTCTTCTCCGTATTTTCCGGCGGAATCGTACTGATAGACGGCAGGAAGATCCGATCCACCTTCTGTTTTGCCAGATCTCTTAAATGTCCGTGTACCAGCTTGCCCGGAAAGCATACTGTATCCGAAGTCACGGCAGACAGGCCGTTTTCATACATCTTTCGTGTGCTGGCATGGGATAGTTTTACCCGGAAGCCGAGTCCTTTGAAAAACGTAGTCCAGAAGGGCATCGTATCCCAGAAAAACAATACCCGTGGAAGGCCGATCGTGATTCCCCGATCCTTAACAGGTGCGGCACATGGGTAATCCTGGAACAGAAGCTTTTCTCTTAACTCAAACAGATTCGCCGTTTTTGTCTTCTCCTCCGTTTTTTCCCGAAGCTTCGTCCGTACACTCTCATCCTTTGGATCTCCCAGAATTTCACCTCGCTCACACCGGTTGTTGGTAACCCAGGAGCTTCCGTTGGAAAACCGGATGATCGTGCGTTTACAATGGTTTGCACAGAACGGGCAGGGCATATCCGCCTGCTGTGTATATGAAAAATCTTCCAGCGCATCCAGGCCGATAAATGTCCTTTCCCCATCCTGCATTCGTTCCTTAGTGAGCAGAGCGGCTCCGATGGCCCCCATGACGCCCGGATAAGGCGCACGGATCACCTGTCTGCCTGTGTACTGTTCCAGAGCCCGCAGCACCGCATCGTTCTGAAAGGTTCCTCCCTGAACCACGATCGTCTTTCCAAGACTTTCCATGTTGGAAATACGAATTACCTTGGTAAATACATTCTCTATAATGGACCGGCACAGTCCGGCCATGATATCTCCCGGCAGCTTTCCATTGCGCTGCTCGGTAACAATACTGCTGTTCATAAATACTGTACAACGGCTTCCAAGCTTCGCGGGACTCTTGGAGTCAAATGCGGTCCTTGCAATCTCTTCTACCGGAATTCCCAGAGAAGATGCAAAATTCTCCAGGAAGGATCCGCAGCCAGAAGAGCAGGCTTCATTGACTACGATATTCGTAATAATACCGTTCTCCAGCCAGATTGCTTTCATGTCCTGGCCTCCGATATCCAGGATAAAGGATGCGTCCGGCACATACTTTGCAGCCGCCCTCGCATGCGCAACCGTCTCCACCACATGGCATTCTGCTGAAAATGCATTGGCAAACAACTGCTCCCCATATCCGGTCGTACCTACACCCAGGATTTCTAACACGGCTCCTGCGTCCTCATACCGCTTCTTCATCTGTAAAAGTGCTTCCTTTGCCACATCCAGAGGCGCCCCCTTATTGGAAGCATAAAAGGAATCCAGTATTTCTTCTTTTTCATCCATCAGCACGAACTTTGTGGTCGTACTCCCGGAATCAATCCCTAAATAAGCCCGGACCGTCTCCCCGGCTGAAGGCTGATAAGGCTTCCACTTGGGCAGCGCATGAATACGCTCAAACTCCTGGCGCTCTTCATCCGAGGAAAAGAAGGGCTCCGCCTTTTCCCCTGTGCGTTTGATTTCTTTTGCTGCCGACATCAGGCACTCAGCCAGATACTCCGGCCGTTCCGGCAGAGCCTTTTCATCTTCAGAGCGCTCCAGGGAAAGGGCAGCGCCATAGGCCATCATCAGCTCTGGATGTTCCGGAATCAGCACATCCTTTTTGGCAAGTCCCAGCCGCTGTGCAAATACCCGGATCAGAACCGGGTTGAAAGTCAGCGGTCCTCCCTCAAAGACTACCGGGCTTTTGATCTCCAGCCCCTGGGCCAGTCCTCCGATGGTCTGCTTTGCAATAGCATGAAAGGCAGACAAAGCAAGATTCTCCTTCGACACCCCCTGGTTCAGAAGGGGCTGGATATCCGTTTTCGCATACACACCGCACCGTCCGGATACATCATATACACAGTCTCCCTGGTCTGCCATCTTATTAAATTTTTCGATAGGAATATTAAGAACCGAGGCAATCTCATCGATAAAAGCTCCGGTGCCGCCTGCACAGCTTCCATTCATCCGCATATCATAGACTTCCGGCTGCTCTGTATTTTCATTTTTCCGGAAGAAAATAATCTTGGCGTCCTGGCCTCCCAGCTCAATGGCAGTCCCCACTTCATCATATTTCTCGCACAGAGCTACTGAGTTTGCCACTACTTCCTGGATGTAACAGGCATCCAGCGCCTCCGACAAAGGCTTTGCACCGGATCCGGTCAGCACCAGCCGGATCTTCGCGCCGGGAAAACTGTCCTGCATTTTTAAAAGTGCATCTGCCACACTCTTCACCTGATCTGCATGGTGCCGTCGGTAGTCCGAATACAGGATATTTCTCGTCTCCGGATCCATCACCACGATTTTTGTTGTCGTGGAGCCCACATCAATTCCCACATGTAAGATTTCTTTATCCTTTTTCATAAAAACTCCAGCTTTCTTTTGTATTATATAAGATTAAAATCAGATATCTCGTAATTTTACCCTGATATTCTATTATAGTACGGATTTCTGAAATGTAAATTTAGAGGTTGACATTTTTATATGCTAAATTATAATTACTATTAGTAATTACTATTGATAATTATAAAAAAGTCGGAGGAAATGCAAGATGGAAATAAAAGATGTCAAATTGTTTCTGGACTCCTGTCATGCCGCCAAACGGATTATCGAGCTGATGCCCAAGCTTCCCAAAGGGATGACTCCCAGACACATTCACGTCATCGATGCGATCTGGCAGATCAGCCAGGAATACGGTGCGGTAAAAGTCAGCGATGTCAGCCTGTTTCTTAAGGTTACCCGTCCCAGCGTAACAAGGCTGATCAACGAGCTTGCCGACCTGGGCGTGGTACAAAAGCTGCCCGATCCTGTGGATCACCGCAGCACCCTGGTAAAACTGACCGGTCTCGGGCAAAAATACTATGATTTTTATGTGGATCAATATCACAGCTGGCTGGCCAGACAATGTTCAGACATCGATCCGGAATGTTTCCGTATCACAGCTGAAACCTTGTTTCATGTATTTGAGATCTTAAGTATGCAGAAAATGGAGGTACCTGAAAATGAATGAATCAGATAAAAAAATAGACCTGAAGCTAATCCTGTCAATCATAGCCGCCGGCATTATGTCTTTTTCCGGCGTTGTGGTAGAAACTGCCATGAATGTTACCTTTCCTTCTTTAATGGAAGAATTCCAGATCGGCACCTCTGCGGTGCAATGGATCACTACCGGATATCTCCTGGTCCTGGCAGTTATTATCCCCACATCTTCTTATTTAAAGAAACGTTTCCGGATGAAAACATTGTTTATCACTGCCATCGTCCTGTTTATCATCGGAACAGTCATGGCTGG
>OGRN01000111.1_pt1 | contig 75061 bp, 55 predicted proteins | sample 1553401 | NCBI WGS metagenome assembly OGRN01 (sample SAMEA2580096, study PRJEB22360) | human gut metagenome | biome: human gut; feature: human-associated habitat; material: faeces | place: Denmark | collected 2008/2010 | reverse complement strand
TTTCCATACACAACTGTATAATCAGCTTCTCCTCCTCTGAAATCATTCTGAAAATAATATAGATTCCCACGGCGCACACACAACGTATCTACTCCGTCTCCATCCCAATCCCCTACATATGTACTATCATCTGCTTTTCCATACACAACTGTATAATCAGCTTCTCCTCCTCTGAAATCATTCTGAAAATAATATAGATTCCCACGGCGCACGCACAACGTATCTACTCCGTCTCCATCCCAATCCCCTACGAGGGCAATATCAGACGATTTCCCATAGACTACAATATAATCAGCCTCCCCTCCGTCAATCCCACATTTAAAATAATAGGTGTTCCCACGGCGCACGCACAGTGTATCATTCACTTCTTCCTGTTCATAAGACAGCGTCCCTTTTTCAAATTCCTGCCATAAAAAACCACCTTCTACATATTCTTCCCCAACAGGGACTCCAATCGTATTGACCCCTCCACTGGATATATATACATTTAACAACCATGTCTTAACCGCAAACACACCGTACTTCGAACTAAAAATAGAGGCATATTCATAATCAATATACCCTGTTCCATTATCTAAACTATATCCATTATTTAAAGGTGATCCAAAAACACTTTCCCCACCATTGTTCTCATAATAATTTATAATCAATTTTTTTTGCTCTGCACTAATATCATCGCACACAAAATCCGATACCAATTCGGAAAACTCATCCTTCTGACTTATTTCAGCATTTGGTGTGATTCCTTCTCCAAATCCTTGTATAACATAAGAAGAATCAACATCTTCACTAGTAGTTGAGATTGTACCTGTTTTTTCTTCATTATCTGTCGGAATTTCATCTACCTCTTGAGGATGTTTTCCCTCTGATGACTCATTATTATCTGTCTCTTGATTATCTATCTCTTGATTATCTATCTCTTGATTATCTGTCTCTTGTAGATTTTCAGCCTCTTCTGTAATTTCCTGCAATTCAGCAGCGAATATTGTTTGACTAGAAAGTATTAAAAAACATATCATCAAACACACAGCCACACGCTTTTTCATTTATATCAATCTCCAAACTTAATTTTAAACTTTGACAATAATGCCTCATTATCATACCTTATTTCAACTATTTTTCATGCCTTTACTCTACTAAAATTATATTTACTTTCTTTTAATATATCAATATGACAAAAGAGAAATATCCAATAATTAGTAGAACGAAAATTCTTAATCTTAATATCCATTCCATTATACACGAAAGGGATGGGCAAACAACTTTTACCCATCCCTTTCAATGGTTTTTTAATTATATACAATTACTGTTGTTCCCACAGGAATATTATTATAAATCCAATGTGCATTATTAATATCCAATCGTACACAGCCATGTGATAACGCCATACCCAGTCTGCTGTCTCTTGGTGTTCCATTTTTATTATATAGTGTGGAGTGGAACAAATAATTGCCGTAAAATTGTGTCCACCAGTAACATCTGGAAGCGCCAGAGTCAAAATAGTATCCTCTGCCTCCTACCCGGAACACGCCACCTACCGTTGGCGTACTAGGAGCCCCAACAGTACAGCTCCAATACTTAACATTTCTCCAGTTGCCTCTCCATCCCTGGTAGATCCCCACCTTACGGGTTCCTCGATTTACTGCAATGATATACGCCGTAGAACTAGAGTATAAATTCACCTGTGCATACATTCCTGCATCTGGACCAATATTGTACTTTTGTTCTGTATAATATCCACTGTTTTTACCGGGTGCTGTAGCATCCTTAGAAACCAGTCGGATCTGGATCCCTTCAATTCTATATGCACATTTAGTAGTTCCTGCAGCCTGTCCGTTTTTTGCCCAGCCGAGCCATCCATATTTCTCCACATGGGTGCGATACCAGATATCATAGTATTTTGACAGATCACCTGTCAGTTTTATCTTAATAGCTTCCATTCGCTTTGATCCATCTGTGCATCCGGCAACATTGCCCTGGTCTACCCAGCCGCCCCATCCGCTGCTCTGCAGATGTACGGAATACTGGATTCCTCCCGTTGGAGTCAATTCATTCGTTCTATTCAGATAAATTGCAATATTTTCCAGGCGTTTCTTCTGTCCCGTCGTTCCAAGAGTATTCCCCTGAACAACCGGATTACTCATTCCCTGCCCCTGTATCGTTCCTGCATAGGTAAGATCTGATGTCTGATATCCTTCTATATATTTTGTTCCTGAAGTGCTTGGAGCCGGATCTCCTTTTTTCACCATCTGAATCTTAACAGCTTCAATCCGCTTGCTTAAATCTTTCGTCCCTACAATATCGTCAATCGCAGATGAATCCGGATTTCCCTTCACATAGGCAGACCAGCCGATCTTTGCCATATGAACAGAATAATAAACGTCATATTCCTTTGCAATTGGACCTTCCAGATGCATTTCTATCGCTTCAATCCGCTTTTTTTGTCCAGTAGTACCCGCAATTGCTCCGTTTTCTTTCCAGTCTTGCCAGCCTGTTCCCTGGAGATAAACCCGATATCTGATCTTGCTGGTTCCATCCCCCTGTGTATCTCCAGTATCTGGAAGGCTAATCTTAAGTGCCTCCATCCGTTTTGCCTGACCAGTTACGCCTGCCACTGCATTATCAAAAGTTTCCCCTCTCCAGCCATAGCTCTGAGAATGAGCTTCGTAGGAAATCTTTGGATATCGATAATGGTCCGTCGTCTCTCCGGGAGCCGCCCCATCCTTCTCTACCAGACAGATTTCCAGTGCTTCCAGGCGTTTTGCATACGCAAGACTTCCTGCTTTCTGTCCATTTTTTGCCCATTCTAACCAGCCATAGGTCTGGGAATGAACCCGATAGTAAATATCATATTTATCCGCATATTTTCCCGTCAGACGAATCTGAATTGCTTCGATACGCTTCGCCTGGCCGGTACTTCCTGCAATCTCTCCATCTGATTTCCAGTCCTGCCAGCCATAGGTCTGCCCATGGACACGATATTCAATGCCGCCTTGTTCTTCTTCCTGCGCCGACACATTTTCATCCACGGTCTGGTCACCTTCTGACACGTCTGTAACTCCTGTATCCTCAGCTATTGATGGAGTCTCTACTATTTCTGTTCCAGATATAGCATTATCTTCGCCAGACTCCTGCTGTTTTTCTGCCAACTCTTCTGTTACTGGCATTTCCGGCTCTTCGATGACATCCTCCATTTTCAGTGCAATTGCTTCCAGACGTTTGCCTTGTCCAGTGCTTCCAATCTGTTCGGAATACTTATATTCTGTCCAGTTATTCCATCCTTTGGTCTGCATGTGAATGCGATAAGACAAAAGCGGCATCTGCTTTTCTGCAGGCTGCTGATCTATTGTTTGATCACTATCACTTCCCGTATCTACATTCTCACCTTCACTTACATCTCCTGACTCGGCACTGTCAGACTGTGTTTCATCCACATCAGATTTCTGTCCACTATCTTGCGTATTATTATCGCTTCCTCCATTCCCTGCCGGGTTCTGATCCTCTTTCGCCGGCGTCTGCGAATCGCCATTTATTCCATTATCTGCTGTATCTTCCCCTGATATTTCCTGCTGTTGCTCAATAGGCTCTGTACTTTCCTGTGCCATACTGACCACAACATTACCTAAAGCAAGGCTCATGCTCAATATAATCGCAACAAATACTTTCAATCTTCTCATACTTTTTCACCGCTCTTCCTTACAGAATTTATAACAAACAGTTTGCTTTTGCCTTTAATCGGTGTTTATTGTTCTGTCTCTACAAATGGTCTATCCGTGCTGCCCGGAGCCTCTCCTCCCTTTTCAACCAGCTGAATCTGGATTGCTTCAGCTCGCTTGGCAAGGCCTTCTGTCCCGGCCGGTTCTCCATTCTTTGCCCAATCAAGCCATCCATACGTCTGCACATGAACGCGATAATAGATATCATATTGGGCCGCCATTTCTCCAGTCAACTCAATTTGTACTGCTTCCATTCGCTTAGCAAGACCTTCTGTTCCGCTGATTTCATATCCATTAACCCAATCTTGCCATCCATACGTCTGCACATGTGTCCGGTACCGGATTTCATCTAAATTCTTTCCATTTGCAAAAGAAATCCGTAAAGCCTCCAAACGTTTTGCAAGTCCGGTAGTCCCACTGGTTGCTCCGTCAAAGCTGTCAGATCTCCACCCATAAGTCTGCACATGTGTAGAATATTTCAACAGTGCCTGTTTACTGGGTTGTACGGTTTCTCCAGGTGCTGCACCGCCTTTTTCAACCAGTTTCATCTGAACAGCTTCTACACGCTTTGCATAATCAAAAGTTCCTGCCGACTGCCAGTCTTTTGCCCAATCAAGCCAACCATACGTCTGCACATATACGCGATAATAAATATCATATTTTTCACCAAGTGTTCCTGTCAGCTTCATTCTTATAGCTTCAAGACGCTTTCCTCCACCAGCAATTCCAGCTTCCGTATAATTCGCTTTCACAGCATCCTGCCAACCATAAGACTGCATATATGCTTCATATTGAATATCTCCATCACAGTCATAATCCAGATTTGCCACCTGTGCCCGGAAAGCCTCTACCGCAAGTGCCTGTCCGGTAGTTCCATTCTGTGCTCCATCCGCAGACACTGCCTGCCAGCCCTTTCCATTAACATAAGTGGAATACTGCACAGTCATATCTGCTTTTACATATGGGTTTGCTGTCTCGCCTGGCGCTCCGGCACCCTTGGGCAGAACTACGATCTGCAATGCCTCTGCACGTTTACTATAACCAAGAGTACCTGCAGGCTGCCCATTACTTGCCCAATCCAGCCAGCCATAGGTCTGGGAATGTACCCGATAGTAAATATCATATTTATCCGCTTCTGATCCAGTCAGCCAGATTCGAACAGCCTCTAATCTCTTGGACTCACCTTCGGTTCCTGCCATTTCTCCATTCGATACCGGATCCATCCATCCATAACTCTGAGCATGTACCTGATACTCTACCCCCAGATCGCCATAGCCTTCACCTACGTTAATCTTTATTGCTTCCAGGCGTTTAGAATACCCTGTGTATCCACTTTGATAGCCATTTTGTTTTGGGGTATCCCATCCATAAGTCTGCTGATGCGTCGTATAAGAGATGATATTTGTATCCTCTACTGCTATCGGCTGTTGATCGTAAGTCTTTACCATAGAAAAGTCAAGATCCACCGGACCACTGATTCCATTGACGCTACCCTCATCTGTACACTGCCACATAACATAATCTCCAGCATAAGTACAGCTATGATTCCATTGTGCTACCCATCTGTCATAGTTATTAAAAATAGAATCTGTCAGATAATTATTGAACCAATCAAGATTCGCATATACCCCTACTTTATAACCTGCCGCACGGATCGTATCACAGAAGGTTTTTGCAATCTGCGCAATCTGTGTCTTGCTGACAGAACTTCTTACAGAAGTCTCTTCCAGATCATAAAAGATTGGATAACTGAGATTATATCCCTTTACCAATCTCAAGACATGCTCTGCCTCACTTTTTGCTCTAGCCACAGTATCCGCATAAGAATACAGATAAGTTCCAAAAGGAATTCCATTTGCAGTGCAGGCATCTGCATTTTTCTTCCACATGGTATCATCCTGGCCAGTCTCATTCATACCATATCCACACCGGATCATTGCATAGTCTACATCTGTGTTCTTAACCTTTGCCCAGTCGATATTCCCATTCCACTGGCTGACATCGATTCCCTTGGCCGCCGCTCCATCAATCACTTCGCCTCTGTCATTGTAAAATCTTCCATTATACTCAGACCACGCTCCGACAGAACGGGCAGAATATGCAGAAGCACCTCCATTTGACAGAATTCTCTCACCGTTTTTAAACCTCCAGCTGTTTGCCGTATCGTTCTTCTCAGCTTCACTTGGCGTCAGTGCATTATCTGTTTGTTCCTCTTCTAAAGACTGTTCCGTTGAATCCTCCTGCTGCCCAGAGTCTGCACTTACATTGTCTTCTGAATTTGTTGTCGTATTATCTTTTGTACCACTTCCCTCAGTCTCTACCGTCTGGCCAACATCACTATTTGCATCCTCTTCCGCCTGCTCTTCTGTGTCTTCCACTGCAGCAGTCTCTTCAGAGGCATACAGCGCATCTGTCGGTACACTGACAAAAAGCAGCGCGCTTGCCAGAAACAGTGTCAAAATTCTCTGTACTCTTTTTTTCATCCTTACTCTCCTCACCATTTTTTATATTCAAATATCCTAAAACAATCTTCTGACATCCACCAGACGATTTCCCGAATCCCAGTCTTCGTACCAGTCTACGTCATGAATTTTTGTTCCATATTTTCTATTTAACGCATGAATCATCTCATTGTTTCCCAAATAAATCCCCACATGGGTAATATTTCCCGAGCTTCCGTAACAAAGGAGATCTCCTATCATCCATTTACTACGATCCTGAAGGCTTACAGATGTACCTGCAAGAGCCTGCAGATAAGAGGATCTCGGTACAGATATATTAAAAATATTCTTATAAATCCACTGTGTACACCCGGAACAATCCCATCCCATCGGTGTTGCCCCACCAAAAAGATAAGGGCAATCTTCATATTGTTTTATCTGCTCCACCACACCCGTCAGATTATTTCGATTATAGAAAGACTCACCTGCCGTACTTGGCGCAGCATTCCCTTTTAAAACCAGCTTAATCTGAACCGCTTCCATACGTTTTGCATAACCTTCTGTTCCAGCCGGCTGTCCATTCAAGGTCCACGCAAGCCATCCATAGCTTTGAACATGAACGCGATAATAAACGTCATAATACTCGGCAACCTCACCAGATAACTGAATTTTTACCGCTTCAAGACGCTTCGCCTGCCCTGTAGTCCCATTAAAATTCTCATTGTTCATGAAGTCGGACCAGCCATAGGTCTGAACATGTGCCGCATATTGAATATTACCCTGTGCCACTTCTGCAGACGAAGTATCCAGATGAACTGTAATTCCTTCAATTCGTTTTGCTTCTCCTGTAGTTCCCAAAATCTCTCCATTTGCCACTCCGGCAACATCTCCATAGGTCTGAACATGTCCGGAAAAAGCCAATTCATCTGCTGTATATTCTCGAAGGAAACTTCGTCCATCCTCAGGCTGATGTCCCTCCGCCGACGGATTCATAAAAATCTGCACAGCTTCCATACGTTTTGCATAGCCCTGTGTACCTGCCAGTTCTTCGCTTTGCGCAAACCCAAGCCAGCCTAGAGTCTGAATATGAGTTTTATAATCGAGTACATAATTCGCACTTTCCTCTCCCACAAGCCGGATTTGAATCGCTTCCAGACGTTTGGCCTCTCCCGTGGTTCCAGATACCTGTCCATCTCCTACCCAATCCTGCCAGCCATAGGTCTGAACATGAGACCGGTATTCTACCTGTAAATCAGAGCTGGGGTTTCCATCCTCATCCACAATCCGCATTTCAATCGCTTCCAGGCGTTTCGCTTCTCCCGTTGTCCCGGCGATACTTCCGCTGTCCTTCCAGTCCTGCCAGCCATAGGTCTGAACGTGTACGCGATACTGAAGCGTATAAATATGAGGTTCTTCCTCTTCTATTGTCATTGTCTCGACAGAAGGCTCCTCTGTCTGTATTTCCGATGCTTTGTCCGTTTCCTCTTCGGGAATATCTTCCTGGTTCTTCTCTTCTTCTATATTATCTTCTGCCCCTGGAATTTGTGTTTCTTCTTCTCCCACATTTTCATCGGCAGGCTGACCTTCCTCCGTTGACTCTTCTATCGGCATCTGTGTATCCGTATTCACCTCCGCTCCCAAAACAGTCTGCCCTGATAACAGAGCAAGTATCATTCCGGCAGCAACTATCTTTTTTATATCTCTTTTCATAATTTTTCCTTTGCATATGTATTTGGGTAAAAAAACCCGTATACATTTTATCATATTTGAATTCATTCTTCCAGTGTTACTTCACATAAAAACTGCTGGAAAAACCTGGCGCAAAACCATAGTTTTTCCAGCAGTTATTTTTACTGCTGCAATATCTAACGCAGCATCTCTTCATGTGCCGCATCAATTGCTGATACTAACGTATTCATATAGTCCAGTCTTCCGTATGCTGTGGACAAAATGACAACCACATATGGATGTCCACTTCTCATCACAATTCCAGCATCATTCTGAACATTATAATATCCACCTTCGCCAATCCAGCCTGCTTTAGAGTATACCGTATATTTACTCTTTAAGGTATTACTGATAGGAGAATTCAATGTCCCCGTAAATAACCCTCTGCAAAATGTAGAATTCGGCTTTCCACTATAAAAATATTCATAACTCTTCGCCCACATCTGAGCCAGCTGTCTTGGTGTTAAATCTGTATAATTTCTCGAAGTGTTGACCCCAGAACATCCAGCCGCTTTTACCCAGGAAGCAAATGGAGCGCTTCCATAAGTTCTTCTAAGTGCCAGATATGCATTGTTGTCGGAGACCTTGATTGTACTTTGCATCAAGCTTCTTGATGCCGTCGCCGACCCCGGTACATTTTCATTCAGGCTTACAACATATGGACCCTTAATTGTACTTGCACTATAAAATGAATTATTGGAATTATAATAAATTCCTTTTCCGTTTGTTAAATCTACCACATAAAAACCGACACGCCGCCCGATTTTTGTGAAATTAGAAATCGCACTGTTTAGTTTGTTCCTTACGCTGCTTGACATCGTGTAAGATCCAAAAGAAGCTAACGCGGAACCACTCTGTGAAGGAAGATTAACAACCGTTTTATAGCTGGACGAACTGGTTGCAGGTCCTTTTTCATTCTTAGGAACTAAGTAAATCTGAACCGCTTCTACACGATAAGAAATTCCTGTAGTTCCGGCTGTTCCTCCGTTTTTCGTCCATCCAAGCCACCCATAGCTCTGTACATGTGCCCGGTAATAAACATCATAATACTGAGATATTTCTCCACTTAATCTGATCTGAATGGCCTCCAGCCGTTTATTTTCACCCTTAGTTCCTGAATAGGTCCCCTGATTTACCCAACCGGTCCAGCCATTACTCTGTACATGTGTACGATACTGTATCGTTCCTCCAGGGACTTCACCGCTGCTCTGATCGAGATTAATGACAAATCCTTCCAGATGCATGGACTGTCCGGTGGTTCCCAATACGGCATTGTTGCCAGACGCTGAAACATCTCCTTTTTCTCGCACGTATCCAAAGAAACTAATTTCTTCATTCTTAAATTTTCTCAGATAGGCCTGTCCGGGTTCTGGATTGCTTGGATCTTTAACTACCAATTTTATCTCAACAGCTTCCAGACGTTTAGCAAATCCTTCTGTTCCTGCTACTTTTCCATTACATGTCCAGGGTGTCCAACCTTTCGTCTGACAATGGACACGATAGTATACATCATAATGATTTGCCATCTCTCCTGTCAGTTGAATCTGAATCGCCTCAACCCGTTTCTTCTGGCCGGTCGTACCGCTTAACTGCCCATCACTCTTCCAGCCCTGCCAGCCTATGGTCTGCACATGTGTACGGTATTGAATTCCGCCACTGTATTCCGGATCATGGAGACTGATCTTGATCCCTTCCAGTCGTTTTGCTGATCCTTCTGTCCCACTCAGCTGCCCATCATATTTCTGTGCCTGCCAGCCTATGGTCTGCACATGACTCTGATAAATAATCTGTGGTGCATAGTAGGCATTTTCCGTAGATCCAGGTGCCTCAGTGCCTTTTCTTACAAGCTGGATCTCAATGGCTTCCAGACGTTTGGCATAAGCAGAAGTTCCTGCTTTCTCTCCATTCTTTGCCCAGCCGAGCCATCCATAAGTCTGTGAATGCACCCGGTAATAAACATCATACTCTGTCGCATATTTCCCCGTAAGTTCAATCTGTATAGCCTCAATTCGTTTTTTCTGGCCAGTGGTTCCGGCCACTTCTCCGTCATACTTCCAGCCCTGCCAGCCATAAGTCTGACCGTGTACACGGTAACGAATCCCCGACGGCTCCTCTGCAGGTTCCTCTTCCGCAGGAAGCGTTTCTGTCACTTCTTCATTATTATCTACTATATTTTCATCTGCCCCTGATTCACTTGCTTCTGCAGGGACTTCTTCTTCTACTTCCTGTTGCTCTTCATCTGACGAAACTTCTGGTTCTTCTGTCTCCGTCACATCTTCAATTTTTATCGCAATAGCCTCCATCCGTTTGGCCTGGTCTGTAGTCCCGGCCTGCTCGCCATTGCTTACCCAGTCCTGCCAGCCATAAGTCTGCACATGACTTCGATAAGAAATTTGAGGAGGATTTACTTCTTCCACATCTGGCTCCTCAGTCACCTCTGGTTCGTCTGAATCTGTATTTTCTTCCTCACTTTCAGGATCCTGCTCTGTCTCTTCATCTGTTTCACCCTGCTGCACATCATTACCCGGTGTTTCTTCGCCAACATCTTCCGGGGGGGGGGACATTACCTGACTGATCTGCAGAATCTGAAACTTCTCCGGTATCGCCTTGATTTCCCTCCACACTGTCTTCTACATTTGTCTCTGGATTAGCCGGTATACTTTCTTGTGCATTTGCAGGTATTGCTACGCTTAAAACCATAACAAGCGTCAAAAGCATACTCCATATCCTCATATTCCTCTTCATACTATCCCTCCCTCACTATGGAATATTCCAAATATTCTTCATTAATTATAGCATAAGCGCTAGAGTAAAACCAATAAACATCTAAATACGATATTTAGTTGTCTTCTGTCCTTTCACTAATAATATATCTGGGTCTTCTCTTTACCTCCATATAAATTTTTCCAATATATTCACCCAATACTCCCAAGCTGATCAATTGTACACCTCCGATAAAGCAAATAATACTCGTCGTACTTGCCCATCCCGCAACACTGTGTCCCACGAAATACATAATTACTGTCCAAAGTACACCGATAAAACTCAGGAGAGAAATAAAGATTCCCAACGCTGTGATCAAACGGATTGGTTTGATGCTTAGGCTGGTAATCCCATCAAAAGCCAGTGACAACATTTTAGATAAAGGGTAATGACTTTCTCCTGCAATTCTTTCATGCCGTTCATAATATACACTGGTACTCTTAAACCCCACCAAGGGGAACATTCCTCTGAGAAAAATATTTACTTCCTTAAAATTTGCAAATTCTTTCAGCACTCTGCTGGATACGAGGCGATAATCAGCATGATTATATACAACTTCTGCCCCGAGAGCATTCAAAAGCTTATAAAATCCCTGCGCCGTCGTCCTTTTAAAAAAAGTATCTGTTTTTCTCGCGCTTCTGACTCCATATACGATTTCACAGCCATTTTTATATTCTTCTATCATCTGATTCATCGCATTGATATCATCCTGTCCGTCACAGTCAATCGAAATCGTAATATCACACTTATCCTTCGCTTCCATAAGACCTGCCAGAACTGCATTCTGATGTCCCCTGTTACGACTCTGCGAAATTCCGATATAGTGTTCATTTTTTTTTGACAAATCTTTAATTATATTCCAGGTAGAATCTTTACTTCCGTCATTTACGAATAAAATCCTGCTTTGAGAACTAATCATCCCATTGCTTTCCAACTCATTTATTTTTTTTAAAAATTCTACACTCGTGATCGGCAATACTTTTTCTTCGTTATAGCAAGGAATCACGATATATAAGACTGGTGTTTTCATAATCTTCCTCCTGTATATCCGCTATTATCTTATCACATAACGATAAGATGTTCCATAGTAACATATACAACTCCATTCTACATTTCATCCATCTGCCAGCTCGTATTGCCTATTATATTTTGTTCTCCATTTCCATCCACTACATATGCATGTATCTGATATTCTCTTCCTTTATCTTCAAATCCTTCCACATCTACATCCGCATGATAGTTTCTATCTTCATCTGCCTCCATCTGTATCCACTGCAGATCACTTTGATCCTCCGTTGTCCACACCGCGATCAAAACAGACTGAATTCCATTTTCCACATTTTCGATATCCGATACTTTTACTGAGAGCATTCCTGTATCACTCTGATAATCTCCGACCTCCACAATCGCTTTAGAAATATTCTCTTCCCGGATTTTTAATGCCTCACTGTCTCTGTCTATACTTGCCAATTCTTCCATCAGTTCTGACTTCCGCTGCAGTTCCTGATTCATTTCATCAACCCCAAAATATTCCACAAGCGTCTGCTCTGCCGAAAAAAGATTTCTCCCAAGTCCCAGACGGTCTCCTTCTATCTCTGCTCCCATTGCCGCCAGCGTCGTCGGAAAATGATCCATGGTAGAATAGGTACGTTCTACCATCACTTCCCTCTCCGCTGCTGAATTGATATAAGCGACATAAGTTCTTCGATCATAATCCGCCGATACATCTTCGCAAAAATCACTGTCCATCGTCAGATGATCTCCGGCCAGCACAATCGTTGTATTCTGATAGAAGTCCTGCTCCTGGATCCAGCTGATAAATTCTGCCAGCTGCTTACTGGAGCAAGCCATCACATTGGCATACTGATGATCTCCGTAGGTATCCTCGCATTTTTCACAGACATAGCCGTCCTCGAAATGTGTGTCCACCGTCAGCATAGTCAGATTAAAGGGATTATCCTGGGACGAAAGTTCTTGCAATTTTTCTTTTGCGAAATCAAACAGATGATAATCTTCATATCCCCACCATACAGAATAATCTTCCGGCAGCATGCCATTTTGTGTTGCGTAAGGATGATCGATAATATCATAATTTCCATGCTCCGTAAAATATAATCTTCTTCCTCCAAAAGTGGCATCTGAACCGACTAAAAGTGTCTGGGAATACCCTTCACTTTCCAAAATATCTCCCAAAGTCACGATTCCCGGAAAGAAATGTTCCTGCGTATCCATATCGTTTCCATTAATAGAAATATTTAACGGAAGCCCGGACGTCTGTGCAAACATAGCCCCCATTGTCCAGCTTGCCCCAGTCATGGCATGCGCCCCATTGATTTTTTCGTTTTCTCCGGAGAAATCTTCATTTTCCTGTGCGATCTCTGTCAGTTCTGGGATTACATTTACTGAAAATCCGCCTCCGCTGCTCTCGTCTGCATAAGTCGTCTCCATGGATTCCAGGAAAATATAGATCAGATTTCTCTTTTCTTCCGGAAATGTAATAGATGTTTCTGCCGGGTCTACATAATATGTATCAATAAAATCCGAAGCAGTCCCCTGATTTTCCAGATACTCTTCTAAATTCAGCCTTTCCGCTGTAACATACACGGTTCCAAACGAAACAACAATTCCTAAAACCAAAAGAATTGCATCCATTAGATAGAACCAGCGTTTCTTTCTAAATACAACAAGCAGTAAAACCACTACGAGCAGGATAAGGATCGCCGGGAGCAGGCATTCAGCTATGTACTCCCTGACCATATCTGTATTTGTCCCTTCCAATGGACTATTCAAATGAAACATGAGCTCATCCATCGACAAGTTGTCCCATGTACGGAACATCCACCACATACTAAAGAGCAAAAGCGGCGCTATCAATGCAAACATAACTGTCAGCACGATATCCGCCACTTTTGCTGATTTTATTGCTATCTTTTGTACTTTTCTCATATTTTTCACATTCCTCAATCACAAAATCTTTAAAAATAATCATAACATACATGATCGAAAAATGCTAAGAAAAAGAAAATCCCAGTTAAAAATATGTAAAATTTACATATCAGTATACCACACCGGCGCTGCTGCCACTTTCCCTGCTGCGGTATACAAAATTCCTCCCTCACTATAGTAGTTCGGATTTCCTGCTGCCACCTCAATATACATCAGATTTGGCAGTCCTCCCAGCGCTCCCGGTGCAATATAGCTGATATTTGCCGGAATATAGATTTCTGTGATCAGCGCCGCTACTTCCGCAAGAGCGCCGCTTTCGATCCCCACGCAGGCAGTCTCCGATGGCAGCGCCAGGATCCCGTCGCTAATACTTCCTGCCATGCAGGAAACAACATATCCTGCATCGTTGCACACATATCCTTCCAGTTCTTTCCATCCGGCGTATAATTCCAGTGTTTCCACGCCCTCTTCTATTCCTCCAAAGGGTACCGTGCAGGCCGCGTCCAGATCCCAGCCGTCAAACACCTTCCCCAGGCGGAAAGGAACATTCCACCCTTCCGGAGAAAGGACATCCACGCTCTCTGTCAGCGTGGTGACCGAAGGCTCACCGCCGTTTCCATATAATTGAATAGTCACTACAGCCGGTACTATTCCCTGCTGGCCGGACTGTTCTTCCTCACCCGACATAGTCACACTTCCATTACTTTCTTGTGCCAAAGGCATTTCCGGTACCACTGTTGTTTCCGGCGCTGCAGCCGCCTGTAAAACGGCCTCATCATTTTCTTTATCTTTTACGTCAGGCTTTTGATATTTCCACAAATCCGTCTCGGACAATTCTACCGGCGGATTCAGCATATTTGCCATAGCAAAAATATCCGCCGGAAGGTTCTGGAGGTCTGGTGTCTCCGTCATAAAAGCCGTCTCACCCTGTCCGTATCCTGTCATATCCTGCTTTTCCTGTATATCCTGGTATTTTTCCGCTGCCGTATATAACCCCAGCAACAGTAATATGGTAAAAAGAAGCTGTGTACCTTTCTTTTTAATCTGCACCTGATTTATCTCATACCCCGATAATCTGATAACTTCTTCCATTCCCTTTCACCTCATTCCATCGTCTCATCCACATACCATACCGGGCAGGCTACAATCTCGCCTGACGAAGTATATAAAACGCCTCCATCACTGTAATAGTTGGGATTCCCTGCTGCCACTTCGATATACATCAGATTCGGTATCCCCTCAAAAACTCCGGCATCGATATAACCGATATTGGCAGGAATATAGATTTCCGTGATCTGCCCCGCCACAGACGAAAGAGCCCCTGCTTCAATTCCCGTACATGCAGTGTCCGATGGCAGTGCCAGAATGCCGTCTGTGATCACTCCGGCATCTGCGCAAGAAATAATATGCCCCACATCATTAGATACAAATCCCTCAAACTCCCTCCAACCAGCATAAAGTTCCAGGACGCTGATTTCCTCTTCTACACCAGTAAATGGCACCGTACATCCTGCATTCAGATACCAGCCGTCAAACACTTTCCCAAGCCGAGCCGGAATATTCCACCCATCCGGAGATACCGCATCTGCCGATACCGTAACCGTAGCGACAGACGGTTCTCCTCCATTCCCATGCAAATGGATGGTCAACTGCAAAGGCACAGCCTCCTGTTCTGGAGTTGTTTCATCGGCGGCTGCTACCGTTTCTGCCACCTGAGAAGGCTCTGTAGCAGGCACGCCGGGAATCGACTCTTCTACAGATACCGGCTCTGTTGTTCCGACATTTTCCACAGGAATCACCTCTTCCAGATCTGTCCACCAGTCTATATCTCCTATCCCGTTTGTAAGACTTACCGCTTCAGCTACCTGTAAAATTTCTTCTTCCCCGGGATTTTCTTTCCCCGCCAGATTTGAAGCAGCCGGACTACTTTGCGCAGTCCGGGCCCCGTCCGTTTTTCCCATTCCTTCCCGGTATCTTTCCGCTGTTCCATAGAGACTGATCAATAATAATATCGTAAAAATCAGATAGATGCCTTTTCTTTTTATCTGACCATAATCCACCTCATATCCTGTTAACCTGATTATTTCTTCCATAACTTTCCAGCACCTCCCTTTATGCTTTATTATAAGGTGCCGCAAATTTAAAAGAAAGTGGCATCTTGACACATTATAGTGCCAATATACATGCGGACAGGGCAGCGTCCTTCCATGGCCGCTGCCCTGTCTCTTCTTTTCAGCTATTTCACAGACTTTTTCTTTTCATATACCCAGTATGCCACCCCGGCAACGGCCAGGCAGAGCATCACAATCCAGATACCGATCTGATTATCGTCACCTGTTTTAGGCGCAGATTTGTTCTGCTTCTGATTCTCTGAAGGATTTGATGTAGTATTCTGTCCGTTTTGGGTATTCTTCGCGTTACTGGTATCCTGAGTCTGATCAATCGTCTGTTCCTTATTATCAGTCGTCTGGGTTGTACCATTTGTAGTTGTATCGGATCCTTGATCTGTCTGGTTCGAAGGGGAACTCGAATCTTGTGTATCGGTTATCTCGTTTCCTGTCACTACACTATTTGTACCCGTAGAACTGTTTTCGCCAGTCGACGGAGCCATATTTGCCGGCGGTACAACGCTGTCAGTTCCAACTGCGTCTGTCCCGGCATTATCTGTTCCAGCTACGTCTGTGTCTACATTTTCCGGCTCTTCTGCCGGTGCGTCATTTAATGCGATCACATATGGTGAAAATCCGGTAACCTGGATCACGGCCTGTCCATCCTCAATCGTATCCTTATATGTTTCCTGGAAGGTCTGCCCGTCTTTTTCCGTATAATGCAGGATGAGGAATTCCTGTCCATTATAGGCGGCATCTATCGGGACGCCAAGCTGTACACTTTCGCCGTCAGCTAATTCCTGGCTGAGTTTAATATCATAGACGCCAAGAATCGTATGGTTTTTCACCGGCTCGATATAGGAAGCATACTGGTCCGACCCTTCAGCCACCGGCTCTGCCGTAACCGTTGTTCCTTCCGCAAATGTACCCTTTACCCAGATTCCGGTTGCCTCATCCTGAAGGCTTTCCTCTGTCTTGACTGGGTCTTCCGTACCTGCGTCCGGTGTCTCGGTTTCTGGCTCATCTGCATCAAGTGTCTCGTCCGGCTCCTGTGTCGGCTCTGAAAACTCTGGATCTCCAGACGGAGAAGACTCGTCTGGTGTCTCGGCCGGAACGATTGTCACTGTTGCCGCTGCGCTCTTTGACGTATCCGCTGCAGGCACAGCCGTAACAGTCAGGCTCTGAGCAGTTTCATCCGCTCCTATCTGAAGCCTGCCGTTGGCATCAATCTTCGTGTCAGCGCTGACAGCGCCTGAAACACTCCACTCGGCCTGACTTGACGGATTCCCACTGCCTGTGACAGCAATCCCAAAGGTAAGGCTGTCACCCGGATGAAGTTCGACCTGTGCCGGATTAATAGAAACGGCATCCACAGTTACCGGATCTGTTACGGTCACCGCCTGCTGGACGGTCTTGGTCACATCTTCTGATGTATAGGTCACAGTCACACTGGCCGTTCCCGACTGAAGTACTCCTGCGCTATAAGTCACGTCCTGGGTCACATCGGTTTCACTTCCGTCACTCCATTTTGCCATAACGATTATTCCTGCAGGATCGAAATTCTCCCCTGCTGTGTACGTCACTTTAGACGGCGCCTGATTGACATAGATGGAAGACAGTTCCTTTTTCACCTCTGTATTTGCGCCCTGATTTACAAGCGTCACATAGTCTGCGGATATGTATGCATACATCTGATCAAAATTATAGGCTCCTGTACTGGTAACGATAGCGCTTCTGTCCGCAGTAAGCACAGAATCGCTCTGAATCCGGTAAAAACCGTTTTCCGCTGTCGTATTCTGGATCAGTACCGCATAATTTGACCATGCGCCGGTTTTATACAATGCTGTACTGGAAGTGTTACTTCCGTTTCTGACATTGACAGAATTATGTGTGGTATTAATCGTATCTTTGATTCCAATGGAATAAGCATTTGCATCCTGTCCGCCGCCGTTCCGGTCCAGATACCAGATCAGGTTGGCTGCACGCTCGCCCCAGTATGGGTCTGACGCATAGCTGACATTGATGCCGCTTCCTTTGTTGCCAAGGAACCCTCCTTTATATCTCCAGTCGCTGGTATCCAGATATCCTCTTGACATCCAGCCGTCCGCAAACTGACGGATACACTCCTGCACACTGGCATATGTGGATGCGCTGGTACCCGGTGATGAATCCACCGCATTCAAGCCAAATAAGTTATTCTTGTCATGGGAGATGGAGCTTTTCCCCCATCCGCTTTCGTTTGCCCCTACCCCTGCGATCAGCAGTGCGTTCACACCGTAGGTATTCTGAGCAGATGTCAGATATTCTCCGATGTTATACATTTTAGATGAACTTCCCGCCTTTGCGTTAATAAGGCTGTTCAGCTGTGCCGCACTGTAGCTGCTTGTACTCCGCAACGGCAGATATTGGTAATAATTGTAATAAGGACTGCCTGCATTCACAGAATTCGACCGGGTCTGGTTCTGATAATCTGCAAGCATCACTGCATAGTCTGTATAAAAATAATGCCCATCATAGCTGTAGTAGGTCGTTCCGCCTGACAGATATGAGGGAGCATTTCCATTGTCAAGAGAGGTCGCATGGCCCGTCGTCGACATGTCCTGCGTGATATAGTGCAGGAGTCTGCCATCTGAGACCTTATAACAGCTGACGGATTTGGCGCTGGAAAAGTCCACTAGCTGGACTTCACTTGCCGCAACCTCCCCGACCACGCCAGAAAGCATAAATCTGACTTTCCCGTTATTGGTTCCAAGGTAAGCCGCGTCCGCGCCATAGGCCCCGTTGGTATATCCAGAAGCCCCTGTGCCGTATTCTGTGTAATTAGTCGTTGCATTTCCCTTTGTGCGGAAATTTACGACCTGTACACTTGCCGCTCTTGAAAACATTCGTATCTTTGGTTGTTCAACCGTACCCTCTGAATCGTCTACCTCATAGATATCACCGTTTTCATCCATACCGGTGACTTCCTCGAGACGTTCGGGGTTCTCATCTTCTAATGCTGATCCTGCAGACGCCTGCTCCCCTTGCGTTTCTTCTGCATTACTTTTTATCACCGCCGTCCCTGACAAGGTCAGGCAGAGAAAAAGCGCCGGTATCAGCAATTTTCGTATCTTGTTCACTCACTCCTCCTTCTTTCCCCTTACTATATTTTTTGATACCGATACAGTTTTACATTAGCACAATCTGACAAAATATGCAATTCTTAGTTACTGATTTTATAAATGGGGACAGGGGCAAACACAAATGGGGACACCCACTTTTGCGAACGGGGACGTACACTTTTGCAAAAAGTGTACGTCCCCGTTCGCAAGGTGTCCGTCCCCATTCATTATTTTATCAATTCAATATTCAGATCCACATTTCCCTGTATTCCGTCTACCTGTCCGGATTCTGTATACTGCCAGATCCTGAAATTGTAAGGGGTCTGTGGCTTCGCTTCGTAATCTGCATACCAGATGGGATAATCTGCCAGTTTGGCCAGATCGAATTCATAGGCCTCCCACAGCATATTGCTGTATATCATGGATTCATATCCTGCCTTTTCTATCTCTTCACAGAAAGCCCTCGCGTTCTTGGTGAACTGTTTTCCTGATACATCCTGGGTACGGGATTCGTCTCCGGTGATGGATTCCGGATCATACACTACCGGCATGTCCAGCTCATATCCTTCCAGATGGTCGATCACAAATTCTGCCTCTTCTCTGGCCTCTTTCTCATTGACAGCCTGGGCGAAAAAGTAGACGCCTACATCCAGGCCGGCAGCGGAAGCATTTTCTATATTGGTTTTATACATCTCATCAAGATGAATGTTTCCCTCTTCCCCGTATCCGCGATATCCCAGCCGGATGATCGCGAAATCATATCCTGCCGCCTTCACCTTTTCCCAGTCGATTTCCCCCTGATAAAAGGATACATCTACTCCCAGACGGTAATCAGAGATGTCCTCCCCTTCATATGCCATCTGGACTCCGTCCAGCTGAAAAGCATCCGGATCATAGGGATTCTTTTCCACATCCGGATCGATCTTCATCTTGTGTTCTTCCCCATGTGCATCCACAAACGTCATGGTTTCTTCCACTCCTGCGGCAGTATCTCTGGCCTTCTGGGAACATCCCCAGGTTCCTGCCGCTGCTAATATCAGACTGAAAATGAAAATCTTTCTGCTCATTCTTATGGCGCTATTCTCCTAACCCATCATGGATCGCCTCAAGCATTGCTTCCATCGCTTCTTCTTCGTCTTCGCCGTCACATACAAGCGTAATTTCATCGCCCTTTTTAATGCAGGCTCCCAGCACGCTTAAGACACTCTTTGCATTAGCTGTTGTCTCGTCATATTCGAAAGTCACCCTGCACTGATATCTGCTGGCAACATTACAGAAGATTCCTGCAGGTCTTAAATGTAATCCGGTCGGATTGGTAATTATCACACTTTGCCGAATCATAATCGGGTCCCCCTATTCGCTCTCATTTGTATTTTTATCCTGATCTGTCTGATCCCCTGATGTCTTCTGCAGCACAACCTCCACCTGTACATCATTGACAAGCGTACATCCCTTAGGAAGATCTACACTCACCGGAACTGTATAGGTCCCCGGCTCCGTATAATCTTTCAGATCTATTGTCACTTTTTTCGCAAGGGACAGGCTGTCCAGCGTCTCTTCCGGTCCGCGGATCTGCAGCTCCAGATCCACAGTCGTTCCATAATTGACTTCGAGGCCTTCCGCCAGATTGCTGACTACGATAGAATTTGTCGAGACCTCAAAAACCTGCGCTCCGGGCGGATTGACCGAAATCGCCACAACCACATTATTAGCATTGGAATCCACCAGTATTACGCCTTCCGGGAGATATTCTGTAAGATCTACTGTGTGTTCAGTCCTCTCTGTCAGTCCCGTCAGTTCCAGTTCGCTTTCCGGTATCTCGATTTCACTGATCTCTTTGATCGTATTTTCATCTCCGGAAATCTGGATTTCCTGCGGCTCACAGGTAATGTCCCCGATACTGTAACCATCTGCAGCAGTAATTCCGGATGTATCCAGACTGATTGGAACACTCTTGGTCTGATACAGCTCAACTTCCACAGATACGCCTTCCTCTCCCAGATTGTTCGCCAGGAGGGTCTGATCGATAACATTATTATTTGCATCATATAATATAAGAGAAGCTTCCAGGGTCGCATTCTCGGACAGGCCTGACACATCTACCTCTGCGCAGACTCTGTTGATGCTGTTGATCACGCTCTTCGGACCGCGGATCGTCACTCCTGCCGGATCCGCCTGAAGATTTCCGATCACATATCCTTCCCGTACCGTTCCAATCGTAGTCGGCGTAATCGGGAAATTATTTCTTGCTTCTTCTTCAATCTCTACCTGCAGGTTTCTCGGAGTCGAATAAGCAGACTCGATAGAATGTCCTTCAATCGTGACCTGGATCGGGATCTGTGTTCCCAGAGACAATTCCTTCATGTCCGCAACCGCCTGTATGTCATCCGCACTGATCCTGCTGAGTTCAGAGCGCTTCGCTGTAACGGTCACGTCTACTTCCTGCGTTCCATCCACGATCTGATATGTGCGGTTTGCATCTGTCACGATATTGTCATTGATCACAGTGACCGGTATGTCAGAAAATGTCTGATCTGTAACCGGATCATCAATATTAACCACCAGGAACCACATGATCACTGCAGCCAGGAAGGCTAATATTTTAAGGCTGAGATTATTCATCAGTTTTTTTCTCATTCTTATGCCTTCCTTTCCATAATGCACGAAATCTTCCGGTTTCCTTTTTCGTCGCCTGGATATCCATCAGCATCTTCCGCAGCTCTTCCTCTTTGATATCCCGGTAAAGCTGACCTCCCTGTGCAACGGAAACCGCTCCTGTCTCCTCAGAAACTACGATCACCAGCGCGTCGCTGACTTCGCTCATCCCCAGCGCTGCACGATGTCTGGTACCCAGTTCTTTGCTGATATTCATATTGTCAGACAGCGGAAGATAACAGGTCGCAGACACGATCCTGTCTCCACGCACGATAATCGCCCCGTCATGAAGCGGGGTATTATGCTCAAATATATTGATCAGGACCTGGCTGGACACCAGACAGTCCATCTGGATTCCGGTGCTTTCATATTCATTCAGGTGAATCGCCTGCTCTACTACGATCAAAGCTCCTGTCTTTACACTTCCCATTGCATAGGCAGCCTCGATCATGCTCTCTCTTGTCTGTTCGCTGAAATGAGACTTCTCCTTATTGGCCTCAAAGGGCACGACCGAAACAAGAAACTTTCGCTCTCCCAGCTTTTCCAGTCCACGCCGCAGCTCCGGCTGAAAGACCACCACAGCTGCTGTCGCCATAACAGTCACCAGATTTTCTGCGATAAACAGAATGGTATGCATGTTAAAGATGACGGCTAATAAAATGAATACAGCAAGGACCAGGATCCCACGGAGCAGCATCCAGGCTTTTGTGTTCTTGATCCAGACCATGATCTGGTAGATCAGAAATGTGAGGATGAGTACCTCAACCACATCTGTAACCTGTATGTTGGGAAAATAAAACTCCAGTGCGTATTTGTCTGCCAGTCCCTCAAGCAGCTGTCTCATTTTTTCACCCCTCTTTCTCTATTTATTAATCGACTTTTAAAATTTCAGAACTATTTCTTTTTCATGCCCAGGTCTTGTTCCATGCTCTGGGTCAGAAGCATTTTATCTACATCTTTCATATCACGCCTTTTTCTGGCTTTCTTGCGGACTTCTTCTGCATCAATGATCTCAGTCTCCTGCCGTTCGTTGATCCTCTTTACCGTCTTCTCAGGTGTTGAGATCGAGATCTTCGGCACAGCCTTCACATAATAATAGTATTCATCATCTTCGAACTGAAGATTCTCACTTCTTGCATAATCTACGGTAAAGAAGAACAATTCAAGGATCAGTCCCACAACAACCGCGGCAATGCTTCCTCCGATCAAAGCCCCATAAGAGGTATGTACGCCAAACGCAATATCTCCCACTGCGATCACAACGATATTGGCAACTGCTCCAGCCACAATCGCGATTTTCCATGCATGGTCCATCGCCTGCCGGCGCAGTGTATATACCAGGAAGCAGCAGATAATAAAGGCAACTACCACAATCCACATCTCTTTATTCTGAAACACCTGCTTCAGGCAGGTAGTAACCTGAGTCAAAAGATCTGCACTTCCTTCCAGGGAAGATGCATTTTTTCTGACGTATTCCAGCATGTAAAACACGATCGTCCCACTGACTACCGCCACCAGGCTGACCGGAGACAATACCAGTCCGCAGGCAACAGGGATCACATATGGTATCTTAAGGAAAAATGCGATCGGCGTCAGCAGTACCAGAAGAGCCATCTTCGGCGTCAGCCGCAGATAAAAAATATACAGAACCAGAAACACAGCCGCTGTCACCAGCAGCACTCCAAGCGAAACTGAAAACATATGTGCCAGCACCAGAGCCGTAGCTACAAGAACCGTAACGATCAGCGGCAGGAAGGCACATATAATCGCAAGAGCGAGTGCCGCCACCGGTGACGCCAGTGCATCCATGAATCCCACATTATGATTGATCAGGCCAAACACGGCCGCCGCCAGGATGAACTGACATACTTTATTAATGATTTTTGTATACTGCGCATATATTTCTTGCATGCGCCCACGTAATACATAGATTGTATCCATCTGTCTATCTCCTTTTTCCTTACTTCTGTGAGTCTGAATGAGCATACATTTTCAGAAGTCTGGTCAGATCATGATTATACTTTTTGACCCTCTGTCTCGAATTCTTATGCTTTTCATTATAAATATGGCTGGTGATCATCATATAGATAATAACCACTGCCAGCCATCCAACAATCGCCATTCCTCCGATCAGAACGATCACTGCCATAGACATATTTCCCAGCAGACTGTCCAGACCGGCAAGCACTGCCAGAGCAACTATGCAGACATAGCCGATGGTCACCCAGATAAAAGAGCACAACATATGGAGGCTTACGTAGTCCTTGCGGTAATACGCGCTGATCTTAAAATCTTCCTTGCCCTGCGTCTCCTCATAAAAAGCCAGGCGTGTCATTAACTTCACTTTCTTCTCATCTAACATCATGCACCTCAAATGATTTTTCTCATCTAAACATCATTTTCAGTATAACAAATATCCTTATCCTTGTCCAATACTTATCGTTAGAAAATAGACTTTTTGGACTCCTCTCTTTTTCAGTGCTGCAGCCGCTGCATTCAGCGTACTTCCGGTTGTATAGATATCATCGATCAAAAGTACTGTTCCTGCCGGCATGAAGGTGTCAGAAAGGGAGAAGGCTCCCTCCATATTCCTCTCCCGCTCTCTCCTCCCTAACTCCTTCTGGGGAATCGTATCCTTGCTCCTCCTAAGACTATCCTTATCTACCGGAATGTCCAGAACCTTTCCCAGTATCTCTGCGATCAGTTCTGCCTGGTTATAGCCCCTTTTTCTCATTCTTTTTCTGTGGAGCGGAACCGGCATGATCTTTTCGACCTGCCAGCTTCTGATCTGCGGGGCGTACTCTTTTTGGAGCTCTTCTACATAGTGTATGGCATATCTTCTCTGATTGTGATATTTAAAACGATAAATGGATTGACTGACAGGCTTCCTGTGAAGCCAGAGACTGTAGCCCTGGTCATAAGAATGCCGGGTCTTACTGCAGTCATGGCAATATTCCTGCTCCATATATCGGACAGGCCTGCCACACTGCATACACCTGGGCTCTTTGATCTTTAATTTTTCCAATTGTTTCCGGCACTTCTGACAGATTCCGCTATTGCTGGCCTTCCCACAGAACGGGCAGACTTCCGGCCACAAAAGCTTTTGGATCTGTGTAAAAATATAAGTCAGGTTCATCTAAAATTCCCGGATTCTTTCTGCAAGACTCGTATTACGCTTCTGATCCTGATTGTTCTGGATCATCTCCTGGAAAACTGCCTCGCTTCCCACCAGAGTAACACACTTTCTTGCCCTTGTTACAGCCGTATACAGAAGATTTCTGTGGAACAGCTGTCTCGGTCCCCTAAGCAGCGGGATTACCACTGCCGGGTATTCACTCCCCTGTGACTTATGTACGGTGATGGCATAAGCCAGCTCCAGCTCATCCATCATGCTGTACGCGTACGTCACTTGTCTGTGTTCATCATACTCCACCGTCATGGTCTCTTCATAAGGATTGATTTCTCTTACAATTCCCATGTCCCCGTTAAATACACCCTGTCCTTTGTCGACTGTCAGGCCATATTTTGTCCGGATCTCCCACTCCAGCTGGTAGTTATTCCTGATCTGCATTACCTTGTCCCCTTCCCGGAACAGGTGATCTGCATATTCCCTTTCTGCCTTATCTGGAGACGGCGGATTCAGATACTGCTGCAGGATGCGGTTCAGCCTTTCTACTCCCAGCAGACCTTTTCGCATAGGCGTCAGCACCTGGATATCATAAGTCCTGGCATCCACATATTTGGGCAGTTTCTTCTGGATCAGCGTCAGGATCACGCTGATGATCACATCGGCTTCCTGCCGCTTTAAGAAAAAGAAATCTCGGCTCTTATTGTCCAGGATAACCGGCTCTCCTCTGTTGATCTTGTGGGCGTTTACAACGATATCACTTTCTCCGGCCTGTCGGAAAATCTTCGTCAGCATCACGACCGGGAAACAATGGGATGCAATGATGTCTTTCAGCACACTGCCCGGCCCCACGCTGGGAAGCTGGTTCTGGTCACCTACCAGGATCAGCCTGGTTCCCGGGATCACCGCCTTTAACAGCGCATTCATCAATGGCAGATCCACCATGGACACCTCATCAATGATCAGAACGTCCGTATCCAGTGGATTCTCTTCATTTCTCTGAAATCCTCCGATACTCTCATCTTCCGGATTGCCGCTGACTTCCAGAAGCCGGTGGATGGTAGACGCCTCATATCCTGTGGTCTCCGTCATCCGCTTTGCCGCCCTTCCTGTAGGCGCCGCCAGCTGGATCGTCATTCCTTCGCTCTCAAACAGGCGGATCATGGCATTGATGGTGGTAGTCTTTCCGGTACCCGGACCTCCTGTCAGCACCAGGATTCCTCTCCTTGCCGCCTCTGTCACAGCCTGTCTCTGCATCTCATCCAGACACAGTCCTGTCTGATCTTCAATCTTCGCAAGCCGGGCCATCAGCCGCTCCTGGGGAATCTCTTCTGAAATATTCAGATCATGCAGCATTTTCGCCACATTCAGTTCCATATAATAAAATCTGGATGAATAAACCCGTACACCGTCCTCTGCTTCCTTGATGACCACCTTTTTTTCGATAGACAGATCCATCAGATAGTTCTCTATATTTTCAATCTCTACTTCCAGCAGCTTCCCGGCCCTCCATGTCAGCGCATCCCGCAAAAGATATACATGTCCTTCCCCGATACTCTGCATCAGTGTATAGAAAATGCCGCTTCGGATCCGGTAATCGGAGTCCGTATGTATCCCTACTCTGGCTGCGATCTCATCCGCCGTCTTGAAGCCGACTCCGGCCACATCGTCTGCCAGCTGGTAGGGATTTTCCTCAATCACCCGGTAAACGCTTCTGCCGTAGTGCTGGTAGATCTTTGCCGCCAGTGTAGTGGAGATTCCATATTTCTGCAGATAGATCATCGCACGCCGCATGTCCTTTTTTTCCTCAGCCTGCACGGCGATCTCTCTCGCCTTCCGTTCACTGATTCCCTTTACCTCAGCAAGACGCTCCGGTTCTTCCTCGATGATCCGGAAGGTGTCCTCCTTAAACTTCTGCACGATCCTTCCTGCCAGGGCCGCTCCCACGCCTTTGATGGCGCCGGAGCCCAGATAGCGTTCGATAGACACCAGGTCTTCCGGCTCACAGACTTCCGAAGACTTTACGGAAAACTGCAGGCCATAAAGTTTATGCGTGGTGTACTCTCCCTCCATCTTCAGAAGTTCACCTTCCTCAATGAAGTGAAAATTCCCCACGCAGGTCACTTCCCCATCGTCATTATTCAGATGAAATACTGTATACCCGTTATCTTCGTTCCGGTATACAATGTGCTCTATATATCCTTTTATCTCTTCCATCAGTAATCTTTTCGCCCGCCTGCAAATTCTACAAACTGTCCGGTGCCGATGGCAACTACCTGCATCGGCTCCTCTGCCGTCATGGTATTAATGCCGGTCTTTTCCTCGATCAGCTCTTCCAGTCCGCGAAGCATGGATCCGCCGCCGGTCAGCATGATCCCCCGGTCCAGAATATCTGCCGATAATTCCGGAGGTGTGCGCTCCAGCACACTGATCACCGCCTCAACGATCTGTCCCGTTGTCTCCCGCAGTGCCTCCTCTGTCTCAGAAGAAGTCACCGTCACCGTCTTCGGAAGGCCGGTGACCAGATTTCTCCCCCTTACTTCCATGGACTCTTCTTCGATCAGCGGATAGGTCGTCCCAATTTTGATCTTGATATCCTCTGCTGTGCGTTCCCCGATCAGAAGATTGTGCTTTTTCCTCATAAACCGGACGATCGCTTCATCAAAATCGTCTCCCGCCAGCTTGATAGATGTGTTAACCACCGTTCCCCCAAGGGAGATCACCGCGATATCCGAAGTTCCTCCTCCGATATCGACGATCATATTTCCACAGGGTTTTGAGATGTCGATCCCCGCACCGATGGCCGCCGCTACGGGTTCCTCGATCAGATTCACCTCCCGGGCGCCCGCGGCATAGGTAGCCTCCTCTACCGCCTTGCGTTCCACTTCGGTGACGCCGCTTGGCACGCAGATGCTGATGCGCGGCTTTTTAAATGTACGTTTTCCCAAGGCCTTCTGTACGAAGTACTTGATCATCTTTTCCGTAACTGTATAATCTGAGATCACTCCCTGGCGCAGCGGACGCACTGCGATGATATTTCCCGGCGTTCTGCCAAGCATCAGACGCGCTTCTTCGCCGATAGCCTTGATGGCATTTGAGTCTCTGTCAAAGGCCACCACGGATGGCTCTTTTAAGATCACACCCTTGCCCTTGACGTACACAAGAACGCTGGCCGTTCCCAGATCAATTCCTATATCTGCTGACATCCTTATTCCCCTTTCATAATGCTGTCTTATCCTCTTTTGTGCACGTACCATTATAATCAAATTTCCGGAAAATGGAAAGCCCTTATTTCCTTAATTCTTTGTAAAGCATCGGGCGCTTTCGACACTATTTTTTCAAAACCGCACTAATATACTTTCCGGTATAGGATACAGGGTTCTCTGCCACTTCTTCTGGTGTTCCCTGGGCAATCACGGTTCCGCCCTTCTCTCCGCCCTCAGGTCCCATATCGATGATATAATCTGCTGTCTTGATCACGTCCAGATTGTGTTCGATCACGATCACTGTGTTACCGTCTGCGGAAAGCCGGTGCAGGATTTCCGTCAGTTTGTGTACGTCTGCAAAATGCAGGCCTGTAGTCGGCTCATCCAGAATGTAAATGGTTTTTCCAGTACTTCGTTTGCTCAGCTCTGCCGCCAGCTTGATTCTCTGGGCCTCGCCGCCGGAAAGAGTGGTAGAAGGCTGCCCCAGCCGGATATACGAAAGGCCTACATCGTACAGAGTCTCCATTTTTCTGCGGATACTGGGTACATGTTCAAAGAAATGCAGTGCTTCTTCCACCGTCATATTCAACACGTCTGATATGCTTTTCCCTTTATATTTCACTTCCAGGGTCTCTCGGTTGTAGCGTTTTCCCTTGCAGACTTCACAGGGGACATATACATCCGGAAGGAAATGCATTTCGATCTTCAGGATCCCGTCGCCGCTGCAGGCTTCGCAGCGGCCGCCTTTTACGTTAAAGCTGAAGCGACCTTTCTGGTATCCCCTTGCCTTGGCATCCGGGGTGGCTGCAAACAGCTCCCGGATCAGGTCAAACACGCCGGTATAGGTGGCAGGATTTGACCTGGGTGTCCTGCCGATAGGCGACTGATCGATATTGATCACCTTGTCCAGCTTCTCGATTCCCTTGATATCCTTGTGCTTTCCGGGAATCGTCCGCGCACGGTTCAGGTCTCTTGCCAGCCGTTTATACAGGATTTCATTGACAAGAGAACTTTTCCCCGAACCAGAAACGCCTGTCACACAGGTCATAATGCCCAGAGGAAATTTTACATCGATATTTTTCAGGTTGTTTTCCCTGGCTCCTGTCACCTTTATCCATCCGGATGGCTTTGCCCGGTGGTCCGGAACAGGAATTTTAATCCTTCCACTTAGGTATGCGCCGGTTATGGAATTTTTATTCGCCATAATTTCTTCTGCCGTACCTTCTGCCACCACTTCTCCGCCGTGTTCGCCTGCTCCAGGCCCGATATCCACGATATGGTCGGCTTCCAGCATGGTATCTTCATCGTGCTCTACCACGATCACCGAATTCCCCAGATCTCTTAAGTGCTTTAAGGTCCCCAGCAGCTTGTCATTGTCCCTCTGGTGGAGGCCGATACTTGGCTCATCCAGAATATAGGCCACGCCTACCAGCCCGGATCCGATCTGAGTGGCAAGACGGATACGCTGAGCCTCACCGCCGGAAAGGCTTCCCGTAGCCCTGGCGAGGGTCAGATAGTCCAGTCCCACATCCATAAGAAACTGGATCCTTGCCTTGATTTCTTTCAGGATCTGACCTCCGATCATCATCTGATGCTTATTCATCTTTAATTTTTCCAGGAATTTCTGGAGACGTTCGATGGAAAGGGCTGTGACTTCTGCGATGTTTTTTCCTCCCACAGTCACCGCCAGCGCCCCCGGCTTCAGGCGCTGGCCGCCGCAGGCATGACATGGTGTGATCCGCATAAACTCCTCATATTCAGCTTTTACGGTCTCAGAGGAGGTCTCTCTGTATCTTCGTTCCACATTCTTGATTAGTCCCTCAAAAGCCACATCATAGACCCCTTCTCCTCTCTGGCCTTTATAATGGACCTTAACTTCTTTTCCATTCGTGCCATGGATCAGAATGTCCTGGATCTTCTTTGGATATTTGCCAAAGGGCGTATCCAGAGAAAAATTGTATTCCTGGCTCAATGCATTCAGGATCGCATTGGTAAAACTTTTCGGATCTGTACAGGACTGCCATCCCATCACGGTAATGGCTCCTTCGTTAATGCTTAATTTTTTATCCGGGATGATCAGATCAATGTCAAACTCCATCTTATACCCAAGGCCATAACACTCCGGGCAGGCGCCGAAAGGATTATTGAAAGAAAAGCTTCTGGGTTCAATCTCTTCAATACTGATCCCACAGTCCGGGCAGGAGAAGCTCTGACTGAACTGGATGGTCTCGCCGCCGATCACATCCACGATCAAAAGGCCTTCTGCAAGATTTAAGACTGTTTCAATGGAATCTGTCAGACGCTGCTCGATACCTTCTTTGACCACCAGACGGTCCACGATAATCTCAATATTATGTTTGATATTTTTATCCAGTGTAATCTCTTCTGAAAGCTCGTAAAGATTCCCATCGATCCTGACGCGCACATAACCGCTTTTCCTGGCCCGGTCCAGCAGTTTCGCATGCGTCCCCTTTCTTCCTCTGACGACTGGGGCTAACAGCTGGATTTTCGTCCGCTCCGGCAGCTCCATGATCTGATCTACCATCTGGTCTACCGTCTGCTTTTTGATTTCTTTCCCACATTTCGGGCAGTGCGGGATCCCAACTCTTGCGTACAGCAGACGGAAATAATCGTAAATCTCTGTCACAGTCCCCACCGTAGAACGGGGGTTCCGGTTGGTCGACTTCTGGTCAATAGAAATAGCCGGGGGAAGCCCTTCGATACTCTCCACATCCGGCTTCTCCATCTGCCCCAGGAACTGTCTTGCATAGGAAGACAGAGACTCCATGTACCGTCTCTGTCCCTCTGCGTAGATTGTATCAAATGCAAGTGAAGATTTCCCTGATCCGGAGAGTCCGGTCAGAACCACCAGCTCCTCTCTGGGAATGTCCAGATCTATATTTTTCAGATTGTGCTCGTTGGCCCCTCTGATCTTGATAAAGTGTTTTTTACTTGTCTCTGCCATGTTTTTATCCTTTCTCTGCTATGATTCTGCCATCAACTTTTTGATCTCGATCATTTTATCACGCAGCTCGGCTGCCGCCTCGAAATTGAGCTCTGCAGCTGCCTTCTTCATCTGTTTTTCCAGATCCTTTGCCAGCTTTTCCAGTTCTTTTCTGCTCATGGATTCCGGATCCTTCTCCATCCGCATCTCTTCTGCCGCCACTTTTTTAGAAATGGAGATCAGATCCCGGACGCTTTTCTGTATCGTCTTCGGCGTAATTCCGTGTTTTTCATTGTAGTCCATCTGTACCTTACGGCGCCGCTCCGTTTCCTGGATCGCCAGACGCATAGAATCTGTCATCGTGTCGGCATACATGATGACATGTCCTTCTGAATTTCGAGCCGCACGCCCGATCGTCTGGATCAGGGAAGTCTCTGAACGCAAGAATCCTTCCTTATCCGCATCCAGGATCGCCACCAGAGTAATCTCAGGAATATCCAGGCCCTCTCTTAAAAGGTTGATTCCCACCAGCACATCGAACACATCCAGACGCATATCTCTTACGATCTGCGTCCGCTCCAGCGTATCAATGTCTGAATGTAAATATTTGACGCGGATTCCCACTTCTCTCATGTAATCCGTCAGGTCTTCTGCCATACGTTTGGTCAGTGTCGTCACCAGCACCTTATTCTTTTTCGCCACTTCTTTATTGATCTCACCGATCAGGTCATCGATCTGACCCTCTACCGGCCGGACTTCCACCTTCGGATCCAGAAGCCCTGTCGGCCGGATCACCTGCTCCGCCCGAAGCAGCTCATGCTCCTCCTCGTACGGTCCCGGAGTCGCAGATACAAACATGATCTGATCGATCCTCTGTTCAAATTCATCAAAGCTTAAGGGGCGGTTATCCATGGCTGAGGGCAGACGGAATCCATAGTCCACCAGTGTCTGCTTTCTGGACTGATCGCCGTGATACATGCCGCCGATCTGAGGGATTGTTTTATGAGATTCATCGATAATGATCAGAAAATCATCAGGGAAATAATCCATCAGGGTATGAGGCGGCTGTCCCGGCTTAAGACCGGACAGATGCCTGGAGTAGTTCTCAATCCCGGAGCAGAATCCGGTTTCTTTCAGCATTTCAATATCAAAATTGGTCCGTTCCGCAATCCTCTGTGCCTCCAAAAGCTTGTCCTCACTCTTAAAGTACTGAACACGCTCTTCCAGTTCCTGCTCAATGGCGTCTGCCGCCCTCCGGATCTGTTCCGCCGGCACAACATAATGGGAAGCCGGGAAAATGGCTACATGCTCCAGTTCCCCCTTGATCTCCCCGGTCAGAACGTCAATCTGGGTAATCCGGTCGATCTCGTCTCCAAAAAACTCTATGCGGACAGCAGTCTCCGCCTCATTGGCTGGAATAATCTCCACTACATCTCCCCTTACGCGGAAGGTACCTCGCTTAAAGTCCATTTCATTTCTTTCATACTGAATATCTATAAGCTGGCGCAGTACTTCGTCTCTGTCCTTCTCCATCCCCGGACGCAGAGAAACCATCATCTTTTCAAAGTTCTCCGGCTCACCCAGTCCATAGATACAGGACACACTGGACACGATGATCACATCGCGCCGCTCGATCAGAGAAGCCGTTGCCGACAGCCGCAGCTTGTCGATCTCCTCATTGATGGAAGAGTCCTTGGCAATGTAGGTGTCCGAAGAGGGGACATAGGCCTCCGGCTGGTAGTAGTCGTAATAGGAGACGAAATACTCTACGGCATTGTTCGGAAAGAATTCCTTGAACTCGCCATAGAGCTGTGCTGCCAGCGTCTTATTGTGTGCGATGATCAGCGTCGGTTTATTTAATTGCTGAATGACGTTCGCCATCGTAAACGTCTTACCAGAGCCGGTGACACCCAAGAGTGTCTCGCATTGATTCCCCTCTTTAAAGCCTTTGACCAGCTGCTCGATGGCCTGGGGCTGGTCACCGGTGGGTTTGTATTCTGATACTAATTCAAAATGATCCATGTAAAATCTACTCCTTAGTTTTCCCGTCTTGTCAGGGTATAATGTTATACCCGAAGAGTGCTCTTTTATGACTTTTGATATGTTCAATATCAGCCACCCTCAAAAAATTCATTCGTAACGCAAATGTCAAAATCAGAAAATGACACTGCCCTATATTGGACTTTTCACAATTTGTTCACGAAAAGTCACAAAATATTAGTCGTAACGCAATACAAAATACTCTGTTGAGTATTCACATACTTTTTATTCAAAATTTTTGTCTTCCAACAATTTTTGCAATTCTTCTTTACTTGGAAGTACTGTTTCGTATTTACTTGCAAATATTTGATTATTATCTTCAGGTAAAGTCATTTTCACAATAGCATCTTTCTTGTCTTTGCAAATAATAATACCTATTGTTGAGTTTTCATCATCCAATTTAACTTTTCGATCATAATAATTAACATACATCTGCATCTGTCCTATGTCTTGATGTTTTAACTGACCAATCTTCAAATCGAACAATACAAAACAACGCAGTAAACGATTGTAAAATACTAAGTCCACCCGGAAATGTTCTTCTTCAAATGTTAATCTAACCTGCCTCCCAACAAAAGTAAATCCTCTTCCCAATTCCAGTAAAAACTTCTGCAGGTTATCTATAATTTTGTTTTCCAATTCTGTTTCAGAATAAGTAACCAGTTCAGGAAGGCCTGTGAACTCTAAAATATAAGGATCTTTAAATATATCTTCTGGCTTTTCGATCATCTGACCCTCTGTTGCAAGGCGCATTACTTCTTCTTCATCTCTACTTAGCGCAAGCCGCTCATAAAGTGAACTCCCATACTGACGTGCCAGTTCATCTTTGCTCCAACCATTTCTATAAGACTCTATTTCATAAAAATGACGTTCATCAACATTATTTATCCTCATAAGGATGAGATAATGAGACCAACTCAGATAAAATTTTCTCCCTTCCTGTGTAACTGGAAGTTTTTCAGATTGGGGAAACGGTGTTTCCCCAATTGAGTCTTTGGAATAAACCAGATAAAATTTACGCATCAATTTTAAATTATCATATGAGTATCCTCTTCCAAATTTCTGTGTTAACCTTTGAGACAATTCTTTCAAAATATACTTTCCATATGCTGCACGTTCTTTTCCGCCTTGTTCTTCTTCAACGATCATCCTCCCTGCTTCATAATAGGAATATACCATTGTCATATTTACTGCAGTAGACAAATTTTTCTTGGCATTTTGGAACAATTCTATTACTTTGTTATAAAAAGTTTCATTTTGAATATTTTCCATAAAATACAACCTTTCATATTTCTGACTTTAAATAGCCACTATTCATAATTTTACAATTCGTTCTGTTTAGTTGTAGCCAACTTGCTTTTCTCTCATCGCTTATCTCATTCAGTTTCTCAAATTTAATTGTTTTTTAGCTGAATATTTTCTCCTTATAAGATCTTACTTTTTTCCCTTTTGCATAATATTCTATATAAACAAGGCGATGCTTTGAATCTATTTCATAATAAATCCCCAAATCGTATCCACAAACATGTTCTGGCAATGTTTTTCCATCAAATGACCACACTCCATCATATGAATTTTTTGTCAATGCAACCAGCCTAGCTTTATCATTTTCCTTTTCCTGCATTGAACGATAGGCTTTTTTCATTTCTAAAGCAATAAGATTGTCTTTTTCAACAATCTCTCCTCGACTATGTACAATAAGATCGCATATAATAGTCACTACTTTTAAATCCTCATTATAAATAGTCTTTATTCGACCATTATTTCTATTATATTCAACATCAACATAATACCCGGAATATTTACTATTTCTAATTTCCAAATAAAGGCATTGCGCCAATGTACTACATAGACTTCTTTCCGCTACATTACTCAAAATAAACGCTGCATTTTCCTTTAGAAACCTTTTATTTGCCCTTTCAAAAATCTTAACTAACTCATTCTCCATAATACATTCTCCACATAATAAATTTCCCCTACAAAAAGTCACAAAATCATTTTGTCCGTCTAGTATCATCCAGTCCGTTTCGTCCTATTCTGTCCACAAAATCTGGAATGAACAGCACGAAAAACCATTAAACACACCTCATTTTCCGGCCCCGGCACACTAACTCACAAAATACTCCACTGCGTTGTTCGGAAAGAATTCCTTGAACTCGCCGTAGAGCTGTGCTGCCAGAGTCTTATTGTGTGTGATGATCAGCGTCGGTTATTCAGTTGCTGGATGACGTTCGCCATCGTAAACGTCTTACCAGAGCCGGTGACACCGAGAAGTGTCTCGCACTGATTTCCTTCTTTGAACCCTTTGACCAGCTGTTCGATCGTCTGGGGCTGGTCGCCGGTGGGTTTGTATTCTGATACTAATTCAAAATGATCCATTCGAAATCTCCTTTATGAATCTAGTATTTTCATTCTCTTCCGCTATTATAGCAAAGTATAAAAAGAAAGTACAGAACAAACATTCGAATTTGTTCTGCACTTTAAACGAACCTTCCTTTATACCTCTACTTTAAAATTCTCCATAGTCCCATCCGGATGGCAGTATTGGAACAACCGATCCATATCAACACAAAGTTCTTTTCTCTGATCCTTCTACTTTCTCCATCAGCCCGTGCAGGATTGAGAGAAAAAGCATGATAAACTCCCCGTCTTCGACTTTTCGTACAAAGAGCTTTTTACTTGATCTTTCTCCCTTGTTTTAGGAGAAGAGTAAAGATTAGGTTCAAAATGATTTATGGCAATATATCTCTGAACCCACATATTCTTCGATTTTTGCAAGATAACTTTCCAGGAGCTCCAATGTTCCCGTCTTCTCCAGGAGCTCTGTATCCGCCTTATATACCTTGATCCAGGTATCCTTTCCTTCTGTCCGGCATAGGTTCTTGCATTCCCAGAGCTTTTGCAGGGCTTCTTTGGAGAACCGGGTATCCAATTCCCAGAAATCGGCAATCTTAAATATCTCTGCCAGCATCATAATATCCATCATGAAATAACTGGCGCCGCACAGCTCTCTCTTAGAATTCACTTTTAATTCCCACTTCAGCTCTTTCAGAAAAGTATATGCCCGTTCTTCGTCCTTTTCCTCCATCTTACTCAGGAATCCCACAAACCTGGGGAGCAGATACTGCTGTCGGAACTCTTCATGGGCAATCTCGTCCATAATCAGACAGATCAGCCGGATCCATTCCTCATTGGCCGCTCCGTCGAATGTGAGATAATATTTCTCTTTTTCACCGTCTTCTTTTCTTGCCATAGGCATCCAGCATCTTTCCGGGAAAAAGCTCCAGTCAAAATACTCGTCATAATTCACCAGCCTGCAGAGCCAGTACAAGATCACACTGTCCTGTCTGGGATGCACCCAGTTTCCCTGCTGCTCAAACAAATACTGGAACAGGATCTCTTTCGCTCTTTTGTCCCTGCTGTCCAGTTTCTGATAAGAATCCATGGCTTCCATCTTTTTATACGACAGGGCCGGAGTGCTCATCCCCATGGTCTCCACGGCGTAATCCACACAGACCGAAGCCGCATCCCTGACAAGCCCCGGCATATCCTCCCATATTGTCAGCCATACTGCAGCCATAAATTCGTCCAACGATTTAAAAATTCTGAAAAAATATTGCCGTCCCTTTTCTTCTATCCTTTTCAGGACCGCAAAACCGCCCGGATCTTGCAGAAACTCCTGGACATACCAGGGATTTCCTTCCTCCAGCGCCTTATAGAGAAGATGTTGGTTCTCTTCTGTAAACCCTTGTTTTCTTAGTTCTTCTTCTGTATCAAATTCCGTCTCTCGTGCAAGGGGACCCAGAAGGCGTTCATATCCCTGCTCTTTGGTCCGGAAATATGCAGTCTCCTCCGGGGTCAGACGATGCGGCTCTTCATAGATCCCAAGGACCTTGATATCGGCTCCTTCATTATAACGCCCGGTGATTGTCCGGATCTCTTCCTTAAACTTTCTGGTATAATACAGTCCATATTCCCTCAAAATCCAGGGAATATCATCTGTCAGCATATCCTGCGCCACCCAGTATTCTCTCTGCCCATATTCGATCAACGTATCCAGAAGGATCTGCTTTAAATGGGTTTTCAGATACGTCCTGCACTCATCTTCGATTTTCTGTACGGCTTCCGGATATGTTTCCTTGAGCTCCCAGAATCCACGGTATTCTGGATACAGCATACAATGTTCCCAGTATTCCCCTGTCAATACTTCCCCATCAAAATGCATTCCGGATGCCTCACATACGGAAAGGAGTCCTGCAAAATCCTCCATCTCATCTGGTCCGTCGATCAGAGGCATCTCCCCTTCTTTTCCTTGTCTTCCTTCCTCCAGGCGTTCAAAAAAGGTCTCTACATATTCATGGATGAATTTCCATATCCGGCCGTCCGGTTTCTTTGACGAGGCCCGCATCAGGGAAAAGGCCCTCCCGCTAAAACGGCTTCCTTCCTCCCAGCCACCGTCCCGGTCACCAGGGATCCCAAGCCCAGGCAGTCTCGACGGCATAGTATAAAACTCCTCCACACACCGTGTTTCCAGCCGTTCATCACTTTTGCGGCTTAACCCCTTAAAGGATTCTGCCAGCATTAACAGCTGATCATAATAGATACTGCATTCCGTCAGAAGCGGAAGATAAAATTCCCGGTTTCTGGACAGATAATCCAGCAGGAAATCCATCACCGAAGGATTTTCAAAATCCAGATAAATCTCTTCTGTCTCTTCATCAAAATAAGTATAGACCACAGTTTCTTCCAATTCTGAAATGCAGGCTTCAAAAGCTTTCGGTGCTTCTTTTCCTGCATAGTTCTGCACATAACATCCATAAGTCTCACGGATATCAGACAGACTGGCCGGCGATTCGGTAATGGCAGCAATCAGGGCGGTCACTTTTGCTTCTTCTGACAGTTCCCGAAATACGCCTTCCCACATCCGTTCCGGATACTCGATCCACTCTTTCAGCTCTTCTGCATATTCCGCCGGCGGATACTCCTCCTGATGGCATTCCTTAAAAAACTGCTCGATCACTCTGGGGTTATATCCTCTATGCTTTATCAGCCAGTCACAGCACCCAAAGATGCTCTCGACATAATCCCACTCCAGATCTGCAGCCTCCAGATGTGCAAACAAAATCTCCGCCTTCTCAGAATTTGTGTATTCTTTCAGCACACATTCCAGTTTCCGCTCCCGGATCAGATCACGAAGTTCCGGATTCTGATCCATCGCCTGCTGGACAATGTATTCCCTGGATGTGATGATCAGTCGTTTGTTGTCCGCCTCTTCTATCTGACAGATCAGATCCGACAGCATCCTGCTTTCTCTGCGGCTTCTCTCACGGTGAAGCACGGATCCCCAGTAATCATCCAGCACAAATACCTGCCTTACATCCTCTTTCCAGGCTTCATCTATCTCTTCCAGTCCCAAGGCCCAGCAAAAGCCTTCCCTCTGCCATTTGGCCCCATCTTCAGTTTTTGGATCCGGCTGCAGAAAACCAAGCGCCAGGATCCGTGCAATCGTTGTCTTTCCCATGCCGGGCTGTCCGGACACCACGACTACGTGATCTTTCTCCAGACGTTCGGATGCCTTATCATAAACTTCTGTCTGTACAAACGACCTGCAGGCTTCTATCGCCTTTTTCCACTCTCTGGCGCTGCGCGTCCTTCTTCCCCTTTGAAACGCATCTGCCAGAAGTTCCTCCAGAACAGCCCCGTCCGTCATCCACAGGCCGGTAAAATTTTTCTCGCTCCATCGGTAGTCCGGATCCGACAAAAGACCATTCAGCATATTTCCATCGATCAGATCCTCACTCTTTGAAAGCCATGGCCCAAATCGCTCCCGGATCTTCTTTGCTTCTCCTGCGCTCAAGGGCAGGGACACCACCAGGATGTACCGGTCCGGATCAAGCTTTTCTACCTTTTCCGCCTCATCCTTCAGGCTGCGAAACAGGCTCTGAAAATCCCGGCAGCACTTTGCCTGCAGAACGATGCTTCCTTTTTCGTCATACCAGAGGCCGTCTTTTCCCTGATCTTTTCCCTTCCGGTATGTCTGGAACCGGATTCTCTCCCTCTGTCCTACAATCTCACAGGCCATCCGCTCAAACTGCTGTTCTTCCAGCCTTCTGCCAAAATCATAATTTCTCATCTCTGGTCACCATCCAAAAGTATGTCCGTCTCGTTTTTCTTCAGTATAGCAAATCCTGCTTCAAAAGAAAATACAGGACGGCATCTGCCCGTCCTGTATTTTTACTCTTCATTATACAATGATTAATTATATCAGCTCATCCTTTATGCAGCCGGCTTTTCTGCCTTCTTCTGGATCAGTTCTTTTCCAGAGGTATACACGATAGTTACGCCCAGGATCATCAGCAGTACTGCCACGATCAACTGCAGGCCTTCTACCATAAATACGCCGGTTCCTGCTGAGAATGCCTTGACAAGAGAGATAAATCTCTGGATCAGCGCTGAGAAGGTAACCACAAGCATGATCACAAACGGCGGAACCAGTGTCCGAAGTTCTCTGCCTGTCACCTTCAGGAATACACAGAGTGTAATCAGTACCAGTGCGCTCAAAAGCTGATTGGCACTTCCAAACAGAGGCCAGATATTGGAATATCCTACCTGTGTCAGGATGTAACCAAATACCAGAGTGATCAGCGTTGAAAAATATTTGTTGCAAAGTACCTTTCTCCAGCCCTCTGCATGTTCCATATCATCGGTACTGAACAGTTCCTGGAAGGACATACGTCCAATACGTGCTACCGAATCCAATGTGGTAAACGCCAGGGCTGATACACACATGGTCATAAAGCTCTGTGCCACATAGACCGGGATACCAAACATCTCAAGGAATCCTGCCACACCGGAAGAAAAGATCTGGAACGGTGTTCCCACCGCTGCGGTTCCATCTGCTCCGGCCGCCGCGCCTGCTACACAAAGTGCAACGACTGCCAGAAGGCTTTCCAGTACCATGGCGCCATATCCGACCTTCAGCATATCCTTTTCATTTGAAATTGTCTTCGAAGAGGTTCCTGATGAAACAAGGCTGTGGAAACCGGAAACCGCTCCGCAGGCTACCGTAACAAACAGGATCGGGAACAGGGTTCCCAGGCTTTCATTCTCAAATCCGGTAAATGCCGGAAGGTTCATGGACGGGTGTGCAAAGACAAGTCCAAGAACTGCACCGGCGATCATGCCGATAAACATAAATGTGGACATATAGTCTCTTGGCTGCATCACAAACCACATAGGAAGCACAGCTGCCAGAAAGATGTAGATAAATGCAATGTATACCCACATTTCTTTTCCCAGGATCACTGGAAAATTCATACCAAATACAAATGCAAGTACCGTACAGACAAGGCCAAATACAACTTCCTTCCATCCTGTAAATTTCACCTTATGCTGTACAACCCCAAATACTACAGCAAACAGGATGAAAAACAGAGAAATACTTCCTGCCGCGCCGTTTACTGTTGCGTTTTCCGCCAGGGTCTTCACTCCGTCCGTCACGACATATGCATTAAAGGTATCTGCTACCATATCCGCAAACGCCGCGATTACGATCAGGCAGAACAGCCAGCAGAAACCAAGGAACAGCTTCCGTCCGGTTCTTCCGATATACTTCTCGATCAGAAGTCCCATAGATTTTCCGTCATTCTTTACACTGGCGTACAGTGCGCCAAAATCAGTAACGGCTCCAAAAAAGATTCCTCCAAGGATAATCCACAGAAGCACGGGAAGCCATCCAAAAGCCGCCGCCTGGATCGCACCAGTCACCGGACCTGCCCCGGCAATGGAAGAAAACTGATGCGCGAATACGGTCCACCCGTCCGTCGGCACATAGTCCTGTCCATCATTATGTATCACTGCAGGTGTCTTTGCTTTTGGGTCTATCCCCCATTTTTTCGCAAGCCATCTGCCATACAGCACGTATGCAGCAAACAGGCATACGGCCGCGATCAGTACAATTACCAATGTGTTCATAATCTCCACTCTCCTTCAGTCTCACAATACATGAAAATTTCTCCCACCTGACAATAACCTACCAAAATAAAGCAAAACCGCCCTCCGGCATCTTTTTTCATACCAGAGGACGATTTCTATTATAACCATTATTTTTTAATTGTCAACAAAAACCGAGCGCAATCTGTTTTTTTTATTGTTTTTTTCTCAGATTCATGATCCCTCCTACAAGGATCTTCACATCATCCAGAATATAATCAAATGCGCCGGCCTTATAGAGATTGATGATGATCATGCCCACAGGAACAGCAAAGATCATCCCCAGCACGCTTCCGATCCTGTATCCAATATAAAGAAAGGCCAGGGTCGGCAATGGCCGGATCCCCATACTGTCTCCCACAAGCTTCGGCTGGATCAGCTGACGTACCAGCTGCGTCACTCCACACAGGATCAGAAGGCCGATTAACATACGGAAATTCCCGGTCACCAGCTGATAGACCGCCCAGGGGATCAGCGCTGTACCAGTTCCAAAAAATGGAAGAAAATCCAGGAATGCGATCAACAGTGCAAGCAGAAAGGAAAAATGTACCTTTAAAACTGCAAAACCGATGACCAGAATGATATATACCACAAACATGATCTTAAACTGAGCCTTAAAATATCCTCCCACCGCATATTTCAGATTTGACATTACCATGCTCATCCGATTCACCAGCGGATCCGGGGCTACTTTCTTTGACCAGACGATCAGCTCCTCACGTTCAGCTATGAAGAAGTAGGCGGAAATGATCGTCACGATCGTACTGATCAGGATAGACGGGATTCTCTTTGCCACATTTCCGGCAGCTGTCACTGTCGGTTCGCTTAAGCTCCCCATCAGATTCCCTGCAGACTGATCCAGATCTCCCATCATTTCTCTCCAGCCGTTCTGGATTCCTTCCGGAAGCATCTGGAAAACCCCGTTCAGATTCTGCCCGGTCTTGTCCAGCACCTTCTCCAGATCCGCATACATAGACGGCATATCCTGGATCAGCGAGGACACCTCTCTCCACATACGGCTCACGACAAAATATATGACAAAGATCAGGGCCCCCAGCACCAGGATAATGATCAGGGCCGATCCAAGCTTCTTCACCAGCTTCAGACGTTTTTCCAGCCAGTTGACCAGTGGACTTGCAATATAGGCAATAAACCACCCAATGACAAAAGGCATGAAAAAGCCAAGCAGTCGGATGCCCACATATATAAACAAGATCGTACCGATCAGACTGACTGCCAGACTGATGATCACTTTCCAGTAAGGCCGGTTATCATTCAGCTGTTCTCTGAAATTTGTTTCCATTTTTTGTAACTACACCCCTTTTTTCTCCAGATACTCTGTCTCCACAAGCTCCCAGATTTCATCTCTCCCCTGCTTTGTCATGGATGAAAACGGGATAATCTTCGTGCCCGGCACCAGCGAGAGGCCGGTCCGCAGCATCTTCAGGTGCTTGTCTACCTGGCTTCTTTTGATTTTATCAAGTTTTGTAGCAATGATGATCGGATGATATCCCTGTGACACCACCCAGTCGTACATCATCTTATCATTGGCAGACGGCTCATGCCGGATATCGATCAGCAGGAACACCGCTTTCAGCTGCCTGGATCCGTGGAGATACCGCTCGATCAGCTGTCCCCATTTCTGTTTTTCCTGTTCAGATACCTTTGCGTATCCGTATCCCGGCAGGTCTACCAGATACAACTCCTCATTGATATTATAAAAATTGATTGTCTGTGTCTTACCCGGGGTTGCTGAGATCCTTGCATAGGACTTACGGTTCATCAGTGCATTGATCAGAGAAGACTTGCCTACATTGGATTTTCCTGCAAAAGCGATCTCCGGCAGGGTATTCTCCGGCAATACACTGGTAATTCCACAGACTGTCTCCAGATTCACTGTTTTTATGATCATACGCTCCTCCTTTTTGCCAGTGCAAGCTTCAGAACTTCTTCCATATGGGATACAAAAACGATTTCCAGACCTTTGGTAATCTCCGATGAGATCTCTTCTACATCCGGCTCATTCTCCTCTGGCACCAGTACGGTTTTAATTCCTGCATTCTTCGCAGCCAGCAGCTTTTCTTTTAACCCACCGATGGGAAGCACTCTGCCCCGCAGCGTGATCTCCCCGGTCATCGCCACGTCTGAGCGTACCTTTTTGCCTGTAATCGCTGAAAACATGGCTGTCGCCATAGTGATTCCTGCTGACGGCCCGTCTTTTGGCACTGCTCCCTCCGGAATATGGATATGTACATCATGCTCTTTAAAGAAGTCTTCCGCAATCCTGTGCTTTTTACTCACAGAACGGATATAGCTGATCCCAGTTCTTGCGGATTCCTTCATGACATCTCCCATCTGCCCGGTCAGGAGAATCTCTCCTTCTCCAGGCATTACATTTACCTCAATCTCCAGGGTGTCTCCACCTACACTGGTCCAGGCCAGTCCCCGGACGATTCCCACCTCGTCGGCTTCATTTGCCATCTGGTAAATGAACAGCTCTTTTCCAAGATAGGACGACAGATTTCTCTCCGTTACATGGACTGCCTTTTTCTTTCCTTCCAGGATTTCTTTTGCAGTCTTCCTGCAGATATCTCCGATCTTCCGCTCCAGCTGACGAACACCGGCCTCTTTGGTATAATTTCTTGCAATCTTCCACAGTGCTTTTTTACTGATCGTCAGCTGATTCTTTGTCAGTCCGTGCTTTTCCAGCTGTTTGGGAATCAGATGCTCCAGCGCGATATGCATTTTTTCATTTTCCGTATAGCTGCTTATCTCAATGACTTCCATTCGGTCCAGCAAAGGCCTTGGTATCGTCTGAACCGTATTGGCGGTCGTAACAAACAATACCTCCGAAAGATCCAGCGGCACCTCCAGATAGTGGTCTCTGAACCGGCTGTTCTGCTCGCTGTCCAGCACTTCCAGAAGCGCAGAAAAGGTATCTCCTTTATAATCGTTGCTTACCTTGTCAATCTCATCCAGCAGCATCAGTGGATTCTTCACTCCGGCCTGCCTCAGTCCTGCTGCGATCCGTCCTGGCATGGCTCCGACATAGGTCCTTCTGTGACCCCGGATCTCAGCTTCGTCCCTTACTCCTCCAAGAGAAATCCTGACATAAGGCTTTTTCAGCGCTCTGGCAAGGGACCGGGCAATAGACGTTTTGCCGGTTCCCGGCGGCCCTACCAGACACAGGATCGGCGTATCTCCTTTTTTGGTCAGCGCCCGGACTGCCAGAAATTCCAGCACTCGCTCTTTGACTTTCTCCAGACCGTAGTGGTCTTCTTCCAGAATCCTGCTGGCATAAGCAATGTCCTTATGTTCTTCACACATTTTATCCCAGGGCATTTCCAGGAGGGACTCGATATAAGTCCGGATCACTCCCGTCTCTGCCGGGCTGTTCATGGTATTACGGAATCGCTTGATCTCTTTATTCAGCTTCTCTTTAACCTCATCCGGCGCCTGCAGAGCATCCGCCGCCTGCTGGAACTCATCCGCATCCGAGAGCATATTGTCATCTCCCAGCTCTTCCCGGATCCACTTCAGCTCTTCCCGAAGGATATATTCTCTCTGATTTTTATCGACCCTTTCTTTTACCTTGGCCTGAATCTCTTCTTTTACATTGAGGATCTGGATTTCTTTAACCAGCTTATAGACCAGCAGCTCATAACGTCTGGCCAGATCCGGCTCCTCCAGAAGCTCCTGGGTATCTTCCCAGGAAAAGGGAACATTCGCCGCTGTCAGATCTACCAGCTGTTTCAGGTCTTCGATCCCTTCAATCTGTGCGCCGATCTCCTTCGATACTTTCGGCTCCTTGGCCGCATACTCCTTAAACACATCCCGAAGTCCCCGGAGCATTGCCTCCCGGCTTAGTTTTTCACCGGCGCCAGGAACCTCCTCCGGGATCTCTTCTGTGTCAGGCATCACCGTTACATTCGCTCTCAGATAAGGCTCCTCAAATTCCACCGTATTGATCACTGCTCTTGCCTCTCCGGAAATCAGCACACGACTGATCTTCTTCGGCAGTTTCACAATCTGTCTGATCGTGGCGATACATCCCACCTGATACAGATCATCCGCTTTTGGATCTACAACCTCGATATCCTTCTGGGCAGTCAGAAAGATTTTCTGATCTCCCTGCACCGCCTCTTCGATGGCCAGCAGGGATTTCTCCCTGCTGACGTCAAAATGCCTGACCATCTCCGGCAGGATTGTCAATCCTCTAAGCGCTACCATGGGCAGACTTCTTGTCTCTTTGCTCATGTAATTTCTCCTCTTTTTCTGATATATTCGTATATAAAAGGGCAGGCGCAATCTTGCTTGCACCCGCCCTTGTTCTATGCACTCTCGCTTCTGACAGAATTATGCTCCAGAAGAGGCGCTGCCCCTCCCTTTACCACATCTTCTGTAATACGGCACGACTTCAGTGTCTCGTCAGACGGAGCTTTATACATGATATCCATCATGACATTCTCCATGATCGCACGCAGCCCTCTTGCCCCGGTCTTTCTCTTCAGAGAAGTCTCGGCGATGGCTTCCAGCGCATCATCATCAAAAGTCAGTTCCACGCCGTCCAGTTCCAGCATCTTCTGATACTGCTTTGTGATCGCGTTTCTCGGCTCCGTCAGGATGCGGATCAATGCTTCCTTATCCAGCATCTCCAGAGATACGATCACCGGGACACGTCCCACCAGTTCCGGAATCAGTCCGTATTTCACCAGATCCTGGGGCAGTACCTGCTCCAGCAGCCTGTCGATATCATCCTCATGTTTCTCTGCGATCTCAACGTTAAATCCGATGGATTTCTGGTCAATTCTCTTTTCGATGATCTTGTCGATGCCTTCAAAGGCTCCGCCGCAGATGAACAAAATATTCGTCGTATCGATCTGGATCAGCTCCTGGTGCGGATGCTTCCGTCCTCCCTGAGGCGGCACGTTCGCCACCGTTCCTTCAATGATCTTCAAAAGAGCCTGCTGTACTCCTTCTCCGGATACATCTCTGGTTATCGAAGGATTTTCTGATTTGCGCGTGATCTTGTCGATCTCATCAATATAGATGATCCCGTATTCTGCACGCTCAATATCTCCGTCCGCCGCCTGGATGATCTTCAGCAGGATATTTTCCACATCCTCACCCACATAACCGGCTTCTGTCAAAGCGGTCGCGTCTGCAATGGCAAAAGGTACGTTCAGAATCTTTGCCAGTGACTGTGCCAGCAGTGTCTTTCCACAACCGGTAGGTCCCAGCATCAGAATATTACTCTTGCTGAGCTCTACGCCCAGATCCTTCTGCGCCATGATCCGTTTATAATGATTGTAAACCGATACAGACAGCACCTTTTTTGCCTCATCCTGGCCGATCACATACTCATCCAGAAACGCCTTGATCTCCTCCGGCTTTAAAAGATTAATGTCGGAAAAAGGATTCCAGGACCGTCCATTATCATATTCGAACTCTTCTTCCAGAATCTCTGTGCATACATCAATACATTCATCACAGATATATGCCCCGTTAGGTCCGGCAATCAGCTTGCGGACCTGACTCTGGGTCTTGTTACAGAACGAACACCTGATCTGATCGTCGTTCTTTCCTATCATACTCTCACCTCATATACTGCTGCCTGCTTAATTAACGGCGTGAGATCACTTCATCGATCAGACCGTATGCCTTGGCTTCTTCCGCAGTCATAAAATTATCTCTCTCCGTATCGATCCTGATTACATCCAGCGGCTGTCCGGTATTCTCTGAAAGAATCCGGTTCAGGTTCTGTCTGGTGCGCAGGATATGCTCTGCTGCAATCTGGATCTCTGTTGCCTGTCCCTGTGCTCCGCCAGACGGCTGATGAATCATGATCTCCGCATTCGGAAGGGCCAGACGTTTGCCCTTGGTTCCTCCTGCCAGAAGGAATGCGCCCATACTTGCCGCCATTCCCATGCAGATCGTCTCCACATCACACTTAATGTACTGCATAGTGTCATAAATCGCCATACCTGCCGTCACAGATCCTCCCGGACTGTTGATATACAGATGGATATCCTTTTCCGGATCCTCTGCCTCCAGGAAAAGAAGCTGTGCCATCACAATGTTGGCTGATACATCTGTCACTTCTTCTCCAAGAAAAATAATCCTGTCTTTTAATAATCTTGAATAGATATCGTAGGAGCGCTCTCCCCTGCTTGTCTGTTCAATGACATAAGGTACTAAACTCATGCTGCACGCCTCCTGTTTTGTTCACTTAAATATGACTTATTTTTCAGCTGCATTCTCTACCAGGAACGTAATTGCTTCCTGAACAGCCATATCTTCCTTCATCTGTTTCTTTTCATTTTCACCCATAAACTCTTTGATCTTGTCTAACTCCATCTTATAGGTGTCGGCCATCTTCTGAAGCTCTTCATCCAGCTTTTCGTCACTGATCTCGATATTTTCTGCCTTTACGATCGCCTCAAGCACCAGACGGGTCTCGATCCGTTTCAGAGCCTGTGGTCTTAACTCTTCCATCATCTTTTCGGCAGTCATTCCGGTAAACTGGAAATACTGCTCCAGTGTCAGTCCCTGAGACTGGATTCTCTGTGCAAATTCGTCTGCCATCTGAGAAGCCTGAGTATCGATCATTGCATCCGGAATCTCATAAGAAGCATTCTTTACAGCCTGCTCCACAACCTGATCTTCCTGCTTTCTCTTTCCTTCAGCAGCCTTCTGTTCTTTGATCTTTGCCTTGATGTCAGCTTTGTATTCATCTAAAGTATCAAACTCAGACACCTCTGATGCGAATTCATCATCGATTTCCGGCAGCTCTTTTGCCTTGATCTCATGAACAGTACACTTAAATACTGCCTCTTTTCCCTTCAGATCTTCTGCATGATAATCCTCCGGGAATGTCACTTTTACTTCTACTTCCTTTTCAGCTTCAGCACCGATCAGCTGATCCTCAAATCCCGGGATAAAGGAACCTGATCCAATGGTCAGCGGATAGTTCTCGCCTTTTCCGCCTTCAAATGCCTCTCCGTCGACAAATCCTTCAAAGTCCAGAATGATCTCATCTCCATCCTGTACGCCGCGGTCTGTCACGGTAACAGTTCTTGCATTCTTCTCTGCCTCTTCCTGTACCTTTGCGTCTACCTCTTTCTGGGTTACACGGGTAGATACCTTATCAACCTCAAGTCCTTTGTATTCTCCAAGTGTAACTTCCGGCTTTGTCGCTACTTCCGCTGTAAAGATAAACGGCTTGCCCTTCTCGATCTGAACCACCTGGATGTCTGGTCTTGATACGATTTCCAGCTCACACTCATCATAAGCGTCTGCATATGCCTTCGGGATCAGTTCATTAGCGGCATCATCATAAAAAATTTCTGCCCCGTACATCTTCTCAATCATCTGGCGCGGAACTTTTCCTTTACGGAACCCTGGAAGGGTAATCTTGTTCTTCTGCTTCATATATGCACTCTGCAGTGCTTTCTCTAAATCATCAGCAGAAACCTCGATGGTAAGTTTCGCCATGTTTTTCTCTAACTTTTCTACCTGTAAACTCATTCTACTATTTCCTCCTGTTTCTATCCCGCCTGCCGTCAGCGCGCAGGCAGGCATGCTACATTAAAAAAGTATAACACAAACATTTCCAAATATCCAGCATTATTCGTACAAAATCGCTTCTGCGATCTCATCTGCCTTCTCTGTTCCGGCCAGCGCCTCGATCAGCTTCAGAGCGAAATCAATGGCCGCGCCCGCCCCACGTCCGGTGATGATATTTCCATCCACAGTAGCCGGCATTTTTGTGAGCACTGCCCCCTGGATCTGATTCTCTACCGACGGATAACAGGTGATCCGCTTTCCTTTAAGGATCCCCAGGCTGGCAAGGACCGTTGGCGCTGCACAGATTGCTGCCACGTACTTTCCTTCCTCGTAAAAATCCTTTACGACTCTGCGGACGCCGGCATGGGCATTCAGATTCGTAGTCCCCGGCATTCCTCCCGGCAGGACGATCATATCAGATTCTACAAAATTCACCTCTTCAAACAGATCCTCCGTCTGCACGTTGATCCCATGTGCGCCATGCACAATATATTCCTCTGTCGCAGACACTGTACCCACATAAATCTGGGCCCTTCTTAAAAGGTCTACAACGGTCAGCGCCTCAATCTCTTCGAACCCGTCAGCCAGTATGACACTTACTTTTTTCATCCCAATCATCCTCCTTATCTATCAATATTACCATCGTTTACAACCAATGTAAATTATTATAAAATATTATAAAAATCAGATATGACCACACAGAAACAAGGAGGCATTTACCATGGAAATCGAACGCAAATACCTGATCTTACATCTGCCGGATCACCTGGATTCCTATCCCTGCCGTATCATCGAGCAGGGGTACCTGAATACATCTCCCGTCATCCGTATCCGAAGAGATAACGACCGTTATGAACTGACCTACAAATCCGAGGGCCTTATGGAGAGAGAAGAGTACAACCTTCCTCTGACAAAAGAAGCCTATGAACACCTGCTTTCCAAGATCGACGGCCGCCTGATCAGGAAGAAACGTTATATGATCCCTCTTCCAGACGGTCTGACTGCAGAACTGGACGTGTTTGAAGGAGATCTTTCCCCTCTTATACTGGCAGAAGTTGAATTTTCTTCTACGGAAGAGGCTGTAAGCTTCCTTCCTCCAGACTGGTTTGGAGAGGATGTCACCTTTTCCGGTAAATACCATAACAGCTATCTGAGCCAGATAAAATAGCAACATTTTGATGCTTTTTATATTTCCGAAACGTTTTGATGCATATGCTCCCATCGTTTGGACAAATTGCTATACTACAAGAAAAGATCTGCAGGAGCATGGAATCATGTCTAATATTCAATTAGCGCACAATTTAAGAACGCTTCGGAAACAGCATCATCTGACTCAGACAGACTTAAGCACCATGCTTAACGTCTCCCGTCAGGCCTACTCAAATTATGAGACCGGCAAGCGCACCCCGGATCTGGATGCTCTTCTCTTTTTATCCAGGTATTATCATGTCAGCTTAAGCGAGCTGGTACTGGGTCTTGCTCCCGGCACTTCTGATTCTTCCCGGAAGATCATGGAGGAATCCGTTCCTTATCTGTGCAGCTCAGACAAAAAAACCGGCCGCACCATCTATCTCAGCGAAGAGGAAATGGATCTGATTCTCCGTTTCCGCTCGCTTTCCAAAGAGAACAGACAGATTATTACCGGTTTTTTGAAATCCGCTGAAACTTCCGCGGACTAATCTCCCATTGCAAAAGCGTCATGAACAGCGTTCATGGCTTTTTCAATGTCATTCTTTGCTACCAGGACCGTAATACGGATCTCTGAAGTTGAGATCATATGAATGTTGACTCTGCAGTTATAAAGAGCTTCAAACATCCTGGCTGCCACTCCCGGATTGCTCATCATTCCGGCTCCTACAATGGAGAGTTTGGCCACATCCTCATTCCAGGTCACCTGCTGGATCGTCAGCCGTTCTTTATTTTCTTCCAGGATGCGGATTGCATCATCCATATCATCAGACGCTACCGTAAAAGAGATATCCTTTGTTCCGTCACGTCCTACTGACTGAAGAATAATGTCTACATTGATGTTATTTTTTGCAAGCGTATTAAAAATCTGGAATGCGATTCCTGGTCTGTCCTCCACTCCGATCACAGAAATTCTGGCAGTATTTTTATCGGCCGCCACACCTGTCACTAATAATTTTTCCATATGAGAAGCCTCCTTGACTACGGTTCCTTCTGATCGGTTCAGGCTGGACCGCACCACTAATTCTACATTGTATTTTTTTGCCATCTCCACCGAGCGATTGTGAAGTACCTTTGCTCCAAGGCTGGCAAGTTCAAGCATTTCATCGTAAGTAATCACATCTAGCTTTTTGGCATTTTTTACTACGCGCGGATCTGCGGTAAAGACGCCGTCCACGTCTGTATAGATCTCACACCTGTCTGCGTGGAGAGCCGCTGCCAGCGCCACTGCAGTGGTATCGGAACCCCCTCTTCCCAGGGTTGTGATATCGTCATATTTATTGACCCCCTGAAAACCGGTAACGATCACGATCTTCCGTGAGTCCAGCTCATGCTGGATCCGCTCCGTATCCACACGTTTAAACCTTGCATTTCCATATCTTGATGTAGAATGCATCATCACCTGAAATGCATTGAGGGAAACAGCCGGTACATCCAGCGACTGCATTGCCATAGCCATCAATGCCACCGATACCTGCTCACCCGTTGTAAGCAGCATATCCATCTCTCTTTGCTTTGCCTTCGGATTGATGTCCTTTGCCTTTTCAATCAGCTCATCTGTCGTATCACCCATGGCTGAAAGTACGACTACGACATCATTTCCTTCTTTATATTCTTCAATGCAGCGCCTGGCCACATTAAAGATCCTCTCTTTATTGGCCACAGAACTGCCGCCAAACTTCTTTACAACTAACATAATTCCTCCTGCAGTAAATGTCCGATCAGCCGGAAACCTTCTTTCCATTCCCTTCCGGTCCCGGCAGCGGTTTTTTCATTGTACACTTTCTCCCCCGGCTTTTTCTCTGTGCTGTCATATAAGAGATAGGGAACCGGATCTGCGGTATGTGTCCGTACTTCTATCGGAGTCGGATGATCCGGCAGAACCAGCAGACGGAATGGTTCTCCTGCCCGGTTCAGATCTTCCGTCAGTACCTTGAGGATCTTCTCATCGATCATCTCAATTGCCTGAATCTTTTCCCCGATCTTCCCCTGATGTCCCATCTCATCCGGCGCTTCAACATGAATATAAGCGAAATCGTACCCGTCTTCTGTGAGCGCGCGTACTGCCGCCTTCGCCTTTCCTTCATAATTGGTATGAAGTCCCCCATTGGCTCCTTCTACCTTCACGGTATCCATCCCGGCCCCTACAGCGATTCCTTTCAGCAGATCCACTGCGGATATCATAATACCCTTCTTTCCGGTTCTTTCCTGAAACGAAGTCAGGGAAGGTCTCTTTCCCGCGCCCCAGAACCAGGCTGAGTTTGCCGGCTTAAGCCCCTGCTTTCTCCGTTTTTCATTCAGCGGATGAGTTTTAAGGATCTCATAACTTTTCTCCATCATCTCTCTAAGGACGGGATCTTCCGGCAGATATGTCCCGATCCGCCTCGTCAGGATATCATGAGGCGGCGTCAGTTCCATCACCTTTCCCTGATTCCAGATCAGAAGATGCCGGTAGCTGGTTCCTGCATAAAAATGGTATCCTTCTCTTTCCAGTCCCTCCTTTAATGCATCCAGCAGAACCGCCGCATCTTCTGTTGCGATCTCATCTGAACTGTGATCCAGGAGGATTCTGTCCTCATAGTTTTCTTCATCCTCCGACAGTGTCACCAGATTGCACCGGAAAGAAACGTCTGTCTCTGCCATCTCTACACCGATACTTAAAGCCTCCAGAGGAGACCGTCCGGTATAATATACCTTCGGATCATACCCCAGTACCGCAAGATTGGCTGTATCGCTTCCCGGCGCCATCCCCTCTGGCACCATAGAAGCCATTCCAAGTTCTGATACTCTGGCAAGCGTATCCATCGTCGGCGTATCTGCCGCCTCCAGCGTCGTCCGCCCGCCAAGTTCCCCAAGAGCTCTCCCTGCCATACCATCGCCTAATACAATGATATATTTCATTCCTTTTTGCTCCTATCCTTTATGCTCTTCGATCCGGATCATATGTAAGATCTGATCGCGATAGATTCCTGCTCTGGTCTCGTAATCTCCTTCCATCATCACCGGAGTTACGAAGCCAAACTCTCCTGGCAGTTCCGGAATACGGATGACCTTGATCTCTCCAAAAGAATCTTTCAGTCCCGGCAGCATCTCCTGTGCATCTCCCTTCATCCGTACAAAGAATCTGCGTTTGGATCCTGCCTTATCCTCCAGCTGGAGTTTTTCCTGCTTCCACATGGTCATGATATTCCGGTTCAGATGCTTTGCCGCATCCACCACATCTGCCACCACAGCACTGGCCGTCGGCAGCTTTCCGGCTCCACTTCCGTAAAACATAGCGTCTCCCAGCACATTTCCATGGACAAAGATGGAATTAAACACTCCGTTTACATTGTATAATGGATGATCCGGATACAACATACAGGGCGCCACGATCGCATGCAGACGGTTGCCCGGATAACGCTTGCTGGAAGCCAGAAGCTTGATCGTAGTACCCAGAGCCTTTGCGTACTTCATATCCTCTACCGTGATCTTCGTGATTCCTTCACAGTAAATGTCTTCAAAATCCACCTGCTGCCCTGAGATGAGCGAAGACAGGATCGCAATCTTCCTGCAGGCATCATATCCTTCCACATCAGCCTCCGGATTACGTTCTGCAAATCCGTTGGCCTGTGCCTCTTTCAAAACGGTATCGTAATCAGCGCCTTCATAAAACATCTTTGTCAGCATGTAATTTGTCGTCCCGTTCAGGATTCCGGTGATCTCCTCAATCTCATCTGCCGTCAGTGAAGAATTTAAAGGACGTATGATCGGGATCCCGCCGCCCACACTGGCCTCAAACAGAAAATTGATATTCTGTTCTTTTGCTATGGACAAAAGCTCTGCCCCATGCTTTGCAACCAGCGCTTTATTGGAGGTCGCCACGCTCTTTCCGGCCTGAAGGCACCGCTTCACAAATGTATATGCCGGTTCAATGCCTCCCATCACTTCCACAACGATCTTCACATCGTCATCCTGAATAATGGTCTCGAAGTCATGGACGATCTTTTCCTGCACCGGATCTCCAGGGAAATCTTTCAGATCCAGTACGTATTTAATATTCAGTTCATCACCAATCCTCTGGTTGATCCGGGCGCCGTTTGTACCTACTACTTCTACCACTCCGGAACCCACGGTTCCGTAACCCATAACCGCTATATTGATCATAACTTCCTCCCTTTAGCTATTTGCCGTTTCTTTCAGATATGCATTGATAAACGGATCAATGTTTCCATCCAGCACTGCCGTCACATTGCTGCTTTCCGTATTGGTCCGATGATCTTTCACCAGAGTATATGGCTGCATCACGTAGGAGCGGATCTGGTTTCCAAAACCAATCTCCTTTACCTCTCCCCGGATATCTGACACCTTCTCGGCCTGTTCTTGTTCTTTCAGCATCTGCAGTTTGACCTTCAGCATCTGCATCGCCTTTTCCTTGTTGTGATGCTGGGAACGCTCATTCTGACACTGTACCACGATCCCGGTAGGCAAATGGGTGATACGGATGGCAGAAGATGTCTTGTTGACATGCTGGCCTCCGGCGCCGCTGGCCCGGTATGTGTCAATCTTCAGATCATCATCTGAAATCTCAATATCAATCTCATCTTCAATATCCGGCACCACATCACAGGATGCAAAGGATGTCTGCCGCTTTCCGGCTGAATTAAACGGAGAGATCCGCACCAGCCGGTGGACCCCTTTTTCAGACTTCAGATAGCCGTACGCGTTTTCCCCATTGACTTCAAAGGTCACTGTCTTGATACCGGCGATATCACCATCCAGGAAATCCAGGACCTGGATCTGGAATCCTTTTCTCTCTGCCCATCTGGTATACATCCGGTACAGCATGCTGGCCCAGTCGCAGGATTCTGTCCCTCCTGCGCCTGCATGGATGGTCACAATCGCATTGCAGGAATCATATTCGCCGGATAACAGGGTCTGGATCCTGAGATCTTCGAAGATTTCTTCGAATTTCTGCATATCCTTTTCCGCCTCTGCCGCGATCTCAGGGTCATTTTCCTCATACCCCATCTCGATCAGTGTCTGAATATCGTCGTAGGCATGATACAATCCCTGGATTTTTTTTACCAGTTCCTGCAGATATTTTAATTCCTTCATCAGTTTCTGAGACTCTTCCGGATGGTCCCAGAACCCTGGTTCTTCTGACTTTCTTTCCAGTTCTTCTACCCTGCGCTCTTTTCCAGCCAGGTCAAAGTGAATCCCTCATTTCAGCAAGAGGTTCTTCATAAGCATTCAGATTACTTTTTAACTGATCTAATTCAACCACTCTTTCACCCCTTTTCCTTTTTTAAACAGCTTTTCTTCCACAGCACTGCTTATATTTTTTACCGCTTCCACACGGACATGGATCATTTGGATAAATCTTTTTCTCTGTCCGTTTCTTCGGTGCACGTACCGAGCTGTCATCTTTATTGGTTCCGGTAACTTTTGCTACCTGTTCTCTTTCTACCTTCTGCTCCAGTCTGACGCGGAACAGGGTCCGGATCGTATCTTCCGAAATTCCTTTGGTCATAGCGTCAAACATTTCGTATCCAAGCAGCTTATACTCTACTTTCGGATCACGCTGCCCATAAGCCTGGATGCCGATTCCCTGACGGAGCTGATCCATATCGTCGATGTGATCCATCCATTTTGCATCGATCACCTTCAGCAGGACAACTCGCTCAATCTCACGGATATGCTCCGGCTCCGGAAATTCAGATTCCTTAGCCTCATAAGCCTTCGCCGCACGCTCCTTGAGCATATGCTTAAGCTCTTTCTGATTGATATCCTTTACATCTTCCGGCGTCACAGCAGCCATAGGAATCGTGCCCTGAATAGAGACGTTCAATTCAGTCAGATCCCATTCATCATAATCCTGATCTGCCCCGATCACCTTATCTACTACATTTTCAATGTAGTCATTCATCATGTGGAAGATGGAATCACGCATGTTCTCACCATCCAGAACCTTACGCCTCTCTTCGTAGATGATCTCTCTCTGTTCATTCATTACCTGATCATACTCCAGCAGGTTCTTACGGATTCCGAAGTTATTGCTCTCTATCTTCTGCTGAGCCTTCTCAATGGCACTGGACAACATCTTATGCTCGATCTGCTCGCCTTCTTCTACACCCAGCGCATTAAAGACATTCATCAGACGTTCAGAACCGAACAGGCGCATCAGATCATCTTCCAGGGAAATGTAAAATCTGGACTCTCCCGGATCTCCCTGCCGTCCGGAACGCCCGCGGAGCTGATTGTCGATCCGCCGGGACTCATGGCGCTCTGTACCAATGATCTTTAATCCTCCGGCAGCCCTGGCTTCATCGTCCAGCTTGATATCGGTACCACGGCCGGCCATATTGGTAGCAATGGTAACTGCGTCATGGACGCCGGCCTGGGCTACGATCTCTGCCTCCAGCTCATGGTACTTCGCATTCAGTACATTGTGCTGGATTCCCCTGCGCTTCAGCATCCCGCTTAAAAGCTCGGAAGTTTCGATGGTGATCGTACCTACCAGCACCGGCTGATGCTTCGCATGTGCTTCCTCGATCGCATCACATACTGCACGGAATTTTTCTTTCTTTGTCTTATATACCACATCCTCCAGATCGACACGCTGCACCGGCACGTTCGTCGGTATCTCGATTACATCCATGCCATAGATCTCACGGAACTCCTTTTCTTCCGTCAGGGCAGTACCTGTCATACCGGCCTTTTTCTCATATTTATTAAAGAGGTTCTGGAAGGTGATGGTGGCAAGGGTCTTGCTTTCCCGTTTTACCTTCACATGCTCTTTCGCTTCGATTGCCTGATGAAGACCGTCGGAATACCTGCGTCCCGGCATGATACGTCCGGTAAATTCATCGACGATCAGCACCTCGTCATCCTTTACCACATAGTCCTGATCTTTAAACATCAGATTGTGTGCACGAAGAGCCAGGATGATGTTATGCTGGATCTCAAGGTTCTCTGGATCTGCCAGGTTATCAATGTGGAAGAACTTCTCCACCTTCTTGACACCGTCTTCCGTCAGGTTGATACTCTTTTCCTTTTCATTGACGATAAAATCTCCGGTCTCTTCGATCTCTTCACCCATGATAGCGTTCATCTTGCTGAACTCACCGCTGGCCTCTCCTCTTTCCAGCTGTCTCGCCAGAATATCGCAGGCCTCATAAAGTCTGGTGGATTTTCCACTCTGTCCGGAAATGATCAGAGGAGTTCTTGCCTCGTCGATCAGGACAGAGTCGACCTCATCGATAATGGCATATTTCATGCCTCTTTGAACCAGCTGTTCTTTGTAGATCACCATATTGTCACGGAGGTAATCAAATCCCAGCTCGTTGTTTGTCACATAAGTAATATCACAGTTATAGGCCGCACGCCTCTCGTCACTGTTCATACTGTTCAGCACGACGCCTACGGTCAGCCCAAGGAATTCATGGACCTGTCCCATCCATTCCGCGTCACGCTTTGCCAGGTAGTCATTGACCGTTACGATCTGCACACCCTCTCCGGTCAACGCATTTAAGTATGCCGGAAGCGTAGACACCAGAGTCTTTCCTTCACCGGTCTTCATCTCCGCGATACGGCCCTGATGAAGAATGATACCTCCGATCAGCTGTACCCGGTAGTGGCGCATGCCAAGAGTCCGGACTGCTGCCTCCCTTACAACTGCAAAAGCCTCCGGAAGAAGATCATCCAGAGTCTCCCCTTCTTCCAGACGCTGCTTAAATTCCTTTGTTTTGTCTTTCAGTTCCTGATCCGAAAGTTTCTGCATCTCCGGCTCCAGCGCTTCAATGGCATCGACGATCGGATAGATCCTCTTTAACTCATTTTCACTGTGTGTCCCGAATATTTTCTGTATTAAACCCATATATCTTAATGCTCCTTGTCAAGAATTTGCCATAAAATGACCACTCTATCCCTCATTCTAGCACTATCTAAATTTCAATTCAACTAATTTATCGAGTGTTCACAAAACGGTTACAGTTTCCATCACCGATATTTTTTCACTTCCTGGTAAGGGATCCTGCCCCCGAAGAGATCCAGGGCACTCCCGATCGTAAAGTCAACCTGCCCTCCTGTTAACTTTTCAAAGTGCTTAAGATCTTCAAGACTTCCGATCCCCCCGGCATATGTAACAGGTCGTTTCCTGTGTCCTGCCAGCAGCACCGCCAGCTCTTCATCTACTCCTGCCGCCTTTCCCTCTACGTCTACGCCATGCACCAGAAATTCATCACAATAATCTGCCACTTCATCCATGATCTCCGGCGTCAGCCTGACGTCCGTAAAGGTCTGCCAGCGGTCTGTCACAATATAGTATCCGCCTTCCCTTTTTCTGCAGCTTAAGTCGATCACCACATGTTCTTTTCCGATAACGCTGCTCAACCGCTCCATACAGTCCCAACGGACACGACCGTCTCTGAACACATAGGAAGTGACGATCACGTGACTTGCACCTGCCTCCAGATATTCTTCTGCATTTTCATCCGTGATGCCTCCGCCTGCCTGAAGCCCTCCCGGATATGCCTTCAGAGCCGCGTATGCCTGCTTTTTTGTTTCTTTGTAATAATCGGAAGAAGGCGGGTTTAAAAGGATCACATGCCCGCCTTTTAGTCTGTCTTTCTGATATAATGCCGCATAATATCCGGCATCACGGCCTGAGATAAAGTTTTCTCTGGCCTCATCTCCCGTGTCACGAAGACTTCCTCCCACAATCTGTTTTACTTTTCCATTATGTATGTCAATACAAGGTCTGAACCTCATCCGATTAATTCCTCCTGTATCAGGAGCAGGACTGCTTTCCCAGGCAGTCCTGCTCTTTATCTTCTATATTAATTACTGTGATACTCTCTATCGGTTTGCGTCATCCGTGCCGTCCGTCATGTCATCCACACCGTCTCTGACGTCATCGCCGATCTCATCCGCGCCATCCCTGATGTCATCGCCAATCTCATCCGCGACTCCGTCACCCGCATCATCTGTGCCGTCCGTGGCATCATTCATTTCGTCTCCGCTGGTATCCCGGTTATCGTCTGCCGACGTATTATCATCTGCCACATTGTCGTCTGCATTTCTGTCTGTGCCGCAGGCCGTTACTCCGGCTACTGCGCAGACACACATCAAAGCTAACAAAAACTTTTTGAACTGTTTCATGTTTTACTCTCCCTTTCATATTTCATGTATCTCTATCATTATCAATCCGCATGCTGCGGCCTTGTTGATAGTAATATCTGCAATATGGCAGGGATTATACTATGAAAAATTTCCAATTTTTTACAGTCTCTCTCTGATCCGGCCACTCCGATACGCTTCCAGAAGCATTTCCAGATCTGCGATCTGCTCTTTCAGCTCCCGGCCGATATCCGTATCGCCCACCAGCTTTCTTTGTACCACTCTCTTAACGATAATACTGTCGGAGTGGATATCGCTTTCCTTCTCAATCGCCGCCTCTGTCGACTCAAAAGGCTCATGGGCCGCCAGGATCAGTCCATAAGAATTATAGATCAACGTATAGCCGGCGATTCCGGTCTCCTTCTGATAAGCTTTCGAAAAGCCGCCATCGATGACCAGCACTTTTCCGCCGCATTTGATAGGATTTTCTCCATTCTTGGATTTCACCGGCACATGTCCGTTAATGATATGTGTACCTTCAGCCGGAAGGCCGAATTCCTCCAGGATCCTGTTGACCACTTCTTCGTTTTCCAACATAGAGTAGTAGGGGTTCTTCTTCTCTTTGTGTGTCTCCTTGTCTGCAAGGAAATACCTCTCGAAGGTTGCCATTTTATCCTTGCCGAACAATGGAGAGCCCTCGCTTAGCCAGATGAACCACATCATATCTCTTCCTCGTTCCTTTTCCTTTGGGTCCAGGGCATAGAATCCTTTTCTCACATAACTTTCCAGCGCCTCATACAGTCCCTTTCCTTTATATGAACGCCCATACAGTTTCACAGACTTCAGTTCCCCCGTTTCTGTCAAAGGCACACATCCGTGGTATAAAAGATTCTTATTATAAACTTTATACAAACCGCCTTTATTCAACAGAAAACGCATATGCCGCTGCAGCTTTTCGCAGTGCAGGAAGGCCTTCTCCAGACGCTCCATGATATCCTCTTCTTCTCTGGTCAGCGCGTACGGCCTCTTGGGATCAATGGTCGGGAAATTCATATCCAGCATCGGATACTCTTTTCCGTCGATCTCTACCGTTCCAGTCTCGAAGTTAATATGATGCAGAAGGTTCCTGCTGTCCATCTTAAATCCCGGATTCTTTTTAATGATCTGGCCTTCCACCTTAAACTGGATGATTGAAATCGCCTTATGCATTTTTACATCCAGAAGCATTTCACTCTGACTGTACTCCGGTTCTCCCTTCAGCCGGAAACAGGTGCAGGGATCATCCCCATAGGTATCCATTGCAAAAGTAGCAAGCGGCAGAAGATTAATGCCGTATCCGTCCTCCAGAATGTCCAGATTCCCATATCTGGCGCAGATCCGGATCACATTGGCAATACATCCCCGCTGGCCTGCGGCTGCCCCCATCCAGAGCACATCATGATTCCCCCACTGGATGTCTACCGAATGATAATTGATCAGCTTTTCCATGATGATATGAGGGCCGGGTCCGCGGTCATAGATGTCCCCCACAATATGAAGATGATCCACGATCAGCCTCTGGATCAGTTCGCTTAATGCAATGATGAACTTTTCCGCTCTTCCGATCCGGATAATCGTTGTCACGATTGAATTATAATATGATTCTTTGTCCGTAATTTCCGACTTTTCCGTGATCAGTTCCTCGATCACATAGGCAAAATCCGGAGGCAGGGCTTTTCTCACCTTTGACCGTGTATATTTGCTGGCCGTCCTTTTGCACACCTCAATCAGACGATACAGCGTGATCTTATACCAGTCCTCCATATTTTCTTCTTCCATCCTGATCCGATCCATCTTCTCTTTTGGATAATAAATAAGAGTAGCCAGAGACTGTTTGTCTCTGCTACTCATAGTATTCCCAAAAACATCATCGATCTTACGGCGCACAGAACCAGAGCCATTCTTCAGAACATGAGAAAAAGCCTCATGTTCACCGTGAATGTCTGTCAGGAAATGCTCCGTCCCCTTCGGCAGATTTAAAATCGCCTGAAGATTGATAATCTCTGTCGATGCTTTTGCGATAGTCGGATACAACTGTGAAAGTCTTTCTAAATATCTTGCTTCCAGTTCTTTCATAGAAATCCTCCCCAAAATTGTATCTTATAACTGAATCACATCCGACATGTCATATTTTCCGGCTGGCTTTCCGGCCAGGAATTTGGCGGCCTCAACTGCGCCCTTTCCGAATACTGCTTTGGAATATGCCGTATGCTTAAACTCGATCACTTCATCTGTTCCGGCGAAGATCACTTCATGGTCTCCCACGATCGTACCGCCGCGCACGGCAGAAATACCGATTTCTTTTTCTCCCCTTTTCTGCCTTACCTGAGACCGGTCATACACATATGTATACTGATGATCCAGCGCCTCGTTTACCGAATCCGCCAGAGCAAGAGCCGTACCGCTGGGGGCGTCTACCTTCTGGTTGTGATGACGCTCTACAAGTTCGATATCAAATCCTGCAGGCCCCAGCACCTTTGCCGCATTCTGAAGAAGCTTCAGAAGAAGATTGATGCCAAGAGACATGTTTGCAGACTTCAGAACTGCTGTCTTCTCTGCCGTCTCTTCCACTTTCCGGAGCTGTTCTGCGGACAGCCCTGTGGTACACAGCACCACAGGCAGATTTTTTGCAGCGCAGTAATCCAGCAGATGATCGACAGCCGCCGCATTGGAAAAATCAATCACCACATCTGCTTCTTCTTTACATTTTTCTATGTTGTCATATACCGGATAATCATTGGCAGTGCCTGTATAAGCGTCAACTCCTGCCACGATTGTGATATCTTCATCCTCCCGGATCAGCCCGGTGATCACCCGGCCCATCTTCCCGTTACATCCATGCATGATCGCACGTACCATGTCATCTTCCTCCTGTTCTTTTCCGTTAAGCAAGTGTAATTCCGAAATCCTTCATTGCCTGAGCCAGAGTCTTCTCATGCTCCGGCGTCAGTTCCGTCATCGGCATACGAAGCGGTCCGCAGTCGATTCCCATCAGCTTCATCGCCTTCTTCACCGGAATCGGATTCACTTCACAGAACAGCTGGTCGATCAGCGGCACTGCCTTCAGCTGAAGTCTGGCGCTGCCCTCAACATCTCCTGCAAAGAACTTTGCACAGATATCATGAGTCTCCTTCGGCGCAACATTCGAAAGCACAGAGATCACACCCTTGCCGCCAAGAGCAAGCATCGGCACGATCTGATCGTCATTTCCGGAATACAGGTCAATATTTCCATCAGTCAGAGACATAATCTTTGCAACCTGAGAAATATTTCCTGATGCTTCTTTCACTCCTACGATATTATCTACATTCTTTACCAGGTGAGCCACTGTTGCCGGCTCAATATTACATCCGGTACGGCTTGCCACACTGTACATAATGATCGGTGCCTTCGCTTCCCTGGCCACTGCCGTATAATGCGCGATCAGTCCTGCCTGTGTCGCCTTGTTATAATACGGAGTTACCACAAGAAGCCCATCTGCGCCATAGTCTGCCGCTTCCTTTGACAGTTCAACTGCAGTCCTGGTGCAGTTGGATCCTGTCCCGGCAATAACCGGAATCCTTCCCTTTGCCCGGTCGATTGCAAATTTTACACATTCCAGATGCTCTTCCTCCGTCATTGTAGCCGATTCCCCTGTCGTACCACAGATAATAATACTGTCCGTACCATTGTCGCAGTGAAAATCGATCAGCTCATCCAGTCTATCGTAATTAATACTTTCATCTTCATGAAACGGTGTGACGATCGCCACTCCGGCGCCTGTAAATATAGCCATATCCATCCTCCTGACATTCTAAAATAATCTATAAAAATATTACCATCAAACCAGGGGGATGTCAACGGAAGTCTACGGCGGATCATTCTCCGTCCAGGCACTCCAGTTTGCTGACAGACACCTCATAAGCAGTCCTCTTTTCGGTCTCCGTCTCTGATAGCCTTTTCATGTATTCTCGGCTCTGGATCCTTCCGATCACCTGTACATGCTCTCCGACTTCAAAGGAAGAGGCAAATCTGGCATTTCTTCCCCAGCAGATGCAGGGTATGTAGTCGGACTTCCCATAGGGTCTGTTCACTGCCAGCAGAAGATCTGCGATCTCCCGTCCAAGCGGAGTCTTTCGATATACCGGCAGCTTGCAGATATATCCGTCCAGGAAGATCTGGTTCGTCTTGGCTCCGTCCAGTTCTTCTTCAATAAATGACACCTCCCGGACAAACAAAGACAGGACAAGCCGGTTCTTTTGTTCCTCATGCCGGTTGTAGGATCGGAACTGTCCGCTGGCCATGATAAACTCGCCTGTATAATCCTTGGACACATCGATCAGTCTTTCCGATATCATCAGCGGAATACAGTCCATCGAATTGCTGAGGCGCCGGACATTGACACTTACCATATAGAATCCTTCCCCAAACACCTCATGGCTGAATGTGAATGGCGTGGCCACCTCTCCCATAATAGTTACCTGGTTGTTTTCAATAATCTTATCTGACATAGTCTTACAATCTCCCTTTCTTCTGAATCGTATATTACATAGTTTATGAGGGCCATTCTGGATTTAGAACTAAATACTTGTAAATTTTCTAAAATATGATACACTATTTAAGTTGCTGAATCATCGCATTAAAATAAGTAAAGGAAGCGTTATCATGAAGACAAAACGTGAAGATATTCGAAACATTGCAATCATCGCCCATGTTGATCATGGAAAGACAACGCTGGTCGATGAACTTTTAAAACAAAGCGGCGTGTTCCGTGAAAACCAGGAGGTTGCCGAACGCGTCATGGATTCCAACGACATCGAGCGTGAACGTGGGATCACCATTCTTTCAAAAAATACCGCCGTTTACTATAAGGGAACAAAGATCAATATCATCGACACTCCCGGACATGCAGATTTCGGCGGAGAAGTGGAACGAGTCTTAAAAATGGTCAACGGAGTCGTTTTAGTCGTGGATGCCTTTGAAGGCGCCATGCCGCAGACAAAATTTGTCCTCCGTAAAGCTCTGGAACTGAATCTTCCGGTTATCGTATGCATCAATAAAATCGACCGGCCGGAGGCGAGACCTGATGAAGTCATCGATGAAGTCCTGGAGTTGTTTATGGATCTGGACGCCTCTGATGAACAGCTGGACTGTCCTTTCGTATTTGCTTCTGCCAAGACCGGCGTTGCCGTAAGGGATCTAAACGACGAGGGAAAGGATATGCAGCCTCTGTTTGAAACCATTCTCGACTATATTCCTGCACCTGAAGGGGATCCTGACGCCGACACCCAGGTACTGATCAGTACCATTGACTACAACGAATATGTAGGACGTATCGGCATTGGAAAGGTAGACAACGGAACCATCAAAGTCGGCATGGATGCCATCGTTGTCAACGAGCATAATCCTGACCGGATGGAGAAAGTCCGAATCAGCAAGCTTTATGAATTTGACGGGCTGAACAAGGTCGATGTCAAAGAAGCAAGCATCGGTTCTATCGTTGCCATCTCCGGCATCTCCGACCTGTCCATCGGCGATACGATCTGCTCTCCGGAAAATCCGAAGGCAATTCCCTTCCAGAAGATTTCTGAACCGACGATCGCCATGCAGTTTATTGTCAACGACAGTCCTTTTGCCGGACAAGAGGGTAAATATGTGACTTCCCGCCATCTGCGTGACCGTCTGTTCCGGGAACTGAATACAGACGTCAGCCTCCGGGTGGAAGAATCCGACAACACTGACAGCTTCAAGGTCTCCGGCCGCGGCGAGCTGCATCTGTCCGTCCTGATTGAAAACATGCGCCGGGAAGGCTATGAATTCGCAGTCAGCAAAGCTGAGGTGCTCTACAAAAAAGATGAAAACGGCAAGCTTCTGGAGCCTGTTGAGCTGGCCTATATTGACGTGCCGGACGAGTTTACCGGAACTGTGATCGACAAGCTGAGTCAGCGAAAAGGGGAACTACAGAGCATGGGAACAGCCAGCGGCGGATACACGCGTCTTGAATTCAGGATCCCGGCCCGCGGACTGATCGGTTACCGCGGTGAATTCTTGACTGACACCAAGGGAAATGGTATCATGAACACAGCTTTTGAGGGATACGCTCCTTACAAGGGAGATATCCAGTACCGAAAACAAGGTTCCCTGATCGCCTTTGAAACCGGCGAATCCGTCACTTACGGTTTATACAGCGCTCAGGAACGGGGTACCTTATTCATCGGTCCCGGCGAAAAAGTCTACTCCGGTATGGTGGTCGGTGAAAATGCGAAAACAGACGACATCGAAGTAAATGTCTGCAAGACAAAGCATCTGACCAATACCCGCTCTTCCGGCTCTGACGAGGCACTGCGGCTGACTCCTCCAAAGGTTTTAAGCCTGGAGCAGGCTCTTGACTTCATCGATACGGACGAGCTGCTGGAAGTAACTCCTAAGAATTTAAGGATCCGAAAAAAAATCCTGGATCCGAAAATACGCAAACGAGGAAATCGTTCATGAAAAGAAAGATCACCATTTTTTTTAAATATCTGACTGCCTTTCTGGAATATTTTATTGCATTTATGCTGGCTGCAGGCATCATCCTTTTATGCCTGCGCATGGCAGTCTCTCTGGGAAACATTCCGAATCTGGAGGTCTGGCCCAACTATGATGATCTTCTGGAGACCTGTTTTAACCTGATTATCGGTGTTGAGCTGATCCGTATGATGTATCACCACACAGCGGATTCTGTCTTTGAGGTCCTCTTGTTTGCAATTGCAAGGCAGATCATCATCGACCACTCCTCAATCTGGATCATGTTTATCGGAGTCCTGTCCATCGCAGTCCTCTATGCTACCAGGAAGTATTTGTTCTGCCGGTTTCATGTCGACGAGGAATCTAAATCTTCAAAGGATGCATCTGATAGCGACAGCAAAAATTAAACGATTAAATCAATAATACATGCTATACTTTATTCTTTAAACATGTTATACTGTTTATATCAGATAGATTTACCGTCCGGCACACTATTGTCAGACATTTATATCTGAAATCATGTCGCAAAGGAGTGGACAGCATGAAATTTATCATTATTGGAAAAAACATCGACGTAACACCAGGCTTAAAGGAAGCCGTAGAAAGCAAGCTGGGAAAGCTGGAAAGGTATTTTACTCCTGATACGGAAATCCACGTAACCTTAAGCGTTCAGAGAGAGCGTCAGAAAATCGAAGTTACGATCCCTGTCAAAGGCGGAATTATCCGCTCCGAAGAGGAATGTAATGATATGTATGTATCCATTGACCTGGTCGAAGAGATTATCGAGCGTCAGCTTCGCAAATACAAGACCAAGCTGATCGCAAAACACCAGGAGGGCGGAAATTTCAAACAGGAATTTTTTGAGAAAGAAGACACCCCAGATGATGACGGTGAGATCCGTATCGTACGGACCAAAAAATTCGGCTTCAAACCGATGTATCCGGAAGATGCCTGCGTACAGATGGATCTTCTCGGACATGATTTCTTCGTATTCCGCAACGCAGAAACCGACGAAGTGAACGTTGTATACCGAAGAAAGAACGGGACTTTTGGTCTGATCGAACCAGAATGCTAACGTTTATATTTCATTTACTTAAAATACCAGAAGCTGCGGTCTGTCAGGCCGCAGCTTCTTTATATCTGTCTCTTATGATTCCAGTACAACCGGGCTGCCGTCAATTATGGCAAAATAACAATGTTCCAGGATTTCCTGCCCCGCCTGTCCACTGGTTGCCTCAGTTATCTCCTGTTCCACATCAGACACTGCCTCTTCCGGCACCAGCACATCCAGTTCCACGTTTTCTGTGTACACCGAATCCAGAATCTTCAGGCCTCTCTGTCCCAGAAGATACTGAATCTTGCCAAGGCCTGTATAATCAGTCCGGATGTGAAGCCTCGCCCCCGGCATCTTCGTAATGACCACAGAAGCCTCCAGCCCTGCTCTTACCGCCGAGGAATAGGCTCTTACCAGTCCTCCTGTTCCAAGAAGCGTCCCTCCGAAGTATCTGGTCACTACAACCGCCACATTCCTCAGCCCCTCTCCTTCCAGCACATCCAGCATAGGCCTGCCGGCCGTTCCGGAAGGTTCCCCGTCGTCGCTGCAGCGCTTTGTCTCGCCGCGCTCTCCGATCACATAGGCAGAGCAGTTATGCGTGGCATCCCAATATTTCTTTTTCATAGCTTCTATAAATTCCAGAGCCTTCTCTTCTTCGTTCACCGGAATGACTGTCGCAATAAACCGGGATTTCTTCTCTGTGATCTCTCCTTCGCCACCTCGATAAATGGTCTGATAACTTCGCATTTTATGTCATCCTCTCCTGTTCTTCGTCCAGTTTCTATCTGATTCTCCTAATACTATAACGAAAATCTTAAGATTTTCCTACCTAAATATGAACTTTTTATTTTTTTCTTTATAATCCGGCGTTTCTTTGCTATAATGTCTGGGTATGAAGGAGGTTTGAATTCATGAACTATGGCAGGAAAAAAGCTTCTCAAAAACAGAAGAAGATAACATCCAAATCCACCATGCAGGGAAAACGCGTAGGCGTCCGGCTGTTCAAAGCATTTCTCCTCTGCCTGGTAGTGATTGCTGTCGCAGGCATGGCAGGCGTCGGAGTCTTCGCCAAACGGATCATAGACAACGCTCCGGAAGTTTCTCCGGATGATGTAAAGCCACAGAGCTATGCCACTGCCGTTTATGCCGATGACGGCACGACACAGATCGAGGAATTGGTAACCTCTGGCTCGAACCGTGTCTATAAAACCATCGACGAAATCCCCAAGGATCTGCAGCATGCTTTTGTTGCGATCGAGGATGAACGTTTCTATGACCACAATGGTATTGACCTTCAGGGAATCGCCCGTGCAGCCGTGGTCGGTCTTACTTCCGGTAACTTTTCGGAAGGTGCCAGCACACTGACCCAGCAGCTGATCAAAAACAATGTATTCCCGGAATTTGTCAATGAGGATACATTCTATGACCGGCTGGAACGTAAAATCCAGGAACAATATCTTGCTCTTCAGATCGAAAAGCAGATGAGCAAGGATGAGATCCTGGAAGCTTACCTGAATACAATCAACCTGGGGCAGAGCACCCTGGGAGTAGAGGCCGCTTCTGAACGATATTTCGGGAAAGAAGTATCTGAACTGACTTTATCAGAATGTGCGGTTATCGCAGGCATCACTCAGAACCCGACCCTCTATGATCCGGTTACCAATCCGGACCAGAACAAGCAGAGACGGGAGAAGGTCCTGAATAACATGCTGGATCAGGGTTATATCGACCAGGCTGCCTATGACGAGGCCATGGCCGACGATGTATACTCCCGGATCCAGGCTGTCAATACTACAATGGCTGCCGATACTTCTTACAGCTATTTCGTGGATGCCCTGATCGAACAGATCATGGAAAATCTGCAGACCCAGCTTGGATATACAGAATCCCAGGCATATAATGCTGTCTACAGCGGCGGTCTTAGCATCTACTCCACACAGAATCTCGCTATGCAGCAGATCTGCGATGAAGAGATGAATAATGACGCAAACTATCCGGGGCTGAAAGAATACGGCCTGGATTATGCCCTGACCGTTACACGAGCCGACGGGACAGTGGAAAACTATTCCTCCGGCCATATTAAACAATATGTACAGAACACCTACGGCAACTCTCAGGGACTTCTCTATTCCAGTGAAGATGCTGCCCGCGCGATGGTAGAAGAATGGAAGGCTACCATTGCCCAGGAGGGAGATACCTATGACGAAGTTATCAACATCACTCCCCAGCCTCAGGCATCGGTTACGATCATGGATCAGTCTAATGGGCAGATCAAAGCCATGGTGGGCGGCCGCGGTGCGAAAAACACCAGTCTCAGCCTGAACCGCGCCTATACCGGTTCCAAGAGACAGCCCGGATCTACTTTTAAGATCCTGACCGCCTATGGGCCGGCTATCGATACAGGCGCAGCGTCTCTGGCAACCCTGATCAACGATGAGCCTTACACCTTAAAGAGTGGACAGGTTCTCCGGAATGCCAACGGACGCTATACTGGAAACCGGACCATGCGCGAGGCAATCGAGTGGTCCATCAATGTGTGCGCTGTAAAAATGAGTGATCAGATCACCCAGCAGGTCGGTTTTGACTACGCAAAGAATTTTGGTATCAGCACTCTGGTAGAGAGCAAAGAGATCAATGGCGGTATGTTTACCGACCTGACACAGACTCTGGCTCTTGGAGGTATCACAGAAGGTGTTTACAATTATGAACTTTGTTCCGCCTATGCTACCATCGCAAACGGCGGTGTCTACAACGAGCCTATGCTTTACAGCAAAGTTCTGGATCACGATGGCAATGTTCTTCTGGATGGAACAGGCGAAAGCCGTACTGTCATCAAGGAAAGCACTGCTGCCTGTCTGACCAGCGCGATGCAGGATGTTGTAAACAGCGGTACCGGAACAGCCTGCCAGCTCGACAACATGCCGGTAGCCGGAAAGACTGGTACAACCTCTGACAATAAGGACCTGTGGTTCTGCGGATATACACCTTACTATACCTGCGCAGTATGGGGCGGATATGACGACAACAAGGAATGTAGTTATGACACAAATTTCCGTTTCCGTCTCTGGCGGGGAATCATGAACCGGATCCACAGCAGTCTGCAGACGAAAGATTTTACCATGCCGTCTACGGCACAACAACAGTCTGTCTGCAGTGTCACCGGGCTTCTCCCGGGATCCGGATGCCCGACAACAACGGAACTGATCGGTGTTGACGTCACGACAACAAAATGTGATGGAAAGCATGGAGGTTTAAGCTCCGGAAGCGGAACTGGCTCTGATACAGGAGATGGAACCATAACAAATGATGGTTCCGATACCACAAACAATACTGGTAACAATGATGCCAATACCGGTAACACCGGTAATACTGGCAATACTGGCAATACCGGCGGCAATACCGGTGGCGGCGGTAATACCGGCGGCGGCAACACCGGTGGCGGCGGCAATACCGGCGGCGGTGGCGGCGAGACCGGCGGCGGCGGTGAGACCGGCGGTGGTGGCGAGACCGGCGGCGGTGGCGAGGCACCAACCGGATAATTCATTCCAGTTAAAAAGAAAAGGACTTTGCAAAAAACGCAAAGTCCTTTTTTCATCTGATTTTCATCCAGGTCTGTCGAGCACAGGGCTAATCTAAGATTAATTTTGCCGCGCCACAGATTCCTGCATCATTTCCCAGTTCTGCCAGCACAAACTTCGTATCCTGGTTTGCAAAAAATGCTTTCTCATGAAAATATTTTTCCACATATTCCAGCAAAATGTCCCCTGCCTTTGACACTCCTCCACCGATCACAATCACTGCCGGGTCTACAATAACTGCAATATTTGCCAGGGCATGCCCCAGATATGCTCCGAACTCTTCTGCAATCTCTTCTGCCGTCTCATCCCCCGCCTTCAACGCATCAAATACTGCCTTCGCGCTAAGAGCAGATTCTCTCAGACGAGAGGGACGATCATCTTTTTCCAACCGCTTTGCTGCCAACCTGCTGATGCCCGTAGCCGATGCATACTGCTCCAGACATCCGGTTTTTCCACATCCGCATTTCTCAGTTTCCGTCTCATTCACACAGATATGACCAATCTCACCGCCGGCTCCATGGGTCCCTGACAGAGGTCTCCCATCTACGATGATCCCTCCTCCGACACCGGTTCCCAGTGTAACCATGACCATATTCTTCTGCCCTTTTCCGGCTCCCAGCCACATTTCCCCAAGTGCTGCCACATTAGCGTCATTTCCGGCTGCGGTTTTCAGTCCGGTCAGCTCTTCCATCTCCCGGCATACTTCCTTATATCCCCAGCCAAGATTTGCAGTCTTCTGAACGATACCGTTTTCCATCACCGGCGCCGGGATCCCAATGCCGATCCCCTTTACCTCATAAGAACCGATCTTTCTCTCCGTCATCTTGCTCAACAACGCTTTTGCCACATCCGGAAGGATCCTCTCTCCCTCATTCTCTGTCCGGGTCGGGATCTCCCACTTCTCAACAAGCGTCCCGTCCGTAGAAAACAACCCCATCTTTACAGTTGTTCCGCCGATATCTACTCCAAAACAATACTCCATCTTCTTATCCTTATCCCTCTCTTATTTTCTCGCAAGATTCTGCTGTACACGCTTATATAATTCCTGAGCAGCATTATAGCCCATCTTCTTCTGCCTGTAATTGATCGCAGCTGTCTCCACGATCACAGCCAGATTTCTTCCCGGCCGGATTGGCAGCTGGTGGCAGACTACTTTATTCCCCAGGAACTCCGTATACTGTTCTTCCAGTCCAAGCCTGTCATATTCCTTTTCTTTATTCCACTCTTCCAGTGTAATGACCAGATCGATATTCTGCGTCTCTCTGACACTTAAGACACCAAACAGAGTCTTGACATCCACGATGCCGATTCCCCTCAGCTCGATAAAATGCCGGGTGATATCCGGCGCAGATCCAACCAGAGTCTCATCACTGACTTTTTTGATCTCCACCACATCGTCGCTGACCAGACGGTGGCCACGCTTTACCAGCTCCAGGGCCGCTTCGCTTTTTCCAATGCCGCTTTCTCCCATGATAAGCACACCGACGCCGTATACATCTACCAGCACCCCATGAATGGAAATGCACGGTGCAAGCTGTACGTTCATCCACCGGATGATTTCTGCCGTAAAAGCAGATGTCTTCTTCTCGGTAATAAAAATCGGCACATCCGCCTCTACCGCCATATCCAGAAGCATCTGTTCCGGCGGAAGATTCCGGCAGAATATGATGCAGGGAATCTTATAAGACAGAAGCGTCTTGTAGACTTCCTTTTTCTTCTCCATATCCAGCTTTTCCAGGAATGTATATTCTACATATCCGATAATCTGGACACGCTCCGAATCAAAATGTTCAAAATACCCGGAAAGCTGAAGAGCAGGACGGTTGATATCCGGAACTTCCACCTCTTTATCATTAAGCTCTACATCCGGAGTCAGATTTTTCAGATTCATCTTCTCCACTATTTTTTTTAATTCCACTGTCTTTGCCATAATAATCTCCTTTTCCCAACCTGATGCATTTAGTATACCATATCAGTGAAAAAAATTATATACATCCTGGGCGGCTTTTTCATTCATGGACGGCAGTTCTTTTAACTCTTCCACGGTAGCCGCCTTAATTGCGTCGATATTTTCAAAATGACGCATCAGATCTTTTCTTCTGGCAGGACCCACGCCTGGAATATCATCCAGAATCGAATGCACCTGGCTCTGGCTCCTGAGCTTCCGGTGGAAGGTGATGGCAAACCGGTGCGCCTCATCCTGAATCCTCGTGATCAGCTTAAAGCACTCAGAATTCCGGTCAATGGGAAGCTCCACATTCTGATAATAAAGTCCTCTGGTTCTGTGATTATCGTCCTTCACCATGCCGCATACCGGAATCTGGAGGCCAAGATTATCAAGGACCTGGAGTGCGATATTGACCTGCCCTCTTCCTCCGTCCATCAGGATCAGGTCCGGAAAGGCCGTAAAGCCTCCCAGCTCTTTTCCTTCTTCCTGCTCCTTCATCCCGTGCGTAAATCGCCGGGTCAGAACCTCTTCCATGCTGGCATAGTCGTCTGCTCCCTGAACCCCTTTAATCTTAAACTTCCGGTAATCATTTCTCTTTGGTTTTCCTTTTTCGTACACCACCATTGAGCCCACCGACGCAAACCCGCTGGTATTCGAAATATCATAGGCCTCCATCCGGACAATGCCGGAAATCCCCAGAATCTTTTCCAGCTCTTTCACAGCGCCGATGGTCCGTCCTTCTTCTCTCTTTAACCGCTCCTTGTCCGTGCTAAGGACCATCTTTGCATTTTTTGCCGCCAGTTCTACCAGCTTCTCCTTCGTTCCTTTTTTCGGCACCCTTAAATGCACCCTGTGTCCTCGCTTTTTCGTCAGCCATTCCTCAATCAGTTCCATATCATCAATCTCTTCTGGCAGCATCAGTTCGGAAGGAATATACGGCGTACCGGCATAAAATTGTTTGATGAAGCTGGAAAGTGTCTCTCTGGTCGTCTCTTCTTTTGCAATCTTCAGATAGAAGTGATCCCGTCCGATCAGCCTGCCTCCGCGGATAAAGAAGACCTGTACCACTGCATCCTCTCCTTCCACCGCCATGGCCAGGATATCCCTGTCTTCTCCTGCCGTATCTGTAATCTTCTGCTTCTGGGCGATCTTCTGAACACTGGAGATCAGCTCCCGGTATTCAACAGCCTTTTCAAACTCCAAAGCCTCTGAGGCCTCTTCCATACCTTTTTTCAGCCGGTCCAGGATCTCATCATAGTTCCCGTTCAGGAACCGCAGGACAGACTGAACCGACTTCTGATACTCTTCTGTGGAAATATACCCCTGGCAGGGAGCTTTGCACTGATGGATGTGATAATTCAGGCAGGGGCGTTCTTTCCCGATATCTCTCGGCAGCCTGCGGTTACAGCTGCGGATCTGATAAAGCTTCCTGATCAGCTCAATCGTATCCTTCACGGCGCCTGCGCTGGTATACGGGCCAAAATACTTTGCCTTATCCTTCACCATCCGGCGGACCATCATTACCCTTGGAAATGGTTCATCCACCGTGACCTTGATAAAGGGATAGGTCTTGTCATCCATCAGCATGGTATTGTATTTGGGACGGTGTTCCTTGATCAGGTTACACTCCAGCACCAACGCCTCCAGTTCAGAGTCCGTTACGATATATTCAAACCGGGTGATATGGGTCACCATCTGCTCAATCTTTACGCCTTTATTACGGCTGCTCTGAAAGTACTGCCGCACCCGGTTCTTCAGACTGATCGCCTTTCCCACATAGATGATCTCATCCTTTTCATCATGCATAATATAGACGCCCGGTTTTCCGGGCAGCTTTTTTAACTCTTCCTGTATGTCAAACATATGATGTGTCTCCTTTATATATAGCAGAGCTATGATAACATAAAAGTCCCCTGGTTATATAGAAACCCTCAGGCACAGGATTCTGTCTGCCTGAGGGCGATACTCTTCATTTCTGTCATTATGTTTCCGGGTCTTCTTCGATACCTTCTACCGGATTCATGGCGATTCTTTCCTCTTTTTTCTTCTCTTTCGTCTCAGGATCAATTCCCTCTGTCTCATAGAAAATCTCCATAAATTCTTTTCCGGTAATTGTCTCCTTCTCGATCAGGAAAGCTGCGATCTTGTCCAGCGTACTTCTGTGTTCAGAAAGCAGACGCTTCGCCTCTTCATAGGAGGCTTTCAGCATCTTCATGACCTCATGATCGATCTCAGAAGCAGTCTCCTGTCCACAGTTGCTGACCGGACGTCCGTCCAGATAACGGTTCTGGATAGATTCAAGACCAATCAGGCCGAATTTTTCACTCATACCATACTGTGTGATCATTGCCCTTGCGATACTTGTCGCCTTCTCGATATCATTTGCCGCTCCGGTAGTCACTGTATCAAATACGATCTCTTCTGCGGCACGTCCCGCCAGCATCCCTACCAGCATTGCCTGCAGTTCCTTCTTGGTATTCAGAAATTTTTCTTCCTCCGGCGTCTGCATGACATATCCGAGAGCCCCCATAGTCCTGGGCACGATGGTAATCTTCTGTACCGGCTCCGCATCTTTCTGCAATGCACTTACAAGTGCATGTCCGACTTCATGGTAAGAAACAATCCTTCGTTCTTCCTGGCTCATGATACGGTCTTTCTTTTCCTTACCTACAAGTACCACTTCTACCGCTTCAAATAAATCAGACTGACATACTGCATTTCTTCCATGCTTTACAGCATTAATTGCCGCTTCATTGATCATATTTGCAAGATCAGAACCTACTGCTCCGGATGTCGCAAGTGCGATTTCCTCCAGATTGACTGTCTCATCCATCTTCACATCTTTAGAATGAACCTTCAGGACTTCTACACGTCCTTTCAGATCTGGTTTTTCAACAATGATACGTCTGTCAAAACGTCCCGGTCTTAATAATGCAGGATCCAAAATCTCCGGTCTGTTAGTTGCAGCCAAAAGTACCAGTCCTTTATTGCTTTCAAATCCATCCATCTCTGCAAGCAGCTGATTCAGTGTCTGCTCACGCTCATCATTGCCACCCATCTGATTGTCTCGGCTTTTACCGATCGCATCAATCTCGTCGATGAAAATGATACATGGTGCCATCTGCTGTGCCTGCTTGAACAGATCACGCACTCTGGATGCTCCGACACCGACATACATTTCCACAAATGCCGAACCACTCAATGAAAAGAACGGCACCTTTGCTTCTCCTGCTACTGCTTTCGCCAAAAGCGTCTTACCTGTTCCCGGAGGGCCGACCAACAGTGCTCCCTTCGGAAGCTTTGCACCGACACTCGTATATTTTCCCGGATTATGGA
>OGRN01000087.1_pt1 | contig 82200 bp, 100 predicted proteins | sample 1553401 | NCBI WGS metagenome assembly OGRN01 (sample SAMEA2580096, study PRJEB22360) | human gut metagenome | biome: human gut; feature: human-associated habitat; material: faeces | place: Denmark | collected 2008/2010 | reverse complement strand
GATGAGCACTTGGCTCTCTTTTTTTATCAATTTACACCATTATACGGGCATAACCATTTTAACCGACAAAAATCCGAAAAATAGTTGTTTAGTAAAATCGTTTAAGCAATTGTAAGTGAAATACAAAGCAAAAAGTCCCCGCTTTTGAAGAAAAGCGGGGACTTCAACGCTAAAATAATCAGTTTTCGAATGCTGTCTGCATTTGCGGAACGATTTGTTTCTTGCGAGAAACAACGCCCGGAAGATCGACTTTATTATCGACAAGCTTTTTGCCAAAGGCCTTTTCGACAACGTCTTGCGGTTCACCGACAACGAGCAGGCGCGTATCGGAATCAAGGATGTTCGTAACCATCAACAAAAAGAGATCATAGCCTTCTTCTTGGTTTTGCTTCTCGATTGCGGCTCTTAAAGCACTTTCGCGTGCAAACACTTCATCAAGATCGACCGTATTCACCTGATCGACGCGAACAGTCTTTCCACCCATTTCAAAGGACTTTGCGTCAGCCGTGATGAGTTCTTCTTCAGTCTTTGAAGCAAGGTTCGTGCCTGCTTTGAGCATTTCCAAACCATACTTTTCGTAATCAACGCCGGCGATTTGAGCAAGTTCTTCAACAGCTTGCTTATCTTCATCCGTTGTCGTCGGAGACTTGAACAAAAGCGTATCGGAAATGATTGACGAAAGCATCAATCCGGCGATCTTTTCAGGAACTTCAACGCCTGAGGCCTTATATTCCTTATAAACGATCGTGCTGCAGCATCCGAGCGGTTCTGCATGATAATACAAAGGTGCCGCCGTATCAAAGTTTGCGATCCTGTGATGATCAACAACGTGAGTAACCGTAAGATCTTTAATGTCATCAACGCTTTGCTGCGGTTCGTTGTGATCGACGAGCATGACTGCTTCGACTTCATCGGAAGCTTTTTCAATTACGCGAGGTGCTGGTTCTTTGAAATAATCCAAAACAAACTTTGTCTCTTCGTTAGGTTCGCCCAGGGCAACGGCTTCAGTTTCAAAGCCGCGTTGATTTTGAAGATATGAATATGCTTTTGCGGCGCAAATTGCGTCCGTATCGGGGTTTTTGTGGCCAAAAACGAGTTCTTTCATTAGGCTGATTCTCCTTTTGAATAATATACTTTAATTATACCCCCCATAATATAAAAATACAATTATGAGTTAGTTTTCAGTATTGATTTTCTTAAGGTGTTCAATATAGTCGGCTTCGCTCAGATACGCGTCAAATGCATTTAAAAAATTAGCAATTCTCGGAATTTGATTTTTGCCTTTTCTGAAAACAAAGGACAAATCGAACTTGATTTCAGGCTCAAACAAAGCCGTCATCAGCCGTCCGTTGTTATGAGCATCGACAAACGACGTCGGCAAAGCCGTATAGACGTCAGTCTTATTTGCAAAAGAAAACAGCTGGGCAGGCGTCGCAAAGTGAGCAACGCTTGTCGGTTTGTCGATCAGAGCATTTTTATAAGCTTCGCGAATCACGTCGTTGACGTAATACTGCGGAGGATAAGTCACCCAATCGTTCGTCAGCGTATCCTTCAATCGGATTCGCTTACGCTTGCTTAATTCCTCGTTGTTGTGAATAAACAACAAATCCTCCGTAACGATTTTCTTTGATTCGTACGGCTTCCAATTCTTAATGCTTTCATCTGGAAGATATGTAACAGCAAGATCAATGGTATTGTTTTCGAGTCGCTCCCAAATCTCTTTGCGCGTCAATGAATGCAGCGTCAACTTAATCCCATGATTATGCTTATAATAATCCGTAATGAAACTTGCAAAAACGCTGCTTTCGATGGAAGCCAAAATTCCGATGCTGATTGAACCCTGAGTCGCGCTTGTCGTTTGCTGGATCTCATCGGCAGCCTTGTTTAAGGTTTCGTATATCTGATGCGTGGCATCAAGCATCGTGTAACCCGCATCAGATAGGTGCAATTTTTTCCCGACTGAATAAAACAACGGCGCACCGACCGTCCGTTCAAGCTTTTTGATCTGTTGGGTCAAAGCCGGTTGCGTAATCCCCAAAATCTGCGCTGCTTGCGTATAGCTCATCGTTTCGGCAAGCTGCAAGAAATAACTGAGCGTCTTGGAGGAAAAAATCGTATCTTGTTTTGTTTTCATAACATTTTCCTTTCAGGTTTGTTAATAATTAATTTATTTGACATCCCTAAAAACTTATCAATATATAAATTATAATACATCAAATTTACTCAATTGTTAATTAACAATTCCATGAACATGAATAATCTTCCGATTTTTAACTAAACAAAAAGCCCGGATAAAATCCAGGCTTCTTCTTATTTGACGTTCAATGCATCTTTCAGCGTCTTTTGAACGCTCTGCAATTCCGATTGACTGACGACTTCATATGAAACGCCGTCAATCATATCGCCCTTGCCTTGCAGCTGAACTTGTTTGATATTCTTCGCTCCCGAATACCCCGTTGCAATTTCTTTAACGTCATCAAACGTCAAGTCGGTCTTCATGTTTGATGAAATGGCGTTGAGAATCTTTTGATACTTGAGCAGGCTGCCAAGAGAAGCAATTTTTTCTACCATGGCCTGAACTACCAAACGCTGACGCATCTGCCGTCCGTAATCTCCGCGAGCATCTTCGTGACGCATTCGCGTATATGCCAAAATATTGCTTGAATCAATCGTTACGGTTCCCTTGCTGAAATGCTTGCCGAGACTCGTAAATTCAAGGTCATTATCGACCTGAACGGGTCCGATCGCATTTGAAAGCTGCTCCAACCCTTTCATGTTCAATTCGACATAATGATCGATCGGAATGTCAAGATAGGATTGGATCGTGTTCAACGCCCCCGTCATGCCGTCATATGAATATGCGGCATTGATCTTGTTGTTGCCGGGATGTCCTTCAATATGAACCAAAGTATCACGCGGGATCGATACGAGCGTCGTTTGACTCGGTGTTACGGCCGCCACCATGATGGTATCGGTTCGTCCGCGATATGTACGTCCGTATTCGCCGGTATCGCTGCCCAGAAGAAGGACGGAAAACGATTGCTTCTTAGACATGTCGACTGAGTTTTCACGCTTCTTTTTATAGTTTACTTTCTTGAAAGACCGATCGACTGCATCTTTGGCAGAAAAATAAAACTTCGCCAAAACAACTCCGTCAACAAGCAAGAAGACACAAACGATTCCCAACAGCCACTTCCACCAAACGTGTTTCTTGTGATGGTGATGATGATGATTACTCATGTAAAACACCTGCTTCCTTTGCAACCTTAGATTGCAAATTATTTATACGACAATGTAATTATAGCAATAAAATCATCAATTGCATTAAAAAGCTTTATTTTTTCATAAAACTGTAACACATAGTCCAAAACATAAACTAAAACCTCGCTCATTCAAAAGCAGAGCGAGGTCTTGATTTAATCAGTCCAGCCAGTTTTCAGGATCTTCACGCCATCTGTGAAGCAATTCCTGTTCTTCTTTCGTGATGTATGATTCTTCAACTGCTGCTTCAAGCAGTTCCGTATAGTTCGTCAACGTTGCAAACGGAACGCCGGCTTTTTCAAAATTGCCGTTGACGCTAGGAAGCTGGTAGGAAAAGATTGCGCATACGCCGATAACGTCTGCGCCTTCGTTTTCCGCAGCTTTGACAGCTTTTAAAACGCTGCCTCCGGTTGAGAGCAGATCATCAATGACGATTGTCTTTTGCCCTTTTTCAAGCACGCCTTCAATCTGTTTGCCGCGCCCATGATCCTTTGGCTTGGAACGAACGTACACCATTGGAAGATTCAATTCCTGAGCAATCCATGCGGCATGAGGAATTCCCGCCGTGGCAGTTCCGGCGATCATTTCCGTTTCCGGAAACTTCTCCTTGATTATCTCGGCAATGCCTTTTGCAATCCTGGTTCTGATTTCAGGATAGCTGATCGTTAAACGATTGTCGCAATAAATCGGACTTTTGATGCCGCTGGCCCACGTAAAAGGTTCTTTTGGCGAGAGTTTCACTGCATTTATCTTAAGCAGGTCCTTTGCTGTTTGTTTCATTGTTGATTCCTCCATAAGTTTGAGACTAAGCGATACGCTTCAACAGGATTTTGAGCCTGGGTAATTGCTCGTCCGACAACGATTGCCGAAGAGCCGTTCATTTCAGCTTCGTCAGGCGTCATCACGCGTTTTTGGTCACCGATATCTCCGCCTTTTAAACGAATTCCAGGCGTGACGCGCAAAAAATCGTCATTGGTTGCATCGGCAATCATCCGAGCTTCCCAAGCTGAACAGACAACGCCGTCCATCCCGCTTTGCTGTGCCAGTTCTGCGTAGCTTTTGACGCTTTCGGCCAAATCGCAGGCAATACGCTGTTCTTTTTTTGCCATTTCAGGACTCGTCGATGTCAATTGCGTAATCGCCAAAAGTTTCGGGGCTTTTTTGCCATTGCTTTGAGCACCTTCCAACAAACCGTTTTTTGCAGCTTTCATCATTTCGCTGCCGCCACTTGCGTGCAAGGTCGTCAATGAGACGCCGAGTTTTCCAAGCACGCGCATTGCTGATTCGACCGTATGCGGAATGTCGTGGCATTTCAGATCCAAGAAGACATCGTGTCCCAGATCCATAATTTCTTTGACCATGTCCTGCCCTTCGGAATAGTAAAGTTCCATTCCGATTTTGACGAACAGCTTTTCTTCTTCAGGAAATTTTTTTAAGAAATTTCGACATGCCTCTCTGTCAGGAAAATCCAGAGCTATGATTGGACGCTCAATTTTCATTTGCAAATGCCTCCTTGACTTCTTTTCGCAGTTCTTCCAATGATGAAATTTGAAGCTCGTCCATCAAGTCGGGAAGTTTTTCAATCAAATGCGGGCAAATCAGCGGATCATCGAAATGGGCCGATCCTACCTGCACGGCGGAAGCACCCGCAAGATACATTTCAATGATATCTTCAGGCCGTTCGATTCCGCCAACGCCAATAATCGGCAAATCGCAAACATGGGCAACTTGATAAATCATGCGAATCGCAACGGGAAGAACTCCGTGACCGGAAAATCCGCCTGTCAGATTGCCCAAAACGGACTTTCTCGTCTTGAGGTCGATATGCATCCCGAGCAAAGTATTGATCATCGTCAATCCGTCAGCCCCGCCTTCTTCAACTGCTTTGGCAATTGCGCAAATATCCGTGACGTTCGGAGAAAGCTTGACGTATACCGGCACGCTGGAAGCTTTTTTGACTTCTTCTGTCAGCTTCTTGGCAACTTCCGGAACGGTTCCGAAAGCCATGCCGCCTTTTTTGACGTTCGGGCAAGAAATGTTGAGTTCCAAAGCATCAACGTAGCCGCTTTGAGACAAGCGGGATGCGACTTCGACGTAATCTTCCTCAGAAGAGCCGCCGACGCTTCCGATAATTGGCAAAGAAGGATACGATTGCTTCAATGAAGGCAGTTTTTCAGCAATAACCGCTTCAAGCCCTGGATTTTGCAAACCGACGGCATTCAAAACCCCATTATCCATCAAGGCGATTTTAGGGTTGGGATTCCCTGTTCTGGCTTCAACCGTCGTTGTCTTGACAACGATTGCGCCCAATTCATTCAAATCATATTTCGGATTTTCGCCAAAGCCAAAAGTACCGCTGGCCGGCATAACCGGGTTCTTCAAGTCAAGTCCTGGGAGCTTGACTGCTAGACGTTCATCAGACATGAAACTACCTCCAAAGATTTTATAATGACTCCGTTGCAAACGAACGGTTTTCAAGCGCGCGCAATAAAGCGTCCGCGGTATTCAAAGACGTCAGCAATGCAATGTTGTGTTCGATTGCGGTCTGACGGATGACGAAACCGTCAGAAGACATCTCCTGATCGTGACTCATTGTATTGATTACGAGATCAACTTCATTGTTCATCAAAAGTTTGATAATTGCCGGATCATTTGAATCTTCTTCACCGATCTTAGAAACTTTCGTTGCATGCAGCCCGTTTTGACGCAGGAATTCGGCCGTGCCCTTGGTTGCAAAAATACGATACCCGATTTTTGCAAATCTTTCCGCAAGCGGAAGAACAACATTTTTGTCCTTATCTTCAATCGTGAACAAGACGCGTCCGCATTCTGGAAGCAGCATATTGGCACCGGCAAATGCCTTATACAAAGCTTTTTCAAAATTAAAGTCGCTGCCCATGACTTCACCCGTAGACTTCATTTCCGGCCCAAGGAAGCTGTCAACGTCAGCCAGCTTGCTGAATGAAAAGACAGGTGCTTTGACGTGAACCTGTTTTGATTCTTGATAAAGCCCGGACTCGAATCCGAGCTCTTTAAGCGACTTGCCCAAAATGACCTGGGTTGCCACCTGCGTCATTTCGATTCCGGTAATCTTGCTTAAAAACGGCACCGTGCGACTTGCTCGCGGATTGACTTCAAGGACGTATGCTTCACCCTTGTGAATAATGAACTGAATATTCATGATGCCGATACACTTCAAAGCAACGGCAAGCTTCTTTGTTGCTTCAACGATCTGATCCTTGACGTCTTGCGAGAAGCTTTGCGGCGGATAAACAGCCATTGAGTCGCCAGAGTGTACTCCGGCATGTTCAATGTGTTCCATGATCCCCGGCAACAAAACGTCTTTTCCGTCACAGATCGCATCAACTTCACATTCATACCCTTCAAGATATGCATCGACCAAAATCGGATGGTCAATTTCTGCTTTGGCATTATGTGAAAGATATTCCTCAAGTTCTGCATCATTGTTGACGATTTCCATTGCGCGCCCGCCAAGAACGTAGCTTGGGCGAACGAGAACCGGATATCCGATTTCATGAGCACATTCCATAACCTGTTCTTGAGTCGTTGCCGTTTTGCCGATCGGTTGTTTCAAACCAAGATTATTGATGACCTGATCAAATAATTCGCGATCTTCTGCCCGATCAAGGTCTTCGACCGTTGTTCCGAGAACCTTGACGCCATGTGCTTCAAGTCCGGCAGCAAGGTTGATTGCGGTTTGTCCGCCGAATTGGACGATAACCCCGAGCGGCTGTTCCAGTTCGATGACGTTTAAAACGTCTTCCAAAGTCAAAGGTTCGAAATAAAGCTTGTCTGAAATCGAAAAATCGGTCGAAACCGTCTCAGGGTTAGAATTCATGACAATTGCTTCATAACCGGCCTTTTGAATGGCCTTGACGCTGTGAACCGTCGCATAGTCGAATTCGACGCCCTGTCCGATTCTAATCGGACCAGAACCGATGACGAGGACTGAAGGCTTGTCTGATTTAATGCTTTCGTTTTCTTCATCATATGAGCTGTAGAAGTACGGAGTGTGTGATTCGAATTCGGCAGCGCAAGTGTCAACCATTTTATAAACCGGCAAAATCTTATTTTCATGGCGCAATGAACGGACCTCGTCTTCATCCATGTCCCACAGCCTGCCGATCGTATGATCGCTGTATCCGTAGTATTTGGCCGTTTTCAAGATTTCGATGTCTCCAACGTTGTGCGCAAGTTCCGCTTCAAGTTCAACGATGTGTTTGATGATGTCAAGAAAATAAACGTTAATCTTTGTCAGTTCGTTGACTTCTTCCAACGTAAATCCTCTTCTGAACGCTTCTGCAATGTAGAAAATGCGATCATCCTGCACGTGGAAAAGCTTGTCTTCAACCTCATCGTCACTGGCATCACGCGCTTCTTGGCTGATAAGATCCTTTTCATCGATTTCAAGTGAACGAACGGCCTTTTGAATTGCCTCTTCGGCATTACGACCGATCGCCATGACTTCGCCTGTAGCCTTCATCTGTGTTCCTAAGCGACGATCGGCACGCGGGAACTTGTCAAACGGCCAGCGCGGAATTTTGGCAACCACATAGTCAAGTGCCGGTTCAAATTCCGCATATGTCGTTCCGGTAACCGGGTTGATGATTTCATCCAAAGTCAAGCCAACGGCAATTTTGGCAGCCATCTTTGCAATCGGATATCCGGTAGCCTTTGAAGCAAGCGCACTGGAACGCGAAACACGTGGATTGACTTCAATAACGTTGTATTCATAACTGTTCGGATCGAGCGCCAATTGAACGTTGCAGCCGCCTTCGATCTTCAAAGCACGAATCAGTTTCAGCGCACAATCGCGCAGCATTTGATATTCGCGATCGGTCAGAGTCTGCGTTGGTGCGAGCACGATCGAGTCTCCGGTATGGATTCCGACAGGATCGAAGTTTTCCATTGAGCAGACAACCATTGCGTTGTTTGCTGAATCGCGCATGACTTCATATTCGACTTCTTTATAGCCTTTGATCGATTTTTCAATCAGACATTGCGTTGCGGGAGAAAGATCAAGTCCGTTTGCACAAATTTCTTGCAGCTGCTGCTTGTTGTCGCACATGCCACCGCCTGTTCCGCCCATGGTAAATGCAGGGCGCACGATTACAGGATAGCCGATCTCATCGGCAAATTCCAAAGCTTCTTCAACGGTATTGACAGTTTTTGAGGCCGGAATCGGCTCGTTTAAATCTTGCATCAACTCTTTGAATTTTTCGCGATCTTCAGCCTGATCGATTGCTTCAAGCTTCGTGCCTAAAAGTTCAATATGCAGTTCATCCAAGATGCCTGTCTTGGCAAGCGCAATCGCCAAGTTGAGTCCGATTTGCCCTCCGAGAGTCGGAAGCAGGGCATCCGGATATTCTTGACGCAAAATCCGTGAAACGGATTCCGTCGTCAAAGGCTCAATGTAGACTTTGTCCGCAATCTTCGTATCCGTCATAATCGTTGCCGGGTTGGAATTGACCAAAACAACTTCATAGCCTTCTTCACGCAATGCCATGCAAGCCTGCGTTCCGGAATAATCAAATTCGGCAGCTTGTCCGATGATGATCGGACCGGATCCGATCACCATGATTTTATGAATATCTGTTCTCTTAGGCATTGCTCTTTCCTTCCTTTCTATGGTCAATCATATGCATGAAATCGTCAAACAAATCGTCTGCATCATGCGGACCAGGAGCCGCATCCGGGTGAAACTGAACGGTAAATGCCGGGTAGCGTTTGTGACGCAGGCCTTCGACCGTATTGTCGTTGATTTCACGGTGAGTAATGATGAGTTCATTCGTATCGACTGATTCAGGCTTGACCGCATACCCATGGTTTTGCGAAGTGAAATTGATGCGGCCGGTCGCAATTTCTCTTACCGGATGGTTGAATCCGCGATGACCGAATTTCATCTTGTAGGTATCGGCACCGTTTGCCAAAGCAAAAATCTGATGTCCGAGACAAATGCCAAAAAGAGGCAGGTGCTTTTCGATTTCCTTGACCATTTCGATTGCAGAAGGCACGCTCTTCGGATCTCCAGGCCCGTTAGACAGCATCACGCCATCCGGCTTGAGAGCCAAAATTTGTTCCGCCGTCGTATTGTAAGGAACGACGATCGTATTGCAGTCACGCTTTGCAAGTTCGCGCAAAATACTGTGCTTTGCGCCGAAATCTACCAAAACGATGTTGCGCTTGCTGCCAGGGTTTGGATAAGGACGCTTGGTCGAAACCTGTGCCACGACCTGATCGCTGATTACGGTAGCATGAAGCTGGTCGAATGCATGCTTCAAATCATCAACAGGATCAATCAAACTGCCCTTCATTGTCCCATGAACACGCAGCTTTTTGGTCAACGCGCGCGTATCGATTCCTTTTATTCCAGGGATATTCATCTGTTTCAAGAAATTATCGAACGTATCCTGCTTGCGCCAGCTGTCGGAAACGCGTGCGACTTCGCGACAAACGACGCCGCGACAGTTGGGCTGAAGCGATTCGTAATCATCAAGGTTGACACCGTAGTTTCCGATCAGCGGATTAGTGAAAACCAAAATCTGGTTTGCAAACGATTGATCCGTCACTGCTTCTTGATAACCGGTCATCCCGGTCGTAAATACGACTTCGCCTGTCGTTTGGCAATCGGCTCCAAATGCCTCGCCTTTATAGACCGTGCCGTCTTCTAGGACCAAATAACGTTTCATCGGTTAATTCCCCCTCTTGTAAGCAATTTTGCCGTCAACCAAGGTCATTGCGGTCGAGGCATGAACGGTTTCTCCCGTAAACGGAGTATTGATTCCTTTGGATAAATATTCTGATTCTTTGATCGTCGTTTCGTGATTAAGATCGAACAAAGCCAGGTCGGCTGGCTTGCCGGGCAGAATTTCGCCGGCTTTTTCAATCTTGAAAATTTCAGCCGGATTGATGCTCATCCAATTAAGCAGCTGTTCCAACGTAAATACGCCGGTTCTGACATAACGCGTATACAGCATGCTGAAAGCTGTTTCGCTCCCTGTAATGCCAAATGAAGCATTACGCATGTCGCCTGTTTTTTCGTCAACGCTGTGCGGAGCATGATCCGTAGCAATAACGTCGATTGTTCCGTCCAAAAGGCCGTCAATCAAAGCCTGCTGATCATTTTTTGTTCTAAGCGGAGGATTCATCTTGTAGTAGCCGTCATTTCCGGGGATGTCCTCTTCATTCAAAAGCAAGTGGTGCGGTGCGACTTCGCAAGTCACATTGATTCCATGCTGTTTTGCCAAGCGAACGAGCTCAACGCTTTCGACGGTCGAAACGTGACAGATGTGATAATGAACGCCGGTTTCTTTTGCCAACAAAAGGTCGCGCGCGATCTGCGATGATTCACTGATCCCCAAAATCCCGGGCAAGCCAAGTTCTTCGGCACGTTTGCCGGCATTCATCACGCCGCCGAACAACAATGAGTTGTCCTCAACGTGCGCAACGATCGGCATGTCGATTTCAGCGGCAGCTTTCATCGCAAGATACATCGTGCCCGCCGTTTGAACGCCGCATCCGTCATTGCTGAAGCCGAATGCGCCGGTTTCTTTCAAAGCTTCATAATCAACGCGTTCTTCTGATTTCAATCCTTTTGTGATTGAAGCGTATTGCAAAACATGAACCGCACCGTCTTTTTTGTTCAAATCCAGCATGTGCTGAAGCTTTTCAGGCGTATCCGGAACGGGATCGAGGTTTGGCATCGCGCAAACAGTCGTATATCCGCCATGCGCAGCTGCCATGCTGCCCGTTTTAATCGTTTCCTTGTACGTGAAACCAGGTTCGCGATAATGAACGTGAACGTCTACCAAACCTGGGGCAACCAAAAGTCCTGATGCATCAACCGTTTCATCGATGTTATCCGTCAAATCTGCCAAATCTTTACCAAGAGCTTTGATCTTGCCGTTTTCAATCAAAATATCCTCATCAGTAAATTTGCCGGCTTGATAAACCGTACCGTTCTTAATAAGCATTTTCATTATTCCAAACCTCCCAGCTTGCGTCCGCGCATCACTGCCTCAATCATTGCCATTCTCATAAAGACGCCGTTTTGCATCTGAACTTTGAAACGAGACTTATCTGATTCGACAAGTTCTGACGCAAGTTCGACGCCACGGTTGATTGGACCGGGATGCATGATAATTGCATCGTCTTTCATTTTTGCATAGCGTTCTTCGTTAATGCCGTATTTCTTATGATATTCTTCAGGATTAAAGGAACCCTCGTTTGAATCTTCGTCATGACGTTCATGCTGAACTCTAAGAAGCATCATCACGTCCATTTTTTCAACTAATTCATCGACCGGAAGATATTTGCCATATTTTCCGAATTCGTCAGAATACCAGTATTCAGGGCCTGAAAAATACACTTCTGCGCCAAGCTGCGTCAAAAGCTCCATATTACTTCTTGCAACGCGGGAATTTGTCAAATCGCCGATAATCGCAACTTTCAATCCTTCAATTCTTCCGAAATGGTCATGAATGGTCATCATATCGAGCAGACATTGAGAAGGATGCTGTCCGCTTCCGTCACCAGCGTTTACGATTCCGATATCAAGCGTTTGATTAGCGGATGTTTCAATCAAATCGTCGTAATAATTATTTTCCTTATGGCGAATAACGGCTAAGTCCAATCCGATTGCGTCCATTGTCAAAAGCGTATCGTAAAGCGTTTCTCCCTTCTTGACCGAACTGTGTGCCGGATCAAAAGGAATAACGGTTAAGCCAAGTTTTCTTTCGGCCATCTCAAAGCTCGTATGCGTTCTTGTCGAATCTTCAAAAAACATATTGACCGAATACACCGGATTCGTCAACGTCTCAGGAGTTCCGCCGTGCTTGAAATATTCAGCTCTTTCGATCAATGCTGAAACATCATCGTTGCTCAAATTTTCAATCGTTACAAAATGCGGTAATTTAACAGCTTTCTTTTCGATATTCATTCTTGTCTGTCCTTTATCCTTAATTTAATTTAAAAAAAGACCTGAATCCGCAATCAGATCCAGATCTGCAAAGGTTCGCCAAAACATACGCACTTGTGCATACGCCAAGCGTCTCAACCTTTTTGCCCTCTCTGGAGTCAGTTAAACGGTTGCTGCTTAACTATTCTGAGTATCACGCAATTCAATGCCGTCTTTTCCGTCGATTTCCTCAACATAAACTGCGATTTCTTCATCAAGCGAAGTCGGAATGTTCTTGCCGACAAAATCTGCACGAATAGGAAGTTCGCGATGACCGCGGTCAACGAGCACTGCCAAGTTAATCGTTTTAGGACGTCCTTGATCCATCAATGCATCAAGAGCCGCTCTGATCGTGCGTCCCGTAAACAAAACGTCGTCAACCAAGATCACGTGTTTGCCCGCAATGTCTTGGCCAAGTTCGCTGTCGTTAACGACAGGTTCTTTGAGATGTCCGTCTTTAGGGCTGACATCATCACGATATAAGGAAATATCAATTGCGCCAACAGGAATATCGGCACCTTCAAGCTGTTTCAAGCGTGAAGCGATGCGTTGCGCAAGATAAACGCCTCTTGTCTTGATGCCGACAAGGACGATTCCTTCAATTCCCTTGTTCTTTTCAATAATTTCATATGTCATGCGCGTCAAGGCACGCTTCATTGCCATTGCATCGCAGATCTCTTTTGTCATGTCAGGATCCTCCTTAAGATTTCAGTCCGATAAAAAAACCACTCAGCCTAAAACGTACTGTTTAAGGCTAAGTGGTAAACGAATTTCATCAGTAACGGCACACTGATTCCATTGCTCAATCCGCACCTTCTTAGCCTCTCTGGACTAATTTTAAAGGACTTATCATTAACATACAAGTTACACTAAACGATTGGTTTTGTCAAGTTTTTCCAGGCATTCTTGAAAAATTTTCGGCAAAGGAGCTTCAAATATCAACAATTTTCCAGTCGTCGGATGAACGAAACCGAGCTTTCCCGCGTGAAGGAACTGACCGTTTCCCTTAATGGTCTTTTTCGGACCATATAGCGGATCACCGACAAGCGGATGACCGATGTATTTCATATGAACCCTGATCTGATGGGTCCTGCCCGTTTCAAGAATGCACTTTACGAACGTATAATCGCGATATCTTTTCAAAACCTCAAAGTGCGTCACTGCATTTCGCCCATCTTTGACAACGGCCTGTTTCTTTCGATCTTTTAAACTTCGACCGATTGGAGCATTTATCGTTCCCTCGTCTTCAGCGATTCTTCCGTGCACCAAAGCAACGTACTCGCGAATATTCGTTTTATCCTTAAGCTGTTTTGCAAGAGATCGATGCGCCTTGTCATTTTTAGCAACCATCAGCAAACCTGAAGTGTCCTTGTCGATTCGGTGGACGATTCCCGGTCGAAAGGTTCCGTTGATCGTCGACAACGGACAATGATATAACAAAGCGTTGACCAACGTATGCTCATCGTGTCCCGGAGCCGGATGAACAACCATACCTTGCGGCTTGTTGATGACAATTACGTCGTCATCTTCGTAGACGATATCCAATGGAATATTTTCCGGTCTTAATTCAAGCGTCTTAGTTTCAGGTTCTTCAAGTCTGATCACATCGCCTGACTTAACCTTGTACTTTGCTTTTTCGGTTTTGCCGTTAACGGTAATGTTTCCACCATCGAGCAGCTGCTTGATTTGCGAACGCGAATAATCCGAAAAAATTTCGCTGCAGACCTTGTCCAAGCGTCCGTTTTGCATTTCAACAACTGTTTCCTTCATAATTCATCATCCTTCAGCATTGCAATCAAAATCACTGCCACGCCGATCGTCAATGCGCAATCGGCGACGTTGAAAATCGGAAAATTGATAAAGTCAAGCTGGAACATGTCGACGACGTATCCTAAACGCAAACGATCGATAAAATTTCCAATTGTCCCGCCAATCATTAAGGACAGTCCCGTTAAATACAGAGGCCTGTTACGAAACTTCCAAAAAAAGAAAGCCATCACTGCCAAAGAAACGATCGAAATGATTACGAAAAACCAAATCTGTCCAAGCAACATGCTCCAAGCCGCACCATAATTTCTGATGTGAGCAAGCGATAAAATTCCGTCGACTACGCTGATGTTGGTATTAAGTTTGATCGATCCGACAATCAGATGTTTGACCGTCTGATCCAATATGACGATTGCTACTATTATTACAAAATATAGAGGCATCTTTTTCTTACCTTTCTGTTGAATGTCACTTAACACAGTATACACTAAAAAAACGGGGAATTAAATCCCCCTGGTTGTTAAGTGCTTTTTTGCATTTAAGTTAAAGTAACATAATATAGTTCCTTAAGGCGGATTTGGCAGCAAAAAAGACCGAAAATACTCTGCCTTAGAGTCAAACACCACCGACTAGCCATTAAAAACCCGGATTTTTTCGTATGAATGACAACCGCCTGCAATGATGAAAATAAGAAATAGCCGAAAAAAGTCTGTCGGCAAATTTGAATGAGATCTTGGCTGCAACGGTTGAGCAGCGTCGCTCTTTAAAAGGGTAGTTTTTTGCATATAAAAATCAAAGAAAAGCCGGACAAATTCAATCGCAAATCGACCGCCTTTGTCCGGTTTTTCATTTATTTCAAGAGGAAAACGAGAATTTTTCCCCAGCCTCTTCAATAGAAATTTTTACTTTTGTCAAGCCCTATCAATATAAGCCTTCAATTACGCCTTCGTCCGTCAGATCCATCCCCATGGCGGCCGGAACTTTAGGCAGTCCGGGCATCGTTAAAACATTGCCCGTCAACGCAACCAAAAATCCCGCTCCAAGCTTCGGCACGAACTCGCGAACATGAATCGTAAATCCTGTCGGCGCTCCAAGAAGGCTGGCATCATCCGACAATGAGAATTGGGTTTTGGCCATGCAGACAGGCAACTTGTCCCAACCTAATTTGCGGAACTGCGCAAGCTGTTTTTTCGCCTTTGGTCCGAATTCGACTCCGGCTCCACCATAAATTTCCTTAACGATTTTTTCAATCTTGACTTCAACCTCATCATCTGCATCATACAAAGGCTTGAATTCCGTTTTCTTGTCGCATGCTTCGACAACGGCGTCCGCAAGTTCCAAAGCCCCGTTTCCGCCCTTGGCCCAAACGTCGCAAACAAAAGCTTTGGTTCCGTCTTGTTCGCAAAGCTCTTGAATTTTTTGAAGTTCAGCGTCAGTATCTTGAACGAAACGGTTGAGCGCAACGAGAACCGGCAAGCCGTAGCGCTGCATGTTTTGCACGTGCTTTCTAAGATTTGCATAGCCTTGCTCGACTGCTGCAACGTTTTCAGCATCCAGCTCTTTTTTGGAAACCCCACCGTTCATCTTAAGCGCACGGACCGTCGCAACGATCACTACGGCATCTGGCGTCTTGCCCAAAACCGGTGCTTTGATGTCCAAGAATTTTTCTGCCCCTAAGTCGGCACCGAACCCGGCCTCGGTAATCGTATAATCTGCCAGATCAAGGCAGGTCTTCGTTGCAAATACGCTGTTGCATCCATGAGCGATATTGGCAAACGGGCCGCCGTGAATGACAGCTGGCGTATGTGCCAACGTCTGAACGAGGTTCGGCTTGATTGCATCCTTCAAAAGAACGGCAATCGCACCGGTCACTCCAAGCTGGTCAACCGTAACCGGCTGTCTGTCAAAAGTATATCCGATGACGATGCGTCCAATGCGCTTTTTAAGATCGGCAATGTCTTTTGCAAGACAGATGATGGCCATCAGTTCGGATGCCACCGTAATATCGAAACCGTCTTCTCTCGGAACCCCTGAAGTCGGACCGCCAAGACCGACGACGACGTGGCGCAGAGCACGATCATTGATGTCGACCACGCGCTTCCAAATAACGCGTCTTTGATCAATGCCAAGCTGATTGCCTTGATGAATATGATTATCGATCAAAGCAGCCAAAGTGTTGTTGGCAGCCGTCAAGGCATGCATGTCGCCGGTAAAATGAAGATTGATGTCTTCCATCGGAACGACTTGAGAATATCCGCCGCCGGTTGCACCGCCCTTCATGCCCATCACGGGTCCAAGCGACGGCTCGCGCAAGGCAATCATCGTTTTCTTATTCCTGAGCTGCATCGCATCAGCCAATCCGACCGTGACCGTCGACTTGCCTTCGCCGGCAGGAGTCGGGTTGATTGCCGTCACCAAAACAAGTTTGCGTTTGGTCGGTTCGTGATCTTTAAGCGGCAATGAAATTTTTGCCTTGTACTTGCCGTATTGATCAATTTCGTCCTCCGTCAGACCGGCACGTTTTGCAACCTCGCCAATCGGTTCCATCGTGCATTTTTGTGCAATTTCAATATCTTTCAACGCTGAACTTCCTTCCTTGTCATGAATGATTCAAGTATAGCTCATATGACGGCAATTGTCAGCAAAATCTTCTTTTTTTAGTCATTTTATAATTATTTTCGCGCTTAAAACGTCTTAAACACGAACTTTTTCGGGGCTATTTAAAATTTTGTACAGTTCTTTGGCATTCTTGCATTTCATCATGACCGATAATTTCTGATATTTGGTCGTGAAAGCAAGGCCATGTTTTTCAACTTCAACATTTAAAATGTCGTCATATGAAATCTTTTTTGCATTCATGGAAAATACAGTCTTTATGGCCACGCCGTCATCCTCAAGCACGATTTTCCTTCGCGCAATCTGCAAAATTGCGGCAATCAAGAAAATCACAAAAACAATGGCAGTGTAGACTTGGAAGACGGTGATTTCAAGCCACAAAAGCATGCTGAATAAGAAAGCCATCCCAGTGTACGACCAGCACGTAATTGAAGTCGGCAAATCAGGTTGATAATAAAAACGTTTTTCCACAAAAAAACATCCTTTCAATAAATAACTGTCGGTTACATTATATCAAAAAAACAACGGCGGTATGCTATAGTATATTTAATAATAAGTTAAGAAGAGGTCCAAAATGATCAAACTGTATACCGATGCCGCATTCAAAAACGGAAAAAGCGCAGCAGGAATCCTTATCGTCAAAAACGGACAGCAGTTCCAGCAAAAGTTTGCGTTGAACGAAAAAGACAATCACGCAGCCGAATTTGCCGCTGCAGCCAAAGGTTTTGAGCAAATAAAAAAGATTGCTCAAGAAAATGAAGCAATCTTTTTTTATACCGACAGCAAAATCGTTTTTGACAGTTTGAGCAAGCATTACAGCAAATCCTACCAAGAACAGCTTGCCCGTTTGGAAGAAACGATTCGTCCGTTTTCTTTGATGATTCCGAACCATATTTCGGATAAGGAAAACCGCGGAGCTCATGAGCTCGCGCTGCAAGCTCTGCATTAGGCGCGCGGTTTGCGCTTGCCCCAATACTGAAACAGATCAGTTCTCAATGACCCGTTATAAAGCTTGCGTTTCTTTGTCGCTTTTTGACCATACCATTCTTCAAATTTAAGGTCGCTCGTCAAAATGTACTTGCCCCACGTTTCAAGCGGGCGATAAATCTCTCCCATTTGCCGATAAAGCTTGTGCACTTCGTCTCTGCTGCTCAGACGTTCCCCGTACGGAGGGTTGGCAACGATTACGCCATATTCCTTATCGGTTTTAAAATCTTTCAGAGCCATCTGCTTTAAATTAATGCTTGAACGAACTCCGGCCGCAGCAGAATTCCTTCTGGCAATTTCGACCATTCGTCCGTCAATGTCATAGCCCCAAATGTCGAGTTCGCGTGACATATCAGCCTTTGACCGTGCTTCTTCGCGAATTTTTTCTTCAACACCCGTTTCGGCAAGTTCCCATTTTCCGCAAGCAAATTGCCGATTCAATCCGGGCGCAATGTTATGACCGATCAAAGCTGCCTCGATTGGAATCGTCCCGGAACCACAGACAGGATCGACGAAGGTCTGTTCAGGATACCAGTGAGAAATCAGAACCAACGCTGCAGCCATGTTTTCCTTAAGCGGCGCCCCGCCCTTTTCGGTCCGATATCCGCGCTTGAACAGGCTGCTTCCGGTCGTATCAAGCGTAAGCATGACATTATCCTTGTTGATTGCGCATTCGATCGGATAAAGCGCCCCCGTTTCAGGAAGCTGCGTCCGTCTGAAATAAACGGTACACATTTTATCAACAATCGCCTTTTTGACGATAGACTGTACACTCGGAACGTTGTGCAATTTTGATTTTTGAGATTTTCCTGAAACCGGAAACTCTGCGTCAAGCGGAAGAAACTCATCCCACGGCAATGCCTTGGTTTTTTCGAACAGCTCGTCGAAAGTCCTCGCCTCAAACTCCGCCACAACAATTTTGATTCTGTCAGCCGTTCTTAACCATAAGTTTGTTTCAAAAACATCTTTCATCGTCCCCGAAAAACGAACTCTGCCGTTTTCAGTCTGGACGTCATATCCAAGATGTTTCAGTTCGTTTGCAGTAATTGCTTCAATTCCGGCTGCACAAGTTGCAATTAAATTGAATTTTTCCATGTTATCCCTCACAGATTTGTTTAAAAATTTGTTTTCTACGAAAAAAGACCAGGGATAACACCCTGGTCAATCCTGGAATACAGTCCTCTATAAGCCACGTTCCGTACGTCATTCGGTTCAGGAATCCGAAATCGGTGGTAATCATCTATCTCCGAGTCAAAGACTCGCCCCCATGATTAGTTCATTTCCGTCATGAAGCGCCCCTACCAAAATTTGGGTTACCTGCTCGCGGGGTTTACCTCGTTCCACCAGATGCGTTTCCGCATCCGTTCGTCTCTGTGGCACTTTTCAAGACTACTTAAGCTTAGCCGAAACCTTAGCCAGTTCATCTGCCGTTACCATAAAAGGTACCTTGCCTTATTTTTTCAGCAAGCACGATCACTACAGGCATCTCAGCCTGTGCAAGCTTGGACTTTCCTCAGCCTATATAAAATAGACCGCGATTACCCGAAAACTGTATTGCTATATTAACATATTTTAGAAGCGATTGCCTTGATCGCCATTATCGTTGAGCTGCGCACCAAACACATGACGTTCCAAATTGGAAAGACGTTTCAACACATCCATGTTAGTCATGTTCGTCTGAGGACGTGCAGTTTGCGAATTCCCGCCGACGCTGACCTGCTTGGTCAACTCATCGACGCGACTGCGCAGCTTCTCATTGTCAGCCTGAAGTTTCTGAATCTCAGATGTAAAAACCTCATAATCTTGAATGACGGCATCCAAAAATTCATCGACCTCTGTCGGGTCATAGCCACGCATCTTCGGTTTGAAGTTTTTGTTCACGATGTCCTTAGGCGTAAGATTTACATTTTCCATAGAAACTGCACCTCATTTACTATACAGGGACTTAACTCACAACACGTTCTATTATAGCAAGCTATCGTCAGAATGTAAACCATAACTTTGAATTTCTTGATATTGTTCGCTCGCATCCTGCAAATCAAACATGTCGATCGTTTGAAGAAAATAATCGTTGTTCTCCTGATGACGCAAAATCGCTTCATAATCATAGCGCGATTTTCCTTCATTTTCTTTGTCGTACAAAAGCAGACAGCCTTCGGTATGCTCAAGCATGAATCGTTGATAATTCCTCAGCTGCTGCGGCGATTCGTAAGGCCTTGAACTGACCTTTGCGCTAAAATCGCAATTTTCTTCCAATTCTTTGAGCTTGATTTTTTTATCTTCTTTCCAGTTGCTGCCAAATTCAGAGAACGGGTACATCAATGACGTTTTCAGCTCAAAATTAGTCATTGCAATCTTTTCGGCAACTTCCAATGCCCACTGCTCAGTTCCCAGCTGTCCGCCCGTGATGACCCACTCGAGTCCTTTTTCCAATAAGGAATTCAGGTTGTTTTCCAAACAGTACTTGATTACGGCGACTTTCGGATCGTTATCATTAAAAATCCCAAGCTCGTAACTGCGATAACCGGTTATCCAAAGTCTCATCTTTTCACCCCCTTATCTGATTGTACTACCTTCTTTGCTAATTTGCTCACAACTTGTTATAATTAATCAGATGGGAGTTGATACTCTGTGGTAATTAATTATCCCAACGGCCAGCCTTTTAAGAAAAGTCATTCGGCTTTAAAGAAGACGCGGGCCCAGAATACCATTTACGGAAACCGTGGCATGTCGCTTGAAGACGAGATCAACGAAAGCAACAAGTACTACCTCGAACACGGAATCGCCGTTATTCATAAAAAACCGATTCCAATCCAAATCGTTGACGTTTCTTATCCGAAACGAAGCGCCGCGGTTATCCGCGAAGCATATTTCAAACAAGCATCGACGACTGACTACAATGGCGTCTATCATGGAAAATACATCGATTTCGAAGCGAAAGAAACAAAAAACAAAGTTTCTTTTCCGCTAAGCAACTTCCATAAGCACCAGGTTGAACATATGCGTGCCTGTCAAAAACAAGGCGGGATATGTTTTACGATCGTCAGATTCGTTTTAAGCTCTGAACTTTTTTTGCTTCCTGCCGATATTATATTTGAGTATTGGGACAATCAGGAAAGCGGACGAAAGTCGATTCCCAAAAAAGTCATCCAGGACAAGGGCATTGAGCTCGACTACGGATTGGAACCTCGCATTCCTTACTTGGAAGGCGTCGATTGCTTGATTTCAAATCATAAATTTTAACACGTATCAAGGAGGATATGAGAGAATATATGGGAAACAATGATCCAAAATATTCGCGTACCGCTAAAAAACATGAACAGCATCACAGTTCGAAAAATCATAACGGTCCGCGCAAACGTCCAGTCAGACGCCCTAAGAAAAAGATGTCTCTTTTTTCAAAAATTCTCTTAGGACTTGCATTGACGGCACTTGTCTGCATCTGTTCCGGGGCAACGTTGTTCTTCATGTGGGCAAAAGATTCACCAACGTTGTCAGAACAGCGCCTCGCCAGTGCAGGCTCAACCATGATCTATGATTCCGACGGAAACAAGATCATGTCGCTCGGAACCGAAAACCGTTCCTATGTCAACGGCAAAGACATCCCTCAAAAACTGAAGGATGCCGTTACCTCTATTGAAGACAGGCGTTTTTACAAACATATGGGCGTTGACCCGTTCCGAATCGTGGCCGCCGCGCTCTCCAACGTCAGCGAATCTTCGGCCGGTCTTCAAGGCGGAAGCACGCTTGACCAACAGTTGATCAAACTTTCGTTCTTTTCAACCAAACGCTCAGACCAAACTTTTAAGCGCAAGGCTCAGGAAGCCTGGCTCGCTTTGAAACTTGACAAGACATACAGCAAAGATCAGATTTTAACCTATTACGTCAACAAAGTCTTCATGGGATACGGCTGCTACGGAATGCAGACGGCCGCCAAGTATTATTACGGCAAAACGCTCGACCAGCTTGATCTTGCACAGACGGCTCTGATTGCCGGAATTCCGAATGCCCCTTCCCAATACAATCCGTATTCGAATCCGACGTATGCCAAAGCAAGACGCGATGAAGTCTTAAACGCAATGGTCACAAATGACAAGATTTCATCGCAAGAAGCGGCTTCAGCCAAAAACGAAGATGTCAAAAACGGATTGCTTCAGTCTCATCAGAAGCAAGGGACTACTGAAAACGAAAAAATTGCCGATCCTTATATCAAACAAGTCGTCGAGGAAGTCAAAGATAAAGGATACGATCCATACAAAGGAAGCTTGCAGATTTATACGAACCTGAACATGAACGTTCAAAAACGACTCTACGAAATCGCAAACACCGACTCATATCTGAGTTATCCGGATGACGAGCTGCAAGTCGCATCGACCGTTATCGATCCCAAAAACGGAAACGTCGTTGCGATGATTGGCGGTCGTAAGAACGGCAACGTTACTTTCGGCTTGAACCGTGCCGTTCAAACCGATCGAACAAACGGCTCCACGGCCAAGCCTTTGATGGACTATGGTCCCGCAATCGAGTATCTTTCATGGGCAACGTACAAACCCATCAAAGATACGAAGTACATTTATCCGGGGACAAACATCCAGTTATACGACTTCGATCATGAAGAAAAAGGCACGATGACGATGCGCAATGCCTTGATTCAATCGCGAAACATTCCGGCCATTCGTGCTTTGGAAGCAGTCGGCATCACCAAGTCTCAAGCTTTCATCGAAAAACTCGGGTTTAAATATAAAAAGGCTCTTGAATTCCAAAACGGCATTGGAATGCCTTCTTCGACCTTGCAAAATGCTGCCGCCTATGCTGCATTTGCCAACGAGGGAATCTACCATAAGCCGCAATATATCAATACAATCATTACGGCTGACGGCGAATCGAAAAAATTTGCAAGCTCCGGCAAACAAGCGATGCAGCCTTCGACCGCCTATATGATTACAGATATGCTGAAACAGGTAATCACGGAAGGCACCGGCACGAGAGCTTCTATCAGCGGACTTTATCAGGCCGGAAAGACGGGGACGAACGCCTATCCGTCTGACATCGCTTCGAAGTTTCCTTCGAGTGCTTCCATGGATTCATGGTTTAACGGCTACACCAAGCATTATTCCGTTTCCGTTTGGGTCGGATATGATCATCAATACGAAAACGGCAATTATCTTGACCGCTATTCTCAATCATTGGCATCGCTTTTCTACAAAGCTGCCATGACTTACCTCTCACAAGGAAAGACAAATACTGACTGGTCGCGTCCAAGCAATGTCTATGTCAAAGAAGTTAACGGTGTCCGTGAGCTTTATCTTGCAGGCTCTTCAAGTCAGACGGTCAAGGATGAAGACGATGATTCTTCTTCAATCAGTTCTCTTGAAACGACTTCAAGCGTTCTTTCATCATCATCATCTTCGTCTTCAGAAGAAACGTCGTCATCTTCCAGTGAATCTTCTCCTGACAACGTCAGCACGTCATCGTCATCATCTTCGGCAACCAATTCGTCTCCGACTAACAGCACGTCATCAACCGAGAAGACAGGCACCGAACAAACCGGAGGAAACCCCGATAATTCTAAAACGGAAAACCCAGTAACGAATCCTTAATAACAAAATGACGGCAACAAAAAGCAGCATCCAAACTCGGATGCTGCTTTTTTGTTGCTATCAGCCGTTTATTTCTTTGAAATATTTGCACTCAAAACTCAACGGACACGTTTCGCACTTCGGTTTTCGCGCAAGACACTGATGCCTTCCCCATGCAATCAGCAAATGATGAGCCTCGATCCAGCGACTCTCATCGACTTGTTCCATCAGCTGACGTTCAATTTCCAAAACGTTTTTTGTCGGCTCGACCAAAGCAAGCCTGTTGGCAACGCGACTGACATGGGTGTCAACGGCAAATGCGGGGATTCCGAAACATTCGGCAAGTTCCACGTTGGCAGTCTTTCTGCCGACGCCGGTCAAGTCCATCAACTCTTCGCGCGTCTTTGGAACTTTGCCATCGAAACGTTCGACCAAATCTCTTGCGCACCCGACCAGATACTTGGCCTTATTGTGATACAGTCCAATCGTTTTGATGTATTTTTCAACTTCGCTCGGATCTGCCCGAGCCAAATCAGCCGGCGTCGCATATGCTTTAAAAAGTGCAGGCGTTGCCTTATTGACGGAAACATCGGTTGCCTGTGCGCTTAAAATAATCGACAGCAAAAAGTGAAAAGGATCGGTCTTTTCAAGGGTCGTATCCGCTTTTGGAAAGCGTTCCTTCATCGTATCAAGAATTTTTGAAACCTGTTTTTTCTCAAGCATCTTTGTCAACTCCAGACCAGTGACTTAATGGAATTTTTGGACGATTGGCATTGCCTTTTTTCTTGTTCCGATTCGTTTTTTTCTCTTCGCGCTGATCCTTGACTCGCTGAACGTCCATTGCCGAATGAACGTTTTGCTTTTCCCATGAAATAAGAATTCGGTCAATATATTTGAAGTTGTATGCCTGACTCAAAACTGCTTCTTTCAATGCCAACAGGATGATTTCCGGTGAATAGCCGTCTTCTTCCATCCATCGTCTGATTTCTTCAAGCTCAATGCTTGAAAGCGGTCGTCCGAATTCTTTTTGAAAACTGTCAAAAACTTGTTCTTTCGTTGCGGTTTCTTGTTTTTGACTTCGTGTCCGCAACTGATTCTTCACGATCTGAACAAGCTTTTCGTACAAAAACGATAAATCGTAACAATCGCGCTGCCTGCCCGAAGCATCAATAACCGTTCTTAAATCAACGACCTTTTTGACGATCAAATTGTTGAGCAGCGTCCCGATTTCGGCATCCGTCTTGCCCATCATCTTAGACAAGGCTTCCAAATCAACGTCTTCTTTTTGCTGGTCGAATTTCATCAGCATCAGCAGCAATAAGAATTCACCGTCGTTCAGGCCCAAATCCGTATAATTTTCAAGCAGCAGATTTGAAATCGAAGTTTGACCTTTCTTTAACATAAACACTGTTGCGTCATCCATTGAAAACACCACTTTCACGTAAAAAAGGCCAGGAAACATCCTGACCTAAGACTTTTATCAAGGATAAATACGGTTCAGCAAACGTGGGAACGGAATTGCTTCACGAATATGATCTTCGCCCGTCAGCCACGTGATGCAGCGTTCAAGTCCAAGCCCGAATCCTGAGTGAGGAACGCTGCCGTAACGCCGCAAATCCAAGTACCATTCATAATCATCCTTATTAAGACCAGCCTTAACTATTTGTTCTTCCAAATATTCAGGATCAGTTGAACGTTCAGACCCGCCGATGATTTCACCGTATCCTTCCGGTGCAAGCAAGTCGGCACAAATTACGACATCATCGCGCGTCGGGTGCGGCTTCATGTAAAACGGCTTGATTGCTTTCGGATAATTCATGACGAAAACAGGCTTGCTGAAATGTTCTGCAAGATAAGTTTCTTCAGGAGAACCAAAATCTTCGCCCCACTTGACGTCAGGAAATTCGCCGCTTTCCTTAAGCAAGTCAATTGCTTCGTCATAGGAGATGCGTGGATAAGGAAGTTCCGTATAACGTTTCAAAATGTCACGATCGCGTCCAAGAATTCCAAGTTCATAGTCACAATGATCAAGAACGTTTTGAACAAGATATGCAATGTAGCGTTCCTGAATCTCCAAGCTTTCTTCTTGATGCATGAAAGCCATTTCCGGTTCAATCATCCAAAATTCAATCAAATGACGACGAGTCTTTGATTTTTCGGCACGGAACGTCGGTCCAAACGAAAAGACCTTTCCGTATGCCATTGCCCCTGCTTCTTCGTACAACTGACCCGATTGAGACAAATATGCGTCCTTGTCGAAATATTCAGTATGGAACAATTCCGTCGTTCCTTCAGGTGCGCTGCCCGTCAAAATCGGAGCGTCAAGCTTGATGAACCCTTCTTTGTTGAAAAATTCGTACGTTGCACGAATTACTTCGTTTCTGATCTTCATCACGGCAAACTGACGCTTGGAACGAAGCCATAAATGGCGATGGTCCATCAAGAAATCCGTGCCGTGCTCTTTTGGCGTGATCGGATAGTTCTCGCTTTCACCTACTACTTCAATGTCTTCGATCTCAATTTCATATCCGAAATGAGAGCGCGTGTCTTCATGAATCGTTCCGACCACGTACATGCTCGTTTCCTGCTTAAGTTCCTTTGCAAGCTTAAACGTTTCTTCAGAAACATTGCTCTTTACAACGACTCCTTGAAAATAAGCCGTTCCGTCACGAAGCTGCAAAAAGGCAATCTTGCCGCTTGAACGCTTATTGGTCAACCAAACTCCGATTTTTACTTTTTGATCGACGTAATCTTTGGAATCGATAATACTTATTGTTTCCAAACCAAATTCCTCCTACATATGTTTTTCTACAAATTCTTTCATCCGGCTCATGGCCTTTTTCAAGTCTTCAAGACTTGTCGCATAGCTCAAACGCACATGTTCGCTCATGCCAAATGCAGAGCCCGGAACGACGGCAACGTGTGCTTCTTCCAACAGCTTGTCCGCAAATTCTTCCGTTGTTTCGAATCCGCAAAGAGAAACCGCCTTTTTGACGTTTGGAAACATGTAAAATGCCCCCTCAGGCTTGTTCTTCAATTCAAAACCAGGAATTTCGCAAACAAGCGGATATATGTCGTTCAGACGTTTTTCGTATGCTTGACGCATTTCTTCAGTACATGCCTGATCGCCAGTAACTGCAGCCAAAGCCGCATATTGACTTACTGCTGCCAAATTGCTTGTTTCGTGTCCGATAACGGCTCCGATTTTCTTAATGATCTCTTCTTCAGCAACAACGTAGCCAATTCTCCATCCGGTCATTGCATATGCCTTTGAAAAACCGTTGACAAGAATCGTATTCTGTCTGATTGAAGGCGAAAGCTCCATCAATGAGACAAACTTATTTCCATTATAGACTAACTTGCTGTACATGTCATCAGCAACCAGATAAATATCGTGTTCGACTGCCCAATTGCCGATTGCTTCAAGTTCTTCTTTCGTATAAATCAAGCCTGATGGGTTCTGAGGCGAATTAACGATGACTGCGACGGTCTTTTCAGTCCGCATCTCTTCAAGTTCTTTGACCGTAACTTTGTGGGTTTCGTTATTTGCTTTGACAAACTTCGGAACTCCGCCGACAAGCTTGACCTGTTCCCCATAGCTCACCCAGTACGGCAACGGAATCAAAACTTCGTCGCCCGGATCAAGGATGGTTTGCGCGATTGCAAAAAGCGCCATCTTTCCGCCGGCTGCCACGGCGACGTTCTCCTTGGAAAATTCAGTGTTGCAATCATCATTGATAAACTTTGCGATTGCTTCCCTTAATTCCAAAATACCTGTTGCCGGAGTGTAAAAATCGGACTTTCCTTCATTTATGGCTGCAACAGCCGCATCTTTAACGTGGCGCGGGGTATTAAAATCCGGCTCTCCGATTGATAAATTGATCACGTCGATTCCGGAAGCCTTCATCTGTTTTGCCTTGGCAGAGAGTGCCAATGTGGCCGAAGGCGTAATATTTTGCGCACGTTGCGATATCTTCATTTGAAAAAACCTCCATCAAATGTTTTGAATTGTTTTGATAATATCACCATTTTTGAAAGCAATGATGTCATAGCACAAATTGCCGTAAGCGTTCAGATAGGTAACTTCCCAAACGGGAGTTTTTCCCTTCATACCCATTCCGACATTCGTAATCTTTTTGACGTCCTGCCGTTTTCTGACTGCTTTTTTGGCTGTTTCAGCAGAGATGCCGTCTTCTTGACCGTAGATGTTGATTTTTTTGCCGTTTTTCGAAACAATGGCGTAAATTTTTTGATTGTCCGCATTCGTTCCGAAAACGGTATAAAAAGTCTTATCTCTGCTATAACGATAAAAAGCATCCTCTTTTTTGAGATGCGCATATTTTTTCGCCAGGCGCACCGTTTCTTTGTGGGCTTCATTTTCCGGCTGCACTGATTTAAAGAAAATCCCTAAAACAGCAACTATTACCAGCAAAACTCCCATAAAAAGATACAGCTTGCCATGCTGCTTTTTTTTCATTTAATTAAAAACTCCCTTCATGCATCGTGCAGAATCGACTGAAAATAAAACACATGCTTTATTATACCAGTCTTTTCTCGTCAGCGGCACCTAAAACCCAAAATCTTTTTCGGTATCACAAATAATTTCGGGAATATCCTTCATTTCGACGCGATCAATTCGCAAATCTTTCGGCAACGTGTCGGTAAACTCATGAGCATAACGCTTATTGACGATGCGCGAATCCAACACTGCCAAAATGCCGTGGTCGTCTTTTGTTCTGATCAGCCTTCCAAACCCCTGCCTGAACTTTAAAGCTGCTTCGGGAAGCGAAACGGCCGAAAAAGGATTGTGTCCTTTGGCTTGAACGTTACGATAACGCACCTTGTTGATCAATGAATCAGGAGACTGAAATGGCAGACGCGTAATTACCAACAGTTCAAGCTTTTCTTCCGGAAGATCGATTCCTTCCCAGAAACTTCCCGCTCCAAGCAAAATGCTTTTTGAAGAAGTCAAAACGAACCGTTTCTTCAATTTTTCGGGAGTTCCGTTCACTCCCTGAGCCAAAATCTCTCTTTTTTTATTCAGTCCGCGGATCGAAAGTCCATTGTAAACCGCTTCGATATCCTCCAAAGAATTAAACAGAACCAACGTTTGCAAAGAGGTTTTTTCAATAATGTCTGCCAACGCATCCGTTAAATATGCATGATATTCAGCCTTGCTGAGCATTGACGAAAGATCGGGCGAGTCCGTCGCAAAGACGGCTCTTGCCTGATGAGCATAGTCAAATTCGCTTTGGTATCGTTTTGTCAAAACGTCGTCATCCAGCCTAAGCTGATTTTTCGTATAATCTTCGGTCTTCTTCGTGAATAAAAGCGCCCCGCACATCACGATATGCTTAAAATATCCGTAAACTCTTTCTTCAAGATATTTTCCGGCTTCAAGTCTTGAAAAGCACAGGCGCAAATGCGTTTTAGGATTATTTGGCGAGTGTTTCATCCAAACCAGCGTTGTTTCGTCCATTTTTTCGAGTTCGGAAAATTCCAGCAAATGCCACTTTTCCATTGATTCGACAAGCTTTTCGCAATCAATAAACCAATCAGTCAGAAGATTTACGGCCTCGTGATCAAGCGTCCCGGCATCAAGTGCTCTGAAAAAGCGCTGCTTCATTTCCGTCATCTGCCCTAAAAGTTCGGTATACGCCTTGGTCGTCTTCAAAAAAATCGCAAAATTTTCTTTTAAAAGGCCCAAAACTTTATTTGGAGAAAGCAGCGTTTCAACGAATTCTTTTTTTGATCCGCCCTTTGTTCTGACGTATCGTTCCCAAAACTTCTCTCTGATGAACGGCACGGAATGGTCGATTATCTGAATATTGCGCAAAATCGTTCGATATTCGTTTTTCGTCAGAAAATGCTGCCTGATCAGTCCTTCAAACGAAAATGAAATGCGCGACTCCATCGAAACAAGCAGCGTATCTGAATAAATCTTGACCAAGTCAAAATCAAAAACAGAACCGCCCTGTTCCATTGCAACGCTCGGAATGTTTTGGGCCTCATCCAAAATCAGATTGGCCTTTTTCTTGCCGATTTCTTCGGCATGGCGCACCAGATAAGAATGATTGGTAAAGACGAAATCCGCAAATTTGACTCTGACGTCCCTCAGCCTCACAAAATCAAGCCCGTAAAATGCGCTTTTATCGGACAATGACCCGACTCCCGCATGTTTAATCATTTTAAACAACTGAGCTCGATAGGTCGTCAGACGAAGTTCATCCATATCACCGGTCGTCGTTTGCCAAAGCCAGGACAAAATGCGCATCTGAAGCAAACGCGTCTGATTGTTCATCGGAATCTTGAGCGTATGACTGAATTTTTCAAGATCGATATAATGTCCGCTGCCTTTCATGACTTCATACGTGAAATCGAACGGAACGATCTTTTTAAGCAGCGGCACGGATTCCTTGACGATCTGATCCAGCAAAGCCGTCGTCGACGTTGAAACCACGGTTGAAGCTCCTTCTTGAGCCTGATATGCGCCCGGCACGAGATACCCGAGCGTCTTGCCCATGCCCGTCGGAGCCTGAACCAAAAGCATCTTTTCATCATCGTTGAAGTGCTCGTAGATATCGTTCATCATTTTTGCCTGTTCTTTTCTCCAGTCGATAACTCCCGAAAAAAGCCGGGACTGCTCAGCCTCAGTTTTCGGAAATTTATCGTCAAAGCCCTTTTTGACCTCAAAACGAGGTCGTCTGAGCACGATTCCATCAACTTCGATGTGCTCTTTGTCCAACATTTCATATTGTTTTCGCTTATTTTCATATGCCTGCAAAATGCACTGCTTCGTTTCATAAAGGAGCGCATCAGAGAGCTTGAGCAGACTTTTCAGCAAGGCTTCCGGCATTGAAGCAAGTTTCTTTTGCAACAGGATGAAAAGTTCGGCCGTTACGAAAGCATCGCTGTCCGCATGATGAGGATGCTTGTGTTTGAATCCCAGAAAATGTGCAAGATCTCCCAAACGGTATGAAGCAAGCGTCGGGAACGCGATTTGCGCAAGCTGGACGGTGTCGATCCCTTCAATGTCAAGTTTCGGAAATCCGATGCGTTCAAATTCGCTGTTCAAAAAACGGTAATCAAGTTCAATATTGTGCGCAACAAAAACCGTGTCGCTTAAAAGCGCATAAATCGTCCCAGCGACTTCATCAAACGTCGGAGCGTTTTTAACGTCCTTATCCGTGATGTTTGTTAAATTCTGTACGTCTTCCGGAATTTTTCTCAGCGGATTGATTAAAGTCGAGAACGTATTGACGATTTTGTTTCCTTCCGTAAAAACGCAGGAAAACTGTATCAAGCGCTCACTGCCGTTCGGATTGGTGCCCGTCATCTCGAGATCGACGACAGCATATGTTTGCAAATTAGACATTTTTTTCACCAATTTCGTTTTAAAATTTGCCGAATCGCCCAAAAATTCCAGGCGATGCTCTGCATTTCGTTTCTGATTGCCTACCTTTAAGTTTACCACATCTTATTGCCTGATTAAACTTCCCTACTTGTAGGCAAAAACAATTACTAGTATAACTATTTTAGTCTACTCTTACTTGCTCAAGCCGCTTTATATGCGCAAAAAAAGGTATCACTTGCTCAACCTTGACCAGTGATACCTTTTTTTGTTGTCCTTTTTGTTGTCCGTATTGTCTACTTCGTTCCGTTGAGCTCTTCAAACCTCTCGTCAATCATTTTACGCAGTTCCAACAGGTCATCTTCAGTCGCCTTATTGCGTATAAAACTTCGTGCCGCTCCACGGGAACTGAGATAGTTCCTGTGAGCCTTATTTGCGTCATTCCACTTTTTAGTAGCTTTTTTCTGTGCTTCTGTTTCCGCCATATTAGCCTCCTATTTAAAAATCCAAGTTAAAATGCACAATATGATTATGATGATTGAACATGCAATTCCAATATAATCTCTCGTCTCTTTTTTCATATCTTTATCATCCGATTCATGTTATAATGAGTACACCTAAACAAGGGGGCTTCCCCCTTGCAGGTCTGCAGTAAGCTTAAACTTACTTGAAGAGGAATGTCAGAATCGAAATAATCAAGGAAAGGATTTCAACAACAACCCTGATTGTTTCATGACGCTCCTCTTTTTCTTTGCATCTTTTTTCCGTTCGGATGATTTTCACCTCCTCCCTACATTATTTATTATAGTTCATTAACTATACGAAGTCAACCTTTTTCTTAAAAATTCCTACTTTTTTAACTAAAAAAATATCCCCCGTTCGGCACGGGGGATTACGAAGCTATTGTATGTTATTTTTCGTTTATATTATACCGGCAAAATACATTCCTATACATTTACTCTGTAGAGCATATGTTAATTATAGCATCATTTTTGTACACTTTCGCACATTTGCGTACATAATTACGTACATCAGTAGTTTATAGCATACGTTTTTCGTACACTTTCGTACATCAGTAGCTTAACCGTTGTCCAGCCAAAATTAAGTTAGGGTTGCTGATGTGATTGCGACTAGCCAGTGAGCTTACTGATGTGCCTAACCGACTAGCAATGCTGCTCAACGTGTCACCATGGCTCACTGTATACGTGCGTGTTGTCTGCCCACTGATGGTCAGCTTGTCGCCCGGGTGGATAACAGTGTAAATCGTCTTCCCGTTGCATGCTGCTAACGTATACATAGACAGTCCATACTTAGCCGCAATGCTCCACCAAGAGTCTCCAGGCTTAACAACATAAGAGCTAGTATTGATATTTTTAACTGGTTTTGCACCGTTTTTGATTGTGCCCTTAACTTTAATTTTTTGCCCTGGATGAATAACGTTGTTGATCGACATGCCATTAAGCTGTGCCAACTGATACATGTCCATGCCAAAATGATTTGCGATTGACCACCACGAATCGCCAGGCCGAATAGTATAATAACTCCCAGAAACAGTAACAGTCGGCTTAACCGCCACGGCATTTTTAACATCTCCTTTAATAACAGAAACAAGTTCCACGTTTCCATCAGTACCATGCCAGTTATCCGCAAATTGCCACATCGCTACATAGTTCATTGACGGAAAATAAGCAAAATCCGGAGCTAACTGTAATCCGGTTGTCTTATAGCTAGCAACCCACAGACACGTTCCAAACTGCTTGCCAATGCGCTCAATATCTACATATCTTTTCATATAATAAGCACCGCTATATAGTAGCGGTTTATACCCCGCGCCTTTAACGGCTGACATAAACTCAATGACTGCATCGGTATTGGCTGTGCTTGACATCGATGCTCCCTGCTCGTAATCCAGCGCAATAGCAGCTCCCTGTTTTAACCCTGTCCTGTGCGCATCCGCTACTGCATACCTGGCCATCTTTTGCGCGAGCAATCTATCTGATCCAAACTGTCCCCAGAAATAGCCTGCAACATCTTGACCGCTTTTTGACGCATTGGCCAGCTGTGCCGAAGCTTTTGGATTTTGATAATGTTCTCCTTCAAAGCCACCGGAACCGCCTAGCTTGACAATGGTAAATTCAGACCCTAGCTGTTTGCGTTGTAGCATGTACTCAAAATCACTAAATTGATAGCTGGATACGTCCTGACCTAATCGATTTGCCTGCGCGTTTTGACTGCATAAAAAAAGCCCTGCGCAAGCAAGGCTAGCAATTACGATTTTAATCTTATTTTTCATTCATTGCACCGTCCTTTGGAACAGATACAACGCCAAGAATCGTTAGAATAGTCAGTACTGTATTGATACAGTCCTGTGCTGATGCAATTTTTCCCGTCAAATCCAGTCCCATAATCTGAGCCAGTTGCTGTACTAACAACAGAATCGCAGAAACGAGCGCAACCAACACCGTCTTGTTAAGCGTACCATCTGCGTTGTACAATGCTTTCTTAATTTTATCAACCATTTTTTGATTCCTCCTTAAGCGCATGGATTTCAGTTTCATGCTCAACCAATTTGAGATCATGACGTCTCAGGTCGTCATTAATCTTGTCGATTTCAACTTCTTGCTTGTGAAAATTGGAATTCAGCGTCTTTAAATTGTCGTTAAGCTCATTTAGCGACATTCTAAGCGGCGATAATACGTCTGACATGCCCTTTTTAAGTAGCTTGCTCAACGCAGTCGTAACAACCCCTATTAGGGTAGCTAAGCTGAGGATTTCTCCCCAACTCAGTCCCCATAACCCATGAATCAAACTATCACCTCAATCTTATTATCCTACCCGCCCTCCGCATACATAGCAATTAAGCCATTACCGTATCTTCTGGGAACATCTTGTCATAGTCAGACTTGGCAAAAAGACCAACCTTCACAAAAAGCTGCACATTTTCTTTAGTGAAAAGGCCCATTTTATAAAATTCACTTACGATATCATAGCTATACATTTTGTTTATCCTCCTTATTAGCAGCATTCTGCAACATCAAAGTAGCAACGGTACTCTGCAGCAAAGTAACTTGATTGGTCAGCTTGGCTAGCGTCAGCATTTGTTGCGCTTGAGCCGTTTGGTCTGCCGTAGGTTGTTGAATATTCGTACCAGGATCAGCAGGGTGTGCTGTATCATATTCCTCTTTCGTTGCCCCTGTCCAGGTTTGGGTCTCTGGGTGCCACTTAATCGGTTCGTACAGTCCAGCCCCGTTTCCGTCAAGAGGAGCAACTTTAGTTGCGTTGGCCGGCATGACCGCATCATCACCTATTAAGTCAGAGTGCGTATACGTATTGTTTTCATCGTAATAGTAGATTAGCATGATTTTCCTCCTTAATTATAGAGAATGTATGATACCATGTACGGGAAACCACTTCCAGAAGCAATTGCCGTACGAGAATAAACGGTTAGAGTACTATTTGTAGTTATACCTAAATCTAATTTAATTTCATCAACAAAACGTTTACTTGTCAGTTCTTGCGTTTTTGAATACCCATTAAGAGCAGCCTTAGGGATTGATGCCACCTCTACATATTTCCACACATCCAACTTAGGTAGTTTAATCCAGGCATATACATTTAGTATAGAGAAATTAACGAAATCTAAGCGCGTTAAACTGCTTCCACTAGAAATTTCACAGCCATTTTTAGCCGTTACAGCATTATCCCATCTGGTAATTTTAAGCGCGCTAGGTTGTACCAACGATGGAACGTTAAGCAGCGCATCCCATCTCGTGCGCGGGAAAAACTGCGTGTTAGATCCATCTGATAGTTGTGCGATATACGTCATAGTTTACACATCCTTTATCTTAGTAATTTTGACTATTTGCAGAGTGTCCAACTTGGTTTTGTCGGTGTACGACATCAGACCGTTGGTTTTCTGCGTAGCGTTTGCCGTTGTCGTTGCGTTTTGTCCAGCTGGTCCTTGGGGGCCGCGCGGACCGGTAGCTCCAGTTGCTCCGGTTGCACCGGTTGCTCCTGTAGCCCCTTTTGGGCCTTGAGGGCCTGTCGCACCGGTCAAGCCACGAGGGCCTGTTGCTCCAACTTCGCCTCTGTCTCCTTTATCGCCCTTATCACCTTTCAAAGAACGAATCCAATCAGTTGCCGTGCCCTTAAACCCCTGGATAACAGCGATGTCATATGCGCTTAACCCGTTAGTTCCGTCTTTTCCGTCCTTGCCGTTGACCGCTCCTGGTATCACGTATTTTTTTAAATATTCGTGCAAATCCAGTACGGCATCAGCGTGTGTTTGCGGGAAGAACTGTTGCTCATCGCCATTTTCCTCAAGTTCCATCATTTTCTTGATTTTAGCCACGATTTACACATCCTTTACCTTGTCAATTTTTAGCCGTGTAGATGACGTCACCGTCAAATCACCATCTGACCCGTCCCCACCCGTTATCTGCACAAGCGGGGACAGGCGCAGATTCTCACTGTCCTTTGCGATGTCTTTGACGCACAAGATATGCAGTTGCGGATCTACCTGTCCTGATTGGTAAAACGTATTGAGATTGAGCTGCATTGCGTCAAGACGCATCTTAAGCGTCTGATACACGGCACCGGCAACGTCGATTCGCGCATTTATGACTTCAGCATTGTCAGTCTTGGCGTTCAGGACATTCTCAAACTCCTGTGAAAGCTTGTTGGCCAAATTGCGCAACGCTTGCTCCTCGTTGTTTGCATGATTTTTGTAATCAAGAACCGTCTGCCTGTCATCATACACGTCAGCAGACGTCTGTTCTGCAAGCCTGGCCAACGATTCTCTCACGTCAACACCATACATTTTCTGGCGCAACCACTTAGCCAACGTTTTATTTGCCTCAGACACCTTGGATTGGTCAACAGGACTATCAGTCGGCATGATATGCGTCGGATCCCTGTAATCTACTGTCATTAAATCACTCCCTAGACAAAAATCTGATTGTAACTGTAGCTGCAGTCCAGACTCGCTCCATTGTATTTGTCAGTGTACTGCCATGCGTCAGCTATTGCCGGCTTGGACGATGCACCCCAGCTGGCGACCCACTTGTATTTGGCATGACTGTCGAATCTACTGCTGAACCATGAAGCACTGGAATAGTCGCAGGTATTGACATACCCTGCATCACTAAGGACCTTGTTAAATGCATCCACCTCCGCAGTCAGCGTTGCCTTGTCCTTGGCAAGAGAACTGTCCTCAACGTCGCACGATACAACAGCAGTTGTCGGTATACCTTTGGCCTTGAGCTTGCCTAAGAACCAGTGTGCTTCCGCCTGTGCATCGGCGACGGACACTGCCAGCAGATAGTGGTACGCTCCTATGAATTTCATACCGGCGGCTATGCCACGGCTCTTCTGTTCGTCAAACAATGGATTGAGATACGCACTGCCCGCTTCCGAGCCTTCGGTGAGCTTGATCATCAAGCCCTTAACTCCGCTCTGGTGCAAGCTGTCATACCATGCCTGATTCTGACTTCCGTTGTTCGATGACAGGTCAATGAATTTACCGCCGGCGGTCCACGTTCCGGTGTTACCGCCGTTGCTCTCAAGCTGCTTTACCCTCTCGGAAAGCCTGGTATAGCTGTCTGAAAGCTTACTGTAACTGTCGGAAAGCTGCTGATTTTGTTTGGTTAAGTCCTCGATTTCCTTGTTTGCTTTTGTCTGACGTGACATCAGACGGTTGATCAGTGCCTTCTGCGCGTCGGTTTCCGACCGGTGCTGTTCACGATATGCCGTCAAGTCTATCGGATTGTCGCTGAGGGTGATGGTTGAATCGGCGATGTTGAGCAGGTCCAATGACATGGCCACGATGCGTTCCGTCGCATACAGACCCTCCAGCTGATTGACAATGCGGACATAGGTCCCGCATTCAATCATTCCGATAGTTTCTTCCAGGAAAGACAAATCGATATAACCGGCTTGAAGCTGATATTTAATCGCCTTTTGAGCATTAAGAAAAGCCCTGCCTTTTGCAAGCAGAGCCTGTGGCGTTGTTACGTCTTCCCACGTTTCAGTTTTGACATGGATTCCGAATTGACTGATCAGCTGATCGTCACGCAGATAGTCGTTTCCTCCATTAACGCTGGCAATTGTTAAGTGCGGACTTGAAACGTCGGTACTGCCGTCATTGTTCTGACGTTCCTGAGTTGCACCAAGTGGCTTGAGCACCGTTACGATTTCTGTCGGGTCAACGTTTCGTGAGCTTGAGACCATATTATGCGAAAGCTCGATTCTCTGCGGGCATTCCGACGATATCTCAGGTTCATAGTCCAGGAACAGTTTCCCGCCTTCATTTCGGAGTCTCATCTCACCGCCCAGACGACTGACAAGCTTATCCTGTATGTTAGTCCAGGTATCCTGCGTGTCATCAGTAAACCGATATACATTATCAGTTGAGTTCGTGACTGTGACGTCTCCAAGCGTTATCTGCTTGTATGACTCAACTTGTTTGTTATGCTCCGTAACAAGCGCCCGAAGGAAGTCCTTTGGCGTCGTGTTATGAAACTCCTTCCACGGCTGAACGCTGTCATGCAGAAAGCCCTCCAGTCCTTCGCAGACCGCCTCCTTCTGTACTGTTCCCGACGAATCCATACTGTCGGAATACGTGAGAACCCGCCCTTCAAAAAGCGTCAGCCCTTTATCCGGACGGGTTACCTTGACAAAGCACGTATAGGGAACAATTTCCGTATACATCGCATGCGTCGGATCTATATCGAACGTAAATGAATCATATGTCGTCGTGCTTTTCGATAGCACCGCAGAAACAAGCCTGTAGTTTGGGAAGATGTCCGAGTTGAGCACCTTCTCTTCACCATTCCAACCGTTTCTGATCGTAATGCGAAATCCCTTTGTCATGGCCATTCCTCCGTCCAGTTGAACTTGACGTGACCGGCACCTTCCAGATTGACCGTATTCTCGCCCGGCATCAGCTCCAGGTAAGGATTGACATTGTCCCCGGCTTTAAGCGCGAAGACGTGGTCATTGACTGACGCAGACATGGCCGTGGAGCAGGTCACAGTCAACCGAACCCGGTTATGACCTGTATTTATCAACAGAATGCTCTCATGACCGTTAACCGTTACTTCCAAATTAGAGGCTGCATCAAGATTAAAGTAGAACGTGTCCCAGACGTCATCGTAGCAGCGCTTCAGGCGATATGCGTAGCACTGAAATACGACCGTCACCTTGCAAAAATTCCAACCTTCTTCGATTGTCGGAGCGGTCTGAACTTCGGCCATGAAAGCATAGCCCGGCATGGCATCATCCTTGAGCAATGTCTTTCCAGTAGGCTTCATCAACCAGTTCATCAGTTCCGTCAGTTTCTGATTCATCAATGACAGGTTCTCCTGGCCGTATGGCAGACGGCAGGGAAACGTCACTGTCCGTTCATCGTACGTGTTGAGGCCGTACAAGTCGCTCAAATCGATATATCCCGTACGGTACGGCAACTGCAGCTGAGACTTGCGCTTGGACGGCATTGTCACTGTCTTTTCTGCCAGCACTACCAGCTCGAAATCGCTCGAGTGGTGACCGGCAAATTCGAAACCATATGGTCTAGATTCTTGTGTCAATCGACATCCCCCTTCCTAGCATCGTATCTCTTCTATTCCTTTCAACTGATCCGTACTGTTCATAGCTGCGGGCAAAACTGGAGCCGTCGACTTTCAACTGTTTGTTGGCAATGGCGTCAAGCTTCTGCCCGATATCTGCCAGTTGCCTGTCAGCATTGCCCGAACTGAGAATGCGCAGCACTTCAATCTGTTCTTCGCTGGCACCGAATATCTTAGACAGCATGGTCAGCATTGCGCTCAAAGTCTGTTCAAGTCTGTTGTTTGACTTCTCAGACTCAACATCGGATTTGGATACTCCCTGATGATTGTCGGTGCGGGCAAAATAGTCCAATGATTTCTGCATGAGCTGATATGCTCTTGACCGTTTTGACAAATCCAGTGGAATGACCATTTCCGGAAGGTTTTGCTCAGCCATCTCATACACTCCGTGAGTGGAGACCAGGCCGCCGTTGGCATAGCCATGTCCCTTGCCAAGAGCCGAAAGACTTGCGCCGTATCTCGTGCGAGCATAGTTCAGTCCGGCAAGCATGTTGTCATAGCCATTCCAGATATCCTTGTGTCCGGCAAGAGCGTATGCATTGAACGTGCTTCGCTTTGTCTGCATGAGACCGAGTGCCGGACCCGAACCGTCTCCGTCAGGGTCTGCTCCGGGCTGTTTAGCATGCGGATTGCCGCCGGATTCCGTATTGATCTGTCTGAGCACCTTGCTTACCATGGCACTGCTTGTGGAGAGCCCCAACTTAGCCAACGCCTTCTTGACATAGGGTTCCCATCTCTTTACACCAGACCCGCTTGGATTTGTGCCACTGTCATCATAACTCTTCAGCAGCTTCTTGAAGGCCTGTATTACCGGATTTATCAGTGATTTTTTGGCCATGTTCCTTGTCTGATCCATCAATGTTGTGTGAGTGAAACTGAACGCCTGAACACTTGGCCAGTGACTGAATCCTCTGGCAATCCATTTAACCGGTTTCTTCAAGACGTCAAGCACGCTGTCGGCAATGTCCAGTGCCTTGTCCTTAATGCTTCCGATAAAGCCGGACAGTGAGAACGTACCTGTGGCATAGCCCGGAAGAGTGCCGGAATAACTGCCGGCCATCACTCTTGCTGTGTCACGTGCATTCAGCACCTGTTCGCCTTGATTAAGCGGCGCAACTTCAGCTCCGTGTCTTCCAACGATTCTGGCGGACTTGCTCCAGGGCGTATAGACCAGCTCGGGACCGGCTTCTCCGACCAGGGCAAGGCCGGTACGTGCAACACCACCGTTGGCATAGGAACTGATTCTTGACGCCGGTCTGTATGAGCCGACATTTCCCTTGTACGACCCACCGAATGCGTGTACGACAGATGACCATGCATCAGACAGGAACTTCAGAGTGTTGTGAACAGCGGCACCCCAGGCATTATATGATTTGATGCCGTTGTTGCCTTCAGCTACAATATTCTGACTTACAGACTTGTTCTGCTTTCTGGCTTCATCTACAACTTGATTGTGCTTGGCCTTGGCGCTTCCGACAATCTTGTTCTTTGCCTCATTGGCAACGCTGACAGTAGTATCACGCTCCGATTTGGCATTGGCGATATCCTTGTTCATCATATCCTTGGTGTAGCCTGGAATGTCCTTGTTCATTCTCCTGTACTGTTCCACTTTGCCTTTGTAGGTCTGCTGCGCTTTGGCAACAGTTTCCTTGCGCGTTTTCTCAGCTTGCTCAATTAGCTTTTTAGTTTCGCGGGCCGATTTATTAATCAGATCCCGTGCTTCGTTATCGCTTATTCTGCCCTTGTCCTTGCGTAGTTTATCGAGAATTTCCTTCTGCTGCCTGGAACTTGTACCCATTTCCTTAGCAATCGACTTAGACAATGACTGCAGCTTGCTCAATCGCTCCTTATTGTACTTTTCAGTAATTTTTTTCTTTTCATTGGCCGTATTTCTGGCGATTTCAGCCTGTTCCTTCTTCTCAGACCGGGCAAGCTTCTCCCGTTTTGCCTTGAACTGCTCCTGTACCTTTCTCACGGCTTCCTCACCAGTGTAAGTTCTGCCCTTTATCTGTACATAACCGGATTCCCTGACCCCTTTGATAGTTTCAGCTTCATCCTTTGCCAGTTTCTCGCGTTTCTTGTTATAGGTGTACGTAATCCGGTTTACATTGCCCTGTCCGTTGGCAGTGGCCGTTTTCAGGTCTTCGTTGTACTTGTTTGTTGCCTTTATAAGACTGTCATATGTCTTCTTCTGACTGGACTGTCGCTTCTTGTCGGCATCATCGATTCCCTTAATGTACTCTTCATACTGTTTTTTGCTAATCTGGTGCTGCTTGTACATCTGCTCGACTGCACGTTTTTCAGCATCCGCCCTTTTTTGCGACTGCCTTTCAGCAGTACGAGCGACAGAGGCATAGAAACCTTCAAGCGTAGCCTTGGCTTTGTTCAGACTCTTGTCATCAGACTGAACCGACATCTTGATTACCGACAGGTCCGCCTTGTCCATTGACTTCCGGATATCATCAGATACGCTCTTCTGCGCTTTGGTAAGTGAGCTCTTTTCAACCTTGACCTTGCCCACCTTGACCGTGGTTCCGTCATACATAGTGACATAACCAGTTTCAGCAATCTGTTTCTGCTGCTCCTTTGCAGCTTTCTTAACTGCATTGTTGAGTCCCTTGACGATTTTCTGCGCTATGGACGTGCTGCCAAGCATATTCCCTATAGAAGAGCCTAAAGCCGCCCCCATGGGTCCGCCAGCAGCAAAACCAACACCCGCTCCGATAGCGGTGCCAGCAACATTTGCAGCAGCTTTTACTTCGGAAGACTCCGAACCCGTCTTGACGGCTTTGGAAATATATTTTCCTACACTGACTACCGCAATGGCTGCACCAGCAATTCCCATTAATTTAGTTCCAAATCTCGAAACGAATCCAGCAAGCTTTGCGCTTTCCCCAGCAGCCGCAACACTCTTCGTTACACCTTTTTCCACCGCACAGGATGTCGCAATACCTTCTTCTACTCCTTCGGCTATTTTCGCGCTTTGAACTGGTTTAGACATCTTTTTTTCAGCATCTGCTGCAGAACTACCGACATATGAATTACTTGCGAGCGTCTTCGCCTCGGCAAGAGATTGATACCCAAACGTGAGCGCCTTTACTTCTGCTTGCTCTTCTGCAACCTTAGATCCAAATCTACCAAATACGGTTGCCAGTTCTTTTATCTTGAGCGTGAAATTTATAATTTTGTCAGCAATCCATATTTTTCCCAATATATTGGCTATATCAAGAATTACACCGCGATACTTGATTGCACTTTCAGCAACGGTCAGTAGTTTCCTGGCAACTGATCCCACGCCTTCGGCCATGGCCTTGACATCTTTCTGGAAATCCTTCTGACCGAACAATTCCCCTAATTCCTTGGTTGCCTCAGTCATGTACGGCAGTAATTCTGCACCAAATTTGATTTCAAGATCTTCCCATGCCTTCTTGAACTTTTCATTGTTGGCCTGAGCGGTTTCCGAGTTCTTTTCCGACAGTGTCTGTACGTACTTGCCCTTGTCAGCTGCTTCCTGTGTCTTCTGAGTAAGTTCGCCCAACCGTTGAGAATTCTCGGCAAGAATCATGCCCGCCTGTTGACCTGTCGTGCCGAACAGACTGTTGAAAACGGCGTTCTTTTTAGTCTTGTCCATTGACTCGGTGTGCTTCTGCAACACTCCCATTATGTCTGTCATGGATTTGAGATTCCCGTTAGCGTCAACCATCTCCTCCTTCTTGATTCCAAGATTGTCAAGCACTGAGTTCTTCTTGCCGATTGCCTTAACGGCAGACACCAGTGAGTTGATTACTTTGCGCAGACCTGTACCCATTTGTTACCGCAGGGGCTCTTTATCCCCTGCTTCTGCATGTTTCCATGCAGTTCAGACTATATCTTCATCCCTTGCGGGAGCTTTGCCTTCGTGGAAATTTCCGCATGAAAAAAGCGAGCCTTCAGAGACTCGCTTGATTTTTAGCTTACTTTTTCTAGTCGTTACACCTTCCCGCCGTTTCTGACGGGCTTGGCTCGGGATCAACATATCACTTGAATAACCCACCGATAAACGAAATTACGCCGCCGACAGCAAGGATAGTGAATATAAATGCAAATGCAAATGCATTTTTAAAGAAATTGTCAATCCAATCCATCGGTGATGGTAAATCACACAACCCCCAAATGAAAGCAATTATGCAGACGACTACAAGAACTGCCATTGTCTTACCATCGCCTTTTTTCCACTTGTACATGCTATCACCTCCGTAAAGCGTTTATCTTCTTGAGATTATTATATCATGATTTAGCCTTCCCCGAATTAACAAAGTTGTTTTTCAAAGCAATTTCTCGCTAAGCGGCCAGTTTTACCAAAGCCTTGTCTGCTTCCAAACCATTATTACTCAAAACACCCATGGCACTTGCCGTTTCAGACAAACTGAATCCCGCCTGATGAGCTGTAGCCGATACATAAGACATCCCGATGCCCAGAGACTGGAATGATGTTGACGTAACGTCAGCAGAATAGGCCAAGGTGTTGACGGCCTTCTTTGTCTGAACCGTCATCTCCCTGGCGGAACTGAGCTGTTTTCCGTTCTTGTCAACGGTCATCCCGAATCCTTCAAGCGTCTGAGACGCAACTTCAACTACATCAGAGAAATCATCCCCCGAAGCAATGGAACCCTGAAGTTCGGTGTTCATTGCACCAATTGCCTGCTTGCTTGTGTAGCCGCGCTTGACAAGTTCCAGATAAGCGTCAGCGATGTCTTTTTGAGACTTACCATACTTCAGTGAGTATTTCTCTCCGTCAGACTGCATGATTGCAACCGCCCTGGTTGCCTCGACGACGCTTTCCCCGCCCGTCACCAGGTTATTCTTGATGACATTGTACTGACTGCTGAGTTCAGACGCCTTCTCCGAACCTTTCAGGCACGCCCCTGAAAAAGCTGAAACTGCAGCACCACCAACCATAGCTGCAGTCTTTATCTCGTTAAACGATTGCTTAATCGTTGACTTCAGTTTCAGCGTTCCGTCTCTTAGCCTATTTAGAGAATCAGGCCACATTTTCGTGACCTTTATCTGATTCCTGATCTCAGCTTCATTCTGTCTGTAGCTGAGAGTGAGGTCCTCGACCTTTGCCTTCTGTGACTGGTATGCACTTGAGGTTTCACCGGAAACCCTTGCCGTTTCCTGAAGAAGCAATTTTTCCTGTTTCAACTGAATTTCAAGTGATTTCCGAACGCTTTCCAACCCCTTCAGCTTTGCCCTGGCGGCTTCATTTGTCCGTCCCTCAGTTTCAAGAGCATGAGCATATGAGGTGGTAATGTCCGTCACTCTCGACGTTGCGTTGCGGACTTCGTCAGTCCTCTTAGTCAGCGTTTCAAGATTTCGTATTGCCTGAAGGTGAAGCTGATTCTCCTGAGAACTGATGGATTTTGCTTTTTCTTGTTGGGACGTAAGACTAACAATTGCTCTTTTAGCAGCATTGATTTGATTTTCATATCTCAAATACGTTTTCTGTCCTTTGTCAGTCGTAAGATCCAAACCTTTTTGCTCTGTTGTCAGTAGCTCAATCAATTTCTCCTGTGCCTTAATGGCCCTTCCTGCATCGGTAACCTTGTTAGCATACGCAGCCATTACGCCTTCACCGGCACTGATTTCAGCAAAATTAGTCCTCATTGCATTTTTCAAGGCATACGCTTCTTGTCGAATTACCTGCAGTTTTCTCCCCATTTCGCCATCATTCAAGTCGATAGAAAATCGATACCCTTGAATCTCTTCCATGTTAGTGTCCTCCTTTCATCAGTGATCTAGCAAATGCGCCAGCGTCAACTATGCGTTCTTCACGTGGTTTAGATATCAATGCCGTCTGCATATCGGAAAATGAAGACCTGTAGTAGTCATCCGGCAATACGCCATTTTCCATTAACAGTTGCTTTGCCATGTAATCAATATCATCACTTAGCTGTTTGAGCTGCAGATTCATTCTGCGTCTGGCTTTTTTGGGTCTTCACCATCCGGAAGATCATCATCACCATTAATCGATGCCATATCAATTCCAAGGAATTGTCGTGCCATTTCTCTGAAAACATCATACTGATCAGAAAATGATGCTTCATCGAGCTTTTTTCGTTCGGATTTGCTAAGTTCGAGCATATCTTCCAAAATGTTTGGCACTTCGTCAACGATGAACCCCATCATGGCAATCGGGTTATCTTCAATCTCTAAAATTTTGTCATTCCAGTTGGTAAAATTCCTGATAAACTTCTTCACGTTGGTGTTTGAATCAATCAAATTCCAATTCTTTTCAGGGAACCCCAGAACATTTCCGCCAATTTTAACTACTTTTGCCATTATATCTTTTCCTTTCCGTTATTCGTCTCACATTTCTCGTCTCTGTCGCTTAGCTTACTTATTCATGTGGTCCTGCAACATCAGAAGATTCTGCTGTAATGAACTTCTGGGTTGATCCAAATACCTCATCGAACATCTTTTTCAAACTGAAATTTTGTGCACTTTCGTAATAAATCTTAAATGTTTTATTCCCCAATGCAGGAGAAGCAAGTGCAGTAAATGTCATCTGCTCAGTCTCTCTAGTTTGAGCAGTATCAGTATTTGACTGCACGTTCTGCTGAGTTTCGTTGAAAACTCCACGCGGAAACGCGAAATAAATTGCCTTGTTTTCGATTTCATCGTGAGACTTAACAATCAACGCGCTTTCAATGGTATCATCAGTATCGACGTACCCGCCATTTACAAGCTTACGTCCAAGCAATGCTTGCTTAACAGCGACGTTGACTTGATTATATGTCAATGCAACAGATGGCGCCGATGGCGGGTTGCTTACGTCCACAAGGGCATCGTTGCCATAGACCTTTGTCAATGTTCCTGACAAACCGGTAATATTTGCCGTTGTGGCACCTAAATTGCCTTTTTTCTTGGAAGTATCGATCTCGTAAACGCCCGTTTCAGAAACACCGCCTTTATCAACACCAACAATCACATTTCCATCTTCATCTTTAATACCAACATATGTTGTTTGTAAACCTACTACAGCCATATTCAGACCTCCATTTTAAAATTAAATTTCAACGTATTAGTTATATTTTTGCTATCCAAACTAAGGACATGACCCGCATCAGAGCAACAATACACTTCATGCTCCCTCAAAACCTGTTTCAGATGCCGTTCCAACTCATCCATGTCGCCCACATAATCTCTAGGATAATAAAAATCAATCTGTACTCGCTTATTGCTATACAGGACATTATCATTGCCATAATCATCACCGGTTCCGACATCTTCCGTAATCAATACGAGCACATCAGAACTGACGGAAGAATCGTCAATGTAAAAAGTAAAAATATTTTCTGGCACAATGCCAGGAATATCGCCAATGTTATCAGATATGATGCTATAAACATATGCGGCAGGTGTCACAATTTCCCCACCTTTCTATCAATTGTTGATTTAAGAGACTGCTTAACCGCCTCCTGAATCTTGCCTCTTGAAGCATGCTCTGCCCGCTCCCAGAAATGCTTTCCAGGAACATGCTTGTGACTTTTGCCATTACGATCGGTAGCAATCCAACCGTCATTCTGGAATCTAGCAATGTATCCACGCGATGACTCAGAAGAAAAACCCACTTCAACTCTTCCGTCAGGGTGACATTCCTCTACAATTGCATCTTGTATATGAGGAGTTTTCCCCTTGTATTCGGTATCCGAGCGAGGCGTTGCAGCTTTTAGGTTCTTTTTGAAAATATCTGCGCCAGATTTGTTGGCCTTCAGTTTGTCATCTATCGTCAGGCCTTGTGCCAACCTACTGAGCAATGCTTCAAAATTACCTTCATTTTCAACCGACTTAGCCATTCGAATCCACCTTCTTAAGCGTAACCAAATCAAAACCGTCAGGCGACAATCCATCATCGGATTTAATACTTTGAATATCATACGTTAATCCCTTGACTTGTACTTTAAATTTATCGGTAATCTTAGGATTATGCCGTACAAAAATTATCATTGCGATACTCTGATCTATGCCATGATAAGCAATACTGTCAGACATCGATAATGAATATTTGCCATACCACACTGCAAAATCAGCAACAAAGCCTTTAATAGGCCTGCCGGTATTAGGGTTCTTTTTACCGGTTTCTCCCATGTGTCCAAATAATGCCTTGCCCCTCATGCGACTTGGGTTAAGACTCTTCAATCGCATCCACCTCCCCGCGCATTTGGCTAATCAAGGCATTCATCGTCGCATTCATCGTGGTTACCGTACCAGTTACTGAGGTCATGCGATACGTATAGTACGTTGATGCCAGTGCCAAAACTGCTGTATCAAAACGAGTATTATTTACATAGTAATCTTCATCAGCTCCGACTGCATTTTTAACAAATGATTCTGCCGCGTCCAGATAGCCAGTTAGCAAAGCATCATCTGCATCATCATCAACACGTAACGAGTCCTTGAGCATCTCTAAACTAACCGCCATCTAATCACTCCTTACTTAGAAGCTGTGGAAGCTGCCGCAAAATTAGCAGACTGATCGGCAATGCTCTTAAACGAGCCGGGAACAAACGCTTCGGCATCAGTTGAGGCGACATCAAAGCGGTCAATGACGCGAATCTTGGTCGTATCCGTTTCGAACGCTCCACCGCCGATATTAGTTGTCATAAGAGACATAGCCTGACGGTCAAACAGCGTAACAGCTTGTTTCAAATCTCCAAAATAGAGAGGGTGGGAGCCAGTATTATCGGTAAGCCAACGGTCTGAAATTTCAATCACACGGTAGCCGTCAATTGTGTATTTGCCCGGTTCAGTGACATCACGCTGCATAAGATAGTCACCCATTGCATTCTTGACCTTGCGCAAGGCATTCATGCCGGAAGAGTTGGTCATGAAGACTGATGTTGCCTTGATGGCAGGGTCAACAGAGTTTTCAAGGTCAATGATGTCATCCCACTTGGCCAGTGTCGGCTTCTTCTCGAAAGCAGCAATCTTGGTGAGAATAGCCTGATTACGTGTTACGACAACCTTCTTGGCAATCCAGCCGGTCAGCCAGGCGAGAATGTTCTCTGCCGTGTCTGCAAGCAGCGTGTTTGTGGCCGTAGTAATGCCGGCATAGCGCTTAATGGCATACTTGACCGTTGTGAGCTTTGGATCGTCATTGTCGCCAATCTTCGCATCTTCCGTATCAATAGAGGCAAGCGGTGTAACGTCAGACCACTTTTCATAGACACGGGAACCTGTGGCCGTACCGACGTTCTCAACGTTGACGTAGTTCTGGAGTGCATCATACTGGCGGACCAGGGCGTGGATAGTCGTCTGCACGTCCTCCGGAATCGTCAATCCTGCAGCTGAACCGGACGTATCAACAGTGGAATCAACCTTATTGAACACCTTTGCGCCTGTAACCATATCCTTGAAATCTGATACGAACTTGTTCTTGAGTGTTTTCTCATCGGCAGTCAGCGGCTCCCTGTCCTCTGCCTTCATGTTTGCGACCTGTTCCGCTCGGGCGTCGGCATATGCCTCTTCTGCCGCGTCCCGAACTACAACAGCCTTTGACAATTCATCCTTGACGGCCTTGAGCTCGTCTGCAGAATGCGAATCCGCATCCTTCTTCAGGTCAAGAATGAGGTCGGCGCGCTTATCTTCGAGCTCCTGTACCTTTGCGCCGGCTTCATCGAAGGCCATCTTCAATTCGTTAACGTTCATTACGTGCATTGCTTTACTTCCTTTCTACTAAAAAAGCAGGTCAATCTTGGCCTGCAGCTTCTTCTTTCCAACAATTTCCGCGTCTCTATTTTCAGCAGTTTTTTTCTGCTTTTCATAGGCTTCTGCGCTTGCCATGGCCTTCTTCCATCTGTCCACAACGGCTCGGCTGACCTGTGGATAACCGATAGAATTAAGTACGGGCTCTTTTGACCTGCCAAAATCCATGACGTCATCAGCAAAACCGTAGTCGACCGCCTGATTTGCAGTAAGCCACGTCTCCTTGGCCATCATGTTTGACAATTCCGACTTGTCGAGCCCTGTCTTGGCAACATATGCATTCATGATTGAATCATCAATTCCGTCAAGAAATTCTGACGTATGAGCCATATCATCAGCGTTGCCGTCAGCAATCGTCCACGCTTTGTGGATCATGATCTGCGCCGTAGGACTAATATGCACTACATCGCCGGCCATTGCGATGACTGACGCAGCTGACGCGGCAAGACCCTGAATGTTAACCGTAACCATGCCCGAATGCTGTGACAGCAGTGTGTAAATCTCTGACGCGGCAAACACGTCACCACCGTTCGAATTGATGTTGACCTCAACTTCATCGGCACCGTCAAGCAGATTAGAGACCTTTCCCGGATATACCGCATCCCATCCTATCCAGTCATAGAACTTACCTGTATCGTTATCAACAATATCCGCCTTGACTTCAATTACTGTCATTGTCTTCACCCCCCTTCAAGATTCCCGAGTATTCAGGCATGTCTTCCGGGAAGTAGCCGGATTTCTGCAGAATGTATCGTGCCTGATTGCCGTCAATTGCGTTGGTCTTGACCATCTCGGAAATCTTTGTTGCATAGCCATCACCCAGTGGATCAACAGCAGGGCGCAAATCAGCAGTGAACCGACAGTTCAGCTTGTTGTTCAACTCTCCGAGAATCGTCCCCATGTAGCGGTTAAGAGCGTTCGTGTACATTCCCTTGATTTGGTCAAGTGATGACTGCTGATCACCCTGTCCGTTCAGATAACTGTCCGGTATCCCGTATACCTTGGCAATCTGATTAGCCGTCCAGTCAGTCTGATTGAGCAGTGCCGACACATCGGACTTGATTTCAAGCGGCTTGTAGTCTTCAAGGTCATCAAGCACAACGGGACCATAATTAGATGACTCCTGCTGTGCCATAAAACGCCTTGACCGAGCGGCTTTCTGTTTCTCATTAAGCAGGCCGCCCTTCTTGATGGTCAGAATGCCTGGCGATACTATTGCCTGTTTAAGCGCAGTCAATGTCAGATTCGTGTTGGCCTTCTTGATTGCCATCTCCGAAGACAGCGATGCAAGCGGAGAAATGCCAGTCTTGCCGCCGTTTCTGCTGATAAGCCGGAAGTGCAGCATGTCAGACTGGGGAATCGAGTTGACAATTCCGATTCCCGGCTCGTCAAACGTGACGTTATAGACAAGCGAAGAGCCGTCATCCAGTTCGAAAACGTCAACCTGTGACGGTCTGAGATACTCCCACCTCAAGTCAACCCCGTTTCTGTTGCGCCATCGGTATACATAGGCTTCTCCTCCTAGTAGTAGCTGCAGGAAAACAGACTTCCAGAACAGATGGCCATTGGACATTGTAGTTGGATTGTCAATCATACCCTGCATTCTAGATGCTGACGCACGTATTCTAGACGTAGCCAAGTCTCCTGAAATGAGGTTGACGATTGCGAAAACATCTGAGTTCTGCAATGCCAGCCTAGCCGAAACATAATTGTTTTCAGTTTCTCCGGTTAAAAAATTGGCAACCGTATAATTATCAGAGTCAGGAACGGACATCAAATTAAAAATAGGCACTACCTACCGCCTCCTTTCTGCCCTGCAATGGCTTCACTAAGCAGCCCTAAGATGATGAAAGCAAATCCCAACGAAAAAATTCCGACCGTGGTGCTCACACGAAAGAAACCCCAAACAAAAAAAGCGATTGATGCTACATAGAAAATAACGTCAATCACTTTCCAAATACATTGAAAAAATTTTAAAATAATCATCACCTCCTTAATCCGTATAATCACTGTCATTTGAGTTAAACCAGTCTAGAACATCTTGTTCGGTAAGCAAATCAACTTCATTGCTCTTGTCATTTACAATTCCGAAATCTTCAAAATGGTACATAGCCTGATACATGGCGTCAATAATCGCATCCACAACGTCGATTTTAAGCGTTGCTTTGGCCTTATCAACCTGAATTCCAACTTTATCTTCATATAACTGAGCATTGATCAATGCTTTCTCCATAATTTTATCGTCAAATCTTGTTACCGAACCTTCTACAAATATCTTCTGCAGAAACTTAGTAGGATCTTTTAATTCACCCGTCCGCTGCCTGATTGCCTGCAATGGATAACTTGTATTGTATTCAAGGCGCTTGATAAATTCATTGACCCCCATGGCATCATATCCAAAAAATACAACTTTCAACTTATGTTCATCAACAAAATCAACCAACCAGTTAAATACTTGTTCAGTGCTTATTAGACCTTGTTCATGCGCTGTTATCGTACAATAACCTTTTTTGGCTAAATCCCTATAATTGATCCCGTCTTGTTTTTCTTTCGCCTCTATGGATCCTGCTCTCTGCCACGGTATGAAAGAATGCTGCATGACATGCCACTTTCTACCCGTTGTGTCCGCGTACGGAATAACGAACGCCAACGCTGTGTTATCACTTGACATTGAATAGTCAAATCCAAGATAAGCAACCTGTCCATCGTAACTAAAGTTATCAATAATCGCACTTTCAATATCGTTAAGTTTCAGGAAACTATCGGTTGACTCCTGCAGCCAAAGATTCAAATTCTTGTTCTGAAAATCGGAAATAACTCCGGACAACATGTCACTGTCGCGCTTGTCTCTGAGACCTGCTAACAGTACATCATGTTGGTCTGGCAATTGCAGCAAAGGATTTGACTTAACCCAAGTCTCATCTTTGAAAGTCTCGTCTAAGTCATCTTGAGCCCATATTAAGCCTAAATAGCTGTCCGCATCACGATTCCAATCTTGCTCCATCGCCTGTTGCAACATCTTCTGATCTTCATGGAAAGGAACGCTTGGATCAGGATATGACGTCGATATCTGAATAAACTGTTTATTCTTGATTTTAACTTGACCCGAGATAATTTTTGAAACTTTGTCACGCGATTTTACTTCACCAATTTCGTCAACGATAGCTGTAGTAAAGTGAAAAGAATCGAACTGTCCAGACTCAAACGAGATGGCTCTTAGAACATTATTCGTCCTTTTTTCGATTGTTTGATCAGACTGCGTTGATAGCTCCGTCTCGTCAGCTAAAGATTTAAAAGGTTCTGTAACTGCTATCTGACGCAGCATAGACTTAATGTAGCCATACAACTTGTTAGTTTGCTTAAAATTAATCGAAGCAACCAGATAATCCTGATTGGACAATCCAAGGCTCTCTATCAGATACGAATAGCACATTAAAATAGCCATCAAATACGTTTTTCCTTGTCCACGAGCAACAGAAACGATCGCTCGCGTAAATCTCTTGCCTCCTTCCCGATTCCGCCAACCAAAAAGCATTGAAAAAATAAACTTCTGCCAGTCCATAAGCTTAGTAGGCTCTCCTGTGTCAACATTTGGACAAATAGAAGCAAACTTCAACAGCTTTTCCGATTCGTGAATATCATAAGTATATGGAAAATCAGCTTGACCTTGTCTCTGTAAGTCTCTCAAGTGACGAAATGCAGCAAGTTTAATGAGGTATCCTGTTGTTATTTTTCCGTCAAGCACATCAAATGCATACACTGTACCAGGGTCCGTATATTTTCTTCGCTCTTGATTAAAATCAAGTTTCTCATACATACCGATCACATCGTGCGATTGCACAAGGTCTATTTTCTGCATTCCATCACCTCCTTAGCTTATTTAAAGAAATCCTTCAGCTCATCTGTAGCCGATTTATCAGTTTTAGCAGCAATCGTCATTAGTTCTTGTCTGGATTTAGGTGACAATCCAAGCTGAGCACCAATTGCATTAAGCTGGTTGCTTGCATCCTTCATAGTCATGACAGCTGGATTCTTCCTAAATCCCGCAAACTCCTTGCCAATGATTTCCCCCATCTGATCCTGAAGAGTCTTGTACATAGGCGTTTGGATACCATTTTCTTTGACATCATGGTATGCAGCTCTGTATATATCGTACTGTGTACAGTACTGCTCAACCAAACTAGTATCAATTCTTTCAACACGTTCTGTCGCTTCGAGAAAAGGAACAATCTTACGCCAGCATTCCTTAGCTAACGTTCCCAAATAATTCGGCGGAGTTCTTGACACTTTGCCATCATTTTGTAAATAATATGGCTTCGATGCCACGACTTTCACCTCCTCACAGCCCCCCCTACATAAAATTTTGAAAAACTATTTGCGACACAAGAAGAGGGCAACGTGCGCTCTTCTGCTGTCACTCTATGGGGCGGGGGACTAAAATAAATGTCTTTGAGTATAATTACACTCAAAAAATTATCTGCTCTCTAATGACGCTTTATGAGCATCTAATAGCTTGACCAATAAATTTATATCCTGCACTCTGCCAACATTTTTCACTTCATTACCTGCACCAGTTCCATAATAGTTGCGCTCCCATTTGGTTTTGACGTTGTGGCAAGGCTTGCAGCAAGTGATCAGATTGCTTAAATCAGACTTCAAGTTGCTATCGTACTCTACCGGAACAATGTGATCGACAATATTTCCTGGTCTGATTATTCCTTTCTGCTTGCAATATTGACACAAATAACTGTCACGCAACAATATTTCTTCACGAACGGACTTCCACTCTTTGCTACGATAGAATTTATACTGATTTTCTTTTACGGCTCTTTTGCGCGTTGTCGCATTATAAACATGGTTATACGTTTTTCTATTAGGGCTATCGCTAATATGGGCAGAGCAGTAACAGTCATAACTGGGAATCATAGCGTGACACCCTATGTGTTTACACCGTCTATATCTCATCCCTGATACCTCCTCCAATACATTTAACAAAAAAGGCCAGCCGTTAAGACTGACCTCCTGAATTCATTCATCCAGTTTCCTTAGTTGTTCTCTCATTCTGCTGTTGTCAACAACAAGCTCGTTAATCTTGATTGTTATGTCCAACAAATCCCTGTCAACGTATAAGTTATGATTTACATCCCTGTTATATTTGATGAGCTTGTTCAATGCTTCCAGAGCTCTTGATTCAGTAGCTTCCAATCTAATCACCTCGTATGATTTCTTTCGCAAACCCAACCGTAATCACTTGGAATCATATGTTTCAAAATTCCGTCAACTTCAAAACAATAACTACAATACGGAACGTGTTCCCCTTCTACCCAGTACATTCTTCCATCATCACTGATATGGCCGCGTTCTCTGAGATTCAATTTTTCATTGAGTCTGTTTTCAAGTTCAATATTCTCAACAACAAGTTCGTTGATTGCCTTGGCCATTTCGGTTGCCTTCGCAATGAGTTCAGCGTCCCTGGACTTTCTGACAAGCTCCGTAACATCTCTTACCAGTTGAGATATATCACTGTAATTTACCATCAAGCTTATCCTCTATCATCTGTTTAAGATCAAGCAGGTCCTTTTCGTCAGCATAGTTTCTGACATACGACTTTGCCATGGATCTGTACTGATACTTTCTTGACTTCTCCTTGTTCTTTTCGTTCCACTTTTTGTTTGCTTTCTTCTTTGCATCTGACAATTCTGACATAACGGTCACTCCTGTTCCCGACTGCCGAACCTTCGATACTAACATCATACTACCTGAGATGTCTGCAAAGTGTATGATGTTAGTCTCGCATTTGTCCGGTAATCGTCTAATTTTCAATCACGATTGTCTTAAACACCCATAGTATCACTGCTAACACAATTGCCACAGCAGCTGAGATATAATATTTCTTTTCCTGCTTATTCATGATATTATGATATGGGGAAACAGGTAAGGCTGATAATCAACCTTACCTGCCAAACTATTTATTTATAAGAGCATCAACAATGTCTTTGATGATTTCAAGCAATACCGTAATCGGTGCGGCCCATGCGCCAATTGCAACGTACCTTGAAATCTTAACCTTGTTGAGCTCTTTTTGTTTGGCTTTCTTTCCCAAATCTTTCACCTCCTTACAATTATATAATACACCTTTTAAGGTGTATTGTCAATGATTTTCAAGCATTTTTTGTTAAAAATATAAAAAAACAAGGCTTGTCGCCTTGTTTCTTAATAACATTTTATAATCGTTCTATTTGTATACATGCAGATCCGGACAACCCTGCTGCAATTCCAAACAGTCGGCGAACTCGTTGTATGCCTTGTCTCGCAGCTTATAGTACGTTGCGCGTTCACAGTACATAGTCTCAATTATTTGCCAGTTCTCCATGCCTGCAACATATCGTTCTTTGAGGATGTGGGATGACGTCTGGGAACAATGCGCAAGCGCTCGTGATACCCCATCGATGATTGCTCTGGCAGCAACGTACTTAACCATCTTCTCTTCGCTGTGATTGCCCCCGCCTCGATTAACCGGCATGTCGGAAATAACCGGTGATGCCAGGCTTGCTGGACTGGAATTTGCCAAACGCAAAATGCAGGGCAATTTATTTTCCAAGAAATTCTTAACATTGTTGGCAGTTGCTTTATAGTCGATGTTATCGATCTCCAACAGTAAATCTTCCACTACGCCACTCCCTTTGCTATAATGCTATAATATATTAGTTGATTGTTTAGAGAGTGGCTCCCCTGTGGAGTCATTTTTGTTTTACACGCGGATTCTCAAAGCATTTTCAAGATGATAGTTTCTTATTTCTTCAAAAGTCCATGTATCGGACAAATTTCTTGGGATGCTTGCTGAGGATACGGTAATTATTCTGTTATCATCAGTCCTTGCATACCATAACGCTCTGCTGTTAACAACACGGACAGCATATCTCTATCCCCCCTCCTACTTATTATCTGAACCTCCCGGTTGCGATAATATGCTTCCTACGCCCTAGATTCCATTCCTTAATCCAGTACTTGACCCGACTGACGGTCATTCCTAATTCCGCACCTATGGCGGCATCGGTGGCTCCTTGATTAATCAAGGATTTCAGCTCAGCTTTCTTCTGCTCAACTAACTTGCGATAGGGGTCTGATTTGATGAGATTGTACATGCCATGCGCAAGCCAGTATCTTTCTGATAACCCATACTTCCTGACAGTCTTGCTTGCCGCTTCGGGAGTGGAGCCGATTGCCTCTCCAATCTCGGCATAAGTCATTCCCTTAGCAACCATTTTCTCGATTTTCTCGCGTGGCGGACGTGCATGGCGCAAGTCTGCACCAGTTTTATTCGCATGTATATCGTCCTTTTTCTTCCTGACCTTCCGAACCATTTCAACAGCCTTGCAAAGATCCGGATCATTAATTGCACTCAAGTTGTCAAATGCACTCCAGCCATATCTTTCCACAATCATCGTAACCGCTTTTCCAAACTTCAATCCCATCGTCTCACCTCACAAGCCAGTTGCATATCAGAAACATCAGCATGCACCATGCAAAGAATGCTGCAGAAACAATGCATCCTAATTTATTCATCTCTTTCATCGGAATTTTCCTTCCCCTTTTGCTCTTTTAACTTCTTTTAACTTTTGTCTGATTTTTTCATCATGTTCTTCGGCTTTTTTGTCCCATAAATATTCAAGCATTCCTAAATTGGTCATTACGTCTTGGCCAGATATTCTTGCTAGTCCTATTGCTGTTTTATAACTCCAACTTAAATGCTGATCTTTATCATCTTTATACTCTTTAAAAATACGTCTGTAGTCTTTAGCAAATATCACCAGATTGTGTTTCAGTTGTCTGAGTAATTCTTCCTCATTCATTTTGTTTCATCTCCCATAATTTCATTTTCCTTCCTCAAGCAGATAGGCAGCTATGTTGTTAATGCTCGTGACAGCCCAGTCTATACGCGTAAAGGCATAGCAGAAATCTTTTGGCCGTGCCGCCACAGTCGTATGGATATCGGTGCGTTTTTCAAGGTCATAGATCAAGTGCCAGATCTTGCATTCCACCTCGATTATATATTTGTATTCGTCGTTGATATTGAAATCCGTCACCCCGAAATCACTTAATTCGATCATTCCGTCCGTTCGCCGTGCGTAGATGACAATGTTGTCCCCGTAAATATCGTCGGACATTGTGGATATACTGCACCACTCACCATCTCCCAACGGCTCAATAGTCATGTTTTGGCGATATCCGCTCCCTTCTTCGATCAGAGCTTTTAGTTCGTTCGATAAATCATTCATCTTTAGTCACCTTCTCCCTCGCAGCCTTAAGACGTTCTGCCATCTTGGCTCTTTGCTCATCAGAGTAACGACGCTTCTTGCCGATCCGGACCGTATATGCGCTTTCGTCCAGATACCCGTCAATCATAACCAATGCTCCGTCTCGGTAGCCCTTTTTGACGGGTTTGGACTCATCAAGCGCTGCTTCATGCTTCCTTGCGTGTGCCGGGTAGTCAGTGCATATATGCCACGCACGTTCCTTTGCGTCCCAGGTAAGGACGGTTTCCTGTTCGTCTATCGTCAGTGACGGATAGTTCTCATTTTTTTCAATTTTCATTTCTTCACTCCTCGTCCATCAAAAATGCCACTATCGCAACCATGATTGCAGTTCCCACAACCGCAAGCGCCACGACTACAAGCTGCGGCAGAAAACGTTCACCAACCATTGCTACAAAAACGCATATTGCTGCTATCCACATTAAAACTTTGCACCAATCCATTTCCGTTCTCCTTTTCAATTATTCTCTTTCACCAGGCAATGCAAAAGCTCACCTGAAGCCAGCTTGAGGTCTCTCGCCGTGTTGATAAGTGCCAAAGCGTCTGACGGCTTTGCACACCCCAGTTGATACAGATCAATGAACTCATTGAGTTCACCCTCCAGGCTTTGGAATTCAACGGTCAGCCAATACAACCTCTCTTCGCTGGCCGTTGTTCCATATATACTCTTGCCCCTGTATTCCTGCTGGAATTTTTTAATCTTCTTCATGGTCGCCGTCTCCCATCATGGCTGTCAGCGTTGCCTTCACCAATTCTTCAACACTTGCCCCGTTAAGCACTTCGATCCTGGCTCTCAAAGCAAGCATATCGCCGGCGACATCATTGGCAACGTCTTTATCAAGACTATCCATGACCCTTTTGAGAGTCATTTTGTACTTGTTTTCTTCTTCAGGCAAGTCAGCGCACGATGCATACGTTGCCAATCTCACAAAGTCTTCTTTTTCAATTTCAATTTTCATCTTCCAAACTTCCTTTCAAATATTTCATGGCATATTCAGGGGTATCCAACAGCGACATCTGCCTTGACCGCACCTCAGGGTCTACGTCGAACTTGTAGCCAGGGAGCAGCAGGTAGGCGCGCTTGGGTATCAGCTCATAGTCGCCCGAGTCATCACACCAAATCTGCATCACGCGGTCAAACTCCTTCTGCCCGCTCAGCTCGTGAAGCATGACGGCGATGTCACTGTCGGTGTATGCCTGTACTGCCGTAACTACATCACGCCTATAGCTGTCGATACCATACGACGGCAGCCCGTAGGTATCCACCGCCAGATGATCTTTCCCGAGGTATCGATAGCCCGTGACCGTGTCGGCCGGGGCTATGACGACTTCAGGGCCTTCTAACAAAACATAGTCCATCAGCTTCCTATATGGCATCACGCACGCACCTCTCTACGCTCTACCTTCCACCCGCACATGTATGCTGAGTTGTTCTTCCTGAGCTGGCCGTATGTCGTGCCCGTCCGCAACCCTAGAAAGCGATCCACGGATGCCATCGACTGGCACGACATTATCCGCCCGTAGTCCGGGCTGTCGGCGTCCGTGCATACCATCGTGATACGCCAGTTATGCCGGGTGCGGTGAGCAATGTCCACGCTGCCGCTGCGTGCTGCCAAAACCCTTTGAGCGGCTCTTCGCAGCACTTCGTCTTCTTCGTCATTTTCGGCAACTGCGTAGAGCTTACCGTTCTCGAACACCTCCTTTCCATATGCCAGTTCCAGCACGTTGGCGGCTACCGCCAGCTTCATCGGTCTTCTTTTGGTCATAAGATATCCCTCCTAGACTCCTTCCATTCCACTTGTGACTGTACTTTCTTTCGGGCTTTGGCGCCGGCGCCTTCTTCCTGCGTTTTCTGGCATCAGCTTGCATGATTTTGTCAATGCTCGCCAACAAATCATGCTCTAATTTGGAGCTGGTAAGTCCGTAGTCTCTTGTGATGCGCATCTAAGCGCCTCCTTCTCTGCTTCTTCAGCAGTTTCAGCTTTGACCAACTTGTTTGTGATGACCTTGCCGATTTTAATGGTCACTAAGTAGTTTTTCATCTTCTCCCCTCCTTTCAATCAATGCGCCGGCAGAGGACTCGAACCTCCTCATCATGAGATGGACCGTTTCCGGCACGCCTGAGCTTACATATCCGTACATGTCTCTTTACTTCTTAAAGTAGGCTCTGCCCGCTTGGTCGGGCAGAAATTAGCCGGTTCCGTCGGCCGCCGCTCAGTAGCGGCCCCGGCTATGCACGCGTTACGCTTTGAGCGCTGACCATGATGTCCGCGTGCTATGACCCGATTTGCGCTACACTTCAAGTTTTCAATTGTGAGTATCTAAACCCGTCAATGCTTGCGTTCTCAAAGTCAAATGTGAGACTAATATCTTTTTTCGCCCCGGAGCATATAGGGGCGATGGACCCTGCAGGGCTCGAACCTGCGATCGGACGGTTATGAGCCGTCTGCTCTGCCGACTGAGCTAAGGGTCCGTGCCCATGGCAAATGCAGTGTTTGGTTTGCCATGGTGTGATTATCTGATAATGTCCTGCCAGTCATAATCGATGTTGACCATCGGCACTGGCCTGACTTTTTTCGTAGTGCCCAGAATGGCGACATTGAAGTAGTTCTTACGCATGACAACCACTTCAACCGGAACACCGTACTTTCTCGCAAACAGCGAAAACTTTATTTTAGACTTCTGGTCTATGGCGTACTCTGTATAACCATTCTTGACGTCATACACGTGTTTGATTGAACCGACTTTGTCATATACGACAAAGTCGCTCTTATAAACCGTCTGACGAAGCTTGACTAATTCCAGGGGGAATGTCTCAAGCAACGTAAATCGTTCCTGTGTGGTAAACTGGTAGCCGCTCGGCTTAAGATAAAGCTGATAGAAGCTTGCTTCCTTCATCGAATCAAATTTAAGACCGTCGATGACAACCTTTTTTCCAAAGTGAGAAGCAGCATGCGTTCTTCTGTACATAACAATCTCCTATCCGTAAAGTTGATTCTTGAGAGATTCGATATCCGACAAGGTTTCGCTCATGTCAATGCCTGCGTTCTGCTTGTTCGCCAAGTCATCGAAGTTCTCCATCGTTTTCTGATTTCCTGGTTTAGCGTGTTTTGATTTAGCGGTTCTGTTGTTTTTGTGCTCTGCCTCTAGTGCTTCGACATCTGATAAACTTTGCGGTCGCTTATCCTCCCAGGTTCGCAGAACGGCGCATGCGTATTTCCAGTTGCGCACGTTATTGCTCAAGGCTATCTGCATCGCCTTGATGATGATAAGATCAGGCTCCTTTGATTGTTGCTGCCATTCGTTATACGTCTGGCGCATATCGTCGTACAGGAAGCTGCTCATCATGCCGAAATTCTTTTGGTAAAATTCAACAACCTTTCCGAAGCCGTCGTCGTCGATTGATTCTTCTTCCAACTGATCCACTATGTTAACTAAACTAGTATCAACGACTGCTTCGTTTTTATCAGTATTGTTATTATTAGTATTATTATAGTTAGTATTTGTTAGTGTCCGATTTTCCAACGTACGGTTTTCCAACGTTGGATTATCCAACGTTGGATAATCGGACATAGGTTCTTCTGACAAAATCCATTTGCTTTCTCTCAAAAAGCCTTTTCCGTCTCGCACACGATAACGTTTTAAATATCCAGCAGATTCAAGCTCTTTTAATCCAGCCTTCAAAGATGCCTTCCCATCAGTGGAATGCTTTAATACTTCAACTTCATAAAAATTCCAAGAATCAGATTGCGACCATAGGTACGCAAAGATTCCCTTAGCCTTCCAGCTCAATGCAGTATTATTCAGAACATCATTGCTTATCACAGTAAATCCTTTGCGCCGTATCTTTTCAACTTTCAAAAAAGTATCCTCCTTTCTAAAATCATCCCCAGGGCGCCGACGCTCTCTGCGTCGGCGCCCTTTTAGGCTAGGCCCTATTGCTATTCAAGATTAAATAGATTAAAATGAGGATGATTATTATTTCTTTCATGGCTTGTCACCTCCTTTGCACGAGATAACCACAGCTTGCCTGTGGTACGATGTGCCAGGGAGGTAAGACAAGCCTCTTTATTTGAACGTAGGCCTAGCCTAAAAAATCCATCGAGGGATGCCTACATGTTCTCTTTTACTAAATTCCTCATGATAGCAATTTCTGCATTTCTTTTAGCAGCATCGCTCCAGTTGGCATAATTTTTGTATCTAGTAGATTCAGCAATGACTTGCTTGATCGCATTCATAACGGTCTTCTGATCCGTTCCTAATCGTTGACAAACGTCCGCCATCACCTGACGCCAATGAGCAACTACATCGTTGCCGTTGTTCTGCCTATTCTGTTGAGGCTGATAATAACCGGAATTCTGTTGCTGATAGTCTTGATTTGGCCGATACTGACTGGATTGCATGCCGTCATCATCAACGTCACTCGCAACACCCATGAAACCTGCCAACTGATATCGCTTGGCGTATGTTATGAGAGAGCCGACGTCCTGAGGGGTAGCATTCTGCTTAAGAGGCAAGCTAAGCCACCCGCTCATCATTACTCCGCCCTTTTCGTGCATCAAAACCGTGCGCACTGCAGGAAGTCCGTTAACCGTAGCTACCTCCTGGATAAATGACAGCCCCGTGTCTGACATGGCTTCATCGACTGCCTTGATGACACCCTCAAGTGTCACGTAGGCACTTTTAAAATAGGGATTTTTGCCATCTTTGGCGGGTTGCTTTATATTCTGACGGAACTCACTGAGAGCCTTATACAAAGACACCATGTCTTTTTCTTGATTTTCTTCCAATGATTCCGCCTCCTTACTCTATGATTGTTTCTCGATCACTAGCCTTAATCACGTTGATTCCCGCTTGAACGCAGTATCTGGCCAAATTATCAAGCTGATCTTTAGTTCCGCGCAAGGTAAAGCTTACTTGCTGCAATTCTTGCTTAACCTCGCCAGTAACGGTATCAATTAGTTTCCCATCACCGAGATCAACCATCTTCGCCTTTTTTTCGGCTGTTTCCGCTTGCCTATGAGCCTTGAAAAGGTCCTCGACCTCTTCGTTTTTTTTCAAATCGTCTTCGATGAGGTTTTCGACATCGATATAACTCATCCCTTTTTGATGCAGATCCAGATACCTCTCAGGTACTATTCCTCGACTGACACATTCTCGTGAGATTTTTTCAGCCTCTTTGGCCATGTTTGCAGCAACCTTCATCGACTCGGCAATTTCTTCCAAAATTGTCTTTTTGGCCGTTGACTTTAACAACCATTTATCGATGATTTCAATTTTGTCAGCACTGACGCCATAATTAGGAGCCATCTCGTCGATAAGCCCCCGCACAGCTTTACGGCGCTCCTCTTTTTGCTGATCTTCAAAGCTATCGATCGCAGCTTTAAGGTCGGCACTGGCGTCTTTGCAGTTGCCTTCAAGAGCCTTGAGCGTACTTTCAAACTCGACGAAAGGCCGGTCCCACTCCTTCTTATACTGTTTTCTTACGTCAGCAATGGCCTTTTGAAGCTTGTTTACTTCTGTTCGGCTCGTTTTCGTTGCCTTGATGCTTTCATCCGTGGCAACAAGGCCTTTTGTTTTTGCCAGTACTTCTGCCACGTAGGCTTTCAATGCCCCCGCTGACGGGAACGTGATTGTTCCTGGCGTGTAGTTAACTTCAATTTTTTTCAAGGTTTCCATTCAAAATCCTCCTAGAGTGTGCTATACTTAGCACTGTTAACAACCGTTTTAACCGCCCTATCCCAGGGGCGGTTTTTTTAATATCCAAGCTTGTCCAGTTCTTTAAGCATGGCCCACAATTCTTGCCTTGCAGGGTCCCATTTCTGCCAGTCTTTATAAGCCAGCTCATCCAAGGCCCAAAGCAAACTGTTAGGCTTCTTGGCTTCCTTTAAGAAAGCCTCCACGATTTGCTCCGGCTCGTTAGGCTGTTCGACCAGCTTAGTAGCTCCCGTCACAGGGTTAATCATCAAAAAGGCATCCCTCTTATAATCCATTTTCTTCCTCCTCGATTCGCTCGATTTTATACACCAAATTAGCATTGATGGCCATATCAGGTGCAGTGCCTTTGTGGCTATCGTCGATCCAAACGGCGACAAAGCCTTCGTCAACTTCGGCATCGCAAACGTCTAAAGTAGTAATCCGGCTTAAAATTTTACCGGTACTTCGCAATTCGATGTTCAGACCATTTTCGACAGGATAATGCTCCTCATCACGCTCTTCGTAAGTAATTCTGAATTTCATTTTTCTTCCTCCTTCGATTGTTTGTCCTTAAGCTTCATTAAAATGCGATGGTTGTGTTGCATTAGTTTCAACGCAATTAGCAGCTCTTTTTCATTCATTTGCTCTCCTCCTCGTATTCCGCACGCAACCTACGCAACTCCATTGCAACAAAGAGCATAAATCCGTCGGCTTCCTCGTGCGGGATTTTGACTATCATTTCATCAATGAGTTTCCGTGCTTCCTCCGGCCCTTCGTTGTTTTCGATTTCAAAAATCGAATATGCGGTTGTCATTACATCGATGAAGTCACTCAAGCCTTTTTCGACCTCTTCGCACCGATCGTCTATGTCACTCCAGATCTCTGCGAAGCTCATTGTCTTACATTTGCAAAACACCGACATTGCTTGAAGTTGCGCCAGCGTTTCTGCCGGCACCGGTACTAATATTTTCCCTGATCCTTTGTTCATCTTAAATCCTCCTATCTCCTCGGCACTTTTGCCGACCAGTTGATACGCGCATGGTTTTATCTCCTCCAGTCGATATCGTTGAAGTGGTCTTCCATCCACTTCTGTGCTCTTTTCCTCCGGATCAAGTAGGTTCCACCTACCTCGCCCGGGTAGTACACCCACCCGCACTCGGGATTGTTGACGATCCCAATCTGGTTGCGGAAGGGGTACAGGATATGCTCCCGCACCCAGTCACGACCCCTTCCGCCGCAACACTCGCGGCAGAAGTCCTTGATGCCCCAGACCTTGCCGTCCGGAGTATCAGTCGGTTGCTGAGATTCGAGGACCTCATCAACTTTGGCTGCAATCATTTTTTCGAGCAGTTCGTCCATTTCTCCGTTCCTCCTTTTAAATGCAATGCTTTCAACTAGATAAGCCTTGCACAAACTTGTTCACGAAATATACTTGCCCTTTGCCTGTAACCTTAGGCGTCTTGGTAATCGTTACATGGCCATCGCTATGAGTAATGGCGTTTTCCTTGATCTTGAACAGTCCCAGTTCCATCGCCCGCTGAGTCGGCATGTTATAGCTGGTGCCTTTTTTGTTGATAAGATAACCGTTATCTCTCAGCCATCTGAACATTCTGTTCTGCCCCATCGATACTCCATTCTGATGCAGAATCTTGGCCAGCTCACCAACAAGAATCGGTGTATCGCTCGTTGACACTGCATCGGCAAAGAGTGCCTTAGGTTTCATCTGCTCAATTTGGATATCCTTCCTCTTGAGCTGATCAGCGGCTTGTTGGAGCAAATCAGCGAGCGAGCCTTTATCAGTCACGATTGCGGCCGCCTTTTGGTCCGTCATGTATGCTCCGTGCTTGCGGATTGTTGGAAGAACTTCCGACGTGACCCAACGCTTGAATTTTTTGGCGGTCGGCAGTTTAGAACCAAGGATAAGGCTATAGAGGCCTGACTCGTTAATGACCGTTACTTCACGTTTTTGACCCGCGTACTCGATTTGGGTACGCAGCTTATCTTCAGCATCAACATGAGTAGCAACTGCATTCCTATAATTGGAATATCCGAGGATCATTGAAACATCATTACCTACGAAATACGGCTCGTCACCGATAACGAGAGCTCTTACATTGTTTCCGTTAAAATTGAATTCTTGAATTTCCATCTTCTACCCCCACAGTAAAACTTGATTTTTTCTAACTAATCGCTAGCTAATTATCAACTTTATTTGTTAAAAATTGCATCAAAAATAACGTCCGGCTTGACGTTATAAAAGTCTGCAATTTTCTTGATGTTTTTTCCACTCGGTACGGACTCTCCTTGCTCCCAACTTGATATCGTTGTTTGGCTAGTCCCTAATGATTGTGCCAACTCAACTTGGGTCATTCCCTTGGCGACACGAAGAGCTCGCAATGTAGGATACATATCCACTGTCACTTGCTATTCTCCTTCCTAGAATAATTTAAGTGCCAAATCAATTAGATTCAGCAATGCTATACCTATCAGCAATCCTAAGGTAATTTTATCTTTTGTCTCTCTTTTCATGTTGAATAAGGGGTCCTATCAAGGTATACTAAAGCCTGGGGGATTTCTCCCCTGACTTTAGTATTTTTTAGAAGAACCAAGAATGAATCTTGTCAATCAATTCTAGAATGAATGTTAGGACGGTTATTCGAAACATCCATTCTTTCTGACAATTTTCTTTCTTTTGGTTCTTTTTTTCTGTCCTTTTCAAGAACCGTATCCTCCTTTCTAGGTTTTTAAGGTCTCAATCAACCTTACAATATCATTATAACAACTAAACTTGATAAGGTCAAGACAATTAACCGATTTTTTTTATAAATAATCCATTACTCTTTATTTTTTATAAAGCGGAATATATAATTTATATAGAGAACTTAATATTAGATTTGGAGGCATAAATATGAGCATCGGAACAAAGATAAGAGACTTACGCAAACAAGCACATCTTTCGCAAACTGAGTTAGGCAAAAAAGTTAGTGTTTCTCAACAAACTGTAACAGCATGGGAAAACAACAAAGCCGAGCCGTCTAGTAGCGCAGTAGCTCAACTAGCCGACATTTTCAACGTCACGACCGACTACCTGCTGGGCCGTCCCAACAAGCAGGAAACTAAAAAAGATGATGTCGAGCTGTCCGATGATGACGTAATTATGACATGGCGAGGGAAGCCGTTGTCTGATGAAGACAGAGAGCTAATTAGACGGATCATGAACGGAAAATAGTGAAGTGTTGAGGTGATTAAATTTTGGATACAAATGAATTGACTCAATGGCTACTTAATTTTGCATTCAGCCATGGAATCGGATATACGCTGACCGGAGAGCTGCCACCTGATGTTCCTTCATGCGCAATTCCCGCCAGACAGGCAATAATTATCAATACCAACTATAAAAAAAAGGAACACATCCCTTTTATCATTGCACATGAAATAGGTCATGTTCTCAATGGTGATTCTGGCATGTGCTACTACTCAACGTATTCTGCCAGGAGCAAGTATGAAGCAGCAGCCAACAGGTTTGCAATCGGCTTGATCAGACGCTATGCAGAATCTAAAGGCGACAGCTCTTGCAGCTACATAAAGTTTGCCGAGACTTGGTGCATCCCTTCTGACCTATACGAGAACGTCAAGGAAGAATTCAACAGATATTGAGAAAAAACAGGGAGATGACTGTAATGGCAAGTGACGGAAAAGTTATTAGTTTTATTAACATGAAAGGTGGCGTGGGTAAAACAACATTAAGCATGGGCATTGCCGATTATCTGGCTGAGCAAAATAAAAAAACCTTATTTATTGATATCGATCCCCAATTTAATGGTACTCAGGGTTTGCTCGATTACTACAAAAGGGAAGAAACTATTAGTATTATTTCTGAAAAAGAAAAAATAAGTAAAAATGAAGCAATGAATAACCTTGAAACCTATGAATATAATTATTATACTGAAAAGATAAAGAATAGTCACAAAACTATTTATAGACTATTTACCCCACAGGTAGAATTAAATGAGGAATACAGCTCCCCTAACAATATCATTACTAATTTGACTGATAACCTAGATATTGTTTGTGGAGATTTGAATTTAGTGCTTGCTAATAAAAATAGCAATTATGAACTCATGCATAGAATTAAAAACTTTATTGAAGATGAAAAAATAAAGGAAAAGTATGATTACATAATCATAGATTGCCCTCCTACCCTAACTATATACACAGATAGCGCTTTATGCGCATCGGATTATTATGTTATTCCAAATAGAATAGATCGATATTCTATTACCGGTATTGACTCACTACAAAATTCAGTTAAGAACTTAATAAAAAGTAATCGCCTGTCTTTGCGTTGCTTAGGGATTGTTTACACAATGGTACCTACAGACGTTGGTAAAAAACAATCTCGTATTCAAAGTAGTTTTGAATCAAAAAAGTCAGTTAATGAACTTGATATTTTCTCTGCTAAACAACATATAGACAATAACGTTCAATTTGGAAAAACAGGTGGGACATTACCAACCAAATATAAAAATTCCAGGGAAGACATCATTGCAATTGTAAAAGAATTAATAAGTCGCATAAACGAAAAGACATCAGATTGAAGAGGTGCTAGCAATGGATGAATTATATATTTATAGAAATGAATTAAAAAATAAAATTATCCCTAAATATAAGATTATCGGTATCTCTAGTGAATTGATTCTCTCAAAAGAGTTATTTAAAAATAATATTGACTTAGTTTCATTTATAGAAGTAGTTTTTTCTACTTCTTTCAGGCCTTACGTTATAAGAAGTAGAACCTTGTTATTAGCAAGAATATCCAGATTAATAAATGATTATTCTGACGAGCAACTTTTTAACGTTAAAACAAAATTATATAGCTACATTGGAAAGGTTTTGACAGATCAAAATGAATAGCATATCTTGTCTTCCATACATCAAAGAACAACTAAATTTATCAATAGATTATGTCAAAAAAGAATTTAATGCTTTCGAAATAGATACCGATTTTATATGTTTTGTTTTGAAAAAAGCCATCTTTTTCAAAATGCTAGCCATCGATGAATATGATAAAGAGCATTCTATCATACTAGTTAGCGAATTCCTTTACTTAATTAAATACTATTGCTCCTGTGACTATAGAGCTTTTTCTCTTTCAGAGCGTACTATTATAGAGACTTTATTAAAAATAATAACTAAGTCTAAAGCTAGAGAAAGTACTAAAGCCCTAGTTAACAAAGCTAAATTACCTGATGATAAAAAATCTCAGGTTATGTCTGTTTTTAGGGAAGATAGTGATATAATACACCATAGTATATTATCTAAAGATACCGATGGTATCTCAATGTTATTATCAGATGTGTTAAAAAAAAGTAGTGAATTTGCTACAAATAAGAAAAAAAATAAAGTTACCTTAAAATGCCTGAATGTGATTAATATACTAATACATCACTTAATATCAACTTCAGAAGATGATTTAAGGTGTGTTTTTTCTAGAAAAATTGATGTCTTGAATTTTCTAACAAATAGTAATCTTTAAAAATATTAATAATTAACAACGAACCCGCTCAGAGATGCGGGTTTAATAATACGCTGTCCGAATCAGAACAAACCAAAGTGTTGCTGCATGAGCTGGGCCATGTCCCGCAAACGGACTATGCGGGTTTGTACAATTGCTCTAAACCGTCGCACTACAAGATGGAAGCTGAGGCTATCGAGTACATGCTTAAAGAAGAGGTCGAAAACATATTATCGGAAATATAAAAAGGAGAAACAAATGGATTTAGATGATTTAACGGACGACCAAGTCAATATTTTAATTGATTCAATCAAGAGAAGTTTGGATGAATTGCCTAGATTTTTTCCAACCATAACACTTTATAAGGTTGATGGCGATTATAAGATTGTCGATGAAAAATATGAAATAGAGTATGTCTTGCATGTTTACAGAGGTAAACATGATATTCATCGCTACTCCATGCACATTAGGTTTAAGCAAAATAATTTACATCTTGTCAGGTTATGTATAAATGCAAACAATAATCACATTAACAAATCTGATGGTACAAACGTTGGAAGAAATCATATTCATATTTATAAGAGTAGTGAACCAGATGGTCTTTACGCTTACGAGTTAGAAAATCATATTTTCGAAGCATCTGATGAGCTTATCGAATCTTTTCAAAAATTTATCAAGTTTTTGAATATAAAGGAATAAAATAACATACAAGGAAGGAGGGATTTATCATGATTACCGCAAAAATTCTAAAAAAAAGACACCTTGATTGGGTAAAAGAAGAATTTCAGTATAGTCAATTAGAGAACGGTATCATTAGAATTGATACGCCTTTTATCGATAACTCTTCTGATGGTGTCGTTATATACGCTATTGCCAATAATAATAATGATGAAATTACGCTAACAGATGATGGTTGGACTTTAGATGGTTTGAAGTCTCATGGCATTTTTCTTAATCGTTCAAAACAAAGGCTTGATTTATTCAAACGTCAGCTCAAAATTTATGGAGTAAGCGAAGACGACGGAGAACTATATATCGTCACCGATTTAAAAAAATACGGTGAATCGAAACACCGTTTGCTGCAAGCGATCTTGTTTGTTAACGATATGTTTATGTTGTCTAAAAAGACTACTTCCAGCCTTTTTCTAGAGGATGTTAATGATTTCTTCATCAAAAACAAAATTCGTGCTATCAGAGACGCTTCTTACATCGGCAATAGCGGATTAACTCACAAATTTGAGTATAGCATCCCAGGTTTCGGTAATGACATCCCACAAAGATTGATTAAAGTTATGACATCTCCAAATAACCAAATATACGCTCAGTCGATTGTAACAGATGTCGCACAAACTAGAGAAACACTTGGATCTGACAATACAAATTTTTATGTTTTCATCAACGATAAGGATAAAGACATAAATAGTATTAACAATGATATCTTGCATCTTTATGAAAATTCATCGATCAATCCCATCCTATTCTCCCAGAGAGATAACTATGTTCCTGAATTTCAAAGGTAATCTTCAAAAAAATCGCATCCCCTCCACAAAGGTGCGCTATTGTATGCTCCAATTTTACACTTGAAAGGAGGGATTGCCATGGCAAGTTATAGAAAACTTAAAAATGGGTGGAAAGTGACGGTCAGCCAGCGTGACTCGAGTGGCAAGCTCAAGCAGAAAAGCAAACAGGGCTTTGCGTCCAAGCTGGAAGCAAGAGCCTGGGCAGCTAAGATAGAAGCTGAGAAAGACGGTGTTCTCAAAGCCAAGAGAGATATCCCCTTCTCCGAGTACTTCAAGGATTGGGTGCAGGCATACCGTCTACCAGCTGTCAGAGCTGGCACAGCTAGCAACTACAGGCGCATGATCCGCATGATCCGCGAGGAGTTTGGCGATGAGCTGATCAGTAGCATAACTCGTGACCGATATCAAGACTATCTCAATGGGCTCGGAAAACGTTACTGCAAGCGGTGGGTCCATCAGGTCAACGCAACCGTTAGATCGTGTGTACAGGCAGCTATCTATGACGAGTACATCACTAAAGACTTCACGCATGCAGTCATATTGACAGGCCGTGAGGCTCGCAAAGTCGAGTATCTTAGCGTAGAAGAGCTGCATCGGCTGACCAGGCACGTCACAAGCGCTGCGCATCCTGATAATCCCGGCGATTACGCTATCTTAATCGCCATCTACACAGGGATGCGCATCGGCGAGATACTGGGGCTCAAGTGGTCGGACATAGACCGAGATGCCGGTGTCATACACGTCAGGCGATCATATGAGCAAATCAGTCGCTCGCTTGGGCCGACCAAAACTCCAACGTCAGTGCGCGACATCCCTACTACTCACAAATTGCTTGACAAGCTTGAGGACTTGCACGTACCTGGACAGGAGGAGTACCTCTTCCTTCGCGACGGGAAAGCCGCTATATACCGCCCTGCCGTCAGGCTGCTAGACCAGCGCATGCGCGAGGTGGGCATCGAGAAGTCAGGGTTCCACTTCCACTCCCTGCGCCACACACACGTGGCCTACTTGCTTTATCAGGGGGTTGACATATATACTATAAGCAAGAGGCTAGGCCATGCCAAAACTTCCACGACGATAGACGTATACGCTTACCTCATCGCAGAGCTTGAGGCTAAAAGTAACGCCCAAATCGTAAAAATGCTTGACGATTTGTAGTTTGTTGTCTTTTAGTTGTCTTTGGGTGCTTGAAAAGCCTGAATATCAACATTTGTCAACATTCTAGTATAATTAATCTGATTGCAAAAACACGGAACGGAAAGGAAGCAATATATTTGGAAGAAGAATCACGTTTCGGCTTCGGTGAAAGCCACGCGAAAGTCATCTTAATCGGTGAACATTCCGTAGTCTATGGAAGACCAGCAATTGCGATTCCGCTCAAAACAATTAAGGCAACGTCCACGATAAAATCTCGAGAAGACGGGCAGATCATCATTCACAGCGAACGTTTCGACGGTTTGCTGGCTGATGCTCCGTCCGACATGACGGGAATCAAAAAATTGATCCTGGATGCTGTCAGAAAACAAAATTACCAAAAGGGACTTGAAGCAACGCTTAAAAGCATGGTGCCAATCGCACGAGGAATGGGATCTTCGGCATGCGTCGCCGTTGCTTTGGCACGAGCGCTGTTCAGTTTCTTTTCTCTGCATTTCAGCGAAAAAGAACTGCTTGCGGCGGCAAACATCGAAGAAGTTGCCACGCACACCAACCCGAGCGGACTTGATGCCGCAACCTGCGCGTCAAACACGCCGATTTGGATGATGGCCGGCAAAATCAAGCGCATCCCGATCAACTTGGACGGATGCCTTTTAATCTGCGATACCGGCATCAAGGGACAGACTTCTGAAGCAATCGCTGCCGTTAAAAAGCGGCTCGGAAGCGATGCAAAAGAAACAAATGCCCTGTTTGACAAGTTGCAAGAGCTGACTTTTGCCGCCAAAAAACAGTTGGCAAAAAACGATCTGATCGGCTTGGGTCAGACGTTTGATGCCGCCCAAAGCGTGCTCAAGACGCTTGGCGTAAGCTGCGACGAACTTGACGAGTATATTTCCGTCGCCAAAGACAACGGCGCGCTTGGTGCCAAGCTGACCGGAGGCGGACGCGGCGGATGCTTCATCTGTCTGACGAAAAATGCAGCGCAGGCAAACGAATTGGCTCAAAAACTTAGTCTGACCGGGGTAAGACAAACATGGATCGAACCGCTCGCTGCCAAGGAGGAGAAAAACGTTTTATGAAAAAAACAGCAAGAGCCCACACGAATATTGCGCTTGTCAAATACTGGGGCAAAGCAGATGAAGAACTGATCATCCCTATGAACGGGTCCGTTTCGCTAACGCTGGATCATTTTTATACGGATACGACGGTCGAATTTGATCCTGCCTTGACGGAAGACGTTTTTTGTCTTGACGGCAAACAAAAGCACGATCCCAAAGTAGCCAAATTCATGAATCTGGTCAGAAACCTGGCAAAAAAAGAAACTTTTGCAAGAATCGATTCAATCAATCACGTACCGACCGCTGCCGGACTGGCCTCTTCCGCATCGGCCTATGCTGCCCTTGCGCTTTCCGCCACCAGCGCCGCCGGACTGAATTTGACAAGACAAGACCTTTCAAGACTCGCAAGACGCGGATCAGGATCTGCCACGCGCTCGATCTTTGGAGGTTTCGTCGAATGGCACAAAGGCACAGACGACCTGACGTCTTTTGCCGAGCCGATTGAAGAAGAAACGGACTGGGAAATCTGCATGATTGCCATCGTCATCAACGGTCACGAAAAAAAGATCAGTTCCAGACACGGAATGCAGCAAGTCGTCAAGACTTCCCCCTACTACCATGAGTGGGTCAAAACGGCCGAAGAAGATCTCAAACTGGTCAAACAGGCCATCAAAAACAGAGATTTCAGCTTGCTCGGTGAAGTTTCCGAAGCAAGCGCCATGAAGATGCACGCTTTGAACATGAGCGCCAAACCGCATTTTTCATATTTTATGCCGGAAAGCATCCTTGCGATGCAAAAAATCGAAGAATTACGAAGTCAGGGCATTCCTTGCTATTACACGATGGATGCGGGTCCAAACGTCAAAGTCATCTGCGAAAAGCAAAACGTTGCCTTCATCATTGACGAACTATCAAAATTCTTCGCAAAAGAAAATCTTTTGGTCGCAAACCCCGGACCCGGAGCAAGACTTATCTGATTTCTCGATGGTTCCCGCTGAATCAGGGGGACTTTTTAATTATTGATCATTGAAAGGATTTGAAAAAATTGATTAAGGTCAAAGCACCTGGAAAGCTTTATATTGCAGGCGAATATGCGGTCGTCGAAACCGGATGCCCCGCAATTTTGGTCGGGCTCAACAAATACGTCTACGTTTCAATCGAAGACAGCAAGGATTTTGGCACGATCATTTCAAAACAATACGAAAATTCGACCGTCGTTTGGAAGAGACGCGGCGAACACATGGTGATCGACAATCGCGACAATCCTTTTGAATATATCCTGTCAGGCATCAGAATCACTGAACAGTATGCACAGGAACTCGGCAAAAAAATGCGCTGCTACGATTTGAAGATCGACAGCGAACTTGACAGTCCGAGCGGCAAAAAATACGGTCTCGGATCATCTGCGGCAGTCACCGTTGCAACCGTCAAATCTCTTTGTCAATACTACGGTCTGAACGTGACCTTGGATCAGCTTTTCAAACTTGCTGCCATTGCTCACTTCGAAGTCCAGGGGAACGGATCCTTGGGAGACATCGCCACCAGCGTTTTCGGCGGCTGGCTCGAATATCATTCGTTTGATCGTCAGTGGCTTAAAACGGCCCGTCACAACTATTCTTTGAGCGAACTGCTCGCTAAAACCTGGCCAGGTCTCAAAATCAAGTCCCTCCCTGTATTTGACAGACTGAACCTGCTCATCGGCTGGACGGGGTCGCCTGCTTCAACCTCGAATCTGGTCGACAAAGTCGAACTTTCAAAAGAAGAACGTCGCAAAAAATACCTGGAATTCGTGCATGAAAGCAGCAAATGCGTTGAACAAATGGAAGCGTCATTTCAAAAACATGATTTGCCGGGCATTCAGCAATGTCTGCGCAAAAACCGCAAACTTTTGGAAAATCTGCATGAAATTACCGGCGTCGAAATCGAAACGCCGACATTGAAGTATTTGATCAAAAGCGCTGAGCGTTTCGGCGGTGCCGCTAAAACGTCCGGTGCTGGCGGCGGCGATTGCGGCATCGTTTTGATTGATTCTTCGATCGACACGACTCCCCTGCTCGATGAATGGACGAAACACGACATCATCCCGCTTGATTTGAGCGTCCATTACAACGACTGATATGTCCAAGGAGGCCAAAATGAATCTTCATTCGCACAGAAAAGACGAGCACGTCATGATTGCAGAAAAACTTTACCGCCAGAAAAGCACAAACGGGTTGGAACGCATTCGCCTCATTCCGGCCAATCTGCCGGAAATATCATTGGATGAGATCAGTCTTTCGACGACTTTGGCCGGAAAAAAGCTTGAAGCTCCCTTTTTCATCAATGCCATTACAGGCGGAAGCCAAACGACGGATGCGCTGAACGAAAGTCTGGCAAGGGTTGCAAACAAGACCGGGATTGCCATGGCCGTCGGATCTCAGAGCGTTGCCGTCAAAAACGCGGCTTATGCCAAAGGTTTTGAAAGACTTCGCCGGTTGAATCCGAACGGAATCATGCTGGCCAATCTTGGCGCGAACCACCCTTTTGAAAATGCAGAGCGGGCTTGCAGCATGATTGATGCCGATATCATTGAGATTCATCTGAATGCGGCTCAGGAACTCGTAATGCCTGAAGGTGATGCTGAATTTTATTGGCTTGAAAATCTCAAATGCTTAAACGAAAAACTGCAGGTTCCCCTGCTCGTCAAAGAAGTCGGAACGGGCATGACGCCGCAAACGCTGAAGCTCTTGGCCGAAAACGGCTTTTCTTACGTCGACCTGGCCGGTGCGGGCGGAACAAATTTTGCCGCAATTGAAAATGAGCGTCGCAAAAACAAGGAAACGCTCGCTTTCATGCAAGAACTCGGCCTGACGACTGCCGAATCTCTTTTGGGTGCTCAAAAACATCGCAATGAGCTTGGCAGACTTAAGCTGACGGCCTCAGGCGGCATCCGCGATGCTCAAGACATCGTCAAGTGCCTGGTCCTGGGAGCAGAAAACGTCGGCATTTCCGGCATGTTCCTTCACGTTTTGCTAAAAGACGGCGAGGACGGCCTGGCTGCAAAAATCGAAGATCTCAAAACAGGTATCAAAGCTTTGATGGCGCTGCTTGGATGCCGCAAAATTTCCGAACTGAAAGACGTCCAAAGAATTTTGGATCTTGAATTGAAAAACACGATGGATCAGCTGTAAAAAAATTGATGCCTGAATCAAAAAAGACACGCCAAAAAGCGTGCCTTTTTACTATCAGAATATTCGAAGTCCCTTCGGAAAGAAATTCTTGACCGTCAAATCAACGACTTTTCCGAATGCAAAGGCCTTGTCTTCGCATTCAAGCAAATACCAGCCGTTTCCTTGCGCAGGTCGTTCTTTTAACGAAATGACGTTTCCGGCAACGTATTTTTGCCAGTCTTCTTTTTCAACGGCAAGTTTTCGCTGACATTTCGTCGGATCAAGCGCAAGCGCAAGTCCATAAGAAGGCTCAAAGCGCTTTTTCTTGAACGTTCCGAGCAAAAATCCCGGACGAATGAATTTCAAACGCGAAATGTCGGGCCAAGATTCTTGATAAAGATACAGATGATCGCCCAAGACCTTCAGATTGCTTAGCGAAAATCCTTCCAGTTCGAATTCTTTGGCAAAGTTTTGCCAAAGCTCGACTTGTTCCGAACTCATGGCAGACTTTTTGCCATGTTTTTTCTTGCCCTTCTTCTTTTTAGAAACGTTTTCACCCACAGGACGCATATCCTTCAGTTTGGCAATAAAATGCCCTTCACCCTTAAAATGGTGCATCATCAGCCTTACGCAGCCTCTGAGCTCCTCATTTCCGTCAGAAAATGCAGGGCGTCCCTCATCCATTCCGGAGTACTTTTTAATCGGAACTAGTTCCAGATACGGGTATTCGTTCAAAAGCCACGTTATGATCTGCTCATCTTCTTCCGGTGCAAACGTACAAGTCGAGTAAACAAGCGTACCGCCTTGTTTCAGCATCTTCATGGCATCGGCCAAAATCAGCTTTTGCCTTGCGGCGCATTCATTTGGATAGTCCTTATGCCAGTATTTTGTCGCAGCATGGTCCTTTCTGAACATCCCTTCGCCCGAGCATGGCGCATCGACAACGATTTTATCGAAAAACTGCTCGAACGTTTTTAAAAGTCCGGTCGGATCTTCGTTGGTGACGATAACGTTTCTTGCCCCGATTCGCTCCATGTTTTCAGCTAAGATCAGCGCACGTTTCCTGTTGATTTCGTTTGAAACCAACAAGCCTTCATTGTTCATCAAAGATGCCAGGTGACTGGATTTTCCGCCCGGTGCCGCACACAGGTCAAGAATTTTTTCGCCCGGTCTTGGACCGCAGACTTCACCGACGTACATTGCGCTCAAGTCCTGACTGTAGACATATCCGGTCTGATGCTCAAGCGAGTTGCCGCTGACGGATCCGACATACCCGACTGCAGAATAATCAACCGGGTGTTCCAGATTCAAAGCAACGTTTTGATAATTTGATTTCAGCGGATTCAATCGAAAGCCCTTTTGAGGTTCGGTGTCAAAACTTTCAAAAAAGGATTCGGCCTCATCTCCAAGCAATTTCGTGTATTTTTCAATAAACTCATCAGGTAGATTCATGATCAACAACCTCTTCTAGTCTTTTTTCATCTGGCGCTTCAACATCCAGTAAAACAGGCCGCTTGAGCAAACAAAGAGTCCGCCCAGGAAGCAAAGCACCAAAACATAAGAATTAAGATTGTAGAAGAGCGTTCCGGCAAGACCGCCCAAAATCAATCCGAGTGCAATGCAGATGCTGAATGCTCTCCATTCGGCAAAAATAAAACGAGGAACGTCAAACTTTAAAAACATCGTTTCATCGTAGTTTCGCTTGGAAGAAATAATCCAGAAGACGATTTCGCCGATCATCAAAACGATGACCAAAACAATCCCCAAGGCTTGTGCCCAGTGCGAAGCAATCCACGATTCATCAGAGACGATAAAGTGATTTGCGACCTGACGCTTGACTGAATTGGCATCAAGAGCAGTCTTGATCTCGCTTGGTTTCAAGTCTTGCGAGCTGTCGAGCAGGATGCGATAATTATTCGAATATGCATCTTGAAGCTGAGCAGTCGAAAGAGAAATGAACACCTGGTTATCGAGCTCAGAATTATAGTTGTCGCCCATAATGCCGATTACGGAAACATATTTATCGTTCCACTTCAAATAAGCCTGGTCTTTTGGACGATACAGCTTGTTTTGCCAATTTTTACCTACAACCACCGTCGCTACGTTTGATTCAAAGTCGCTGTCCGAAAAAAAGTGCCCTGAAAGCATCGGTGGAGCGGTGAAGCTGCCCTTGCCGTAAAAATAGGTCACGTTTTTGTTTTCACAATCCTGGTAATGAACCTGAACGTTGTTCAACAAATCAGTTTTTTCGATTTTCTGGTTAAGATCATACAAGGTCACGTTCTGCTTCAGCGTCACGCGATACGTGTTCGGTGAAAGATTATGATTATTAAGCTGAATGATCATGTCTCGTTCCTGAATCTTAAAACACAGATAAACCGAAAAAAACGCGACTAAAAAGATATAGAAAAATACGTAGATGCGCTTTTTAAACAAAATCTGCCAATCCTTCCGTTAGTGGATGCCCAATGCCATTTTGGCATAACTCGTCATGCGGTCCGTCGTCCAGGCCGGTTCCCAAATGAACTTGACATCGACTTTTTTAATTTCTTCAACGTCTCCTAAAGCATTCGTCACAAGATCGGCTAAAAGATCGGTCAAAGGACACCCCATTGTAGTCAAAGTCATGGAAACGACGCATATTCCGTCTTCAGTAAGATCTATCGCATAGACAAGGCCCAAGTTTACGATGTCGACGCCAAGCTCCGGGTCGGTCACCATTTCCAATCGATCCAAAATTTCTTCCTTGATTTGTTCATTCGTACGTTCTGACATTTGATCTACCTCGCTTATCTGTTTTCGTAATATTCAGCAAATTTTTCAGCCATCTCAACCGTCGTTTCATATGAGACCTTGTGCACGGCCTTTTCCGTCGTCGTAAAAGTCGTCTTTTGAGCGTAATCTTCATCCTTGATCCGATCGTAAAAAGCCTTTGTCGGCTTATACGGTACTATCTGATCGGCCGTTCCGTGCCAAAAATGGAACGGGCGTGCGGCAATCTTTTCAGGCGCAAGCGACAAATCAATCGCGCGCAAAGCCTGAAGCTGCGAATCAACGTACTGCTGCGGAACGTTTTTGACCTCCGGCATCGAAGCAATCAGCTTTTTCGCAAATTCGACAGGACACGGGGAACCCATCAGGCAAACCGCAGAAGAAATCCAATCGTAAGAAGCCATTAATGCGCATGTCGTGATGCCTCCCATTGAAAGGCCGCTGACACCGACAAAATCATCTTTGATCCCGGTCGTTTCTTCATAGTAATCGACAATCTTTGGAAATTCAGCAACCGAATCAGCAATAATCTGCCAGAATTCCAGAAAATGCGTTTTAGCAGGGCCACCAACCATTCGTTCTCCGTGGTATTGAGCATCAGGAATGACCACTCTGAAACCTCGTTTGGCTATTTCATAGCCTTGCGTCAAAACTTTTTCTTTGCAGCCTTCCCAACCATGGTAAAAGAACGCGAGCGGCAGCGCTTCATCTCGCAAATTGCTGTCATTAAGCTCCAAAACGGGATACTCTCCCGCATGTTTGCATGCAACTTCAATCATCAGAAAACCCCCATCCGAAATATCTATTCTAATTATACACTATTATGGCATATTTCGCCTTTTACCGAAATCGAAATTTAATGATTCATAAACGTTAGTTAAAGTAACAAAGTATGCTTTCTCAAAAATCATCGCATCTGCCGAGAATATGTCTGATTTTCCGCAAGGATACGGGGGCATCTTCTTTTTTATGGTATTCGACGGACTCGATCTGTCCGATTTCATCAATTCCTTCGACATAAACGCAATCACCGAATTCGTATTGATCCTCATCTGCAAGGCACATGATTGCCGAGCCGCTGTCATCAAAACAGACGTTGCAAAAAATCAGCTCGTCCTTGCAGCGCAGCACCTTCTCATAGTTGAACGGGTTGAGAATTTCGCCGGCGACTCCGTAATAATAAAGCAGATAATTCAATTTTTCAGCAAACTTCGGCCAATCGACGGGCAGACCGCGCTTGTCAAAACTGCCCTTGATCTCTTTTTTTCTGCCGAATTTTGTTTCGAGTCTGATCAGATAATTTTGCTCTCCGGCAGGATTTTCGCAAACGTCAGCGGGATTGCCTTCAACCCTTGAAAAAGCATTCACTGAAACATCATCCAGAAAATTAGATACGATGCCAGCAAGCTGCACGTTGCTTCTCACCTTTAAACGATCAAACGTGTTTCTTTGCACGACGATTGCCTCGGATGCGCGATCAATCACGATTCTTTCGCTTGAATCGACGATTTCTTCGTCTGAAAAATTCAGGCACCGGTTGAACAAAAGCTCGATTCTGGCGACTTTGTCGGGATTTCCGTCAAACACCAGCAGATCATCTCGCTTGAACATGGAGCGAATCATATCAGAGATGGACGAGAGTCGTCCGCTTTTTTGCAGTGCCCCGTGCGTTTCGAACTCTTCTCCTGATTCATTTACGAAAACGAGCTTCCAGTCGTCACGACCTGATTTTTCAAAAAACGTTTCGTAAACGTCTTTCAAATCTCCCATGACCCCGTCAAAAGCAGGATTAGGAAAAAGATACTCGTCCCCCATGCCGGGCGGATTGTGATTGACGATTTCGATCGTTGCCTTTTCATCATTCAATTCCAGAATCTGCTCAAAAATCGTGCTTCTCTTCTTTCTCGAATAAAGCGTGACTTTCTTGATTTTGCCTTCAAGCGGACGATGCGTTCCAAAATCATTTTCCATTCTGATCCCCCCTAAAAATGCAGTGCTCTGACGCACCTTTTCCTGAATTCCCTGTCACTTTTTCAAAAACGGTTTACTTTCCTGAAGTCAAATCATAACTCATCCTGACCAACGATTTGAGTTTTTCGTCTGAAACGATGCCGTCAAGATCAACCGTAACCCAATTTTCCTTGTTCATGTGGTATGCCTTGAAAATACCGTGCTCTTTTTGTAAGGAACCGACAAGTTCCTTGTCACATTTGAGATTGACAACGTCAACCACCCCCTCTTCGTCTGAACCTAACCACTTTTTTTGAACGTTCATCACCAGCGCAAACCATTTTTTGCTGTTTTTATGCCTGAAGACCTCGTTTTCAGGCGATTTCTTCCATGGATAATCAAAACTTGCATCGTAGTTTTGGATGACGAACTTTTCAAAATCATCCCTGTTCACCAAGATTCCTCCTCTTAAACGAATTTTTCCACCGAAATCAGGCTGCCCGTTTTAAATTTTCCAAAATATGATTTTCGATAATTATATCACACAAATATTACGAATGCACGTTCGATTAACGCTAAAAAAACCGCTCGTTCCAATCAAAACGAGCGGCAAATTTTTAACTCCAAGCAACATTTGCAAAATATCGCTGAGATACTTTATATCATTATATTGAATGATGCTATTTTGCTAATATTAAATCATCTGCTTTTTATAATAAAAGGACATCGAATTGCAGTGAAAATCTGATTTATCATGCTTTCGCTGCTTGTCCTGTTTTCACGTCGTACACGTATTTTTCCAACTCTCCTTCGCCATTAGGGCGATTGTCGGCTTGAACTTCTGAAATTCTTACTTTAAAGTTCTCTTTTGCCGTCGTTTCATAAGCAAAATTTCCGCTCATGTTCTGCACCTGCTGTTTGCTTGGAACGTATCTGAACGTCATCGTGCGTTCATTTTTTCCGCCTTCGTCGAACGTAATATTGTATTCTTTCATTTTGTTCTTCCCTTCTCAAAAATGCTTTCGTCATATTTTCCCCAACGCGTTACGAAAATCTCCTCAAAAACCTTGTTCCATTTGTTCTTTGATATGATGCGATCGTACTGCCTTTTGGCATATGGCACCAAAACGTTCGTCGTTCCAGACTCCTTTTCGGGTCTGATTATGTAGTTCGTGACCGTATCAACTTAGCAACCTGCATCGCAATAACCGTCTTGCCGTAGCCGACGGGGAGCTTGAGCAACGTGAACCTGTTGTCCAACACGTGTTCGAATGCTCCGAATGCCACGCCTTCGGTAAGCGGGTCCTCAAAGTATTCTTTTGGCAGCATTTTATCATCGCCTTTTTGATTTTCGTGATTTCATTATACAACTTTGTGGCTTTTTTGTCAAATTTACACAAATCTGTAAAAAAATTAATCTTTACCATTTGCGTAAATCACCCTGAATCAAGCCGCTGATTATTCTCGGCGATGACGTTTAAACCAACCAACAGTGCCTTCGTTCCCTTTTTGATCGCATTCGTTTCGTCCAAATACTCTTACGCTGTTCTCGCAAACGTAACTCAGATCCGTTGAACGACGATCTCGAAGAACAAAAAACTGCTCCAAATGAGAATTTCATCACAGAAAAAAATAACCCGTTCCCTTCATTTTTTCGGGAACGAGTCTTTTTGCACGAAACAAACGGAGAAGCAGGACGGGAAGCAAATTGACGCCCCGCTCTGAATTTGGCATTACGTTCAAAAAAGCGCCCCTACGACAAATTATGTTGCCAGTTCTGACCAGAAAAAAGAGACTGTCGCAATAAAAAAATTTTGTTCTAAGGTTTTGGCATATCCATGTTCGCTGAAAGTCAAACCTCTTTTAATTCTGAAAAAACGTAAACATCCTTTGGTCCTTTTTTCAAAAAAGTCCATGAATATCCGTATGCTTCATCTCGCCGATGAGCAAGGCACTCACAGATGTCTCTGACGGCCGGAAGCTTCAATTTCTCTTTGGCGTCTTCAACGTTTGCAAACTTTTCCTGAATGCCTTCTTTTGGGTCGAATGCTGATATCGGGACCTTGCTCTTTTCGATCGATCTTGCCCTGAACGATACCCATGCGAGGTTGTCCGCACTGTTGAGTCCTTCTTCAACTGAAAGCGAATCGTCGATGTATGTGACAAACTTAGCCTTATCCGGATAAAGATTTTTTATGAACGCTTTTGCAACCAATCGCGTAATCAGTTCAAAATGCAATTTTCCGTCAAGTCCTTTGAGCCTGATGCAATATATTCCGCTTTTCATTTTGGAAACCTTTAACTCTTTCCCGCCTCGAGGAACACCGTTGACCAGTCTTCTGATGCTTCTTATTCGACCGTCGTTTGAGATTTCATAAATTCCTTCATATTCTTCAATCGTTCGCCATTCTTGCTTTGACATTTCTGACAATCCTTTCCGCGCGCTTTCATCCAAATCGTGCAAGACGCAACGTTTCAACTGCTCCGCTCAGAGCAATTTTTGCTTTTGATCAATGGCGTTCTTTGTCTTCGGTAAGCCCTAAAAGATAATCCACTGAAACATCGTAAAAATCCGCAAGTTTTACAAGGTAATCGGCCCTTGGCATGCGCGAACCGTTTTCGTATCGGCTTACGAGAGACGCCGTACATCCCAATACGCCTGCGATTTCCTTAATGGTGTAAAGATTTTTAAGCCTTAATTCTTTTAATCGTAATTCGATGATAAACACCAACCCTTCTTTTTTAAGATATTGATTTTGCAATCGTCGCATTTCCGCAACGTCGTCTTCACAGAGCTCAGTCTTGAGCTGATCAACAGATTCTTTCTTCAGGATCCGATCGAGGTCTTTTCGGAACAAGCACAAAAACAACGGACCGAAAAGAATCCGATTTGCGATATATATTATATATCAAAAACTAGTTTTTGTCAATATTTGCACTGATTGCTCTCCTTGTTGCATGCCTTGAACCGGATATCAAAGAAAATCCCGATTGCAGCAAAGAACATGATTGGTACAAGCCGAGCCTCCATCCAGTACTGCGTTTTTCTCATAAGCGTTTGGCAACCATCATCGACCTCTTCGCTTGAGAGTCATTTGCAGCACGTGAACTACTCGGCCATAAATGACCGAGCTTCTGGGAACACGAAGTAGTATTCAG
>OGRN01000086.1_pt1 | contig 83813 bp, 73 predicted proteins | sample 1553401 | NCBI WGS metagenome assembly OGRN01 (sample SAMEA2580096, study PRJEB22360) | human gut metagenome | biome: human gut; feature: human-associated habitat; material: faeces | place: Denmark | collected 2008/2010 | reverse complement strand
CCATAGATGAAACGTCACGATGCCGAAGCTGCAAGTCTCAAACTAGCGGAAACAGGCAGCGGCAGAGCCAGGACTTGCGCTGCCTGACCGCCACGACGAGCAAGCCGTCGCCGTCGATCCTGGCCGATTCCACGACCGCGAGGTCCACGTTTACCGGCTTTTTGAGTAGACCTGTATCCGACACAGGGCCTTTCTCTCGGCGGTTTCTTTTTGGCGAAAAAACCTTAACCGAGATTCCCCGTGCCATCTGGGATTCTATCTATGATACACCCGCACTAAGCGGCGAAGAGCAGGATAATCTAATCAGTTATTGTGGTACATCGGCTCTCTATTGCCCGCCCGTTCCCGTCCAGCTTGCGGTCCATGTGCCATCGCTACACTCGATAGAGATATAGTAATAAGATCCCTTATTGACCTTTGCGCAGCTGTCGAGTTTCCAATCGCCAATCTCATTACACACTAAGGTGTCCAGCTGCTGGTTATCGTCTAGAACCTTAACGATAAAGTTTCCCGAGCCAGTATATGCCCCCGTGAAATGAATGGTGCTGTCCACTGCTTGAACGCGATAAACTATCTTTCCGTCAGCATCAACAATAAGTTCGTCTTTATCATATGCAGGTGTTTGTCCCTGCGAGCTTATCTGATTATCATTGTCATTAGGCGATGCCTCGGTGGTCGTCTTCGCCAGGGAATCAAATGTGACTTTCGCAGGATCGAACACGGCAGAGGAATAAACCTCCTCTGCTACAGGACGTAGAAACTCTATTTCCAGGTCTTCGGACTCATGGCTGTAGGGCATATGGTCAATGCGCAAGACAAACCCGTAACCTGAATCGGCGTCATGCCCCATAACAAAAAATGTTGTACCTACATTTTCTTCAAAGAGCGTATAGGTAATTGCCCCGTCTTCCCTTGATGCGATTGTCGTGCAATCATTGGCCAAGCTAACCTTTTCATCGAAACCGCTAAATGTCGGCATGGGAGACACCTGGTCGTAATGCTCAGGGCTTTGCGTCTCCCCATTCTTATAGATGAAGACATGGAAGGTGAGATCTTCAAGGTCAAGGGCAGAAACCATTGACGATCCACACGCGTCCTTAACGCTCTCGATATCCTCCTCTGTTATAGGTAACTTAGAATCCCTGTAGGTTAAAGCGCTGAGACCTGAACCGAGATCCATAATGTGTCGATCGGCATTTTTACCCCAGCCATTTCCATACGCTTTATCGAGATAGAATGAAAGACCGGACCATGAGTACTCTACCTTACCGTCGTTGTTGTCGGCAGGAACACTCTCCCCCTCACTTTCTGATGAGCCTGATTGGCTTGCAGTGCTGTTCCCACAGCCAGCAATCGTTGCCAATACCAAAGCTATTGAGAACAGCGCGATTGCACTCATTATCCAAACATTCAAGCAGGTTGACTTTTCCTGGTATCTGTGGATTAGCATTCAAACCCCATTTCATGTGTTCTTCTTAGTTTGTTTTACTGCCGAAGCGTTACCCAGTATAAAAGACATTGTTCCTTTCTCTCGACTACCGGTATGGCGTCTCGAGCGTATAGGCGGCGGACCGGTGGGGCGCGGGCACGGATGCGAGCGGTATTCAAGCGCACCCGCTACAGGTGGTATGGAGAAAGACGATTACTCACACTTCAAGACCGAATGATGAAGGACGATCACAATGGGCGAAAACGTTCCTTATTGGTCTAATGATATCAATGATGGTACGTAAGCGCCAAAGCGCGTTGGTTTTGACGCTTACGGTGGGCTACAGCGGCATTGTTGCGATAGCATCATTCAGCCGGGTAGAATCAGGTTGCACTGCGAAAAACCGCTCTTCAGATGCTTAACTTGAAAGACGCGGGCAACGCAGATATATCGTCTTAAGGGTCGTGCCGCAAGCTCGACATGTCTGCCAGCGAAAATTCAAAAGTCGGTGATTGCAGAGCCTCCGGAGTCGCCAGGGAATCACCGACTGCGCCATGAGTTTGCGAGTCGGTTGATAGCGAAAAATAGCCATCTACGTTTACCTGCGATAATTTGCATACGTGGAAATGCCCTACTTGAGCGGCGTATAATAAAAAAGCACAGGTAGAGCCCAAAAAAGGGGTCAAGGGGTCGCTGGTTCGAATCCAGTCGTCCCGACCAGCATGTATTGCAGGTCAGAGGTTTGTACTCTGACCTGTTTTTTTATCCTTAAAAGTGGTTGCCTCGGGGAGTTACACTCGGCAACCAGGTCGTATCTTTCCACCCATGCGTATTTCCGATACCATGGTTAATCGGCCATTTCGCGGGTATTATGCAAACGTGAAAGTATGCACTCAAAGGAGCCTTGTGGGTCTGAAAAAGAAAATCAAAAAGGAGCTCATCGGTACATCCGATTATCCTTCTAATAAGATTTTTACTATCTCCAATTTCATCACTGCAATTCGCCTCATACTCACTCTCGTTTTTCTTTACTTGTTTATCAATAACGAGAACCGCTATGTCGCGCTTGTGATCTACGCCATCGCCGCCTCAACCGATTGGCTCGATGGCCAGATTGCACGTATGACCAAAACGGTTAGCTGGCTTGGCAAGATGATGGATCCTGTCGTCGACAGGGCCTTGCTTTTCACCGGCGTTTTAGGACTTGTGGCTCGCGGCGAGCTACCACTCTGGGTTTGCGTTGTCATTATCGGTCGTGATGTATACCTCGCCTGCGGCAATTTCATCGTCCGACGCTACCATCGCCGTCCCATCGATGTCGTATATACCGGAAAAATCGCCACCGCACTGCTCATGACGGGCTTCAGCCTCATGCTCCTAGGCCTTCCGGTACTAGATGGCTTCGATTTGCTTCCCGCCGCACTTACGCAGTTCCCGGGCCTTAATGGATCTTCCGTACCCATGGGCATCTATTTTGTCGGCGGCGTTTGCTTCTCGCTTATCACTGCCGCTATCTACACGATTAAAGGCGGGATCGCCATTAGACAAGCCAAGCTTCATCCCGAAAATGAGGATGATGATTTCCTTAATCCAGAAATTGATGATAGCGATGAGGACATTACTTCTGGAGCGTATACCGAATAAGTAGGGTAGAATAAACTCGTTATCTTCGTCTTATTAGCTTGATATATGGGGGTTCTCATGGCCGCTGTAGACTCCACACATAATTCCGTTCCTTCCGGGGATGCAACCTGCGTTTTTCGCATGCCCATGAACGATATGACTGCTCCCGACCTTATGAAGTCGCAGGTTATCTCTAAACCCGTTTTGACGATTATCAAAGGGCCGCAGACGGGCAATACGTTTGAGCTTGAAGGCGCACTCACGACCGTTGGTCGCGATCCCGCAAACAGCATTTTCTTAAACGACATGACCGTCTCGCGTTCTCACGCAAAAATCAAGCACGATGCCTCTGGGGTCTCTATCGAGGACCTTGGTTCGCTCAATGGCACCTGGGTCGATGGGGCCATCGTAAGCAATGCACCGCTTCATGACGGCTCTTCTATTCAAATTGGCACGTTTACCCTTATCTATCACGAAAGCCAGCCGGAGCGCATCGAGACCGGTGAGTAGCTTGGCTGAGCGAAGCTACCTCAGCATCGGTCAGGTTGTGAACTATCTGCGCGGTGCATATCCCGATCTTTCAAACTCAAAGATTCGCTTTCTGGAAGACGAAGGGCTTATTACGCCTCACAGGACACCTAAGGGCTATCGACAGTACTCCAAGGAGGATGTCGATCGCCTTGAGGTTATTTTGCACTTGCAAAAAACCAGGTATATGCCGCTAACCGTTATCAAGCAAAAACTCGATAGCGCAAACGATCTTTCCACCCTGGCCTTTGAGGTGGGGTTGCTCTCCGACCTTCCCATGAAGACGGAGCCCAAGGAAACCAAGCAGAAGCTTCATCCCATTGAAGACATTCCCGATATCCTCGGAGTCGAGATTTCGTTTATACGCGCGCTCGCCGAAAACGATTTGATTCGCATTATCAAGAGTCCTCAAAATCGAGATCTTGTTGATGGGCGAGATTTTGAAATTATTCGCTATTGCGCCGAGCTCAATCGCTTTCATATCGAACCGCGCAATCTTCGTCAGTATGTTTCTGCCGCAAATCGAGAATCCACCATGTTTGAGCAGGTCCTTATCGGAATGCTTGGAATGGATGATTCCGATGAAGGCCGCGAAGCAAAGCTTGAACGGGCCTTTAACAAGCTCCACGATTTGACCGATGGCGTTCGCACCGCGCTTCTCAAAAACCGTGTGTTCGAGTCCCTCAATGCCGTTGTCGAAGATGCTGACGTCAACGTGATAGATGATGAGCTTACTCGCGCCGCTGCTGCAGCCACAGAAAAGAATGACAAACCCACGAGTACTACTGTAAACAAAAGCACAAAACGGGGGTAAACAATGGATGTAAAAGAGCTCGAGTCCTATATTGTCGATATACCCGACTATCCTGAGCCAGGAGTTATCTTTAAAGACATCACGCCGCTTTTTGCCGACCCCAAGCCGTTCAGGACGATGGTCGATGCATTCGTCTCTCACTACAAAGACGAGGGGATTACAAAGGTAGTCGGTCCGGAGGCGCGCGGTTTTATGATTGGCACCCCCGTTGCTCTAGAGTTGGGCGCTGGCTTTATTCCCGCTCGTAAGCCCGGCAAACTTCCTCGCGCCACCGTTTCGGCTTCTTATGAACTTGAATATGGTACGGACACGCTCGAGATTCACGCTGATGCCATTCAGCCGGAAGATCGCGTCTTGATTATCGACGATCTTATCGCAACTGGCGGTACAGCAGCAGCTACGGGCAGGCTAATCCAGGATATGGGCGCCACGCTTGTAGGCTACGCGAGCATTCTTGAATTATGCTTCCTCAATCCGCGCAAAAAGCTTGCCGAGTCGGGCGACCACGATCTTTTCTCGCTGATTAAGGTTAATTAGCGAGCACCCACTCCACTGTTTTCAAAGCCTGCAAATTGGAGATAGGCCATAAGCAACGCTTTTGATGCAAAAGCCTGAGCTGCAGCACGCACAAGAAGCTCTTCGCGACTGATTTCACCTGTCTCGCGAAGAGCGCGTTCCAACGATTGAACATCGGTGGCCGAAAACGTCATATCAACGATGTGATTGATTTCGGCCACCATGTGGTCATACGCCTCTTGCGGCGAGCTGACAACCGATTGGATTTTAAAGAGCTGTTCAATTGCCGATATGCTCAAAAATTGTTTAAGTATACAGATGAGAACCAATCGAGAAATCTGCTCGCGACCATACTGCTTTTTAACAGGCGGGCTAACGAGATGCATCTTAACGTAGTTGTTGATCATTGAAGGGGTCAGCCACTCGGAACTCGAGCATCGATCGAGCGGCTTTAGTATCAAAGTGATATACGAGATAACCTGATCGCGATAGAGCGGTACGTTTGGAAGCCCATCATATGTAGGAAGCTTGGACGATCTGATTTCATCCATCTCCGCCGAATCCATAAAGCAATCAAACGGCGGCCGTTGTATAAGCTGGCCAGCATCAATAGCAGGGGAGTTGTCAGACATCGGGATAAGTGATGTCAGCTGCGCCTTTGTTTTGTCCATTGACCCACCTCGCTATGGCTATACGTATAATCGCTCCATCTAGTATTGTATACTAGATGGGAATCCTAACGGTATGCATTGCAAAGGAGAAGTAGATGAGCTGGGCTATCGTTGCTGATTCAAGCTGCAATCTTCGCTCAATCGAAGCTTCCGATCACTCAACAGAATACTCAACAGTTCCCCTTGTTATTCATGTAGGGGGAGTGGATTATGTTGACGACGAAAACCTGGATGTTCATGAGCTCAATCGAATCATAGCCGAGGAGCCAGAAGCTTCCTCAAGCTCTTGCCCGAGCGCAGGTGTTTGGGCAGAACAATTTCGCAAGTTTGACAACGTAATTGCAGTTACGATTTCTGCTAACCTCTCGGGGAGCTATGAAGCTGCCACTATGGCACGAAATATAGTCCTTGACGAGTATGCACGCGAGCATGAGGGCGTCATCTCGGGCAAGAACATTCATCTGGTAGATTCGCGTGCGGCAGGTGGCAAACTCGAAGTGCTGGTAACCGAATTAAGTAGGTACCTAAACGATAATGACCCCACGTTTGAACAAGCCGTTGCCTTTATTGACAATATTGAAGAGAAATCACAGGTGCTTTTTTCGCTGTCGAGCTATGAGAACCTCACTAAAAACGGGCGCATGCCTCGATTAGCAGGAGCCCTTGCAAGCAGGCTGAACATCCGCGTGCTTGGCACCGCAAGCCATGAGGGGACTATCAAGATCGTTGGCCCCGCACGCGGCGAAAAGAAAATGGCTAAGAAAATCATCGCTTCCATGGAAGGCGATGGATTCTCCGGCGGTCTTGTCTTTATCGATCATGTTGAAAATGAGCCGGCTGCACTACAGCTCAAACAAACCATACTCGAGCGATGGCCCGAATCCGAAATTCATATCCTTCCATGCAGAGCGTTATGCTCGTATTACGCAGAGAATCAAGGTTTGATTATTGGATACACCTGGGCATAAGAAAGCCAAGCTCAACCTTTTATGCAGTGCGGCAGTAATTTGATTTGCTGCCGCACTCTTTTAACTCTCACACCAACTTTACATAAGATATATTATCTGCGTTTTACGTAGAAGCACATGCATGCATGGATTATTGGAATGCAGCAGATAAAAATCGATCCGTTCAGCCGCTACGCAATGTGATTACAGACGAAGCGACGTAGACTGAACGCCAATTTGCTCGGCGGAGTAAGCATGCAGATCAACTGGATTTGCTTCGTAAGTAATATAAGGACACTTCCACGTAGAAGGATAAAGAAAACTAGAACGAACAATCTATTGCGATCGGTATTGCAGAAAAGAACGTCCCCAGGCAGCAAATAATCCTAGTAAAATAAGGAAAATTTGATACTTAGGTACCTAAATTATAGCTAGATAATTATAGGCAGAAGTTGCCGCAATAGCACCATCGGAAACTGCTGTGACAACCTGCCTAAGGGACTTTACGCGCATATCGCCGGCGCAGAAGAGCCCTGGGGTCTTTGTAGACATATCTTCTTTGGTAATAACCCCACCGTCATCCGCTATATCAACGTACTCATTAACGAGACCGGCAACAGGATCAAATCCCGTAAAGACAAACACACCAAATGACCCAGGATCATGACGCTCTTCGATTAGCTGCTGTGTCAAAACATTCTTCAAGACAATGGTAGTTGGAAGCGCATCGCCGGCAAGCGAATCAACCAATGTGTTGAAACGAACATCGATATTTGCCGTTGCTTGAATCTTATTCACAATACCCTTGGGGGCACGGAACTGATCGCGGCGCACAAGCATGATGACACGTGAGGCGATGCGAGCCAGGAATAGAGCTTCATCGCAAGCTGCCTTGCCACCACCGATCACGTAAACAAGTTTTCCTCGATAAAACATACCGTCACATGTCGCACAATAGGACACTCCCCTTCCCGTAAAGGTATCCTCACCCGTAAATCCCGCCTTACGAGCTTTAGCACCCAGGGCACAGACAACAGCACGTGCGCCGACCTCGTCGGATCCAATGTTTAGCAAAAATGAACCGTCAGGTTTGCGATGTAGCGCATCGACAAAATGCTGCTCCTGCTCGACACCGGCATCCAAAGCATGCTGGTATAGAGCAGATCCAAGTTCAAAACCGCTGATATCAGGAAGACCGGGGTAGTTATCGACGATATCAGTCTGAGCAATCTGGCCGCCAGGTAAACCCGGTTCGAAAATAACGGTTTTCAACCCAGCGCGAGCGCCATACAAGGCCGCGGAAGATCCAGCAGGGCCTCCGCCAATGACCGCCAAATCACACTCTTTCGAAACCATGGCTCATCCTTTCATGCGTGCTAACAACATGCGTGTTTCGCATTACACGGTAATACTACCCATCAATTCATGTTTATCTCTCGAGCTTGCGCATCAAATCAATTCTCATCGTAGAATAGAGTCCATGTCGACAAGGAGTCCTTATGAGCGTTGAGCAGAACCCTGCCTCAACAATTGAATCAAATTCTCAACCCGTCATCACCGTCATGCACGCATCGGTTGGCTCTGGACACAAGGCGGCAGCGAATGCCGTTGCCCGAGCCATCGATAAGTTGCGCGGCACCCATGATATTCCAGAGAACGTCAGAGTCGACGTTCTGGATGTTCTCGACTATGGTCGCATTAAATTTGACGGCAATAAAACAGCAGCCTCTTTTACCGGGGCCACAAGACCAATTTACGACATCACCTGGCGCTACACGCTTACAGGACGTCTTCTATGGGGCGGCGGTACCGGTTGGTCTCGCGTGATGTTTCCCTCGTTTAACGATTATGTTCGCGAAAATAAACCGCTTGCAATTATTGCGACCCATATCACAGCCGCAAACGTTGCCTGCGGTGCACGATTGATTACCGGTATCGAGTACCCTCTGGTCTGTATCCCCACCGATTATGAAATCGAGGGCTGGTGGCCTCATAAAGAAACCGACTTATTCTGCGTTGCAACCGAATTCATGGCAGAAACTCTCAGACCGCGCCATGTTGAAGAGTCCAAAATCAAGATCACAGGTATCCCCGTACGCGACGGTTTCGATGATCCTTGCGACATCGAGCAGATAAAAAAATCCTTTGGACTCCCCCACGACAAAAAAATTGTATTAGTTATGGCTGGCGCCTCACTTCCGCAGCCCTATGTTCGATTTAGGGCTGCTATCGAGCAAACTATTCCCTATCTACGCCGATTCGATCGCATGCACTTTGTTTTTCTCCCTGGCAAAGATGAAGAATATTCAATGCACCTGAAGTCGGTTTTTAATGGCATGGGGCTCGACAACGTGTCGGTTCTCGATTACGTTGAAGACATGGCATCCCTCATGAAAGCATCGGATGTTGCCGTTCTAAAATCTGGCGGACTCGCTGTTACAGAATGCCTTTGCGCAAAGCTACCTATGCTCTTGCTTGGTAAATCATATGGCCAAGAAAAAGCAAACACCACCATGCTCACGTCGTTTGGCGCAAGCCTGCATGCCACTACCTTTCGAGAGCTTATCGCCACGCTCAATCATCTCCATGAGAATCCGGCTGCGCTTAAAGCGCTGCTTGTTAATGCAAATGCACTTCGAAAGCCGCACGCTGCCGAAGACATCGTTATCGAAACCATGAAACGAGTTGGCGTGCCCGTAAAACGAACACGCCATTTTGCTGAATTCTATATTGGTGATAAACCGGCGCACATCCGATAGCGCTGGGAGCATCGCGTCTAGGCAACTCCACTGGAGCCAAAACCACCCGCACCACGATCGGTCTCGTCTAATTCATCAACCTCGTGCAAGCAAACGGTTGGAACTTCCTGGATTACAAGCTGAGCGATTCGCTCGCCCTTTTCAAGGTGAATAGGTTCTTTTGCATCAAGGTTGATAAGAATGACCTTGAGTTCACCGCGGTAGTGAGCATCAATGAGACCAGGAGTATTAACGATAGACAGCCCGCGCTTAAGAGCAAGGCCGCTTCGAGGTTGAACAAAACCCGCATACCCATCGGGCAAAGCGATAGCAAGACCCGTAGAGACAAGACGACGCTCAAAGGGAGCCAGATCAACACTCTCATTGCAGCGCAAATCGAGACCAGCATCACCGGAATAAGCATATTCCGGAAGGCTTACAGCGGGATCCAAGCGCTTAATAGAAACATCAACACGAGACATACGGGCAATCACCTCAAATTTTGAAGTTCTTTAAAGAACTCATCGACATCTTTAAAGTCACGATACACGGAAGCGAAGCGTATGTAGGCCACTTTATCGAGTTTCTCAAGACGCTTAAGGACCATATCGCCAATTTCATGAGAGCTAACGGCGGTAAGCGTGCTGCTGCGCAACTCACGCTCTATATCGTCGATAAGACCGTTAAGAGCAGCAAGATCGATATCACGTTTTGACGTAGCTCTCATAAGACCCACTAGAAGCTTATTTCTATCGAAAGGCTGAGTGGAACCATCGCTTTTTATGACTTCGATGGGGTCTTCGCAACGCTCGAATGTTGTAAATCGAAAACCACAGCCGCGGCATTCGCGACGGCGCTTAATAGCATTGGTCGCTTCTTGGGTACGCGAGTCTACAACACGAGTATCGGCATTACCGCACTTTGGACAACGCATGGGAACCTCCGAATCTAGTAAAAATCAGAATACCCCATGCAATAAGAAATCCCTATTGAAAGGAAGCGGGAACCAGAAGGTCCATACCAATAGAGAGTTCAGAAGAAGTAAGGCCATTCCAAGAGCGAATCAGCGCAACGGTATCAGAAGTACTCAAGTGCGAAACAGGATGTTCCTCAGCGATATCCCAAAGCGTATCGCCCGATTGAACAGAGATAACAGCCCGCGAAGCATTCGCAGAAGCGGTATCAAAAGCACGCTGGGAAGCAGCAGAAGTAAAGAAGGTAAAAGAAAGCGCAATCATAGCGATGACAACAACGAAAAACAAACCAGCTTTTGGACGCGCATTTGCTACTGGAGCCTTCTGGGTAAAGGTGCACGCATGATTGAAAGAACGAGAATTACCATCAATAACTTGGAATGAAGGATGCGTGTTATACGACTTAAGCGCCAAGTTACCGTATGTCATGGAATTATTCATCTCTACACCTCTCTTGTTCGTTCCAAGAAGAGTTATATATCCTTGCGCGGACAAAGGTACTAGCGCAAGAACGAATGTTCGTATATTATTATCTACGAACAGTTGTTCCAGTCAATAGAAATTCGAACATTTGTTTGGGTTTGAGGAGTAAGTATGGCACGCAAGATCACCAAGCGCCAACAGCAAATCTACGATTTCATCCGCTCCTACCAGACGGAGAAGGGCTATCCGCCCAGTGTTCGTGAAATGGCAGCAGCTGTTGGCCTTTCCTCCCCTTCAACCGTACATGCACATCTCTCCGCTCTGGAGGCCCATGGCCTCATCAAGCGAGATAAAACCAAGCCTCGCGCTCTGGAGGTATTTGAGCAGGAGGGCAATCCCGATAATAACCTCGACATCTCACAGGAATCTCCTGTACCCGAGATGCGAGGTGTTGTCTCCCTTCCACTTGTTGGCCGCGTGGCCGCAGGCATGCCGATATTGGCAGAACAAAATATCGAAGATACCTTTACCATCCCAACCGAAATCGCCTCAGACTCAAGCTCCTTTATTCTTGAAGTCCACGGCAACTCGATGATCAACGTTGGCATCTACAACGGTGATTACATTATTGTTCGCGAACAACCCAGCGCAATGAATGGCGACATAGTCGTTGCTATGATCGATGGCTCTGCAACAGTCAAAACATTCTATAAAGAACGCGGCAGAGTTCGTCTACAGCCGGAAAACGATGCAATGGAGCCCATCTTCGCTGACAACCCAACCATTCTTGGCAAGGTTGTCGCCCTCATGCGTCGTCTGTAACGCCAATGGAAAAAACGCTCAGTTCCCAAGGCAGAATCCATATCATTGACGACATCCGAGGATTAACCATCATCTCTATGGTGTCTTTTCATATCTGCTATGACTTGGCCTATCTTTACGCCTTGCCCATGGACTGGTTCACCTTAGGCTCTTTTCAAGATATCTGGCGATGCTTCATCAGCTGGACTTTTCTATTTCTTGCTGGATGGTCCACGTCTTTTTCGAGAAATAACCTAAAGCGAGGCCTTCTATATTCCGCTATGGCTCTTCTTGTATGGATAGCCACAAGTGTTGCCAGCGTCGACACGCCCGTTACCTATGGAATTTTATTCTGCATGGGTGCCTCGACGCTTCTTTTTGCGTGCTTGGAAAAAATCAAAACGCCCCATCCACTGCTCATAACGATAGTAGCTCTTGCAGCTTTTTTCCTTACATATCAAATTCCACGAGTAACCTATCCGATAGAACATCTCGCCTGGCTTGGCTTTCCCTCCCCCACTTTTATGTCAGGGGACTATTATCCATTGATACCGTATTTCTTTATGTATACGGTAGGAGCAGGATGCGCTCGTCTATTTGATGAAAGGGCAAAAGAATACCCTTCGTGGGCAACAAGGAGATGGAGCCGGCTCCTAGAATGGATTGGTACAAAAAGCCTGCTGATCTACCTCATCCATCAACCCCTTGCACTATTGGCCCTGGAGCTAATCTTCGGTAGCTAACGGGAGACTCTCGCACTCTGCCTTGCCTGCGGGTCCCTGTTCATACTGACGCAAAAGGCCAGCTAGCTTAGAAGGAACCTTTGCTGTGATAAGCATGCCTTCAGGAATAAACTCTTCATTCAAGATCACTCCCTGCTCATGGATTTGAGCGCGCAGCGACGCATTTGCATAGGGCAGCATCACCGTGAGCAACTGATCGGAAGCAGAGGCACGAAGAGCTAAGGTATCAATAAGGGAATCTATACCATAGCCAGTATAGGCAGAGCAAAATACCTGATCTGGATAGCGCGATTCGAGAGCGTGGACATAGGACGCTTCAAAACGGTCACATTTATTATTCACCGTAACGGAAAGCTGTTCACCGGCTCCGATTTCATCGAGCACTCGATTAACCGCTTCTAGATGCAAATCAGCATCCTCATCGGAATAGTCAACGATTTTTAGAATTAGATCTGCTTCAAGAACCTCAGCAAGCGTCGATTTAAACGCCTCGACAAGGCTGTGGGGCAGTTTTTGGATAAATCCAACCGTATCGGTAATGGTAACAACGCGACCGCCGGGAAGGCAATAGGAGCGAGTGGTTGGATCGAGCGTTGCAAATAACTTGTCTTCTGAAAGAACACCCGCATCAGTCAATGCATTAAGCAACGTCGACTTTCCAGCATTCGTATAGCCCGCAAGTGCAACCCTAAACGCAGTAGACTCTTTCCTGCTCTTGGTCTGAACAGAACGGCGCTTTTCTAAGCCATTAAGCTCGCGCCTTAAAGAGGCAATCTTGTTGCGAATCAAGCGCCTGTCAACCTCAAGCTGACTTTCGCCCTGGCCAAAGCGGCTTCCAATGCCACCACGAGTCTGTTCTTTGGCAAGATGGGACCACATGCCCCTTAGTCGTGGTAAAAGATACTGAAGCTGCGCAAGTTGAACTTGGATACGCCCCTCACGCGTTTTAGCATGCAGGCCGAAAATATCCAAAATCAAAGCCGTACGGTCGATAATCTTAGTAGGCTCACCAATCGTTTTCTCCAGATGACTTTGCTGAGCAGGCGTCAAATCATCATCGAAGATAACCGTATTGACATCAAGAGCAGCGACAAGCCGTCGAACCTCTTCGACCTTACCAGATCCAATAAAAGATTTTGGGATTGGTTTATCGAGCCGCTGGACAACGCGACCAACTGTGAGAGCGCCGGCAGTATGAGCAAGCCGCTCAAGCTCATCGAGCGAGCGGTCTACCGGCCAGGCGCCATTTCGAAAATCAACCCCAACAAGCAAAACACGTTCAGGTTCGAGCTCTGTAGACAAAAAAGAAAATCGACTCACGCGGCACCCTCAATAAGCCTCTGCACCTCATCGGCAGTATCTGACGCGGAAAGGCCGTCAACCTCAATCCAATGGTAACGCGTGTCGCGCCTAAACCATGAAAGTTGACGCTTCGCATATCTACGCGAACCACGCTTGATCAGCTCAATTGCCTCATCAAGCGACAATTCGCCATTGAGATACTGAAGAATCTCCTTATAGCCGATGGCCTGGGAGGCAGTGGAATCGCGCTGCAGCCCCATCTCCAAGAGATGCTTAACCTCATCAACAAGACCGAGCTCAATCATCACATCAACACGCGTGTCGATGCGTCGATAAAGCTCCTCGCGATTCATGGAAAGACAGAAGCGCATAGAGGGATAGCATTCCTTAGGCGTCGAAAATCCGGCTTTCTGATCGGCATAGCACAAGCCGTCATCAGCCATTTCAAGGGCGCGAATGACACGACGAACATTATGCGGATGTATGACCTTGGCACTTTTGGGATCGCGCTGCGCAAGAAGCCAATGCATATAGTCGTCGCCCATTGAACTGGCAAGTTCTTGATAGGCGAGACGGCGCTCGTCTTCAAACTCCCCTAATGGAAAACGCATGTCATCGAGGGCGGCATTAATATACAGTCCTGTACCACCGCACATCAGCGCTACGTCTCCCTTTTGCTGTTTCTCATCAATGAGCGCACGAGCATCGTGTTGATACAGCGCTGCGGAATAGGCAGTGGAAGGAGAAACAATGTCGACAAGCCTAAGCGGAACGGGTCGTTCGTCAACGGGCGTCTTTGCAGTACCGATATCCATTTCCGTATAGACCTGCATAGCATCCGCCGAAAGGACCTCAGTACCCCAGCGCTGCGCGAGGCAGTCGGCAGTAGCGCTTTTTCCCACAGCGGTGGGACCGGCAATTACAATAATGCGAGCCGACAAGGAATCGAAACTCATCGCGGATCGCCGGTCACCGTGCCAGAAAGATACCAAGTGCGCGCGACATCGACATCAACATCAACGATTTTGCCCACAAGCTGATCAATTGAATAACCAGCAGGAATAGGCGCGTGAACCGTTTGGTTTTTTGCACTCTTCCCCATCAAGATGGATGCGTTCTTCTTCGAGGTGCCCTCAATGAGTGCAGGCACCACACGATGAAGATCGTGCTGGTTGAACTCGTTCGCCGTGGTTTCGACAACATGAACAAGTCGATTGAATCGCTCCAGAATAACCTCGCGCGGCGTAGGATCATCAATCTCGGCTGCCGGCGTTCCAGGGCGCTTGGAATAGATGAACGTATATGCCTGAGCGTAACGAACGGTCTCGGCCAAGGAGAGGGTCTGCTCAAAATCTTCCTCGGTCTCGCCCGGGAAGCCCACAATGATATCAGTCGAAAGAGCAATGTCGGGAATACGGTCCCGCACGCGCTCAATCAGGTCAAGATAAGACTCACGTGTATAGCGCCTGTTCATGAGCTTGAGAATTCGAGACGAACCAGACTGCACAGCAAGATGGAGCTGCGGCATAACGGCAGGAACCTCTGCCATGGCATCGATAGTCTCAGGCAACAGATCCTTGGGATGAGAAGAAGTGAAGAAGATACGCTCGATGCCCGTATCGCCAACACGGCGGAGCAGCTCGGCAAAACGAGGCGAACCGAAGAGATCACGACCATAAGAGTTAACGTTTTGTCCCAAAAGGGTCACTTCACGCACGCCCATGCGAGATAGAGCGGTTACTTCGTCCACAATCTCATCGAATGGACGGCTCTTTTCGCGACCACGCACGTAGGGCACGATGCAATACGAGCAAAAATTATTACAGCCCGTCATGATGGGAACCCAGGCATGATAAGAGGTGGCACGATGCCAGGGCATCGTAGTCGCTGGGTTCTCTTCATGCTCCTCACAGCGAACATGATGGTTGCCATCGTCAAAGGCCTGGGCTATCAAATCGCCAACATGAGCGATACTATGCGTGCCAAAGACAACGTCAACGTTATCCAGATTGGTTAAAAGACCTTCCCCATCACGCTGGGCAATGCAGCCGCCAACGGCAATTACGCGCTTTCCGGACGGAGGAGCAGGTAGGCTCTTGCAAGACAGGCATTGCCCGTAAAGCCTCGTATCGGCAGCCTCGCGAACACAGCAGGTCATGAAAACAACAATGTCGGCTTCCTCGGGGGTGGCAACCTCCAAACAGCCACAAGAGTCCAACAGACCGCTCACACGCTCAGAGTCGTGCATATTCATCTGGCAACCAAACGTCTTGATCAGATACGTTTTGCCGTTAAGTTGTGAAAGAGACATGACCTACCCTACTTGTTGCACATCGTCGACATAGCCATCCATGTCAGAAGCGTGCACGGAGACATGATGTACGTAAACAGAAAGACGAATCGCCGTACGGGACTCGCCATTGATAAGAATATCTGAGAACACAGGCGCACATGAAATATCAAAACCGGTGGGAATAAGGAATCCACGCGCGATTGCGATAGCTTTAATCGCCTGATTAACCGCTCCGGCGCCAACGCACTGCATATTGACGGGAACTCCGTCTTTTACCATTCCGGCAATGGCGCCGGCAACTGATGCGGGGGAAGACTTACTTGAGACCTTCAAGAATTCCATTGCTACGTTTCTCCTGCTAAGGTGGCATGTTTTGAGTATGAAATGACTTTAACGCATGAGCCGAAAGGCCACAAGGGCTATTCGCCCTTTTCAATGGGGAATGAAACCGTGATCCTATCTTTCATAACGCGAATCTTGGGATCGCCCACCATATTGAGATAGTAACGTTGCGCCAAATCCTCAAAGCATCGCTCAACGTCACGCGAGAATCGAGAAAGATCATCTGGAGCGATTTTGAGTCCACGTCGGTCTTTTACTAGGTCGACTTCGTTTGAACGCGGCGCATTACCGTCGCGTTCGCGCAACAAACGCGACAAGGCGCTTCGAAGCGGTGCAATCGCACCAGAAAGAATGCGGTGAGCCGTTCGCTCGGAAATATCAATGCCGATTGTTTCTGCAATACGCATAAACTCTGCAGCATCCGCAGCAAACCCCAAACGCGTTGTAACGGGAAGGGTCGACTCATTATCTAAAAAGAGAAGCCGAGACGCATCGAGCTCACCACGAGCATGAGAATAAAGCGTGGCAGCGATTTCTGTGGGGCTGCCAATAAAGACATCGCACCCATGCATTTCTTCGAGCGAAAAATCGCAGACGGTCCGCAAGATATTATGAGGTCCACGAGCACAACGATATGCACCCGTTTCGTCTTTTGAGGCGATAGGCCACGAAGATTGATCAGCGCGTTCATTAAGAACGTTCGTGTTGACTAGAACCTTAAAAGAAGAGCCGAGGTCCTTGCCTGAAGCAACGACCTCGACATCGTCAACATTCTGCCGAATGGAAAACAGGGCCATACCGCGCCCATGAACACCCCAGCGGTCCATCTTCATCGATTCGAGCTTTGAGGTGACGCGAGCGTCGAAAATACGTTCACGCATATCTTCAGGCACACCGCAGCCGTTGTCGAGAAACAGAAGAGAGCGCATCCCCTCTTCCTTAAACGTTGCTACATAGATTCTCGTAGCACCCGCATCACGCGCGTTGCGAAGCATCTCGATAACGATGTCTTCAACATGCTGAATATCATGCTTGGCTTGTCGGCGTTCGGCCTCAGAAACGCGAAGACGAACGAACCCCTCACCCAGGTTTTCCTCGACGCGAAGGTTACCCTCACCAGACATCGAGGCAATAAATGAAATGAGTTCGTTCGTATCGCTCATGTTATTTCGCAATATCTACAGCGCGGCTCTCGCGAATCACCACGACGCGCACCTGACCGGGATATTCCATTTCCTCCTCGATCTGATGGGCGATATCATGAGCAAGAACCGTGGACTGCGCGTCGGAAATCTTGTCGGGCTGAACCATGACGTGAACCTCACGGCCGGCCTGCATGGCATACGTACGCTCAACGCCTTCATGAGCGTTAGCGATCTCCTCGAGCTTCTCAAGACGCTTGATGTAGTTTTCGGCAGACTCGCGACGAGCACCGGGACGAGATGCAGAAACAGCGTCGGCAGCCTGCACCAGCACAGCGAGAACCGAGTTAGGCTCAACGTCAGCATGGTGAGCCTCAATGGCATGGACGATGGCGGGCTTTTCGCCATAACGGCGGGCAAGATCGGCACCGATCACAGCGTGGGGACCCTCGACATCATGATCGATTGCCTTGCCAAGGTCGTGCAGAAGGCCTGCACGTTTGGCGGCATAAGGGTCAACGCCAAGCTCGGACGCCATGATTGAGCACATGTCGGAAACCTCGAGCGAATGCTGAAGGACGTTTTGACCAAACGAAGTACGATAGCGCAGGGCACCGAGCGTCTTGATGAGCTCAGGGTGCAGATCGTGGATGCCGGCATCAAAAGCAGCCTGCTCGCCAGCCTCGCGCACACGCTGCTGAACCAGATCTGCGGCCTTGTTGTACATCTCCTCGATACGCGCAGGATGGATACGACCATCTGCAATCAAATTCTCGAGAGCGACACGAGCGGTCTCGCGTCGAACCGGATCAAAGCTCGAAAGAACGACGGTCTCAGGAGTGTCATCGATAACAAGATTGACACCAGAAACCTGCTCAAACGTACGGATGTTACGGCCCTCGCGACCGATAATCCTACCCTTAAGATCATCGGAAGGAATGTGCACCGAAGTAACGGTGACCTCCGCCGTATGGTCGGCAGCGCAACGCTGGATAGCAAGGGAGATAATCTCCTGAGCGGTCTTGTGACATTCTGCGCGGACCTGCTGCTCAGACTCACGGATAATGGTTGCCGCCTCATGGGTAACCTCACCGCGAACCTTGTCGAGAAGCTCACGATGCGCATCGTCGCGCGTCAACTCGGAGATACGCTCAAGCTCGGTTGTTTGCTTGGCAACCAAATCATCAAGCTCACGAGAGCGCTTTTCAATTTGACCAGCCTGGCTCGAGAGTTGATGCTCGCGCTTATCAAGAGCGTCATTACGGCGATCGAGAGACTCCTCGCGCTGCATCACGCGGTTCTCAAGCGTGCGAAGCTCGCGCTTGCGCTGCTTTTCTTCGTTTTCCGCTGTCTGCTTATGCTGAATAATCTCCTCTTTAGCCTCGAGGAGAGCCTCTTTCTTCAGCGTCTCTGCCGTGCGCTTCGCATCGCTGATGACGGTTTTTGCCTCTTCGTGAGCAGACTGAATCTTTGAGTCCGCCTCTCGAAGGCTTCCGTTTTTAGCGCTGCGCATGGCGACCGTGGCAATTACCGCACCGATAACAAGGCAAGCGATGCCAACGATAACCTCCATGCCCATTTCAACTCCTTCAATTAACTTTTCTACATAAGGAAAGGCACTGCCCCGAAGAGCAGCGCCGACATTTGCTAGGGAGAATCCACCCAGTATGAATTATGAAAATTGCCATATACAATCTCATCAAAGATGAGTGAGCATCACATAACAAATGACCATATAATCCTACGTTTTCACGTGGATTATGTCAACGTGACCCAACGTAAAACTAGTAAAGGACGCATCGATCGGCATCGCTTAGGAAGCGCTCTCCCCCTCCAGTCTTGCAGACGTCGCAGCTCGCGCAACCTGATACGAAAACCCACGTGAAACAAGGAACCGAGTGAGCTTTTCTTGCGGGCGGACATCAGGAACACGCTTTTTTTCGAGAGTTTCTAGAGCGCGTTGGAAATCTTCGTCCTCGTCAAAAAAAGCCTCGGGATATCCTTCGATATCGTTGACATCAATCTGGCGTCGTCGGAGTTCAAGCTCAATCTTGCGCCTCCCCCACCCGCGAGCAATTCGCTGCTGAATGAATGCGCTCGCGAAACGCATGTCATCCAGATATCGTTTATCACGTGCAACACGAAGAGCACGATCGATCTCGATAGCACGATAACCGTAAGCCTTCAGCTTGCTATCGAGCTCGCCTGATGAATAGTCCCTTCGAGAAAGCATGTCGGTGAGCTGAGCAAAGCAGACGCGATATTCAAGCTCATGAATCGCGTCAAAGGCATCCTCCTCGGGAAGGGGAAGCGAAAACGCATCTTTAATCAAGAGCTTGCCAACGCGCTCGGGCACGACGATTTCACGGCAGGCACCGTTATCCAATGAAAGGGAAACCGAAGCCATGGGCTTTTTTGAGCTAAAAGCCGCGAGACGTTTTTTCTCCTCCCGATCGGGCAAAACGGTATCAATTTCGATAACTTCTGACACCTTGGGATCCCTGGGCTATTCCACATCGAAGGCAGAAGAACCCGCATTTGCATCGCCAACAATGCCCTCGTCCAATTCCGAAGGGTCAACGGCCTCGCCAGTGGGCTCATCATCGAATTCGAGGCCACAGGCAACGCGAACTTTATGTTCAATCTCCTCAGACAGGGCAGGATTCTTGCGTAAGAAATCCTTTGCCGCCTCACGGCCCTGACCCAAACGATCGGCTTCATAGGCATACCAGGCGCCGGACTTTCTCACGATGCCGTACTCAACGCCCATATCGAGAATCGAGCCCTCTTTGGAGATGCCCGTACCGTACATGATGTCAAACTCTGCAGACTTAAAAGGAGCCGCAACCTTATTCTTTACAATCTTGGTGCGCACACGGTTACCGATAATCTCGTTACCATCTTTGATGCTATCGATGCGTCGAATATCGATACGAACGGAAGAGAAGAACTTCAGGGCTCGGCCGCCTGTCGTTGTTTCGGGGTTACCGAACATGACACCGATCTTCTCGCGAAGCTGATTGATGAAAATGCAGGTCGTATTAGATTTAGCAAGCGAGCCGGCAAGCTTGCGAAGTGCCTGACTCATTAAGCGAGCCTGAAGGCCTACGGAAGAATCGCCAATTTCGCCTTCGATTTCCGCACGGGGGACAAGAGCTGCCACGGAGTCGATAACGACAACGTCGATAGCGCCGGAGCGAACGAGCATATCGCAGATTTCGAGAGCCTGCTCACCGGTATCGGGCTGAGAAATCAAGACTTCGTCGATATCGACTCCAATACGGGCGGCATAGGTGGGGTCCAAAGCGTGCTCGGCATCGATGAATGCAACGACACCGCCGGCAGCTTGAGCCTCTGCAAGAATCTCAAGAGAAAGGGTGGTCTTACCAGAAGACTCGGGACCATAAATCTCTACGATACGGCCGCGAGGAACACCGCCAATGCCCAATGCTGCATCCAATGCAAGTGAACCCGTCGGAATAGCCTCCACCTCGAGCTGGGGACCCCCATCGCCATAGCGCATAATAGAACCAGTCCCGAACTTCTTTTCGATCTCGGCCTTTGTAACCTCGACCATCTTATCGCGCTCGACTCCATAGGTACGCTCATGCACGGTGCGTACGGGACCAGAATTCTTTGCCATGGGGACTCCTTACTGCATTTTTTGCCGTTAATGACTATATCCGAACAGCTGTTCGTGGTCAAGCCACTTTACAACGCATACTAGGAGCTGACATTCCCCATCTTTTCCGCAATCTCTAACAAATATGCCGCGAAAAATCCCTAGTCTCAAACAGAATTCTTACAGATGCCCCAAAAGCTTTTCATAACAGCTAAAACACCAGCTAAATTGGCTAATTTAAAGATATGAAAGGCGGAATAACAAAGCGACGCCACATACATGACGCCGCTTTATTCTCATATGCAATACAAAATCTGACGAAAGAAACAAATAGCTATCGTTCAAGCACATCGACCAGCATGCGCAGAGCCTCTAAGCAGGCCCGAAAACGAACCTCTTGACGATTGCCGGAAAAGACTAAACGCTTGGAAGATACAGCCTGGGGGGAGCAAAGACCAATATAAACGGTGCCCACCGGATTCGTATCCGTGCCGCCGCCAGGACCGGCATAGCCTGTGAGACTTACGGCATAATCAGAGCTAAAAAGCGAACGGGCCCCCGAAGCCATCTGCTGGGCAACCTCAAAAGAAACCTCTGTGACCTCTTGAATCGTCTTTTCGGAAACCGAAAGCAGGTGCTCTTTAATCTGATTGGTATACGTTACCGCGCCGCCTAAAAGCACAGCAGAGGCACCAGGGACGGAAGCGATGCTTGAAGAAACCATACCAGCTGTCAGGGACTCGGCACAGCAGAGCGTGACGCCGCGTTCTGCGGCTAAACGAACAAGCCGAAGTGCAACGTCATCGATATCAAGCTGAAGTTGTTCCAGAGCAATTGAGGCGCACACGGCGCATCAGATCCCCTCTAAACGCGAAAAACGACCTTGCGACAATTCCAAAAATACTGCAGGCCGGAAACCACAGTCAAAAAGACCGCGATAACCATGAGCGCCTGCGAAAAGATCAAAAGCATGGATGCAAAGGAGACACCGTAGGCAAACAGTACGAAGGAAAGGAGGTATCCGCACAACGACACCATAGTAGTGGCAGTCTTCCACTTGCCGAGCTTATCTGCGGCGACAACCACTCCATTGGCGCTCGCGACCATTCGAAGTGCGCTCACGAGAAACTCGCGCAGCAAAATAATAAAAACGAACCAGATATTCACCGTGTTTTGCTGCAGCAAAATGAGCAATGCGGAGAAAACCAGCAGCTTATCTGCAATGGGGTCAAGAAACTTGCCAAAATCGGTGATCTCGTTGCGAGAGCGGGCAAGATAGCCATCCACCTTGTCGGTAAGACTCAAAAGCATGTAGAGCACGAACGCAGCAAGGGATAGAGCCGGATCGAAATCCAAGGCTCCGTGATGCGAAAGCAGCGCGAGAGCCATAAAAAGCGGAATAAAGAGAATTCGAACGCACGTGATGACATTTGCCGGCGTCCAAATGCTGTTCAGTTGCTTGTTAGATGCATCGGCCATGATATTTCTACTCAACTACCTCTCCAACGAGCTCATAACAGAAGCTATCGACAAAACGGACGTTCAAAACATCGCCAACAGTGGCATCGGTGATATCCAAATGGACAGCGCCATCGCAATCGGGGGCTTGGAACCATGCGTGTCCGATAAGCTCGGGGCCATCCTCGCCCTCTTCGACACCATCGACGATAACCAGCGAAGTCTCGCCCACATGAGATGCAGTAGCGGCAAATCCAAGAGATTCAGCAAGGTCGATTGCGCGCTGGGTACGCTCCACCTTCGTGGTCTCGTCAATTTGATCGGGCATCTCGCACGCGCGTGTTCCCTCCTCGGGAGAATACGGGAAAACGCTCGTGTAATCAAAGCCAACGCGATCCATAAAATCGAGCATCGCATCGACCTCGTCCTCGGTCTCACCGGGGAATGCCGTGAGATACGTGGTCCTAATGACCATATCGGGAATCTCACGACGCAGGCGCGCAAAGAGCGCCTCGAGCTCTTCTTCAGAACCAGAACGATTCATGGCAGAAAGAACGCGCTCACAGCAGTGCTGAACAGGAATATCAATATAGGGCAGCACTTCAGGCGTATCGCGAATCGTCGCGATTAGCTCATCGGTCATACCTTCGGGCTGAAGATAGAGGACACGAATCCAAACGGGCTCCGGACGAACCGCCTCTGCAAGCTCAATTAAAAGCTCGGCAAGGGTATGGGGTCCTTCGACCGTCTGATCGAAATCCTCACCCCAAATGCCTGTATCCTGGCCGATGAGGACAAGCTCGCGAACGCCACCGGCGACAAGCGACTTGGCTTCCTCGAGAATCGATACAGCCGAGCGCGAATGGTAGCGTCCTCGAATATAGGGAATGGCGCAAAAGCTGCAGAAACGGTCGCAGCCATCGGAAATCTTAAGGTAAGCAACGGTTCCTTCCACCGTACGCTTAATGGAAGGAAGCATAGCCGTACCCGAGCGAACCGTTCCGGTCACCTCATCGACAACCGCAACGATGCCATCCTCCTCATCGGTGCGAACAAATGCCGCTACCTCGGGAAGCTCGTTGGGAAGATCGCTTCCGTAACGTGATGGGACGCAGCCGCACATTACGATAGGCGCATTGCGGATACCATCGGAGACTTCCTCCGCTAGCTGCAGCGTCGTCTCGATGCTCTCGGATGTTGCAGAAGCAAGAAATGAGCACGTGTTGATGATGACAACGTCGGCAGATTGCGCATCCGTTGCCTCACCGTATCCGGCAGCACTCAGCAGCGAGCGCATGCGGTCGGTATCGACTTCGTTTTTGGCGCAACCCAACGTCACGTAAAGAACGGACGTATCAAAAGACTCAGTAGACAAGAAAACCCCTCTTAGCGGTCATTAGCGATAATTGGTGAACTGCAAAGGCTGACCATAGTCCTGATCACGAAGGAAAGCAATGACTTCTTGCAGGGCGTCTTTCGAGGCAGAGGTCACACGCAACTTATCGGCATCGATGACGACTTTGACCTTAAGTTTGCGATCCTTAATGTCCTTGTTGATCTTCTTGGCCGTAGGCTGATCGATGCCTTCGACGATATGACCGAGCACACGCACCGAACCGCCCGAAGCCGTCTGGGGAGCATCCCACGAAATGCTCTTCAAGTCGATGCCACGCTTAATGAGTTTGGAGTTGAGCACGTCGGTAATCTGACGGGCAACAAAATCGGCGGGAGCGACGATTGTAAAGAGCTTATCGCCCTTCGACAAATCGATAGTGGCACCGGAATCCTTAAGGTCATAGCGCTGCGTGATCTCGCGGGCACATTGCTGATAAGCGTTATCCACTTCCTGCATATTTACTTCGGAAACAACATCGAAGCTCGAATCTTTAGCCATTGTTTACCCTTTCAATCAGATGCTAGTTAGAGGTATCAGAATCGGAGGAGGAGTCGTCGGAATCGGAAGAGGTGGTCTCATCGGTTGCGGCGGAAGGCGAGGTGGTTTGAGGAACCGTGATAGTCACGCGGCCAACACCGGAAGTCTTGCTGCCCCAACGGACCTTATCGCCATTTTCGGTAACCTGGACATCGCTCGGGTTATCGACGGTAATTTCAATCGACTTAGTAGGGGTGTATTCCGCCTCGTAGGGACCAACAGGAGTATCGGCATATTGAGAAACGCCGTCGACCTTGACCTCAATCCAAGAGGTCTTCCCCTTTGCAAGAGAAATCTTGACGACCTTTTGCTCGACGACGCCCGATGCACTGCCAGTTTTGTCATCATCGGCCGCATCTGAGGATGCATCCGAGGATGCATTGTCACCAGAGGAATCGGTGTCGGAACCCTTCGAATCGGAATCTGCGGCATCGACCTTCTTCTTGGTGGAAGAAGCAGAAGACGCAGAACCTGCATCGACCGAAGCCGCCGGAAGCGAAGACACCGGCTGATCCGACCGCGATGTACATCCGCGAATCAAAGAAACCAGCAGCACGATAATAAGCAGGGCCGCAACACCAAGGACCGCCATCAACATGCGGGGATTGGACATCAGCGCCTCAAGTGGAGATGAAGGACGTCTCTCGTACCCTCGGCGCTGCCCGCGTCCGTAACCAGAACGCGAGGAAGAAGCAGTGGAGGAGTAGCCGCGACGACCATTTGAGGCCGCCCCCCTCCCCTGGCCCCGTTGATTGAGCGAGCGAGGGTCACGGTTGCGCCCCGTCGGACGCCGTGAGTCGGAGCGCTGTCCACGAGAGCGAGAAGAATGAGAGGTGCGATATCCAGAACGGGAGTTGACGGGCATGCGAGCCGTTACCGAAGGATCAGATGAATAGCCATCGCGCTCTCCATAAGCAGCTGCGTTCGAAGGCGGAAGAGCGCGTCTGCGGCGGCTGTTTCCGCCCACGCGAAGAGATTGATGCCCCGTTGTGGTATCGGAAACGTACCCTGCTTGCGGCGGGCGCTGTCCAAAACGCGAAGACGAAGAAGAAGGCGCGGGGGAACCATCGACAACCATAAAACGCGTGGATACGGGGTTGCTTCTTGTGGAAACAAGCGCAGGGGGCTCATGATATGAGCCTGCACGACCCTCGTCGGAATTCTCAAAAATATAGAGTTCGTCAAAATAAGCGTTCACAACGTCACGGGGATTAAGACCCAAATAACGTGCATAACTCGAAATCATGCCCTGGGCATATCCGCGCGGCGGCATGGAGGTAAAGTCCCCGTTCTCAAAAAACTCGATGATTTGAGGACGGATCTTGATTGTATTGGCAACCTGTTGAATGGAGGGACCCAACGAACGGCGACGTTCGCGAAGCATCCCTCCAAATCGACTCGACATTAGAAGCCCTCCAAATCAGTGTCCATGCTCATACGAGCTTCGACCGATTCAAGTTCGGCAAGACCCTCCTCGTCAAGAAGGACCTCGCGCGGTTTAGACCCATCGGGGGGACCGACAACGCCTTTTTCTTCAAGCATATCCATAATACGACCCGCGCGCGCATACCCGACCTTAAGCCTGCGCTGCAATCCCGAGGTGGAGCCAAGCTGAGACTCGACGACGATATGCGCCGCCTCCCAGATAAGCGGATCGTCGTCAGAGGGCTCATGGGAAGCTCCGCCCACCACGGTCGCCGGTGTTACAGCAGAGAGAATCTCCTCATGATAGTCGGCCTCGCCCTGGCTTTTAACGAATTCAACAACCTGGTTGATCTCGTCATCGGATACAAAGCATCCCTGGATACGTTTTGGCTTGCCCCAATCGACCTTAGAAAAAAGCATGTCGCCATAACCGGTAAGTTTCTCGGCGCCCGTCTGATCGATAATGACGCGTGAGTCGATACCGGTTGCCACGTTAAAGGCAATTCGGTTCGTGATATTAGCCTTGATCAGACCGGTAACGACATTAGACGAGGGGCGCTGCGTAGCAACGATAAGGTGGATACCGGCAGCGCGTCCAAGCTGAGCAATGCGAACAATGGAAGCCTCAACATCTTTTCCAGCAACCATCATGAGGTCGGAGAGCTCGTCGATGATGATAACGAGATACGGCATCTTGGCAGGTGGATTGTCGTAGTGCTCGAACTCGCCCGCAGCTTGCTTCTCATTAAAGGTAGAGATCTTGCGAACACCGATGCGCTCAAAGACCTTAAGGCGGCGCTCCATCTCAGAAACCGCCCATTGAAGAGCGCTCGCAGCCTGCTTGGGCTCGGTCACAACAGGGACATACAGATGCGGCAAACCGTTATAGCCCGCAAGCTCAACGCGCTTAGGATCGACCATGATCAAGCGAACATCCTCGGGAAACGTCCGCATAAGAAGGCTCATGACGATGGAGTTGATCATGACCGACTTACCCGAGCCAGTGGTGCCTGCGATAAGCAGATGCGGCATCTTGGCCAAATCTGCCACGATAGGAGCACCCTCAGCATCGCGGCCAATAGCGAGCTCAAGCGGTCCGCCCGTAACATAAGGCAAGACATCGCCCAAATTGACATTTTGACGCGTGCGGTTGGGAATCTCGATTCCGACAAGCGACGTACCCGGAATAGGAGCGAAAATACGCACAGCAGTGGATGCAAGGGAAAGCGCGATGTCGTCTTCCAGATTGGAAATTCGGCTCACGCGCTCACCCTCACCGGGCTGCACCTTAAAGGTCGTGACCGTCGGTCCGGAAATCCAGCCAACAACACGCGAATGAAGACCAAACTCGCCCAACGTCGACTGAAGCGCCGCCGCAGTCTGCTCAAGCTCCTTCGCCGAGGAAGCAGAGGTGGCAGACGCCGGGTTATGCCGAAGTATAGACACCGAAGGAAGCTGACGCTCGCCATCAGTACCGGCAGAAACAGTAGTCCCCTGGCTTGCTGCAGCAGAAAGCGATGGCTTTGAAGCAGCTTTTGCGGCCGGCATGTCCGATGGGACCTCTTCGACAGGGCCAGATGGCGCAGAAGGAGCATGGGAGCCAGAAGTGCCCGCAGCCATCAAGAAATCGGGTATGGGTTTGCTGCCTTCGGGGGTCACAACAGTGGCAACGGAAGCTGCGGACAGCTCGGCAGCCGTGACGCTCTGCTCAGAGGGCTCATCAGACTTAGGGGAATCGGCGAGCTTGGCAGCAGCGTCCGAAATAACATCGACCGTCGTCATGGGGACAATCGGCGGCACGGGAGCAGGAGGCATGGCATCGACCTCGTCGGTGACATCGACAAAACGCTCTTTCACGGGAATGAGCGTGGTTTGGGCGCGCTCGGCAGCGAGCTGTTCAGACAGGTCGACAAAAGGATCTTCATCCGCATCATCAGGCTCGCCCGAAAGCAACGTCGTCTTAGCACGATCGCCTAGGAAGGTTGTTTCCGCCGCTCCAGCTGCATCAAAAAGCTTCGATGCCGAAGCAGACTCACTTGCAGCAGCCGCGCCCCCGCGATTGGTCGCAGCCTGGAAAGCACGCTGTGCCGCAGCAGCATCACCCCAGGGGGTCTCGTTAGCGTCAATATGCTTGCGCTGAACAAACTCCTGCGCACGCTCGGAAGCACCGCGCACGAGCGAGCTAATCGAAAAGCCCAGGATAACAAAGCCCAACATCAAAACACCGACAAGCACAACATAGCCGATGGTCTTTCCCACCGACATCTGCAGCGCGCTTGCCACAAACGCACCGACATAACCACCCGAGGATGCCAAGACGTCCGGCTCAAACATGCCTGCCGTGGAAAGTGAGGTATGCGGCACAGCTAGGGAAAGCATGGAGATGACAGAGACGAAGATCAAGACAAGACCGACGCACGTCCTCGCGGGAACAACCGCACGATCGCGCAAAAAGACAAGAGCAGATGCAGCCAAAAGGGCAAGCGGCAGCACATATGCGCCCAGGCCAAAGCCCAGGTGATAGAACGCTGCAACAGCCTGCGTGACAGGAGCCGTTGCAGGAGTCACCACAGCGATAAACGAAGCGATGGCGACAATTGCCAAGATAACGCCCGCAATATCGCGATTTGCGCCATCGCCTGCAAGGGGCTCAGCCTCGACATAGACCTCTTCGCGCTGCTCATTTGCACGAAGCGAGGCCTTCTTCGAAGCATTGCCCTTCGCCGTATTTGTCTTGCTGCCGGAACGAGCCAACCTAGACCTCCATGACAACCGGAATGATCATCGGACGGGTCTTGGTGCGGTTCCAAATGAAGTTGGAGATGGAGTCTCGGACAGCCTTACGAAGCGCGTCAGTACCGCTGCTCGTAAAGTTAAACGAACCCTTCTCGACCATCTTCAAAATGGCGTCGGTGGCATCGGCAGTAAATTCGTCATCAATCGTGAACGAAACGCCACGAGCGGAAAGCTCGACGCCCTCGATCCTCTTATGTTTTTGAGACATGGTCGCAACGATGGTGACCATACCGTCGTTAGCAAGCTTTTGGCGGTCGCGAAGGACAATCGGATCGGTATCGCCGATACGAAGACCGTCGACGTATACAACGCCAGACTCGACAGAACGGCCGCGCTTTACCTTGCCGTCACGCATCTCAAGCGTATCGCCATTATCCATGATGAAAATGCGCTCCTCGGGGATACCCATTTTCCTAGCGAGACCGGCATGGGCGCGCAGGTGAACCGCCTCACCGTGGACAGGCATGAAATAGCTAGGATGCGTCATGGCAAGCATGAGCTTGAGCTCCTCCTGGCTACCGTGGCCGGAGACGTGAACCAGGCGACGAGACTTGTCGTAAACATCGCAGCCGAGCTTGGCCAAGCTATTGATGACCTGCTGAACGGCCTTCTCGTTGCCGGGAACGGGAGTAGCCGAGATGATAACAGTATCTCCCTCATGAATAGAAAGCGTCTTATGCTCGCCGTTCGCCATGCGCGAAAGAGCGGAAAGCGGCTCTCCCTGAGAACCGGTGCACATAACGAGGACCTGACGATCGGGTACGCCAGAGAGCTCGTAGGCGTCGATGAGGTCTTTCTCCTCAATATCGAGATAGCCAAGCTCACGAGCAACGCGCGTGTTCGTAAGCATTGAGCGCCCCGTCACCACGATCTTTCGGCGACAGGCGCGAGCAGCGTTGCAGATCTGCTGCAAACGATGGATATGGCTGGAGAAGGAAGCCACGAATACGCGACCCTTGGCGTTTTTAATAACCTCGTAGAGGGAGGGTCCGACTTCGGCCTCAGACTTCGTGAATCCAGGAACGGTGGCGTTGGTCGAGTCCGAAAGAAGCAGGTCGATACCGCTTTTGGCAAAACGGGTAATAGCGCCGTAATTGGGCCTGACACCGTCGATGGGCGTCTGATCGAGCTTAAAGTCTCCTGTATGAAGCACTGTACCCTGCGGAGTTTTGATAAAAACGCCAAGAGCACCCGGAATCGAGTGGGTCATAGAGAAGAAATCGATTGTCATGCACCCGAGCGTGATATGGGAGCCGTCGTTCACCTCGCGGAACTTAGGAGCGCGAATGCGGAACTCGGAAAGCTTGCCCTCCACAAAGCCCAAAGTAAGCTTGCTGGAGAAAATAGGAACCTTATTGTTTAGGTCTTGCAGCAAATAGGGCAAGGAGCCGGTGTGGTCCTCATGGCCATGGGTGATGATGATGCCACGAAGCTTATCCTCGTTTTCGAGGACGTAGGTATAATCGGGAAGAACAAGGTCGATACCGGGCTGAGAATCGTCGGGGAACATCAAGCCCGCATCGACAAGAACCATGTCGGAACCGCACTCGAAAACGGTCATGTTCTTGCCGATACCGTCAAGGCCGCCCAAGGGAATGATCTTGAGCGGAGCTGCATTCTTTTTTGTTGTCGTCATGTGCTTTGCGAAATCCTTTCTTCGAAAACGAAATAAAAACTCGACAGCAATGCCATCGTACCTTGCAGATAAAAACGAAATGAGAAATAAAGAGACGAAGTCGACATTCCAGTATACCAACAAGCAGCCGCTTTCGTGCCTCATACACCACATTGCTATATGAACTGTTCAACAAAAAAGGCATCCGCACGTGGCGGATGCCTTGAATAAATCAGAGAGAACGTTAACTACTCAGCCTCATGATGACGGCGCGGGGTGCGGCCCTGGCCATGGTCGCCGGGAGCGCGATGGCTGCGTCCGCCTTCACGGTCACGACGCTGGCGCGCAGGGCGATCAGTGCGCTCGCGACGCTCGGCATGCGAAGGTGCAGAACCCTCGGGAGCCTCGGGCTTATCGATGCGATCGAGAGAAATCTTGCCGCGCTCATCAACCTCGAGCACACGGACCTTGACCTCGTCGCCCACGTTGAGAACATCCTCAACCTTATCGACGCGGCCCTGAGCGACACGAGAGATGTGAAGCAGGCCGTCTTTGCCCGGAAGCAGGGAAACAAAGGCGCCAAACGGCTGGATGGAGACAACGCGACCGGTGTACTCCTCACCGGGCTCGGGAACCTTGATGATGAGCTTGATGCGCTCGACAGCGGCATCGACGGAGTCGCCCGTACCGCCGACATAAACGGTACCGTCCTCTTGGATGTCCACGGAGGCGCCGGTCTCATCCTGAATGCCGCGAATGACCTTGCCGCCGCTACCGATGACGTCGCGGATCTTATCGACAGGAACCTGCAGGGAAACGATACGAGGAGCGGTGGGGCGAGTCTCATGGCGAGGCTCAGGGATAACCTGGAGCATCTTATCGAGAATGAACGCACGACCCTCCTTGGCCTGCTCGAGAGCACGACGCAGGATGTCGAAGGTCAAGCCAGTGGCCTTGTTGTCCATCTGAAGAGCCGTGATGCCGCGCTCGGTACCGGTCACCTTAAAGTCCATGTCGCCGAGGAAGTCCTCGATGCCCTGGATATCGGAGAGGACAACGGTCTTGCCCTCCTCCTGGATCAGACCCATAGCGATACCGGAAACGGGGCGCTTCAAGGGCACGCCACCGTCCATAAGGGCAAGGCAGCTGCCGCAGGTGGAAGCCATGGAAGAAGAACCGTTGGATTCCATGACCTCGGAGACCACGCGAATAGCGTAGGGGAACTCGTTTTCGTCGGGCAAAACGGGAAGCAAAGCGCGCTCGGCAAGGTTGCCGTGACCGATCTCGCGACGCTTGGGGCTACCGATGCGACCGGTCTCGCCCGTGCAGAAGGGCGGGAAGTTGTAGTGATGCATGTAGCGCTTGCCCTCGACGGGCTCGATGGTATCGAGACGCTGACCCTCGTTGAGCATGCCAAGGGAAAGCACCGAGAGAACCTGGGTCTGACCGCGCTGGAACAGGCCGGAGCCATGGACGAGGGGCAGGTAGTTGTCCTTGACCATGATGGGACGAATCTCGTCGGCAGCACGACCGTCGACACGCTCACCGGTCTCGACGACCATCGTGCGCATAGCCTGCTTCTCAAGCTTCTTGAGGTTGACGGGGATCTCGCGCTCCCACTCGACCTGCTCTTCCTCGGAGAACTCGGCAACGATGGCCTGTTTCACCGCGTCGACCTTGGCCATACGGGAGAGCTTGTCGGCATCGCACAGAGCAGCGGCCATCTCGTCGTAGTGAGCAAAGATGCGATCGTGCACCTCGGCAACGGGCTCGTCGAGCGGATACTCCTTCTTGACGATGGCGCCGTTGACGCGCTCATACTCCTCGATAAACTGAAGCTGAGCATCGCAGAAAGCACCGAGGGCTTCCTGGCCAAACTGCATGGCGGCCAGCATGTCCTCCTCGGTAACCTCCTCGGCTCCGGCCTCGACCATGGAGATGAAGTCGCGGGTGCCGCCGAGCTCAAGATCAAGATCGGAATTCTCGCGCTCCTCATAGGTGGGATTGACCAAGAACTCGCCGGTCTCGCGATTGCGGCCAATACGCACGCAGGCAAGCGGGCCCTCGAAGGGCACGCCGCCGAGCGAAAGGGCCAAAGAGGCGCCCATCACGCAGATAACGTCACAGGGGTTGGACTGATCGGCCACAAGAGAGGTCGCGACAACCTGGACCTCGTTGCGGAAACCATCGGGGAAGCTCGGGCGCAGAGGGCGATCGATCATGCGGGCGGTAAGCGTAGCCTTCTCGCTAGGACGACCCTCGCGCTTGAGGTAGCCGCCCGGAATGCGGCCGGCAGCGTACATCTTCTCGTTGAAATCGACGGTGAGCGGGAAGAAGTCATAGTTCTTGCGTTCCTTGGACACCACCGCCGTAAGCAACACGGTAGTGTCGCCCTGCTTGATGAGGGCAGCGCCAGTCGCCTGCTTGGCGAGCTCGCCCGCTTCGAAGGTGTACGTCTTGCCATACAGCTCAAACGTCTTAGATACCAATGCCATTATTTCTCCTTCATCTCCGTAAGCCACGTTGCCCACGGGACAATCATGTCGAACCCCTATGGTTCAACAGCGTAAGAGCCGACTTGTGCCGGCTCCTCACACAAAAAGGAGCGCACCGGAAGGTACGCTCCTCACATGCACAACCCTACTGGATGTTGTCGCGAATACCGAGCTCCTTGATGAGGGCACGATACTCGAAGATGTCGTTCTTCTTGATATAGGAGAGAAGACGACGGCGACGGCCGACGAGCATGAGCAGACCACGACGGGTGTGGAAGTCCTTCTGGTGGCTCTTCATGTGCTCGGTGAGCTCCTTGATGCGCTCGGAGAGGATGGCAACCTGAACCTTGGGGTTACCAGTGTCGACGGGGGTGTTGCCGAACTGAGCGGTGAGCTCGGCCTTGCGCTCCTTGGAAACAGTCATGTTTCACCTTTCGTTTACGGCTTTGCAATTAAAGCCTCGATTCGCCCCGGGCTGGGAAGCCGCCGGTGATGCGTGCATCCAAGATCGGGGTACCAACAGATCGATATGATAGCACAGCCGCGGCCCTTCGCACGAACTGCACATGTACTTCCCTACCTGCCCAAAGCGAACTCAAGCGCACGAAGGCGACAATCGAGGTGTGTAGCCGCCCATAGGTGAGCAAATGAAAGAAGCATCGACGCCGTCGAGGTATCGATATCGACTTTGGCCAGTTCGTCGAAACGCAAGGCAATGAGCGAACGCAGCCAGTTAACGGCCGCGGCGTCGACAGGCTCCGCCGCAGGAACGCTCGCCGCGCACGAGGCGCACAGGAGTCCACCCGCAAGCGGTGAGAAATAGGAAAGCGCGGGGTCACCGCAAGATACGCACGCCGAAAAATCAGGTCGATAGCCGATATGCGACAGGAGTTTGAATACGTACGCCGCTAGCAAAAGATCGAGATGAACCTCATCGAGCTGCGGCGAACCCAAAAGCTCCAGAGCGCGCTGAGTAATGGGAAAGATATATCGATCCTCGGCGTCCTCAAATGAGCAGCGCTTGGCGACTTCTGCCACCGCACTCGCCGCCATAAGCCGTGCGTAGTCGGGACCCGCCCCCAAAGGCGCTTCCAGCAACTCGGCCTGAGAGACGATATCCAACGAGCGGCCACGGGCAATCAAAAGGTCAACGGTGCAAAAAAGCTCACAACGTGCAGCCAGCCGTCCGCCCGGTTTACGAGCCCCCTTCGCAACTGCCTGAAGCTGCCGACCATCAGAAGCAAGGAGCGTCAGGATAAGGTCACACTCTTTGAGTTTCACCTTATCGAGGACGACCGCAGATACACGATATGTCTTTCCGCTCGCCAAGAACTACTCGTCAGCCGCATACCCGAAGCGACGAATCTGCGCAGCATCATCACGCCAGCCCGCCTTGACCTTGATGTCCAACTCCAAGAACACCTTGGAATCAAAAAGTCGCTCCAAATCCAAACGAGCATCGGTTCCGATACGCTTGATCATCTCGCCCTTATGGCCGATGATAATGCCTTTTTGTCCATCGCGTTCAACAAAGATGGTGGCGTGAATGCGCACGACTTTCTTTGTACGCTCAAAATAATCGCAGATAACGCCTACAGAATGCGGAATTTCTTCGCGCGTGTGAAGCAGCACCTTCTCGCGCACGAACTCGGCAACCTGAACTTCATCGGTGGTATCGGTACCCATTCCCTCCGGGAACCACATGGGTCCCTCGGGAAGATAGGAGCATAGCAAGTCGATGAACTCATCAACATTGAAGCGCTCGTTGGCCGAGGTTACGATGACGTCTTCGAAGTCAACCTCCTCGCGGGCCGCATCGATTTGAGCCATGACCTGAGCCTGATCGGCGCGATCGGCCTTAGCGATAACGAGCACCTTGTGAGCAGAAGACTGCTTGACCTTTTCCGCAACCCAGGCATCTCCGCGTCCAAATGGCTTAGTGGCATCAAGGGTGAAACACACGACGTCGACATCATTGAGCTCGGACAAGGCGCTGCGATTGAGCTCGGAGCCCAAACCGTCTTTAGGCTTGTGGATACCGGGGGTATCCACAAAGACAAGCTGATAGCCCGGACGATTGACGACGGCACGCATGCGTCGGCGGGTCGTTTGAGCCACCGGCGAGGTGATGGCCACCTTTTGACCATAGCACGCGTTCATCAGAGTCGATTTGCCCGCATTCGGACGACCAACCAACGCGACAAAACCACTTCGGAAGCCTTGCGCGCGATCCGCAGCAGGAGCTTCCTCGGTGTCGATACCATCAAAACCAGCACCCTGCGCGAGCAGGGCATCGAGTTCGTCGTCGCTCAGGTCCTCAAAGGGATCGAACTCTTCAATATCAGACATGAGAACTCCTAAATCAGGTGTAGGGCGTGAGCGAACACGAGAATGCCCACAACGGCAGCGGTAATCGACAACACATACACCGAAGCCGCGGCGATATCCTTGGCGCGTTTTGCCAAAGGATGCATCTCACTCGTGGCGAGATCGACAACGGCCTCGATAGCGGTATTGCACAGCTCCGCATGAATAACAAGTCCGCAGCAAATAGCGATAATACACCACGAGGCAAGGTCAAGGCCGATAACAAGGCCCGCGATGACGGTTAAGGCGCCAACGAGCAGCATCACGTTGATGTTGCGCTCCGTGCGCACCGCAGTAATAAACCCCTCGATGGCATACCCAAATGAACGGACAAACGACGGATGGTCCTTGGAAGAACCGGGGATCATGGGTGCTCCTTAATCGTGAGTATGGCGAGTAATGGGGCCAACCTCTATTGAGACGGGGTCATCGCCGCGTGCCGCAGCCAAAAGACGCAATAGTTCGTCCTCACGCGCCTCCATCGCCTCAGCTTCATCGTCTTCGATGTGGTCGTAGCCGAGAAGATGCAACATGCCATGCACGAGCATGAGGCGGCACTCATCTTGAGCCGAGTTGCCAAATTCCGGGGCCTGGCGTGCTATCACCTGGGGTGCCAAGATGATATCACCGAGCTCGAGCGCCTCATCAAGAGGAATATCCTCGTCAAAGGCGGAATCGCATTCAAACGACAACACATCCGTAGTCTTATCTATGCCGCGCCATTGACGATTGAGACCGTGCATCTCCTCTTCGTCGACAAAGGAAAGGGATATCTCGACCTCGCGGGTGACTCCCTCCGCCTCGAGAACAAAATGAACGATGTGTTCGATCTCGGCAGTATCGAGCAGCTGCTCGAGCTTTGCATCGTTACTGATGAGCACGCCCATGAGCACTCCCCTTTCCATGTCGCCCGCCCTCGGCGGCGCGTTTTTGTTCATAAGAGTCATATGCCTCGACGATGCGCCCCACAAGCGAGTGACGCACGACATCGGCGCTGTCCAGGTGAATGAAAGAGATCTGTTCAAGATCACCCAAAATGTCTTGGATATGAGAAAGGCCATCGGGGCGCCCGATAAGGTCGCGCTGCGAGGCGTCTCCCGTAATAACGAATGTCGAATTGAAACCCAGGCGAGTCAAGAACATCTTCATCTGCTCGGGCGTAGTATTTTGCGCCTCATCCAGGACAACGAAAGCGTCGTTGAGTGTGCGCCCACGCATATACGCCAAAGGGGCGATCTCGATAACGCCTCGCTCCACCAGTTGAGACGCGCGCTCGGAATCCATCATATCGAGCAGCGCATCAAAGAGCGGACGCACATAAGGATCAACCTTGTCTTCAAGCGTGCCAGGCAAAAAGCCGAGGTTCTCGCCGGCTTCGACAACGGGTCGGGTTAGGACGATTCGGCCCACATCGTGGCGCTGAAGTGCGGCGATAGCCATAGCCATGGCAAGGTATGTCTTGCCAGTGCCCGCCGGCCCAATGCAAAAAGTCATGGCATGGGAACGTATGGCTTCGATGTAGCGTTTCTGACCCACCGTCTTTGGGCGAATGCATTTGCCGCGATAGGTCAGGATAACGTCTTGAGCCATGCCCGATGCGTCCCCGCCTCGCTTGAGAAGCGAATCAAGAAGGCGCACAGAATCCTCGACATTAGGGGCATCACCAGATGCGGCAAGCTCAAATAGATGCTCAAATAGCTTGACGAGCGCCTCACAGCAGCGCGCTGGACCCGTTATAGAAATGGTCGCGCCGCGTACGGTAATCTCAGCCCGAGCACGCTTCTCGAGAGCTCGGATCAAGCTGTCTTGCGGGCCGGTGATGAGACCGGCGTCGATTCCCTCGGGCACCGTTACGCGCACTTGAGTCGAATTCAAGAAGCTCCCCCTTCCCGAGCGTCATCAAACCAGATGGGCATGAAGCATCCCAGAGTCGTCCAGCGAGTCAATGCAAACATGGACCAGCGATCCCTCTTGCGCCGCGTCCGCATCATCCACGACAACGCGATGGAACGACCCCAGTGTACCGCGATTGCCATATTCGAGCACAGCGCGCTCGGTCGTGGAGATGCGCCGTACGGCGTCGCGTTGCGAAGACCGCTGCACAAGCTCGCGAACGCGTGCAGAACGAGCAGCCGCAACCTGTGGATCGATCTGATCGGGATACGTTGCAGCGGGCGTACCCGGGCGTGCGCTATAGCGAAAAACATGAAGCCGGGCAAAGCCGATCTTCTCGATAACCTCGAGCGTGGCATCGAATTCCTTATCGGTTTCACCAGGAAATCCCACGATCAAATCACCCGAAAGGGCGATTTCGGGAACGTAACGGCGAATCTTAGCAATGAGAGCCAGCAGGTCTTCGGCAGAATAGGGTCTGCCCATACGACGAAGCGTCTCGGAGCAACCGGATTGAATGGGCAGATGCAAAAACGGGGCTACACGGTCGGGCGACTCCCCCATACGCTTAAGCAGAGCTTCGGAAACGTCCATCGGCTCGACGGACGAAAGGCGGACCTGCTGCACAGAGGTCTCACGCAAAATGCGATCGAGCAGCTCGTCGATCTCGACGTGCGCATCTCCCGAACCCTCCGCGTCGTAAGCGCCGAGATTCACACCCGTAAGAACCACCTCGGGGATATTAGCCTGGACCGCATCGTCAATCTGTTTCAAAACAGCCGAAACGGGAACAGAACGCTCGGGACCGCGTGCTTTCCAGACAATGCAATACGTGCATCGGTGGTTGCATCCGTCCTGGATCTTGACGCCCCAACGCGAACGACCAAGCATATCAGCAAGATCGCGGGGGGCCGGTCCTTGAGATGTGCAGGCCAAAAGACGTGCATCATACGAAAGGAGCTCACGCGCGCGGTCGACAACAGCAACCTTGGAAGGCTCTGCGGTGACTCGCGACGAGATGTCGGTAAGGACATCAGGATGCAGGTTAACCACGCAACCCGTGACGATAACAAGAGGCTCATTCGGAAGTGAGAGCGTATGACGAACCGCCTTGCGCGTCTTCGCCTCGGCCTCCCCCGTCACAGCACAGGTGTTGATAATAACAAGCTGCGCATCCTCGGGGTCAACAAGGCAAAAACCCGCACGGGCCAAATCCGCGCTGATATGGTCGCTTTCAACACGGTTGACACGACAACCGAGGTTAATTACAGAAACAAACGGTGCAGCCACGTACTTCCTCGCTAGTCGATGATGTCGTCGATGGCGTCACGAATTCGATCGCCCACGGACCGCGGAGCTTCGAACTCATCGCCCACGGCACGAGCATACTTCTCAAGAGCTTCACGAGCCTCACGGTTGAGCTTCTTAGGCACGGTAATAACAACGCGAGCGTACAGGGAGCCGCGCGCGCCGTCGCCGGAGCGCGGCATGCCAAACTCGGCGGCCTTAACCATCTCGCCATACTGAGTGCCAGCAGGAACGGTCACGGTCACGGTCTCATCGGGCATGATTCCCGTCACCTGGACTTTGCAACCCAGTGCCGCCTGCGCGATTGAAACGGCGACATCGCAGTACAGGTCGTCGCCGCGGCGTACGAAGCGCTCATGCTCCTCAACCTGAATGGTAACGATAAGGTCGCCGGAAGGCGCCCCGCGAAGACCCGCCTCGCCGTAGCCCTTAACGCGGAGTTGACGGCCGGTGGAAACGCCCGCAGGGACATCGATATCGAGTTTTTCGTGCGTGGGAACCCTGCCCTGACCCCCGCAGACATCGCAGGGATGATCGATGATGCTGCCCTCGCCATGGCAATCCGGGCAAGGAGAGGAAGACTGAACATAGCCAAAAAGGGAACGCTGGGCCTTGGTCACATAGCCCGAGCCGCCGCAACGTGTACAGGTGACAAGCTTGCCGCCGTCGGTAGCACCGGTGCCGTTACAATCCTCGCATGTAGCGAGTCGCTCGTAGTTAATGGTCTTCGTGCAGCCACGGGCGGCCTCTTCAAGCGTTACAGAAAGAGCGATGGCCATATCGCGACCGTTCTTTCGAACACTTGCACCGCGTCCGGAGCGTGCATTGCCCCCAAAGAAGGACGAGAAGATATCGTCGCCCATCCCGCCAAAGATATCGCTGATGTCAACGAAGCCAGAACCCATGGGGCCATCTGCTGTGCCGTATTGGTCATAGTTCGCGCGCTTCTGCTCATCAGAAAGAACGGAGTACGCCTCGTTAAGCTCTTTGAATTTCTCTTCGGCCTCAGGATCGTCCGAGACGTCGGGATGAACGAGGCGAGCCTTCTTGAGGAACGCTTTCTTGATAGTTCGCTGATCGGCATCCTTATCGACACCGAGTACCTCGTAGTAGTCCCTGCTCTCCGACACGACTTATATCCTCCCCAAACCATTACAAACACAGGGCGCATCCGCGCCAACGCAAACGTCTATACCCATATCATGCAGGCCCAAAACACTCAGGTGAGCCAAGCGCACAGCTAACGAATGCCCGTCATCATCGATGCCCCGCAACGTGTGAAGCCAACGGACATGATAGCGAACAAAAGTCCGTTAACAAATCCATTGACAAGCTGCGTGCCACCCCGCTTCCACCAAAGACCGCTGCGATGCGTGATGCCATCGGAGACAACAAGAACCACGCCAAAGATCAGCGGCAAAACGAGCACGCTAAAATAGGCAAACACGCCGGTTAACGCCGAGAGAACCAAAAATGGCAAGACGACGCCCGTGATATAAAAACCAATGGCCGCCTTGCCCTCAAGGCGCTCCGCCGAAACGCGCGCGCGGCCAACGAGGTCGCCGCCGCTCGCTCCGTTGGTGCCGGCATGACCCATCTGGGAGACGCGAATAAGGTCGCCGTCATGAGTGCCGGCAGGAAACTCAATAACGGCCTCGGTCACAACGGGTGTACGCCCCGTGCCTGCGCAGTCCGGACAAGGATCGGAAATGACCTTGCCGGAGCCGCCGCACTCGGGGCATACGATCCTAAAGGTGCCGCCGCCAAAGAGAAAGGTCATATCGGTCTCGATGGCACCCGAACCCCCGCAACTAGGGCAGGTGTGCGAATGCTCAGAGGATACAGAGCCCATCCCCGAGCAGCGCGTGCACGGTTCATATCTGCGATATTTGACCGCGCGGCGGGCGCCGTTTTTCGCCTGCTCGGCGCTAAGGTCAACATCCACCACAACGTCGGCACCCGTCTCGGGATTAAATGCCGAGGAACCTCGGCGGGGGCCATAGCCCGCTCCATCAAATGGGAAGCCAAAGGGGAACCCGCCCATGCCGCCTGCATAGCCGCCCCGATACGGAGATGCGGAAGGCCCCTGCGCGCCCGCGAAGGGGTTACCCGATCTCATAGCATCGTATCGAGCGCGCTTCTGCTCGTCGGACAAAACCGCATAAGCCTCGGAGACCTCTTTGAATTTCTCCTCGGCGTCGGGCTCTTTGTTGATATCGGGATGAAGCTTGCGCGCTTTGAGCTGAAAAGCCTTTTGAATTTCTTTCGCCGTGGCGTCTTTGGATACGCCCAGGATGGCGTAATAGTCTTTTTCGTTCATCGTAGCCATAGAGGGCTACCTTTCTAGCCGAGTCCAGCCTTACCGCAGATGAACGCTATTGTAGCGAACCATCATGCCAAATTCCAAAAGAGCCCAAAGAGCTCATTGCCCTCAAGCCACCCTTGTTGTGTGGGGGCAAGCGCACCAGGGAAAAGGTCCACGCCCCCGCTCGAGGCATCAACGTAGTTTTCCCCGTCAGGCGCCCCCCATGTCGCCAAACCGAGTTCTATCGCCCGCGCGCACGTATCCGCCACAATTTGTTTCCCAAAGACAGCAGAAGCCCGAAGAAGCAGCTCTTGAGGTATACCACGAGTCATTCGGCATGCAAGCATCAAGTCCTCGGCCATGGCCTCCCGAATGCCAAGCTGCTCAATCTCAAAGTTAGAAGCAGCATCATCCGTTTGAAGCACACGAATGCGAGCTGCGCCGTCGCGAGGCGCAAGATCGGAAAATAACGATGAAGACATCCGAAACGTATCACGAGAAAGCATGCTAGCAGCCGAGCGACCAAGCCCCAGATACTCAATGCCGGTCCAATATGCGATGTTGTGCCTGCAAGCATGCCCTGGCAAGGCATAACTTGCAACCTCATAGGGGGCAAAACCCGCCTCCACAAGAAAACGCCTCGCGAGCTCCATCTCGTCTGCCTGTTCATCCTCATCGGGAAGAACCAGCCTACCCGAATCCACCTTCAAGGCAAGGGGTGTACCGTCTTCGACAGTCAAAGGATAGATTGAGACATGGCAAGGTCCGGCTTCGATCAAGCCAGCCACGCTCTTTGCCCAGCTGTCTTGAGTCTGGAGAGGAAGTCCACACATCAAATCGCATGAGACATCGAGTCCCGCATCTTTCGCATAGCAAATCGCATCGAGCGCCTGTGCTGCGCTATGGATACGGCCAACGGCCTTGAGCTCCTCCTCCTGCAGGCTTTGGACGCCCAAAGAGATACGCGTTACGCCGGCACGTGCGAGTTGTAATGCAAGCGAGCTCGTGAATGACTCGGGGTTTGCCTCACAGGTAAACTCCTCGGGCGCACACCATTGCATCACCGAACGCACCAGTTCGACCAAACGCATTCCTAAAAGCGAAGGCGTGCCTCCACCTATGTAGACGGTGCGAACGCCATCGAGCAAACCCGCGGTACCAAAAGCATCGACGCGATTTGTGAGCCGATCAAGATAGCAAGCTTGCGCCGCGCGAGCATCATCGAGGCTGCATGCAGCCACCGAGTCGAAATCGCAATAGGCACATTTCGATTGGCAGAAGGGAATGTGCAGATAAAGGGCCTCAATCGCCATGGTTTACATCTCAAAGAGCGCAGGCACGGCCTGTCCCTCAGCCTTGAGGGCGGCACAAACGCGCACGTCTTTCTCAATAAGATCGACCAGCTGCATGAAGTCCTCAAACGTCTGGCAGCGAACAACCCGCCCGCGCCATGCGGCGGCGTGCGCCATCCCTTTGAGATACCACGTTGCAAAGGTGCGGGCACGGGCCATATGGGCATCGTGTGCATGGAGAAGGCGAAGGTGCTCGCGCAACGCATCAAGACGCTCCAGCTCCGTATGAGGCTGCACGGGATTACCTTGAAGCATATTCATGGCATCTTCGAACACCCATGGGTTGCCATAGGTACCGCGCGCAATGAATACGCCACTTGCCGCAGTCGTCGTCAGCATGCGAACGGCATCCTCAGCAGAAAAGACGTCGCCCGAACCAACAACGGGAATATCGATGCGCGACGCCACATCGTCGATAATCGACCAGTCGGCGACGCCGGTATACAACTGCGTCGCAAACCTACCATGAACGGCAACACCGGAAACTCCAGCTTGCTCCAAGCGTGCCGCGAAATCGGGAGCAACACGCTCGCCGGCGGCATACCCGATACGCATCTTGCAAATCACGGGAACATGCGCCCTGCCTACAGCGGCAGCCGCAATCTGGGCCGCAAGCTCAGGATCTCTCATAAGCGCAGAGCCCTCGCCCTTGGTAACGACCTTTCGAGCAGGACACGCCATATTGATATCGATGGAGGAGAGTTTCTCCCCCACCCGTTCCTCAACAGCCTCGACGGCAGATGCGAACTGCTCGGGCTTGGAGCCAAAAAGCTGTACGCAAATCTGGGGCTCCTCCGCCGCCGGCAACACAAGATCCCAAGTCTTCTCGCTTCTGTAAGCAAGACCTGCGACGCTCACCATCTCGGAAAAGGCCATTTTTGCACCATGGCGACGACACATGATGCGATATGCAGCATCGGTCACACCCGCCATGGGTGCAAGCAAAAACGGCTGCTCGTGATAATAGAGACGCATGCGCTCCGATGCGGAAGAAACCGTCTTCAATTATTCGTCCACCTTGAGAATCGCCAGGAATGCTTCTTGCGGAACCTCGACAGAGCCGATGGCCTTCATGCGCTTCTTGCCTTCTTTTTGCTTCTCGAGCAGCTTGCGTTTACGCGAGATGTCGCCGCCGTAGCACTTGGCAAGAACGTCCTTGCGGCGCGCCTTGACCGTCGAACGAGCAATAACCTTGTTGCCGATAGCACCTTGGATAGGAACCTCGAAGAGCTGACGCGGGATAATCTCCTTGAGCTTATCGCACAGTCCACGAGCAAGACCGTATGCCTTGTCCTTATGGACAATAAAGGAGAGCGCGTCCACCTCGTCGCCCGAAAGCAAGATATCAAGCTTGACAAGGTCGCTCACACGGTACTCCGAGAACTCGTAATCAAGCGAGGCATACCCTTTGGTACGGCTCTTAAGCTGATCGAAGAAATCAAGAATGAGCTCTGCGAGCGGCATGTCGAAATGCATCTCAACCGATTTGCTCGTCAGATGGATCATATCGGTCGTGATGCCGCGATGCTCGATAGCAAGCTGCATGACCGCACCGGTGTACTCGGGCGGGCAGATGATCTTGGCGTGCAAGAACGGCTCCTCGATATGATCGATGCGCGTGACATCGGGAAGGTCTTGCGGACTGCGAACGTCCAGCATCTCGCCATCGGTCTTAAAGACGTGATAGTCCACACTGGGGCTCGTGGCGATGAGCTCAAGGGCAAACTCTCGCTCGAGTCTCTCCTTGACGACCTCCATGTGCAGCAAACCCAAGAAACCAACGCGGAAACCAAAGCCAAGTGCCACGGAGGTCTCCGGCTCCCAGATAAGCGAGGGATCGTTAACGTGCAGCTTCTCGAGCGCGTCGCGAAGATTCTCGTAATCCTTGTTGTCGATAGGGAAGATGCCGGTGTAGACCATAGGCTTGGCCTCGCGGTAACCAGGCAAGGGAGCGTCACAAGAGCGGTCTCGAGCCGTCAGGGTATCGCCCACGTGAACAGCCTCGGGGTCCTTTAGGCCCGTGACGACAAAGCCGACCTCGCCCACGGACAGCGAATCGACGGGGACCTCGGCAGGGCACTTTACGCCCACTCCATCCACCATGAAGGGGACATCTGCCTGCATCATCACAAGCTGATCACCCTTTGAGATCGAGCCGTCAAAAACGCGTACTGTAGCGACGACGCCACGATACTCATCGAAATAGGAATCGAGGATAAGGGCCTTGAGCGGAGCTTGGAGATCGCCCTTCGGAGGCGAGATCAGAAAAACGATAGCCTCAAGCAAGTCGTGGATGCCCTCGCCGGTCTTGCCCGAAACGCACACGGCGTCATCGGCGGGAATGGCGAGCTCATCTTCAATCTCGGTCTTTACCTCATCGGGATGGGCGCTGGGCAGATCGATCTTGTTGATTGCAGGAACAATGTCGAGATCGGCGTTCATGGCAAGCGAGGCGTTGGAGACCGTTTGGGCCTCAACACCTTGCGTGGCGTCCACAACGAGCACCGCGCCTTCGCACGCCGCAAGGGAGCGCGAGACCTCGTACGTAAAGTCAACGTGGCCGGGTGTGTCGATCAAATTGAACTGATAGGTCTCCCCGTCGTCGGCGGTATAGTCGACACGAACGGCATTGCTCTTAATGGTGATGCCACGTTCACGCTCGATATCCATCGAGTCGAGAAGCTGCGCCTCCATGTCACGCTCATCGACCGTATTCGTCAGCTCGAGAATGCGGTCCGAAATCGTCGACTTACCGTGATCGATATGCGCGACGATGGAGAAATTTCTGATATGTGAAGTATTTTGAGTATCCATGCGGGATATCATACCCGAACCATAGGGAGCAAAACACCTAGGCGCTCATGCATATATCGTGAGAAACACGGCTATTCCATAGCATTCGCGCTTCTCATGCAGCATTTCCCGTGCTATACTTCCCGCTTGTGACCTCAACAACCGTGTCTCAGAGGCCGGATAGAAGGCGGAAGAGAAACCGAAAGGAAATCCAGAAGTGGCAAACATCAAGTCTCAGAAGAAGCGCATCCGCACCAATGAGATCGCTCGCGTTCGCAACAAGGCGATTCGTTCCGAGCTGAAGACCCTGACCAAGCACGTTCAGGCTGCTGTCGAGGCTGGCGACAAGGCCGCTGCCTCCGCCGCTTGCACCCGCGCTTCCCGCGCCCTCGACAAGGCTGTCGCCAAGGGCGTCATCCACAAGAACCAGGCTGCTAACCGCAAGTCCGGTCTCCAGAACCTGGTCAACGGTCTTAACTAACCTACAGGTTGCACATATTCGTGCGCTATACGGGTCCGCAGCAATGTGGGCCCGTTCTTTATAAAACCCGCGAAACGTGACGATCACGCTTCGCGGGTTTTTCTAGCTCCGTTCGATGAGCGATATGATCCAAAGGCGCAGGGCAAGCTCGGAATCTGCAGACCCCTTGAGTGCCGCTTCGACATCAACGGCAGTACGCAAGGCGCAAACGAGCTCTTCCATACTGTACTTGCGCGCCCAGCCAACATGGTTTCGAACCTGCCAGCCCTGAAGGCCCAAAACCTGGGCAAGGTTCCTGCCCTCCCCGCGAGCATCAAGCGCTTTGGCACAGATAAGCTCGCGCAGACGCGTAACCAAAAGCGAAAAAAGTCGAACCTCGCTGCGCGGCGGCTGAAGCTGATAGAGCTCAAGCGCCCGCTTCATATCGCGCGCCGAAACCGCGTTGAGTAAGTCCCATGGCTTGACCTCGGCAGTTCGAGCGACCAGCGCCTCGATATCGGAGCGCGAGATGCTCTCCCCCTCCAACATGGCAGAAAGCCGCTTGAGCTCATTGTCGAGCATGCGGGAATTCTCGCCAACTCTGCTCACCAGTTCCTCGGCGGCCATGATGTCGATCGTCTTGCCGTAAGCCCGAGCCATAGAGACAACTTGCTGCGGAACCTCTCGACCCTTTTTGGGCGCGCAATCAACAAGAGCTTTGGGCCCAAGCTTTGCGACCGCCTTATAAAGACGCGTGCTTTTTGCAAGGGTGTTGGCCACAATCAGGCAAACGGTAGTGGGCGAAGGATTCTCAAAATAAGAGACCAAAGGCTCACTTACCGCCTTGGGCAACTTGTCGCAACCATTGAGAATAACAAGACGAAAATCAGACCCCATGGGAAGGGTGTTTAGAGAGGCGATGATGTCGGCAATCTGCGGATCATGTGTCATATCGCGCTCGTCGAGATTGAATGCGGCCATGCCGCTCTTCTCCAAGCGCGCTTTCATGCGGGCCACGGCGCGAGAGCGCTTGAGCTCATCGGCACCGACAATCAGATAGCCGCAAAGCAGTGGAGCCTCCGCCACAATACCTCCTTTATATCATCGTTATGCTGTGCCTATTCTAACGCGGCGCCCCTTGAGCCAGAGCAATGCACACGTATTCCCCGTGCGTCAGGAAAAAACGAAACCGAGCCATCGTCTATCGTGCAGTAAAAGCGGGCACCGTAGTTTTGAAGTGCAGCGACGCACTCATCCGCAGGATGACCGTAGCTGTTACGAGTCCCCGCCGATGCTATCGCGACCTCCGGATCGAGCACTTCAAGCAACGACATGTCAACCGATTTAGCAGAGCCGTGATGCCCTAACTTCAGGATATCGATATCGCCTACTACAGGCGCATATTCATGCTCCTGATCAACCTCGGAGTCTCCCGTTAACAACATGCTGAAATGTGCAGAACCTTCGACATATTGCGCAAGCAGTACAAGGGAGTCCTCGTTATCGTCCCCGTCAACCGTCTCGCAGGGCCACATTACGGTGCAGACAAACCTACCCACATGGATAGTATCGCCTCGTTCAACCTCAACGAGATTCAAACCGCTATCTTCAATCTCGGAAGGCGCCTGCTGGGCAGCCCCTTGAGCCACGATGACCTCTCCCACAGAATATCGTTTTGCAATATCGCATAGCCCTCCGTAGTGATCTTTATCCCAATGCGTTACCAAGACGGCGTCTAAAGAAAGGACGTGCTCGGAAGCCAACGCTTCAAGCACGGTATCGTCTACCCCCGCATCGATCAAAACGCAGCGGTCTCCATCACGAATGAGGATGGAATCGGCCTGGCCAACATCAAGAACGGTGATTTGCGGTGGAGCAAAGCGCCCCCAATAGAGAAGGTCGATGCCCACAAGCGCAACCACAAGCGAAAACAATACGAGGACAATTCGTCCGCTTGGCCGAGGCCACGACCAATAAAGCAAAACAGCGCAAGTTAGCGGTACAAGCCAGGCATAAGGTAGTGGAGAAACATACAGGCTCGCAAAGGGGACCGCAGCCAAGGCGCTAACAAAAAAGAGAATGACCCGTGAACACAAATGAAGAAGCAATGCCAGAAAAGCCGATATGCCAGGAATCCAAAGGACCGTTGCCGCAACGACCCCTAAAACCAAAAGAAGTGAAATAAGAGGCGCGATAATCACATTCGCCACCGGGGCTAAGAGGGATATCTGACCGAATACCAACGTCGTCAAGGGAAGCGTCGCGATCTGGGCCGTCAGCGTAATGCCCATGCCCTCGGCAATAAACGATGGAAGCCGCAGCACGTGCAATGCATAGGACACGTAGCGTCCGAATATCAAAATCGACGCGACGCTCAACGCCGATAACTGAAACCCCAAATCGAATACGAGATTTGGCCAGATGACCAACATGACGATCAGCGTTAAAGAAAGCGATGAGAGGGCGTGTGAGCGGCGACCGGATCCCATCGAAACATTTGTACAGCCAACCATGCAAACCGAACGAATTGTCGATGGCGCCGCACCGGTAAGCAATGTGTAAAAGCAACAGGCTCCAAGCATAAGGACACGCGATTTACGCGAATCAAGACCACACCGCCAAAGCACGTTTTGTACAAGACACGCAACAATCGCCAGATGGCTTCCCGAAACAGCAATCAGATGAGATAGGCCGCATGCAGCAAAATCTTCCCGAATCGACCCGCGATTCAGCTCGGTCGTATAGCCGCAAAGAACACCAGCGATCAAGGAGCCCTCTTTAGTAGAATCCGGATTCAGACGATTCAAAAGAAAACGTCGTGCCCGCTGGACAACATCGTTGGACACCTCATGCTCTGCCGGATAACACTTGCGCAGCGATAGACGCGCCACCTCACCTTTAAAAAACCGAGAACGCGCCCAATCGGAATCGCCAAGAGCAGCGAAGCTGCCAACAGCGCAAAACCGATCGCCGCGCATTTGGCTCTTCTCTCCCGTCGCGCGCACGCGAAAGGTCGTGCTTGATCCGTCTTTTCGTTTTGCCACTGCAGTATAGGAAAAACCGTGCTCCCCTGGATTAGAATCGCCGATAACCTCAAAGACATAGGAGCTTGCCGTCCCTTTGACCTCTTCAATCTGAGTGGCCATGCCATTCGACCACAGGCACACCGACCAAACGAGCGCAATTAAGCACAGACAAGCAAGACGCAATGCCTTCAATAAGCTTGCAGCCTTGCAATGACGCATAACACGGGTGCACACCAGACACGCAATGCAAACCAAAGAAATAACAACCGGCAGGATAAAAGAAAAGCCGCACCATCTTCCCGCTCTAGCTCGCTCCCAAGCATTCTCGAGCATTGCCATCGATATAACGATGGAACCTAGCGCGCACCAGAAAAGCGGCGGTATATAAGGGCGTGGAGGAAACTCGGGGATGCGCTTCACACGCATATCGCGTCCTTGATCTTCGCAAACTTCTTATCACCAATGCCCGAGACGCGCATCAGGTCTTCTGTGGTAGCAAAAAGGCCGTTTTCCTCACGGTCGGCGATAATCGCCTCAGCCGTCGATGGGCCAATCCCATTCAGCGTTTGAAGCTCTTCTGACGAGGCGGTATTGATATTGATCAGAGATTTTGCTGTAGATGCATCCGAAGAAACCTGTGCATCTCCAACAGCCGGAGAGCCTTCCCGAGCCGCCTCTCCTTGGCGAGGAACCGTTATCTTCATTCCATCGGATAGAAGTGAGGCACGATTGAGGGCAGAAGTGTCGGCATCTTCTGACAATCCCCCCGCCGCCTGAATGGCGTCGTCAACCCGAGAGCCTTCCTTAAGTTCATATACTCCGGGATGTATAACGGCGCCCGAAACATCGACAATAAGCGCAGCGCTCTCCGAAGAAGAATCCGGAGAGGGAGATGCCTTTGACTCAGCGGATGGCAATGGCACGGCCTCGTCACTCGAGCGCTCAATTAAAGCATCGCGATCTCCGCGAGCGGCAGCGGTCCCACAAAAAAGTGCAATAAGAAAACCAAGCAAGACAAGCAGCGCAAGCAAAAGATAGCGCGGCCTTTGACGAGCAAGCGCAAATGCCCTCGCGAGCAAAGCCTTGTTATGAACATGTTGAGCCACGAAACATCCCCCTCCTCTCTACCCATATTTGCAAAGGAAGAGAAAAGGGGGATGGGCAACATCAAATACCGAAGCGCAGCCTTACAAGAATCTCAATGAAATCTAACAGGCCTGCTCAGCGGGGGCAAGACTGGTATGGATCTGTGAAAGCTCCTTGGGACGACGGTAACATGAGGTCTTGAAGTCGATATATTCGACATGCTTGACCAGATGCTCAATCATCGCCTCATGGTCAAACATGTCCCAGGCTTCATGCACGGCATCCAAGCGCGCATGGGTCTCGGGACGCTTGGGCATAAACAGCGTGCAACAATCCGGAGCAGACTGCGTGGAAATATCAAACGTACCGATGGATTGGGCACGCTCGATAATCTCTTGCTTGTCGGAACCGATAAGCGGGCGAAAAACAGGAATATCCACAACCTCGTTGACTGCCATAATGTTCTCGAGCGTTTGCGAGGCAACCTGACCCAGGGACTCTCCGGTGACAATTGCCTTTGCTCCCTCAATTTGAGCGATACGTTCTGCCACAGAATACATGATACGTCGGTACATCATCACGCGCAGGGCGTTAGGACAGGCGATCGAAATCTCGCGCTGACAATCGCCAAACGGAACAACGTAGACGCGACCGATTTGAACCTCGGGTCCAAGTGCACGAACAATATCCTGAACCAGATACTCACTGGTATCGGCAGTCTGCGGACGGCCGGAGAAATGAACAGGCACCGGCACGGCACCGCGACGAGCGAGCATCCAGGTAGAAACAGGGGAATCGATACCAGAGGAAAGAAGCGTAACAACCTTACCGGCACTCCCCTGAGGAAGACCGCCACAGCCGCGTTCGCTCTTTGCGTACACGTACACACTTCCTTGCACCACGAGTACGTGAACCGTGGCATCAGGATCATGCATCTGCACTTTTTTATCGGGAAAAGCCTCGCAGAGCACCTCCCCCACCTGACGATTAAGGTCGATTGACGTCAGGGGGTAATCCGTGTTGGAGCGCCTTGCCGCGACTTTAAACGTTTGAAACTCGCCAAACTCGCCAAGAGCCTTAACGGCCGCATCGCAATACTCCGCAGGCTCACGGTTAGTATGGAACGCCAGCGATACACGAGCAACACCGGGGACACGAAGCATGTGGTCAAATGCCTCTTCTGCCTGACCCGCCTCGGAAAACGTAACGAGAATATGCCCAGAAATTCGAACGATGGTCGAGACTGAAAAGGCGGCCAAAGCCGCCTTCAGGTTATCCATGAGGATACGTTCGAAATGGGCGCGATTCTTGCCTTTAAGCCCTATCTCATGATAGTGCACCAGACATACGCGACTTGCCATCGGCTACTCCGAGACCTTATGACCCATAGCGGTTTCAAAACGGTCGTGATCGTAGGAGATGTTACCGTTTTCAATCTCTTCCATAGCCATAGAAATCGTGTCCTTGCCGGACATGGCGATAGTGATATCGTCGACATCCTGGACGGCAAGCACGCGATTGTGCTGGCCGCGCAGCATGCTATTGATATCGCATGCGCGCTTAGAAGCGAGAGCGGCGAGCAGGAAACGGTTCTCGTCGGTCTTCTCAAGCAGATCGTCAATACGAGGCTTAACAACAGACATGATGGCCTCAATTCCTTTCGTGCTGTTGGATGACATTCAGCAACTCGGCTGTCGCATCGTCCAAATCGTCGTTGACCACAACGTCATCGTAGCGGTCGCTCAGTTCAATCTCGTGGCTGGCATTGGCGAGGCGAAGCGAGAGGGACTCCTCCGTCTCGGTGCCGCGATTGCGCAGGCGCTCGGCCAAAACCTCAAGAGAAGGTGGCATGATAAAAATCAAAACAGCTTCGGGGAAACGTTCCTTGACCTGGAAGGCTCCCTGAACATCAATCTCGATAATGAGGGAATTTCCCGCATCGAGATTCTTTTTGACCTCAGAAGCAGGAGTGCCATACATATGCCCATGGACATTTGCCCATTCGACAAATTCATCGGCATCGATGCGATGGCGAAAGTCTTCCTCGGATAAGAAGTGATAATTAACCCCATCGACCTCGCCGGGACGAGGCTCTCTTGTGGTAGCGGAAACCGTCAGGCCCAGGTTAGGGTGAAGGTCGCGCACCCGGGCGACCAACGTTCCCTTTCCTGCACCTGACGGTCCGGAAATCACAAAAAGCTTGGGCGTGAAAGCACTCACTTACTTGGTGAGCTGCTCAAGCAGCTGCTCGCGCTGACGAACGCCGAGACCCTGAACACGACGAGTGGCGGAAATGCCAAGCTCCTCCATGATCTTTGCAGCCTTAGCCTTGCCATAGCCGGGAAGGGACTCGATGAGGGTGGAAACCTTCATGCGGGAAGCGATGGGATCATCGGAGTTGAGCACGGACTCGAGGGAGACGTCACCCTTCTTAATCTTCTCACGAAGCTCTGCACGCGCATGGCGGGCAGCAGCAGCCTTCTCGAGAGCGGCCTTGCGCTGTTCATCAGTGAGCTGAGGGAGCGGCATTCGAACCTCCAAATAGGATTGGTTTTATGAACGATAGTAGCGTTTTGCAGGGAAAATGCCTGTCAAACGGCTTTTGCAGGAACTTACTTTAGACGAACGGGGCATAAAGTACAAGCAGGCAAATAAAAACATGCAGCTTATGGACGTTATTCCATAGAATGCACGCGCACTGCCTGCATATTTAATGCCCCGTATTCGCCCTGTGCCCTATTCGACCTTCTCAACCAGCTCGGAAACAATAGCCTCGTAGGCAGCAAGGGGGTCGGAAGCTGCAGTGATGGGCCTGCCAACAACAATATGGCTGGCACCGGCGCTGATCGCGTCGGACGGCGTAGCGACGCGGCTTTGATCGCCCAAATCGGCGCCTGCAGGGCGCACGCCCGGAGTGACGACGAGCGCATCGGGCCCAAGAAGCTCACGCATGTGTGCGGCCTCGCGCGGAGAGCAAACGACACCGTCGATGCCGGAGGCCTGCGCCAGACGTGCAAGACGATCCGCTTGCTCGGCCACGGGATGGTCAACACCGATCTCGGCCAGGCAATCCTGATCCATGCTTGTAAGAACGGTGATGGCAACCAAGCGCGGACGATCACCGCGAACAGTCGCAGCTTGCTCGGCACCCTCACGGCAAGCGCGCAACATAGCGGAAGCGCCGGAGCCATGGACGGATAGCAAGTCGGCGCCGGCAAGAGCCGCAGAGCGCGCAGCACCCTCGACCTGATGCGGAATGTCATAAAACTTGAGGTCCAAGAAGACCTTGAACCCAAGGGACTTGAACTCCTCGACGATGGCAGGACCCTCGGCGTAGTACAACGTCATGCCAATCTTGATCCACGATGCCTTACCGGCAAGGGCATGTCCAAGCTCCAACGCTCGATCGCGGTCGCAATCGAGGGCGATAATCACGCGATTGCGTGCGTCTGCGTCTAGCATTCAAATGCACCCACCAGCTCGTTAATATCGGATACGCCCTGGGACTCCGCCCACTGCTCGAGCTCGCCTGCGATGCGCAGGGAGGCCGTCGGATCGACGAAGTTTGCCATGCCAACAGAAACGCAAGTAGCACCCGCAAGGATAAACTCAGCGGCATCCTCGCCGGTCATAACGCCACCGACGCCGTTGATGGGCAGGTCGACTGCCTGGGCAACCTCCCACACCATTCGGACCGCGATGGGATGACAAAGGGGACCCGAAAGGCCGCCCTTAGGCTTTGCGACCCTGGACCTACGAGTATTGACATCGATAGCCATACCCTGGATAGAGTTGATGATGGAAAGGCCATCGGCACCCTCAGCCTCGAGAGCGCGCGCTACATCGACAACGTTGGCCGGAGCCATCTTTACGAAGAGGGGGCGATCGGTAACCTTACGGCAGGCACGCATGACCTCGCCCGCACCCTCGGGAGTAGAACCGCAGGCAGCGCCGCCGGCAGCGATATTGGGGCAGCTGACGTTGATTTCAAAGCCCGCAGCCCAAGGGCACAGCTCATCAAAGAGTTCGAGTGCGCGCACGTACTCGGGAGTAGAGTGGCCACACACCTGGCAGATAACCTGGCAGCCATCTTTGCTCAGCTGGTCGAGCCAAGGACCGGACTCCTCAGCAAACGCGCGAACGCCGGGGTTTTGCAGACCGACGGAGTTGATCATGCCGCCGCGGACCTCAGCCATACGCGGAGCGGGGTTGCCAGGCCAGGGCTCGGCAGCGCAGCCCTTGGTGGTGATGGCTCCGAGCTTGGAGACATCGAAGAAATTTTGGAACTGCCAGCCGTAGCCAAAGGTGCCGGCTGCGGTGTTAATGGGGTTTTGCATCTTAACGCCGCCGAAATCGACAGCCATGTTAACGCTCATTTAGAAGACCACCACCTTGGAGGCATCAAAGACGGGGCCGCACATGCAGGCACCCTTCATGCCATCGACCGTTTCGACATTACAGGTATTGCAGGCGCCAAAGCCGCAGCTCATCATGCGCTCGAGGGAGACCTCGCAGTAAACGCCGGCATCGGCAGCTGCCTGCGCGACCTTCTTCATCATGGGAGCAGGACCGCAAGAGGCGACATAGTCGTATCCGCCCTTGGCAAGAAGCGCTGCAGCGGGATCGGTGCAAAAACCGCAAGCGCCAGCCGTGCCGTCATCGGTGGAGATGCTCACAGACTCGGCACCAAGCGCATGAAGCTCGTCGACGCCCACGATCTTGGAGGCGCTAGCCGCACCAAGGCAAACGTCAAAAGCCACGCCCATCCGGGAAAGGATGGTCGCGGCGCCCAGAATGGGCGGAACGCCGATGCCGCCGGCAACGAGCAGCGCGCGGCCCGCACCCTCGGGAACGCGCCACCCATGGCCACCAGGGCCCAAGAGGTTGGAGGTGGAGCCGGGCTCCATAAGAGAAAGGTTACGCGTGCCCTCCCCTACAACGGCATACCAGATCTCAACGGTTCCGGCCTCAGGGTCTGCCTTGGCGTAGCTCAACGGTACGCGAAGCAGATTTGCCGAGACGCCGGGGACGGCGATGTTGACGAACTGACCAGGCTCGAGCATTGTAGCGAGCTTGGGAGCCGAAATGACGATCGAGTAGATGCCGTCGGCGATCTTGTCGTTCGAAACGACCTCGAAGTCATGGATTCGGGCAGGAGATGGTGTGGGCATGGACACTCCAATCCTCTCACAGACGCATTGGATCGAAATAAAAATGGACGGCATCCCATCAAGGGCGCCGCCCATGTGACGAAAGCAATCTTAGCAGACTGCGCCGCCAGCGAGGGTCTGCTTGCCGCCAACAAACACGTCGGTAGCACGTCCGGTAAGCTCAACGCCGATAAAGCCGGAATTAGCAGCCTTGGACTCAAAGCCGTCCTCGCCCACAGTCCAGGTGAGCTCAGGATCGAACACGGTAATATCGGCAACGGAGCCAGGACGGATGGAGACGGGATCTAGGCCCAGAATGCGGCGAGGCGCGATGCTCATGGCCTCGACCAGGCGATCATAGCCCATCTTGCCGGTACGCACCATGTTGGTGAGGACAAGTGCGAGGGAGGTCTCCAGACCGGTCATGCCAAAGGGAGCGAGCTCAAACTCACGCGACTTCTCCCATGCAGCATGGGGAGCGTGATCGGTAACGATGGCGTCGACCGTACCGTCGATAACGCCTTGGCGAATCGCCTCGGCATCTGCCTGGGTGCGCAGCGGAGGATTGACCTTGAGAGAGGTGTTGTAGGTCTCGTCAAGATCATCCTCGGACAAGAACATGTGATGCGGGGTCGCCTCGCAGGTAACCTCGACGCCCTCTTCCTTGGCGCGACGAACAAGCTCTAGGCCGTAAGCGGTGGAAATGTGCTGGATATGCAGCTTGGCACCGGTAAGCTTAGCGAGCTCGATGTCGCGGGCGATTTGAATCTCCTCACCCTGTGCCGGCCAGCCGAGCAGGGCCAGACGCGTGGAAACGGCGCCCTCGTTGATTTGGCCGTCGCCCACAAGGTCCTCGTCCTGGCAGTGGCTCATAAAGACCTTGCCGAACATCTTGCCATAATCCATGCAGCGGCGCATCATGCCAGCACCCTGGACACCGCGGCCGTCATCGGTAAAGGCAACGGCGCCGTGAGCGACCATGTCGCCCATCTCGGAAAGAGCCTCGCCCTTGAGGCCACGCGAGCAAGCGCCCGAAGGGAAGACGCGGCAATGGCCGACAGCAGCAGCGCGAGCCTTCACATACTCGATAACAGAGCCGTTATCGGCAACAGGATCGGTGTTGGGCATGGAGCAAACGCCCGTGAAGCCACCCTTGGCAGCGGCGCGGGTACCGCTCTCGATATCCTCTTTGTGCTCATAGCCGGGCTCGCGAAGATGGACATGCATATCGACAAGACCGGGAACAAGATACTTGCCCGACATATCGAGGACGGTGGCGTCCCCGGCTTCGAGGTTGGATGCGACAGCAGCGATCTTGTCGCCCTCGATCAAGACGTCGCAGACTTCGTCAAGGCCGGCAGCAGGGTCGACCACATGGGCGGATTTAAGCAGAAAGGCCATTATCGGAACCTCCAAGCAGCAAGTACAGGGCAGCCATACGCACGCAGATACCGGAGTAGACCTGCTCCAGGATCACCGAGCGCGACGGGTTATCGGCCATATAGGAATCGAGCTCGACGCCGCGATTGATGGGACCGGGGTGGCAGACGATCGCATCGGGCTTCATCAGCGGCTCGCGAAAACGCGTGAGACCAAACAGATTGTGGTACTCGCGAATGCTGGGAAACGGGGAGCCCTCGAGACGTTCCTGCTGCACGCGCAGCATGTAGACAACGTCAAGCTCGGGAAGGACGTCATCGAGCGAAGAGGAAACGTGATCGATGCCCAAAACCTCCGGCGCGGGCGGAAGAAGGGTGCCCGGAGCGATGGCGTACGTCTCGCAGCCCATGATCTTCAGCGCGGGAAGCAGGGAGCCGCAAACACGGGAGTGGTTGATGTCGCCCACCAGGCCGACCTTCAGGCCCTCGAAGCTGCCCTTGTGCTCCCAGATGGTGTAAAGGTCAAGCAGAGCCTGGGTGGGGTGATTGTGCTTGCCGTCGCCAGCGCAGATAACGCTTGCGGGTGTATTCTGGCTCACGATGTAAGGAGCGCCCGCGTGCTTGTCGCGCACGACAATGCAATCGATCTTGTATGCGTTGAGCGTCTCGACGGTATCGATCAGGCTCTCGCCCTTGACCGTCGAGGTGGAAGATCCGCCAAAGTTCAGGCTGTCGGCCGAAAGGCGCTTCTCAGCAAGCTCAAAAGAGCTGCGCGTGCGCGTAGAGGGCTCGTTGAACATGTTGACGATGGTCTTGCCCTTAAGGGTCGGGACCTTCTTGATGGCACGCTCATTCACAGCCGAGAACGCCTTTGCGGTCTCGAGAATCGTCATGATATCGACATCGGAATACTCAGTGATGTCGATGAGGTGTTTATGGTTGAAGGACATTCGCTACTCCCCTCCCAGCGGAGCTGAACCGACGCGGTCGCCCGGCTTAACATCGAAGATCTCGACCGCGGTGTGCGAGTCGGGCCCCTTCAGATACAGACGTACGTTCTCCTCATGGGACGAGGGGACGTTCTTACCAACAAAATCCGGAGAGATGGGCAACTCGCGATGGCCACGATCAACAAGGACAGCCAACTCGATACGAGAAGGGCGACCCAAGTCCATCAGCGCGTCAAGAGCCGAGCGGATGGTTCGACCGGTGTAGAGGATATCGTCGACAAGCACGATGCGCTTATCGTTGACATCGAAGGGGATGTCGGTTGCGTGAACCTCAGGAGAGAAATGCGTGAGGTAATCGTCACGATAGAAGCTGATGTCGAGGCGTCCCAGAGGAACCTTGACGCCCTCGATCTCCTCGATCTGGCGTGCAAGCTCCTTTGCCAGCAGGTCGCCACGGGTAACGATGCCAACGAGGGCGAGGTCTTCGCATCCTTCGTTGCGCTCGACGATCTCATGCGCGATGCGTTTGATAGCACGCGAGACGGCGACTTCGTCCATGATGATCGCTTTGGGTGAAGACTGTTCCATCGATCTCCTTCCCGATTCATGCGTACAGGGCGCATAAAAAATAGATGCCGACCACCAAGGCGAACGGCATCTCGAAAGGCAGATGAACACTCAATGAGGTTGTCTCCATGCGAGCATCTCGTACGCGCTTAATGGTCGTATTCAGTCTAGACTGCCCCGCACGCTTGTCAAGCGAACATATACGAAACCACCAACGCAACGGCAAACGGTCCCCCTCTTCAAGGGGGGCGGCGTCAGATTGAGCCGAATTCGACACAACACCGAATAAAGTGGATGCCGAAAAAATTTTAAAATAGTTCTTGCATCCTCAAAACTTTCCCCTATACTAAATTTTGTTGCTCAACAGCACACACCATTCCTCGATAGCTCAATGGTAGAGCACGCGGCTGTTAACCGCGCTGTTGTAGGTTCGAGTCCTACTCGAGGAGCCAGAAACTTCAAGCCCGCCTTTTGAGGTGGGCTTTTTTATTATCCCCCGATTTTCAAACTCAAAACAGGAGCGATATCACCCTAGATGTCGCTCCTGTTTATCATAAAAAAGCCCCGTCATAAGACAGGGCTTTGAAATTTAGGACTCAATATAGTCCTTGAGTTTGCTCGAACGGCTGGGATGGCGCAACTTAGCCAACGTCTTGGACTCGATCTGACGAATACGCTCACGCGTAACGCCAAATTCGCGACCAACTTCCTCGAGCGTACGAGGATGACCGTCAACAAGGCCAAAGCGAAGCTCAATAACCTTGCGCTCACGATCGGCCAAACTATCGAGAACCTGCGTGAGCTGCTCCTGAAGCATCGAGAAACTCGCCGCATCGGGCGGAACGACCGCCTGGGAGTCCTCGATGAAGTCGCCTAGCTGAGAATCCTCTTCCTCACCGATAGGAGTCTCAAGGGAAACGGGCTCCTGGCTGATCTTTTGGATCTCGCGTACACGGTCGGCGCTCATGTCCATCTCGGCGCCGATCTCTTCCGGGGTCGGGTCGCGACCAAGGTCCTGCAAAAGCTGACGCTGCACGCGGACAAGCTTATTGATGGTCTCGACCATGTGGACCGGGATGCGAATGGTACGAGCCTGATCTGCAATGGCACGGGTGATAGCCTGGCGAATCCACCACGTGGCATACGTGGAGAACTTAAAGCCCTTCTCATAGTCGAACTTCTCGACCGCGCGAATCAAGCCAAGGTTGCCCTCCTGAATCAAATCGAGGAAGAGCATGCCACGGCCAACGTAGCGCTTGGCGATAGAGACAACCAGGCGCAAGTTTGCGCTGATGAGTGCCTGCTTGGCCTCAAGGCCCACGTTCTCGACACGTGTAAGACGGCGCATCTCGGCGCGCGTGAGCTCAATCTCGCCATTCTCGGCAGCCTCAAGCTTGTTCGACGCCTCAAGACCAGCCTCGATCTTCATAGCCAAGTCGACCTCATCGGCAGCGGTGAGCAGGTCAACCTTACCGATCTCTTTGAGATACATGCGCACCGGGTCGCCGGTGAGCATGACGGTCGAAGCGTCAACGCCACGCGTGCGAGAGCGAGAACGGCTCGTACGCGAACGCGATTTCTTTTTAGGCTTGGCGGCAGCCATCTCGGCATCAGCGCGCTTGGCCACCCTGATGTCATGGTCCTCGTTGTCCTCGTCATCCAGATCGTCATCAAGGTCATCGGTACCGGCGCTAAGGTCATCGTCATCGGCACCAATCACAACGTCGTCATCTGCGGACACAACGTTGATACCCTGTTCACGGAGAATGCCATAGACGGCGTTGAGCTGCTCTTCACTGACGCTGATATCCTTGAGCATTCCCTGGACATCGTCTTCGGTAACACTACCGTTCTCAGCACCCTTGAGAAGAAGCGTGGCGATTTGAGATTTGATCTCGTTCCCCATGCTCTCAGTCTTATTTGGCACAGATTCTCCCTTCATAGCACACAGGACACATTACTTTAGCACAGGCTTGTATACCCCATGTGGGATAATTCAACCTGCTCAACACAACTTCACGCATTAGACGCGGCGCTTGGTTGATTCAGTTGCTCTGAAAGCGTCCGAAATGGGTCAGCAACGCCCTCAACGGCAGAGGCAAGCTCGCGAACGCGGGCGGCATCCTGCGTTGCCTGAATTGCCAGCTCTCGACGCGTCGCGGCGTCCATGCCCGAATCCGAACGCAAGCGCGCCTGTGCCGTTCGCATGCGGCGGCGCAACGTGTTGAGCTCAAGCGTATCGAGCAAAAACACGATGTTCGTCTCGGTTGGGTGCTCGCTGGTCACGCCAATGGTACCGGCGCTCACAAGAGAAGCCGCATCCTCGCAAACGGCACGAGCCGCATCCATGACCTCAGCGGGTCCGGCACCTTCCGGTGTTGCGAGAACGGCCCAAGCGATCGCCTCATGACGCGAATCGACCCAGTCGATCTCGCAGATTCTATCCCCATACGGCCTAAAGCTATCCAGATGACTCGTCATAAGACAAAGCAGCTCACGCTCCCCCGCAAGCGAGCGACGTTCAAGGTCCGTATAAATCGGGGCCGCGGCAGCTGGCGCCGCAGGGGCAGCGGAAGACTCGGCAAAAGGAGCAGACATCGCACCCTGAGCCTCTGCAGGTAGATAGTCATAGGGCTCATAGGGTTCTTCGTCAACAGGAGGGATGCCGGGGGCAAAATCGACAGCGGGCACCGGCTCTCGGACAGCACGCGGCATAGATCTTGAGGCGTTTTGCTGATAGCGTTCCCGAGCGGCTTCACGCTGTTGAGCCTGCTCTTCCTTACGGGCAACGTCATTGAACACACGCTTGGAAGCCGTGCGCACCATATCGACATCGACACCCAAAAGATCGGCAATACGCACAAAATACGTATCGATCATATAGCTTGCACGCAGCGGATAGATCAAACGACACGCATCCTCGAGGGCGCGTACACGCCCCGCAGGAGTAGAAGCGTCGGCGCGCTGTTCGAGTTTGCGAAACACAAAGTCAAGCAACGGTTCGGACTCGTCGAGCAGCTGACGCAAAGCGGAACCGCCTTTAGCGTTAACGTAGTCGTTTGGGTCCATATTGTCGGGCAAAATTACGCAGCGCAAATCAATAGAGCCCGTCTCGACAAACTGGATGGCACGCTCGGCTGCCTTCTGACCCGCATTGTCGCCGTCGAACAGGTAAATAATCTTCTTGGCAAAACGCGTAAGCGTCTTGACGTGATGCTCTGTGAGCGCTGTGCCCAATGTAGCGACGACATTTTTAATGCCGCCTTCCCAGCAGGCGATGGCATCGGTGTAGCCCTCGACCACAATGGCCTCGTTTGCGGCAACGATATGCTCTTTTGCCCAGTTAAAACCATAAAGATTTCGCTTCTTATGAAAAAGCGGGGTCTCGGACGTATTGAGATACTTGGGCTCCCCCGCCCCCATGATGCGCCCACCAAAGGCAATGCATTTTCCCTGCTCATCAAAGATGGGAAACATGTCGCGATCGTAGAAGCGATCGGCAAGGCCTCCGCGGCGGTCAATGGCAACATTCGCATCGATCATCTCGCGAGGCGAAAAACCCTGGGAGCGCAGATGGTTGACGAGTGCGCCACGACCCGGAGCAAAACCGAGTCGATAGCGCTGACACACATCCGAACCCAAACCGCGGCTCGCAAAATACTCGCGTCCGCGACCGTCCTTGCCGCGCATGAGCATCGTATGGTAAAAGTCGCACGTCGCCTCGCACACTTCAACAAGACGCGCGCGCTTCGTACCACGACGCGTAAAGGACGTTTCTTCCTGAAGCTCGATGCCCGCGCGCTCCGCAAGATAGCGAATGGACTCGGGAAACGAAAGGTTCTCGCGCTTCATGATGTAGGTAAAGCAGTCTCCACCCTCACCACAGCCAAAGCAGTGCCATACCTGCGTTGCAGGGATGATGTGAAACGAGGGGGTTTTCTCCCCATGGAAGGGGCAACAACCCCAAAATTCATGGCCGCGAGGACGAAGCTCCACGGTCTCCTGAACGAGCGCAACCAAATCGGTCGCTGCGCGAACGCGATTTTTATCTTCATCACTGATCATGCGCGAAGATCGTACCTCCCCTCACCATAGAGATCGCGAACATCTTGAATATTGCCTTCAACCGTCGCGATAAGCTCGTCAAGCGAATCGAACGGACGGGAGCGGCGCAACTGCTTAGTGAACGAGAGGGCGATGTCTCGCTCATAGATATCGGCCGAAAAACCGACAATATTGGCTTCGAGCTTTGCCGAGCCCGGGACACCCTTGAACGTCGGCGGCAAACCAACGTTGATAGCCGCAGGCCATGCCTCCTCGCCAAGACAGGCAAAGCCGGCATAGACCCCTTCTTGAGGAGCGAGAATGCTCGAATCAATCACAACATTGGCCGTGGGAAACCCCATCTTGTGTCCCTCGCCGCGACCGCGAGCGACACGTCCGCGCACCGCATACGTACGGCCAAGCTCTGCCGCAGCCATCTCCATAGAACCAGACGAAATTAGCGAACGAATACGCGTCGCGCTCACAACGTCACCGTCATCACACACAAGTTCGTGTCCAAAAACCTCGATCCCTCTGCCATGTGCCCAATCACGGATAGCATTCACATCGGAAGCCCCACGATATCCCAGGCGGAAGTTCGAACCCACATGAACTGAACGAATATCGAGAACCGGAAGGAGAACGCGCGTAAAAAAGGCATCGTGGTCCAAAGACGCGAGGGCGGAGTCAAAGGGAACCACACAGACGGCATCGACACCCGACGAGGCGAGCAGACGAAGTCGGTCAGCGACGAGCGTCAGCTTGGGCGCAGGAGCAGCAGACACCACGGTATCGGGATCGGGATCGAAGGTTACCGCGATAGCGGCGACTCCGCGCTCATGTGCATCGGCAACCATCTGATCAATAAGATGCCGATGCCCACGATGCACGCCGTCAAACGCACCGATAGCGACCGCACATGCGCAACGCGAAAGAGCGGCGGCGTCCTCGAGGGCATAGATAGGTGCCGAAGCTTTGCCGAGCATGAAGTCGCGCCTTAATGAAAATGCATCGGGATGACTCATGACACACCTTCGATACCCTGCGGAAATACGTCGCGCATAACATAACGCCGCTGCTCTAAGCAGGCAATGGCGCGCATCTGCCCTTCGATCACAAGAGCACAAGGAGACCCCTCGGGCAGACATTCACTAAAAGAGCCAGCATCGATGGTCTGACCGTTAAGAATGCGAGCAAGCGCTTCGGACGGCAAATCGACTCTACCCAAACCCAGCGAGGAGACAGGATCGATGGCATGCGCACGAAGAGCATCTGCGCTCACATTTTCAAGCTCAATTGCATGAGCCAGGGAAATGAAGCCCGAGGTGCTACGTCGCAGCGAGACGATATGAGCCGCACTTTGAGCGGCACGCCCGATATCGCGCGCAAGCGAGCGAATATAGGTGCCTTTGCTCACCGTACAGGCGATATTCCAAACCACCTGCTCCCCGTCAACCAGAACCGAGAGGAGCTGAAGCTCGAAAATCACGACAGGACGGGCAGGAAGATCCACGCTCTCTCCTGCACGCGCACGCTTGTAGGCGCGAACGCCGTTGACGGAAATCGCCGAGAATGCCGGGGGAACCTGCATCTGAGGCCCCACAAACGAATCCAAGACGCCACGGGCATACGCCTCGTCCTTGAGTTTAGCGTCAACAGGTGCCGTGCGCGTGACCTCGCCCTCGGAGTCATCGGTATTGGTTTCGCTTCCAAAGGAAACAGAAGCAATATAGCTTTTGCGATCGAGCGTAAGCATGCCAAGCAGACGCGTCGCCTGCCCAACACCAAGCACCATGACACCGGTGGCCAACGGGTCGAGCGTGCCCGCATGGCCCACACGACGAACCCCCAAGGCCCGCCTCACGCGCGAAACGACATCGTGAGACGTGCACCCGAGGGGCTTGTCGACGGCAAATAAAAGATTGATATCAGAAGGAATGCGCTTAACCATGCATCACCTTTACGCATCGAGCGTGTGAACGAGTTCGATCAGCTCGGGAAGAAGGGCGTCCAACGCCTCCTCCACCGTGCCATAGAAAGTAAATCCAGCAGCAGCCGCGTGGCCACCGCCATCGTGCCGAGCGGCGATTTGCGAGACATCGAGAGAGCATTTTGAACGCAAGTTGCCGCGAATCTCGCCCTCCCCCACCTCACGCAGGAACAAGCAGACAATAGACCCGTCGATGGACCTCACGACGTCAACCAAGCCATCGCACTCATCGGGAGAAACGCCATGCTTGGCAAGATCGGAAGCGAGCGCATAGCTATAGGTGATGCGTCCCTCCGCTGCAGCCTCGATACGGCCCATGACGACGCTTTCCAGATGCAGGTACTCCAAGCGCTGGCTCTGGTAGACGCGAAGGGCTACAAGAGCGGGATCGGCACCGGCATGGACCAGTCGCGAAGCGCAGGTAAACGCCTCGCAATTGGCATTTTGGTACTGAAAGCGCCCAGTGTCGGTAACAAGACCCGTAAGCAGGCAGTTTGCCACATCGGGATCAACCGGATAGCCGGCAAAGATCAAGAAATCATCGATGATGACCGCGCAGGCAGCAGCCTCGGGACGACGCACTACAACGTCACCGAATTCCGAGCGGGCGGGATGATGGTCGATCGTGACCACATACTCCGAGCGCATCGCAATCGCAGCCGCGTCGCCCAAACGCTCAATCGTCGGAACATCCACCGAGATGAACAGGTCGGGATTGAGCGGATAGGAAGACGCCGGGGTCATGTCGGTCGCTCCCGGCAAGAAGCGATAAACGCGCGGAACGGGCGCCTCGGTGGGCAGAAGACATGAAATAGCCTTCTGCGGATAGCGCCGGCGCAAGGATTGACCAAGCGCCAGCGTCGAACCGATGGCATCGCCGTCGGGATTGACATGACCGCAGATGACGATCGTCTCGGCATCTTCGATTTTTTCGACAACGCTGTCCCACACGAAGGAGGGCTCGGGAGCGTCCAAGCCCTCTTCGCCGCAGGAGCAGGAGATGCTACTCATGGTCGGTATCGCCCTCCAGCGAAACGAAATCCACGATGGGGTAGCCTTCCTCATCTTTCTCGATCGACATAGTCTCGGGCACGACCTTGAGCGCCTCGGCGATAGCCTCGGCCTGATCGGTGGAACGGTCAATCTTGAAATCGAGCTGGGGAACCACACGCCAATCGAGTGCGCGAGACAACAGCTTACGAATCTTGCCCTTGGCACTATCCAGCGCCTCGAGCACCTCATCGTAGCGATCGGCTTCACATGACACGTAAACGCGCGCGAAGGAGCGGTCCACGCTAACCTCGCAACCCGTAAGGGTAACAAGGTCAAGACGCGGATCGGAGATCTCGAACAGCAAGATGGTGCCGAGCTTTTCGCGCAGTTGCTCGCCAGTACGGCGAGTGGCGGCGTTTTGCTTCACGATACCCTCTGTTTCCTACTCGGTACGGGCAACTTGATCGATGCGGTAACCCTCGATCTGGTCGCCAGGCTTGATGTCCTGGAAGTTCTCGAGGCCGATACCGCCCTCGGTACCGCTGCGAAGGCTCTTGGCCTCGTCCTTGTAGTGGCGCATCGAAGCGATCTTACCGTTGAAGACAACGATACCGTCGCGCACGAGGCGCACGGAGTCGGTTGCAGCAATCTCGCCCTCTTCGACGCGGACACCGGCGGCAATGCCAACCTTGGGCACCTTAAAGGTGTCAACAACGGTGGCAAGACCGGTAGAGACCTCAACCTCGGTCGGCTTGAGCATGCCGATACGAGCAGCGTCGAGGTCCTCAAGCGCCTTGTAGATAACATCGTAGCAGCGAATCTCGACACCCTGATGCTCGGCGGCAGAACGGGCCTTGCCATCGGGACGCACGCCAAAGCCAATGATAATGGCGTTGGAGGCATCGGCGAGGACGACGTCAGTCTCGTTGATGGCACCGACGGCGGCGTGGATCGTGTTGATGCGAACCTCGGACTGGTCCATCTTGTCCAGCGAGTCCTTGAGGGCCTCGATGGAACCCTGGACATCGGCCTTGATGATGAGGTTGAGTTCCTTGACCTCGGCATCGGCCATGGTGTCGAAGAGGTTTTCGAGCGTAACGTGCTTAACGTGGCTCTGCTCCTCGATACGCGCCTTAAGCGAACGCTGCTCGGCAAGCGCGCGGGCCTCGCGCTCATCCTCGAACACACGGAATTCGTCGCCCGCGTTCGGGACGGACTGAAGACCAAGGATCTCGACAGCGTCGGAGGGACCTGCCTCGGTGACGGGACGACCCTTGGGGTCGAGCATTGCGCGCACGCGGCCATAGGTAAGACCGGCCACGAGCGTGTCGCCCACGTGCAGGGTACCGCGGGTCACAAGCACGGTGGCAACAGAGCCGCGGCCCTTGTCGAGCTTGGCCTCCAGCACATTGCCCGAAGCGAAGGTGTCGGGGTTGGCCTTAAGCTCAAGGACGTCGGCCTGAAGAATGACGGTTTCAAGGAGCTCGTCGATACCAATCTTCTTCTTAGCCGAGATGTTGACGAACATGTTCTGTCCGCCCCACTCCTCGGGGATGATGCCGTACTCGGTGAGCTCCTGGCGAACCTTATCGGGGTTCGCACCGGGCTTATCAATCTTGTTGACGGCAACGACAATGGGTACGCCAGCGGCCTTCGCATGGTTGATGGACTCAATGGTCTGAGGCATAACGCCGTCGTCGGCAGCAACGATCAAGATGACGATGTCGGTAACCTTGGCACCGCGGGCACGCATTGCCGTAAAGGTAGCGTGACCCGGGGTATCGATGAAGGTGATCTTGCGACCGTTGATAAAGACCTGGGAAGCACCGATGGCCTGCGTGATGCCGCCGGCCTCGCCAGCGGCGACGCCGGTGTTACGGATGGCGTCGAGCAGCGACGTCTTGCCGTGGTCGACGTGACCCATGACGGTAACAACCGGGGCACGGCTCTTAAGGTCTGCCGGGTCGTCATAGAACGAGAAGGTGTTCTCCTCCTCCGGAGTGATGATCTTGACCTGACGGCCCAGGTCGTCAGCCACGAGCTCGACAAGGTCGTCGCTCATGGTCTGCGTCATGGTAAGCGGAGTGCCCAGCAGGAACAGGCGCTTGATGATGTCGTTGGCGGGGACCTCGAGGGCCTCGGCGAGCTCGGCTACGGTCACGCCCTGGGAGACGCGGACGGCGTCAAGCTCCTCGGGATTGATGCCCTGAGCCAAAGCCTCCTCGATCTTCTTCTCCTCCTGGACGCGAGCTGCCTCGCGCTCACGCTTCTCCTTGCGCTTCTTGCGGCGACCGGTAGACTCACGCGAAGCCTCCTCGACAGCGGCACGGGCCTCCTCGAGAACCTTCTCGCGGCTGTATTCCTCGGCCTCGCGAGCCATGCGGGAGTAGCGGTCCTCCTCGCCAGCTGCGTGACCCTTGTGCTGCTTCTTGCCCTTACCCTGCTTATCGGGGTTGGGAAAGTCCATACCGGCAGGCATGGAGGGAGTGCTTGAACGACGGGAGCTGCGAGCGGGAGCGTCCTCGGACTTCTGGGGAGCACGGCGACCACCGCGACGGTTGTTGTCGCGGTTGCCACGACGATCCTCGCGGGCCTCCTCCTTCTTGGCGCTCTCCTGCTTCTTCTCCTTCAAGACCTCTTCCTGAGCGGCGATCTGGTCCAGAAGGGAACGGAAACGAGAGCCGGAATCACTTGCGGGAACGGCGCGACGCTTCGCCTCGAGCTCTGCTTCGCGGCGCTCGGCCTCAGCCTTCTCGCGGGCAATGCGCTCGGCCTCGGCAGCAGCGGCGCGGGCAGCCTCCTCGGCAGCACGCGCAGCCTCGGAAATCTTGCGCTCTTCCTCGCGGCGGGCCTCGGCGGCAATGCGCTCGCGCTCGGCCTCCTCGGCGGCACGCTTGGCCTCCTCGGCAGCAGCCTCCTCCTCGGCGCGCTTCTCGGCCTCGATCTCGGCAGCACGGGCCTCAAGAATCGGAGCGAGCTTCTTGCGCACCATGGATACGTATGCGTCCTCAAGGGCAGACGATGCGCCCTTGGCGGGAATCTTCATCTCCGCGAGATGCCCCAGCATCTCTTTGGAGGTCATTCCAAATTCTTTGGCGAGGGTTGAAACACGAACCTTTGCCATAAACACCTACCTTTCGGGCGCGCAGGGCGCCCATGATCTTGCGGGTTCCTTTCAGACAAGCGGCTGGGCGCGATCGCGCCTTCCCGCTAGATCAGATCCTCGGCTTCCGAGATGTAATCGGACTCGCCCTCACCCATGTTCACGGGATCGTGCACGCCGCAGAAACGCGAACCGGGACGAGCCTGGTTACGGCAGCGGATGCCGTCCTCGTTGACATACGCACAGCGCTCGGGCTCATCGTCGGACAGCAGGTCGTCTGCCGGCTGCTCCTCGATAACGGGAACGTTCTTCAAGATATCGGCTGCGAGCGTCTCGTTCTTGATGTCGATGTGCCAGCCAGTCAGGCGGGCAGCAAGACGTGCGTTTTGGCCCTCTTTGCCAATAGCAAGAGAGAGCTGGTCGTCGGGAACGATGACGCCGGCGTAGTTCTTCTCCTCGTCAATCAACACGCGGGTGACCTTAGCCGGGGACAATGCGTTGGCAACGTAGACGGCGGGATCGGCATTCCACAAAATGACGTCCACGCGCTCACCGCGAAGCTCACCCACGACAGCGCGCACGCGGCTGCCCTTGGGGCCAACGCAGGCGCCCACGGGATCCAGACGATCGTCCAGGGAGTGGACGGCGACCTTGGATCGCTGGCCCGGCTCGCGGGCGATGGACTTGACCTCAACGGTGCCCTCGTAGATCTCGGGCACCTCCTGCTCGAAGAGACGCTTGATGAGGGCCGGGTGCGTACGGGAGATGACGATGGGCGGACGGCTGTGCTCGCCGCGCACGGGCGGCACGGTGGAGTTGGGATCGCGCACGTCGATGATGACGGCCTTCAGACGCTGGTTGTGCAGGTAGCGCTCACCCATGGGGCGCTCATTGCGCTCATCCTCGTAGCGGTGAAGGTCGAAGTGCGGAAGCTCGGCCTCGACGCCCTCGCGAATCTTGACAATCGTGAAGTCGGGCGTGGACTGCAGCACGGTACCGGTGATGATATCGCCAATACGGCCAGAGAACTCCTCGTAGATCTGCTCGCGAGCAGAATTGCGCACGATGGCGTTGATCTCTGCCTTGGCGTGCTGGGCTGCGATGCGAGAGGTGTCCTTCGGGGTGACGTCAATCTCCTCGAAACGGGTGTAATTGCCCTCTTCGTCCATGGAGTCGTCATCGGGGATCAGCTTGTACACGTAGATCTTGCCGGTGGAGCGGTCGATGGTGACCTTCGCGCCCCAATCCAGGTGAAGAATCTCAGCGTAGCTCTTGGCGAGCGACTGCTCCAGACGATCGATGAGGTAAAGCTGATCGATATGCCTCTCCTGGCACAGGGCCATGAGGGCTTCCATCATCTCGGATGCTGCCATATCTATTTACCGCCCTTCTCTTTCTTGAAGTCGAAGGTCGGCTTCAAGGTACATTTCTTCACGTCGTCAAAGGAGATGCTCGTCTGCTCCCCATCCTCGGTCTCAAGGGTGACAGAAGCCTCGTCGGCCGCAGCGATGATGCCCTTATATCGACGCTGGCCCTCGGTTGCAATGGTCGAAAGCTCGCAGCGCTCACCAATGAACTTCTGGAAGTCCGAAGGACGACGCAGGGGACGAGCCATGCCCGGGGAAGAGACCTCAAGCGTATAGCTGCTCGAAATGGGATCCAAACCCTCGACAACATCACTTACCCAGCTGCTCTGCGCGGTCACCTCATCGAGCGAAATGGACTCGCTATCGAGATTATCGATCCTCACGCGGACACACGGCGCCTTGGTGGCACCTACGACCTCGACGTCGACGATATCGACACCGTGGTCGGCGGCTACTGCCTCGAGCGCATCGATGATGCTCTGCTCTACCTTGGTCTTGACCATGCAACACCTCCTCATACAAAAAAGAAGCGGGGTCGAAACCCCACTTCTCACGGCTTAACTTCAATTGCTAAGCAAGTATAGCAAACCTGCAGCTAGATGCAAAGAAATCAAGTGATACCAACGTTGGCGGCACCGATTTGCATCACATTATTTGCACAAATCGCTATTTAACCACCAGGTTCACAAGCTTTCCGGGAACGCAAATGGCCTTGATGACCGTCTTGCCCTCAAGCCACTTGGAGGCAACGCTTTCGGCGGCCGCCCGCATCTGCTCGGGCGTGGCACCGGTCGGAACCTTTGCGTGCGCGCGCATCTTGCCGAGCACCTGGACTGCAATCTCCACCTCGTCCTCAACGGCCTCGCTCAAATCGAACTCCGGCCAAGGAGCGGTGTAGACGCTGCCCTCGTTGTGCAGGGCCTCGTGCCACAGCTCGTCTCCCCAGAAGGGGCATACAGGAGCCAAAACCGACACGATGTCGGTGGCAACAAGCCTGCACAGAGCAGCGTTGCGCTCGCCAACAGCCACGGCATTGAGATAGGTGCTGGCGGCATTGACGAGCTCCATCACGGCAGAAATTGCCGTGTTGAACTGCTGACGGTCGAAGTCCTGGGTGCAGCGGGCAATCGTGCGATGACGCTCGCGATAGAGCTTCATGTCGGCATCGGAGAACACGGACGTGTCGAGCACAGCGTTCGCGTCGCCATCGTTTGCAAGCCGCCACACGATGTTCCAGGCGCGCTTGATAAAGCGATTGGCGCCCGCCACGGCCTTGGGATCCCAGTCGAAGTCTTTCTCGGGCGGAGCGATGAAGAGAATCGCCAAGCGCATGGTATCGGCACCATAGGGCTCGATCACGCTCGAAGGAGGTACGACGTTGCCCTTTGACTTGGACATGGTGTCGCCGTTCTCGTCCTTGACCATGCCCTGGCACAGCAGGTTGGTGAAAGGCTCATCCACGTCGAGCAGACCCATATCGCGCAGCGCCTTGGTGAAGAAGCGGCTGTAGAGCAGGTGCAGGATAGCGTGCTCGATACCGCCAATATAGTTATCGACCGGCATCCAATGGTTCGCGGCATCCTTGCTAAACGGGAGCTCGGTGTTGTGCGGGTCGGTGTAGCGCAGATAGTACCAGCTGGAACACGTAAAGGTGTCCATGGTATCCGTCTCACGACGAGCGGGGGCACCGCACACCGGGCAGGTGGTCTCGTAGAAATCGCGACACTCGGCAAGCGTCTCGCCGGCGCCGAGGTCGAGGTTCTCGGGCAGCGTCACCGGCAGCTGGTCCTCGGGAACAGGAACGATACCGCAGTGCTCGCAGTGAATGGCAGGGATGGGGTTGCCCCAGTAGCGCTGACGCGAGATGAGCCAGTCGCGCAGGCGATACTGCACGGAGCGCTTACCGGTGCCGGCAGCCTCGAGGTCGGCGACGATAGCCGCTTCGCCCTCGGAGTGCTTGCCACCCACCATGCCGGTGTACTTACCAGATTGGACAAGCGTGCCTTCGCAGGTAAGGGCCTCATCCCAGTCAACCGAGGTGACAACCGTGGACTTCTCGTCCTTGAGCTGGTCATACAGGGGGTCGTCATCGGAGAGGATGATGGGCACGATGGGAAGATCGTACTTCTTGGCAAACTCAAAGTCGCGCTGGTCGCCGCAGGGAACGGCCATAACGGCACCGGTGCCGTAGTCGGAGATGACGTAGTCGGCAACCCAAACCGGCACCTTGGCACCAGAAACAGGGTTCACGACATAGCGACCCGTAAAGGCACCATGCTTTTCCAAGGTACCCTGAGCACGCTCGACGGCGGAGATGTGCTTGGCACCCTCTACGACCTCGCGCACAGCGTCCTCGTACTCGGTACCCTCGACCATCTCCATCAGGCCCTTGTACTCGGGCGCAAGCAGGAAGAACGTATTGCCAAACAGAGTATCGGCACGCGTGGTGAAGACGGTGATCTTGCCCTCGTCGCCCTCGATGGGGTTGCCCGCGGCATCGCAAAGAGTGAAGTCTACTTCAGCGCCCTCGGAGCGGCCGATCCAGTTGGCCTGCATCTGCTTGACGCGCTCGGGCCAACCGGGAAGCTTCTCCAGGTCGTCGAGGAGCTCCTGTGCGTACGCGGTGATCTTGATGTACCACTGCTCGAGGTCGCGCTTTTCCACCTCGGAATCGCAACGCCAGCAACGGCCCTCGGTCACCTGCTCGTTAGCAAGTACCGTCTCGCACTTGGGGCACCAATTGACCGGGTTCTTCTTGCGATAGACCAGTCCGCGCTCCCACAGCTTCTCAAAAATCCACTGGCCCCAGCGATAGTAATCGGGGCTGCAGGTCTTGACCAAGCGATCCATGTCATAGGAAAAGCCCATGCGCTTCATCGTGGCGAGCGCCTGATCCATATTCTTATAGGTCCAAGCCGCAGCCTGGGTATTGTGCTTGATAGCGGCGTTCTCGGCGGGCAGGCCAAAGGCGTCAAAACCGATGGGATGCAGTACGTCAAAGCCACGCATGCGAGCCTGGCGCGCCATGGCGTCACCAATGGTGTAGTTGCGCGCATGGCCCATGTGCAAGTCGCCGGAAGGGTACGGGAACATCTCGAGCACGTACTTCTTGGGCTTAGCCGGATCGGTGTCGACGGCAAAAAGGTTCTCGTCGTCCCAGGCCTTCACCCATTTTTCCTCAATGGTTTTCGCATCGTAGGCAGGAATCTCTTCCTTATGATCTGTGCAGTCGCACATATCGACTCCTTTTAACTTGATTGGGGTCGGTCGGCCAGGCTTTACTCACCGCTGCGGACAGTCCTGCTCGCACGAAGGCCACATTAAGTGGCCTTCGGCTCGTGCGGAACTTGCAGCGAGCAAAGCCTAGCCGACCGACCCTGGGGTTAACTTGGTTGATGATAGCAAATACGACAAGCGAGATGCCTGCGACTTGCAGGCATCTCGCTTTATCTCAATAACGTGGCGAAAATTCAGCCTTTGCTTGAAACCCATTCAAAACAGACGGGCTTCTCGGTGCCGCAGATGCACCAATTGAAGGTGCGCTTAGCGGTAGCTCACCGTCTGCTGGGTGTCCTTAACCACGACGTCGTGGGCGCCGCCCTCGACGATAGAGGTGGAGGACACCAAGGTCAGGCGGGCTTTCTCCTGCAGCTCGGGGATGGAAAGCGCACCGCAGTTGCACATCGTGGACTTGACCTTGTAGAGCGTACCGTTGACGCCGTCCTTAAGGGAGCCAGCATAGGGCACATAAGAGTCGACACCCTCGACAAAGCTGAGCTTTGCGGCGCCGCCCAGGTCATAGCGCTGCCAGTTGCGGGCGCGCGCAGAGCCCTCGCCCCAGTACTCCTTCATGTACTGGCCGTTGACGTTCACGCGGTCGGTCGGGCTCTCGTCAAAGCGAGCGAAGTAACGGCCAAGCATCATGAAGTCAGCACCCATTGCGAGCGCAAGCGTCATGTGGTAGTCGTAAACGATGCCGCCGTCGGAGCACACGGGCACGTAGACGCCGGTCTCCTCGAAGTACTCGTCGCGAGCACGGCAAACATCGATCAGAGCGGTGGCCTGGCCACGACCGATGCCCTTGGTCTCGCGGGTAATGCAGATAGAACCGCCACCGATACCGACCTTGATGAAGTCGGCACCGCAGTCGGCCAGGAAGCGGAAGCCCTCGGCGTCGACAACGTTACCGGCGCCCACCTTGACATCCTCGCCGTAGTTGGCGCGGACCCACTCGATGGTGCGCTTCTGCCACTCAGAGAAGCCCTCGGAAGAGTCGATGCACAAGACATCGGCACCGGCCTCGACCAGCAGGGGCACGCGCTCGGCATAATCGCGGGTATTGATGCCGGCGCCAACCATGTAGCGCTTGTTGGCATCAAGTAGCTCGTTGGGATTGGTCTTGTGGCTATCATAGTCCTTGCGGAACACGATGCCGATCAGGTGATCGTAATCATCGACGACGGGAAGAGCGTTGAGCTTGTTCTCCCAGATAACGTCGTTTGCCTTCTTAAGGGTGATGTTCTTGTCGCCCACGATGAGCTTCTCGCGCGGGGTCATGAAGGTCTCGACCAAAGCGGAGTGATCGTCACGGGAAGGACGGTAATCGCGGCTGGTCACGATACCCAGAAGCTTACCGCGAGGGGTGCCGTCGTCGGTGACGGGCATGGTGGAGTGACCCGTCTTATCTTTGAGAGCCATGACCTCGGACATGGTCATCTTGGGAGTGAGCGTGGAATCGGACTCGACGAAGCCGGCCTTGTGATCCTTAACGGCCTTGACCATGGCAGCCTCGGACTCGGGGGTCTGAGAACCATAGATAAAGGACATGCCGCCCTCGGTGGCCAGGGCAACGCCCATGTCCACGCCGGAAACGGACTGCATGATGGCCGAAACCATGGGGATGTTAAGGGTAATTGCGGGCTTCTCGCCGCGCTTGAAACGCGTCAGCGGCGTCTTAAGAGAAACGTTGTTGGGGATGCATTCCGATGAGGAATAGCCAGGTACGAGCAGATACTCAGAAAAAGTGTGGGACTCACCGGGAAAGAACGTTGCCATGTTTCTCCTTCTAACATCGCCGACGACTAGCTGCAAGCCTCGTGGACCCAGCCCTACCGTCGCGCCCTATATATAGCGCTGTTATCTTAACGCGCAATGCCATAACAAAACAGCTTTTTGCCTAAAGTCCACGGAGTCTTCGACACCGAAGATGAAACTTGGTACACAGGCTAAATGGCGCATCCAGGCAGCCACTATCCCTTTGCAGAAATTAGATGAGCAGCGCTTTAAGACCGATGCAAACCAGCACCGCGCCGCCCGCCGCCTGAGCATGGACGCCAAAACGCTCTCCAAGCTTTTTGCCCAGCACAAGCACCGCAAGGCAGCATCCAAAGGTCGTGGCACCGATCATCGAGCTGTACAGAACAATGCTCTTACCCGTTGCGGCAAACGAAACGCCAACGATCAAGGCATCGATGGAGGTGGCGATGGATTCGACAAAGAGCCCACACCAGGTAAGGTGCGAGGATGCGGCTTCACCTGGGCTGTGCATCTCCTGCAACGCTTCTCGAATCATCTTGCCGCCCACGATGCCGAGGATAACAAACGAAACGATACCGGCATAGGCATCGATATACGAAGCCATAAGCATACCGCCAAAGTAGCCAAACACGGGCATGGCCATCTGAAAGACGGCGAATGCAAGCGGCATGGCAATCTTTTTTGCCTTCGGCATATGAGGTTCTGCCAGCAAGTTGGCCAGCGTGACCGCCATGGCATCCATGGCAAGCGCCACGCCTAAAAAGACGCTCTCAACAATATCGGCGCTATCAAAGAGCATTGCCGCCCCTCCCCAGAAGCAAACGATGAGCGCAAAAGTATACACCGCACGGTGACGCTGTCTGATTACCTAACTCAAACCTTGCGAAGAGCGTTATCAACCCGATCGATAAGCTCGAACACGTTACCTTCACCCATGTTGAAAAGAAGGTATGAGCCGCTCCCCCCTTTCAAAAGAGTCACCGTCGTGCCACCCAAAAGATGTAAGTGTTCCACCTCGGTGCCGCCAAGAAGCTGAAAAACTCGAAGTGAACTGCTTTCGCCAGAAAGTCCAATGGAGACAAGAGGGCCAAAACCATGACGAAGCAGGCTTGCTGCGGCAGCATGGTCGGGATGCGAAGCTAGCCCCGGATACCAGCAGGAATCGATTAGCGGATTCGCCGCGGCGTACTCGGCAAAGGCACGCGCGAAGTCAAACCGCTTCTGAAGACTTTGTTGATACGAAGAGCTGTACGCGCGCTCAAGAGCATCCCGACAGGCGGCAGAGTTATCTCCTTCTGGCACGAGCGAACGGAATGCCTGTTCGGCATACGAATCGAGAACACGGCCTCGCTTTCCCGAGCGTGCTACACAAACCGCATAGACCCCGGCGCGCAAGCGCTCAACGCAAACCGATGCGCCGGCATCGAGCGGATCACAACCAAATGAAGTAGGACTGGAGATATCGAGCACCAAAGAGGCATGCGCCTCATGCGCGGCAGCAGCCAACGAACGCACATCGGGCACCCGAAGATGCTCGCCATGCACGGCATCTTCAAGGAAAAAGAGCGGCGGTTCGCCCCCCAAAGAAAACGCAGGCTTGCATATCTCAGGAACTTCTCCGTTTGCAAAGACACCAGCAACGGCGCCCTCCCTCAAGATGCCAACCTTCCGCAGCGCCTCCAAGGAGCTTGCCGCCTCGCACACCCGCGCGGCGCGGGCATGCAGCCGATTTGCATAATGTTCCAGCGCAGTCAAAAAACTCCCCTATCGACCTATACACAAAACGCCCGGCGGAATCAATCCGCCGGGCGCATCGATTACATCATTCGTCCGCCAAGGCAGAATCGCACAAAAGCACTATGCGCGCGTGCGAATCTCCTCGGTAACCTTGGCGATAAACTCGTCGACCGTGGAGGGAACCGTCTCGTTGGAGCGATCGCGGACGGAAATGTTGCCGGCCTCGGCCTCTTTCTCGCCCAGGATGAGCATATAAGGAACGCGATCGATACCGCGAGCCTCACGGATCTTGTAGCCGATCTTCTCGTCGCGGTTATCGACCTTCACGCGAATACCGGCGGCATCGAGCTTAGCTGCGACCTCGTTGGCGTAGGCGCGGCTCTTCTCGGAGACAGGAAGGACATCCACCTGCACCGGAGCAAGCCACGTGGGGAACTTGCCCGCATAGTGCTCGATCAAAATGCCGATAAAGCGCTCGATGGAGCCAAAGCACACGCGATGCAGCATGATGGGGCGCTTCTTGGAACCATCGGCATCGGTGTACTCGAGGTTGAAGTTGATAGGCATCTGGAAGTCCAGCTGCACGGTACCGCACTGCCAGGTACGACCGAGCGAATCCTCCAGATGAAAGTCGATCTTGGGGCCGTAGAAGGCGCCGTCGCCCTCGTTGACCTCGTAGTCCTTTCCAAGCTGCTCGAGGGCATCGCGCAGGCCCTGCTCGGCACGCTCCCAGTCCTCATCCGAGCCCATGGAGTCATCGGGGCGCGTGGAGAGCTCCAGGTGATACTTAAAGCCAAACTTCTGGTACACGGAGTCAATCAGATTCACGACGCCCACGATCTCGTCGGTGAGCTGGTCGGGACGCACAAACAGGTGCGCATCGTCCTGGTTGAAGCAGCGAACGCGGAACAGACCATGCAAAGCGCCGCGCAGCTCATGACGATGGACAAGGCCAATCTCGCCCGCACGAATGGGCAGCTCGCGATAAGAGTGCGGCTTAGCAGCGTACACAAGCACGCCACCCGGGCAGTTCATGGGTTTGATGCAGTACTCCTCGTCATCGATGAGGGTGGAGTACATGTTGTCCTTGTAGTGATCCCAGTGACCGGAGGTCTTCCAAAGCTGCTTGTTCATGATAAGCGGCGTGGAAATCTCGACGTAGCCGGCATCGTGATGGATCTCGCGCCAGTAATCGAGCAGGGTATTCTTAAGGACCATGCCGTTGGGCAGGAAGAACGGGAAGCCCGGTGCCTCGTCGCGCATCATGAAGAGGTCCATCTCGGCGCCGATCTTACGATGGTCGTGCTTCTTGGCCTCCTCGAGCAGGCGCATGTGCTCGTCAAGCTCCTCCTTGGTGGCAAAGGCAACGCCGTTCACGCGCGTGAGCATCTTGTTGTCCTTGTTGTTTTTCCAATAGGCACCGGAAACGCCGGTGAGTTTGAAGGCCTTGAGCGCCTTGGTATAGCAGACGTGGGGACCGACGCACATGTCGATGTACTCGCCCTGCTGATAGAAGGTGATGCGAGCGTCCTCATCGAGGTCGCCGATGTGCTCGACCTTATACTTCTCGCCGCGCTCCTCCATAAGGGCGATAGCCTCTGCGCGGGGCAGCTCGTACACGCTGAACTTGAGGTTCTCCTTCACGATCTTTTTCATCTCGTCCTCGATGGCGGGGAAATCGTTCTCGGAGATCTTCTGGCCATCGGGCAGATCGATATCGTAGTAGAAGCCGTTGTCGGTAGCAGGACCATAGGCAAAATCGGCCTCGGGATAGAGGCGCTTGACGGCCTGGGCCAGGACATGGGAGCAGGTATGCCAATACGTGCGGCGATACTCCTCATTTTCAAAGGTGTACTTGTTTTCTTCGCTCATGATGTGATCCTCCTTGTTCTGGGGGTGGGATATAAAAAATCCCCACCCCTGATGGTTTGTCAGGGGTGAGGTAAAAAATTTACTCCACGGTTCCACCCTGCTTACGGCGCGGTGCGCCGTCGCTCGTGTCCTCTGTAACGGGAGGTGCCCGGCCCAGCCTACCGCGGCGCGGTTCAGTGGGCGGCTCGGAGGTGGTACGCTTCTGCTTTCAGCCGGGATATTCACAGCCAGACAATCCCTCTCTGAGACCTGCCGCAGGGCGCTTCCTCTTCAATGCCTTTTTTCTACATTCAAAGCACAATATAGCACGCTTTCCGGCCTTTGTCAACCGCTCAGCGCACAAATTCCCACAGCTGCTGCACGCTGTCCGCGATGTGCTCCGCGCCCGCCTGCCGCGGGTCCGCCGTGCAGGGCCGCTCCGCCTCCAGCACAAGCTGTGCAAAGCCCTGATAGGTATAATCCGCGTCCGGTCCCCGGTAAGGGGCCACCGCGTTGAAAAAGCAGCTCGGCAGCTCGCCTTCCCGCAGGCATTTCCCAATGCAGGGCGTGCAGCCCCTGTCGTGGTTCACGGGGTTCAGCGGACATTTTGTGTCCCGGCAGGTGCAGAAAGCAACGTTCATTCCGAAAAGCTCCTTTCCAAAACGGCAGATGCCGCCGCAGGGGTGCGGCCGTTCTGTCTGACAGAACAGGGACTGCCGTTTTCCGTGCTCCGCGTGTTGAAACTGTTTAAAACCGGCCCGCGTCCCGCAGGGCTTTCACCTTCAGTACAGCGGCTACGGTCTTACTGTCGGTGATCTCACCGGAGAGAACCATTTCCGCGGCCTTGTCCAGCGGCAGCGTGAACACCGAGAGAAATTCGTCCGCGTCCAGGTGCTGTCCCACGGGAGAAAGGCCCTTGGCCGCATACAGGTAAATGATCTCGCTGCAATATCCGCAGGTGGGAATGATATACCCCAGGTCCCGGTATTCGGCGGCGGCAAGGCCCGCTTCCTCGCCCAGCTCACGCTTGGCGGCTTCCAATGGGTCCTCCCCCTTTTCCAACTTGCCGGCAGGAATCTCGATCAATTCCCGGTCCAGCGCGTAGCGGTACTGGCGCACCAGATAGATCTCACCCTCGTCGTTGAGCGCTGCAACGCCCGCACCGCCGTGATGGCGTACCACCTCCCGGGTGCTGGTGCCGCCGTTTTCCAGTTCCACCCTGTCCAGCGTCACGGTGATGACGCGTCCCTCGAATTTTGTCTCGCTCGAAAGCCGTTTTTCAAAATGTGCCATCATGCATCCTCTTCTTCGTCGTCATCATTTTCGGGGTTCAGCTCCGGAGCGCGGGTGCATTTTACCTTGCCCACTCTCCGGTCCTCCACTTCCAGCACTGTGAATTCCAGCCCGCCGTATTCCAGCGTCACATCTTCCCCCGCTGCGGGGATACGGCCCAAGCGGTCGATGATCAGGCCGCCCACGGTATCGAAATCGGCCTCGCCGTCCTCGTCCTCATCGGGCGGTTCCAGGCCGAAGGCCTCGAACACTTCCTCCAGGTCCGCGCTGCCTGCGGCAACAAACCCGTCCTCGGTGGCCACAAGGTCCTCGTCCTCGTTGTCAAATTCGTCCTGGATGTTGCCCACGATCTCCTCCAGGACGTCCTCCATCGTGGCAAGTCCGCTGGTGCCGCCGTATTCGTCCACCACCACGGCGATCTGCGTGTGCTTTACCTTAAAATCCACCAGCAGTTCCTGGGCGCGGCAGGCTTCCGGCACGAACATCGCGCCGCGCATGAACCGGCTCACCGGGGCCTGCGCCTTTTCCGGCGTGTCCCAAAGCGCGAACAGGTCCTTCACATACAAAATGCCGACAATGTCGTCCAGTGACTTGCGGTATACCGGGAGGCGCGAAAATCCGTGCTCCAGAGAAAGGCGTACCGCGTCGGCGGCGGGCGTGTTTTCCTCCACGCTTACGATCTCGGTACGGTGGGTCATCACGTCGCCTGCCGTCACGTCGTCCAGCTCGAAGATGTTGGTGATCATCTTCTTCTGGCTTTCGTCTATCAGATCGTGCTCCTCCACGTCGTCCACGAAAGAGAGCACATCCTCCTCTGTTACGTCGGACTGGGCCGAGAGCCCCAGCGCCTTGAACACCAGCTTCGCGGGAGCGGCCAGCGGCGCACCCAGCATACAGGCGGCCGTGAAGCCGCTTTTCTCCTTTATGCGGCCCTTCGCCCGGCCAAGGCTGTACAGCAGCACGGCCAGCGCGGCCAGCGCCGCCAGGCACAGAAGCGTCCACCAGGGAGCCTGTGCAAAAATGCGAAGAAAGCCGTAAACAAAAAATCCGCACGCAAACACAAATGCCGCGCAAAGCCCGGCCATCCTGTCGGAAAAACCAAGGATGCCGCTCTGCTGCCGCTCCGGTTCGCTTGCGGACACTGCGCCCGCGCGGTAAGCCGCCGCAAGCGCGCCAAACGTGGAAGCTGTTGCGATGAGGATACTAAGACCATCAGGGTCCATCTGAAAAAAACTCCTTCTTTCCGCCCGCCGCCGGAGCGCGGGCCATAGAATGCGGGCGCATAAGCCCGGATATTTACCTTATAATATACTGGATTGAAAGCGGCGTGTCAAATGCGGGGCGTAAAATCCGTGTAAAAGGAGGCGCATGGAGGTGTGAAGGTGGGATTTTTTTGTAAAAATGGCCGCGGTTCCCCATAAAAATCCCCTGCCCCTTGTTTACTTTCCCGCAAAACTTTGCTACAATAATGACGAGCGTAATGCAGAAACGATGCCCCCGCAAAACGCCTGTTTCTGCTCACACCACCCCCCGCCCGGAATCATCTGCCGCCGCGGGGGAATAAAGAAAGAACCGGAGGAAGAAAAATGCCAAGATCCAAGAAATCTATGGACGGCAACACCGCTGCGGCTCATGTAGCCTATGCGTTTACCGAAGTTGCCGGCATCTACCCCATCACCCCGTCGAGCCCCATGGCCGACCAGGTGGACCAGTGGTCCGCCCTGCACCAGAAGAACATCTTCGGCACCGAAGTGAAAGTTGTTGAGATGCAGTCCGAGGCGGGCGCGGCCGGCACCGTGCACGGCGCCCTGGCTGCCGGCGCGCTGACCACCACGTTCACCGCTTCCCAGGGCCTGCTGCTGATGATCCCCAACATGTATAAGATCGCCGGTGAGCTGCTGCCCGCCGTGTTCCATGTTTCCGCCCGTACCGTGGCCAGCCATGCGCTGAACATCTTCGGCGATCATTCCGACGTATATGCCTGCCGCCAGACGGGCTTTGCCATGCTGGCCGAGTCCAACCCGCAGGAGGTCATGGACCTGGCTGCTGTGGCGCACCTGGCCACGCTGGAGAGCCGTGTGCCGTTCATCAACTTCTTCGACGGCTTCCGTACCAGCCACGAGATCCAGAAGATCGAGGTCTGGGATTACGACGACCTGAAGGAAATGACGGACATGGAAGCGGTGAAGGCGTTCCGCGCCCATGCGCTGAACCCCGAGAACCCCGCTATGCGCGGCTCCCACGAGAACGGCGATATCTTCTTCCAGCACCGTGAGGCCTGCAATAAGTTCTACGAGGCCGTGCCCGGCATTGTGGAAAAATACATGGGCAAGGTGAACGCGAAGCTGGGTACCAACTACCAGCTGTTCGAGTACTACGGTGCTCCCGACGCAGACCGCGTCATCATCGCCATGGGCTCCATCTGCGACGTGGCCGAGGAAGTCATTGATTACCTCACCGCCAAGGGCGAGAAGGTCGGTCTGGTGAAGGTCCGCCTGTACCGTCCGTTCGCGGCCGACAAGCTGCTGGCCGCCATTCCGGCCACCGCGAAGAAGATCGCGGTGCTGGACCGCACCAAGGAGCCGGGCGCTCTGGCCGAGCCGCTCCATCTGGACGTTATGGCCGCGTTCCGCGAAGCGGGCCGCGAGGGCACCATCATCGGCGGCCGCTATGGCCTGGGCAGCAAGGATACCCCGCCGTCCAGCGTGTTTGCCGTATATGAAGAACTGGCGAAGGACGCTCCGAAGGAGCGCTTCACACTGGGCATCAACGACGACGTCACCTACCTCTCTCTGGAGGAGAAGCCCGCGCCCAACACGGCTGCCGAAGGCACCGTCGAGTGCAAGTTCTGGGGCCTGGGCGGCGACGGCACGGTCGGCGCCAACAAGAACTCCACCAAGATCATCGGCGACCATACCGACAAATATATCCAGGCCTACTTCCAGTATGACTCGAAGAAGACCGGCGGCGTGACGATCAGCCACCTGCGCTTCGGCGACAAGCCCATCCGCGCGCCGTACTATATCAACAAGGCCGATTTCGTGGCATGCCACAACCCGTCCTACGTCATCAAGGGCTACAAGATGGTCAACGACGTAAAGCCGGGCGGCGTGTTCATGATCAACTGCCAGTGGACGCCGGAAGAGCTGGATCACCACATGCCCGCCGAGGCGAAGCGCTATATCGCCAAGAACAATATCCAGCTGTATACCATCAACGCCATCGACAAGGCCATCGAAATTGGCCTGGGCAAGCGCACCAACACCATCCTTCAGTCCGCCTTCTTTGCTTTGGCAGGCGTGCTGCCGAAGGAAGACGCGCTGAAGTTCATGAAGGAAGCGGCCTACAAGTCCTTTGCCAAGAAGGGCGACGCCATCGTCGAGATGAACTACAAGGCCATTGACGCGGGCTTTGACGCTTTCGTCAAGATCGACGTGCCGGCTTCCTGGGCCGACGCGAACGACGCCGAGGGCGACCACGAGCTGGCCGGCAACCCCGCCACCGTCAAGATGGTCAAGGAGATCCTGTTCCCGGTCGACAAGATGGACGGCGACAGCCTGCCGGTTTCCGCTTTCGTGGACCATGTGGACGGCCAGTTCGAGCAGGGTGCTTCCGCATATGAGAAGCGCGGCGTTGCCGTGAGCGTGCCCGAGTGGGATGTTACAAAGTGCATTCAGTGCAACCAGTGTGCCTATGTCTGCCCGCATGCCACCATCCGTCCGTTTGCTTTCTCCGCCGAGGAAGTTGCCGCCGCCCCCGCCGCGCTGAAGGTGAAGCCGATGACCGGCAAAGGCTGCGAGAACTACCAGTTCGGCATGACGGTCTCTCCGCTGGACTGCATGGGCTGCGGCGTCTGCGTCGACGTCTGCCCGGCCCCCGGCAAGGCGCTGAAGATGATGCCTCAGGAGAGCCAGCTGGCCCAGCAGGAAGTGTTCGACTATGCTGTAGCCAACGTGGGCAAGAAAGAGGGCATGATGGCCGAGACGACCGTCAAGGGTTCTCAGTTCAACCAGCCGCTGCTTGAGTTCTCCGGCAGCTGCGCGGGCTGCGCCGAGACCAGCTACGCCCGCCTGATTACCCAGTTGTACGGCGAGCGTATGTATATTTCCAACGCCACCGGCTGTTCGTCCATCTGGGGCGGCCCGGCCGCAACGTCCCCGTACACCCGCAACCGTCTGTCCGGCAAGGGCCCGGCCTGGGCAAACAGCCTGTTCGAGGACAACGCAGAGCACGGCTTCGGCATGTATCTGGGCCAGAAGACCATCCGCGAGAGCCTGGCCGACAAGACCCGTGCGCTGATCGCTGTTGAGTACGCGCTGCCCGACCTGAAGGCCGCTGCGCAGGAATGGCTGGACACTATGGAGGACGGCAAGCTGAACCCTGCCGCCGCCGATAAGTATATTGCCGCGCTGGAGAACGGCGTGCTGACCGTAGAGGAAGGCATCACGTTCCTGGAGAGCGCCGAGGGCAAGGCGAAGTTCGGCGACAACGCCGCGTCCATGCTGGAGCATATGAAGAGCCTGAAGGCTGCCGGCAAGGCCACCTGCGACTGCGAGGCCTGCACGCTTGCGGCTGAAATTCTGGAGCAGAAGCAGTACCTGGCCAAGAAGTCCGTCTGGATCTTCGGCGGCGACGGCTGGGCCTATGATATCGGTTTCGGCGGTCTGGACCACGTGCTCGCTTCCGGCGAAGACGTGAATGTCATGGTCTTTGACACCGAGGTTTACTCCAACACCGGCGGCCAGGCCTCCAAGGCCAGCCAGATCGGTCAGGTGGCTCAGTTCGCCGCGGCGGGCAAGGCCATCGGCAAAAAGAATCTGGCCGAGATCGCCATGAGCTACGGCTACGTGTATGTGGCGCAGATCGCCATGGGCGCGGACAAGAACCAGACCATCAAGGCCATCACGGAGGCCGAGAGCTATCACGGCCCGTCCCTCATCATTGGCTATGCCCCCTGCGAGATGCACGGCGTCAAGGGCGGTATGACCAACTGCCAGAATGAGATGAAGCGCGCCGTTGAGGCTGGCTACTGGAACATGTTCCGCTTTGATCCGCGCAAAAAGGCCGAGGGCAAGAACCCGTTCACCATCGACAGCAAAGCGCCGACGGCGGACTACAAGGAATTCATTGAG